>Ga0116114_1000028_pt1 | contig 104453 bp, 91 predicted proteins | sample June2015DPH_10_5_FD_89823 | JGI IMG/M metagenome (GOLD analysis project Ga0116114, IMG submission 89823) | Peatland microbial communities from SPRUCE experiment site at the Marcell Experimental Forest, Minnesota, USA - June2015DPH_10_40 | ecosystem: Environmental > Terrestrial > Soil > Wetlands... | reverse complement strand
TCGCCTCGTCCCCAGCCCGGTGAGACTTAGTAAATCGCACCGGGCGGTGGGAAGGCAAGTCGCGCGGGCGCGGATACTGGCGCGCTGCCGGGTCCGCTCACTCTTCAATCATGCCCGATACGACGACCTGGCCCGGCTGAGCCAGGTGGACTGCGGCACATACCTCCCTGCCCCAAAGTGGGGCCAGAGCTTCAGCTACGGCAACGACAACTTTGGCAACATCAGTTGGGCGCCGATGACCAGCCACACGGGCACCAGCTTCCAGCCCGGTACGTACAATCCCTCCACCAACCAGTTCCCCCCCTCCCAGGGAAGCTACGATGCCAACGGCAACCTCACCGGAGACCTGGCCCACAACTACACCTGGGACGCGGACTCCAACCTGAGCACGTTGGGCGGGGCGGGGATCACCTATGACGCACTGGACCGCCGCGTCGAGCAGTCCAACGGCTCCTCCACCACCGAAATCCTGTACGGCCCAGGCGGCGGTAAACTGGCATTGATGAACGGCCAGTCGGTAACGAAAGCCTTCGTGCCCCTGCCCGCCGGCGCGACCGCAGTCTACAACTCCAGCGGTCTGGCCTGGTACCGGCACTCGGATTGGCTGGGCTCGTCGCGCATCGCCTCGACCTCCGCCGGCGCGCTCTATTATGACGGCGCTTACTCGCCCATGGGAGAAACGATCCTCGAGACCGGAACGACGGACCGCAACTTCACGGGCCAGAACGCGGACCTTGCCACGGACCTGTACGACTTCCCAGCCCGCGAGTATCACCCCATCCACGGCCGCTGGATCTCGCCCGACCCAGCGGGACTGGCTGCCGTCAATCTGGTCAACCCGCAGAGTTGGAATCGCTACGCCTATGTGAACGGCAGCCCGCTCAACAGCGTCGATCCCCTGGGGCTCGATCCCATGAAGGGGTATACGCCGGCGCCGTGCAACGGAAGGAACGCGTGCGCAGACTATGCTCTCCGCCCCCCTCCCGTTGGCGGCGGCATCTTCAACTTGTCGTTGTTCGGGTTCGGAAGCGCGCAATTTGGTTACCAGCTCATCACTCTGTCGACCGATGGGTCTTCCAACTTCTACTACGGCCCGGCGACGTTCTCCATAACAGACACGGAACCCATGCCCCCGGACGACCTAATTCTCATTCCGATGTCGAGTGGTGGCTACACCTGGGTGAGTGTCAGCGCGTCAGGAGCTGGGAATGGCCAGCTTTCGCCCTGCAACGGGAAGAAGGGGAACTTCGTCAATGCAAATCTAGTCGCCGCGACACAGATCGCCGCCCCGCTGGGGGTGCCTCCAGCGAATATCCTCGGGCTAGCCGCCGAAGAGAGCGGATGGGGAACAAGCGGCATCGCGACCCAGTGCCACAACTTCTTTGGAATCCATCCGGGGGGCGTCGGCAGCACGTTCCCTTGCCAAGCGACACCCGCCGGAGGCACGGTCTCGGGCTATCCAGCGGCCTCTGGGTTCCTCCTCTCCGGGCAATCCTTTGCGGCCCAGTGGGGCAACTCGGTGAAGGGAATCGGCGACGCAAGGGCCTTCGCTGCCGCCATCCCGCTTACCTTCAACAGCCGCGTGGCACCCCTGGGGAACCCGAAGTTCAACTCTGTCGTCGCTGGGACTATCCAAGGAGCAGCCGCATGCGTACCATAAAGGCGCTTGTATCGCGGGCGCGGAGGATGGGCCCCCCGCTCCTTACAGTGACACTCGCCGTTGCGGTCCATCTGCAAGGTCGGGGGGACGCGGTCGCCAGGAAACTGCCGGAGGAGCAGGCGACTAATCTATTGAGGACATACTTGCGCGGTGAAGGCTACGACACCAAGGGCGCCAGGCTCGATATTGAGCGCGGGCAAGACCCCGACAAGAAGGCGCATAGCGACTTCTACCTTTACTCTGTCTACGTGGACACGCCACAAAGGCTCGTGACCATCGGATCCTATGCCGTCGACGTCAGAACGGCAGACATCTGGGACCGAATGGCATGCACACGCGTCGAGTCAAGCTCCATTGCCTCCTTGCAGGAACAGATTCGGGAGGCAAGCGGACTGTCTCCAAGCGAGTTGAAGCGGCTTCGGCGCGCCAAGCCCTGCTTCGACGACCAGGGCGCGCCTGCCCACCGGGAGAGCCGCCAATAGGGTGCCGATGACCCTCCACCAACCGATGCCAACGGCAACCTCATCGGAGACCAGGCCCACAGCTACACCTGGGACGCGGACGCCAATCTGAGCACGTTAGGCGGGGCGGGGATCACCTATGACGCCCTGGACCGCCGCGTCGAGCAGTCCAACGGCTCGACTACCACTGAGATCCTCTACGGCCCGGGCGGCGGTAAACTGGCATTGATGAACGGCCAGTCGGTAACGAAAGCCTTCGTGCCCCTGCCCGCCGGCGCGACCGCGGTCTACAACTCTAGCGGCCTGGCCAGGTACCGGCACTCGGACTGGCTGGGCTCGTCGCGAATCGCCTCGACGCCCGCCGGCGCGCTTTACTATGACGGGGCCTACTCGCCCATGGGAGAAACGATCCTCGAGACCGGAACGACGGACCGCAGCTTCACGGGTCAGAACGCGGACCTCGCCACGGACCTCTACGACTTCCCGGCCCGCGAGTATCACCCCATCCACGGCCGCTGGATCTCGCCCGACCCGGCGGGACTGGCTGCGGTCAATCCCGCCAACCCGCAGAGTTGGAACCGCTACGCCTACGTGAACGGCAGCCCGCTCAACAGCGTCGATCCCCTGGGGCTCGATCCCATAACGGGGTACACGCCAGCGCCGTGCAACGGAAGGAACGCCTGCGCAGACTATGCTGTCCGCTCCCCTGTCGTTGGCGCCGGCATCTATGACTTCTCTTTGAACGGGACCTCAACCGCCGCGCTGTATTGGCAGGCCGTCACGGCTACGACCACATTCACGTTCACATTCGGCGACGTAGTGACGATTTCCGACTCCTCCGGCGACGTGTTTGCGTGGCTGAGCCAAGCGAACGTAACGAGCCAGACGACCCTGAGCTACTCCGATCCTGACTTCTACTCGACACCAGGGCCGACACCGCCTCCTGCGATGCCAACCCGGGCTGATATCGACACCAGGACCAAGTTCGGCGCCTGGCCCGCCTCGACTGTGGCCGTCAAAAGGCCCTTCAACCTGCTCTGTATACCCAGCGGGCGGTCTATTAAGCTTCGTGTGCAGAAGCGCCGGTGCGTCGCCCTGGGCTAACTCGGTACGCGGCTGTCTTCAATCGCAATACGTCGCACAATCTGGCTATCTCCCGGTCCCCATTCCTGGGAACGCACCGGGCTCTGCTGCGTGGAATGCACTTGAGGATACCGGTGCGGGAGTTGGGGCCCACGCGCTATGCTTCGTTGGAGCAGTCTTTCAGCATTGAGGATACTGACATGGTCGATCGGCTCGTTGCTATCCTGTTAGGTGGGTTTGCCTTTTGGATACCGGTTATATTATTTGACCGTGTTTCGAAAGGCATGTTCAGCATCGCCGCCGTAAATACCTTCCCCGTAGCCTGCGCTGTTTGCTCTTACTGGCTTGTAAGAGCTCAGCAATGGTGCCGGTTAAGAGCCTTACCGCTCTACATGCTAGCGGGCATATATATCCTCGGGCCGCTATCTATGAACATAGCGGCCTCTGCGTTTGGGGGTGGTTTCTCTCGGCTCTGGGAGAAACATGATGTTTTATGGACGCTGGTTGCCTCTTGTGTTCCTCCCGTCGCAATGATCATGGCTGGGTATAATGGAACCATCTTTGGTTTGCTGGCAATAACCATTATCATGATCGTGGCGGCCGCGAGGGCGCGGAGAGAACCTCCTGAGGGGGCCTCTTCGCCACAATGAGCCTCAGGCCCAGCTCGGCTGCGCACGCTTGCGACGGAGCCTCAACGCTGTTGAGGTGGGGCCGCGGGTGTTTGCGCTTGAGCACGGTGACTTGCTGGCGCAGAGCGAGAATCTCGAGACCAAGGTGGTGGCGTGTGCGGAGGAACGCGCACAGGTAGGCGAAGAGCGTGGGCATGAGATGTACGGCATTGTAGTCAAAAACGTAGCTGTCGCAAGCACCCAAGTTCAACAGGGTTCCACAGCTTTCAACAAGCTCCGGCCAAGTCCTATGTTTGCAAGTAGTTGAAAATAGGCTACTTCAAAAAAGGGCCACTTGCTGTTTGGGGTGCAAGAGGTCCCGAGTTCAAATCTCGGCGGCCCGACCAGCCTTAAATTGGGGCTCTACGTGGTTTACGGCCCCTTCCTCTGACCGATCTCAGCAACACATTACGTTAACTCTGAGTCTGTAGTTTTGGAAGTTGCGAAAGCCGTACGCCTGTCAGCTGATCCAGCTCCATCTTGTTGTGGAATCCGTCGGTGATGCCGTTGTTGCGGGTGAAGCGCCGCATGGCGCCGATCTCCTGGCGCCCGGCGTGGAGGGTCTCGCCGAGCTGGACCAGTTGCGGCAACCCAGCCTGGCGCAATTCACGTCAGGGTGGCCCAGACCGGAGAAGAGGACGTTTAATACGGAATCGACGGCACAGCGGAGAACCCAGCGCACAAATGCAATTTCGCAGCGCCGATGGCCGTCGGTCAGGTGCTTGCTTGCGAGTTACCGTCTGGCCCTGCGCCGCGAAAGGCCGGCCAGGAGCAGCATGCCCGAGCCCATCAGCGCCAGACTGGCGGGTTCCGGAACGGCCGATTGATTGTAGTCCACCTGCCACTCCGCCTGACCGCAACTGCCAGTGTTATTCGCACAGCCGGTATTGTTCCAGCTCTCGTACAGGAGGCTGCTGTCGCCACTCTCATTGCTCCAGGCGAAGTAGTGCGTGCTGTTACCATCGGCTTCGATATCGCCGCCCTGGGTCCCGGCCCCGAAGGCTGAGTCAGCCGCGTAAGTCCCGTCGATAGTAATTCCAAACATGTAGATCGTGCCGGGCGTCACAGGGGCATTCACGCCGGTGAAGGTGTATTCGACGAGATCGGCATCGGTCACCGTCGTCACCGGGCTCAGGTACAACATCGACCCGGTCAGTTCGTAGCCGTTGTTGTCCCACGCCGAAACGAATGTCTGGAACTGAAAACCCACCTGCTGCTGCATCCAGAAGCTAAAATCAGCAACGTTGGTCACGCCGGCTGGAGTGGTGATGGCCTCCCCGTACGTGGAGCTGTTGGGATATCCGATGGAACTGATCGTATCCGTTCCGTTCCAGCCTGGAAGCGTGTCGACTGCGCCGCCAACCGCGAGGATCGGCGACGCGGCCAAGGCCGCCGCTAATAGCAGTGTGCGGTTGCGCATCTGGTCCTTCTCCTGACACCCGGCGCCCGGTGGGACTGGGACTGCCGAATAGAACCGAAGCTAATCTACTATGCCGGATTTGAGGCCCCTGGTCAAGACGGTATCAATTAATCCCGCTCTAGCAAGCAAGACTGCCTGACCCAGGGGATGTGGCGCAGGCGCTGCCGATCCGCGGGCGGCCCTCCTCAGTTCAGTACAGCCTCGGGTTTATGGGTGGGGCTTCGAAGACCGGCTGGGTTCCCAGAGCGCCGTCGAGGAACACCATGACCACGGCGATGTAGCCGCGCGGGTCGCCGCCAATCGCCGCATGAAACGCCCCCGGCCGGATCGACAACTGCTTGCGAGGGCTGGCGGTCGAGCGATAGAGCTCCTCGGTTACGGCACGCGGCACGATGGGGTCCCTTTCCGCCGCCAGGTACAGCACCGGCGTGCGATCGATCCGCCGAACCGCGTCCAGCACGTTCGGCTCCGGCGGGTCGAAAGGCACTCCGGTCCGCAGACGGAACGCCTCGCGGGACAGCCACGAAAACCCCGGGGCCGTGAAGAGCCACAGGCGTAGACGATCCTTTAAAGAGACTACGGCCTTGGGAGGCGGATGCGCCAGGTACTGCCTCTCACGGCGCAGCACGTCGGTTACGTCCAGGTAGGCGCTGTCGGCGACGATCGCGGCGAGGTCCGGCGTTTGCGACGCCGCCAACAGCGCGGCCACCGCGCCCGACGAGTAGCCCAGCAGCACAATTCGGTCGCCGCTCACGTGCGTCTTGACCCACCGCACCGCGGCCTCCACGTCCAGGGCCTCCTTGTAGCCGGAGGTGCTGTATTCCCCGCCGCTCTCGCCGTGTGCGCGTAGGTCCACGATCAGCACCGAGAAGCCCTGCGGTAGCAACCGCGCTGCAATGTACGCCATTCCGATTGCGTTCGATTGCGAGCCGTGAACCAGGACGACCGTGGCCTTGGGCACAGGCACGCTCCACGACTTCTCCCACCAGGCCTTGAGAGGAATCCCGTCGGCGGATTGGAAGGAGACGCTCTGCGGGCTCAGCCCAAGACGCCGTGCGGGCGCGAACGGCCTTTTCCACGCCGCCTGCGGCCCCATGACCAGCCCGGAACCGAACAGGGCCAGGAGGCAAACAACGATGACCAACAGCAGGACCACAATGAATGGAGCCGCACGCTTCAGACGCCGGAGGTCGCGTGCGAGGGTGGGACTGACGATGGTCTCGTCGCGCTGTCTGGGCATCCCTTGTGTTGCCGGAGTTTCCATATGAACCTTCTTAATGTATTGCCACCTGTTCAACAACAGTCATGCTCATTCAGTTGGGCCAAGTCACGAGCCTCCTGCGGTTCCAGCTGCAGCCTCGCCACCGTCTCAATATGGAACGTCTGCGGGAACAAATCGACCAGCGTGAGCTGCTCGAGCGCATACCCGCCCGCCACCAGCGCCGCCAGATCGCGCGCCAGCGTGGCCGGATCGCAGGCGACGATGGTCACTAACCTCGGCTTCAACCGCAGCAGGTGCCGCACCGCGTGCTTACCCAGCCCGGCGCGCGGCGGATCGGCCAGAACGAAATCCGGCGCCTTCTCCGCTGCCTCCAGGAACGCCTCGACCGGCTCGCGGCGCACCCCGACCTCCACGCCCGCACGCTCGGCGTTGAACTCGAGGTCGCGCACGGCGCTGGCGCTGGTCTCGACCGCGGTCACGCCGCGGAACCGGCGCGCCAGCGCGATCGAGAACAGCCCCACGCCGGAATAGAGATCCAGCGCCGTCTCGCCTTCGGCCCCCTCGAGCGCCGCAGCGATCAGCGGCTCGATCAGAAACCGGTTCACCTGGAAAAACGACTTGTGATGCACGCGGTACGCGCCCGCACCCACTGGGTACTCGATGGCATCGGCCGCATAGCCGGGAATCTTCTCCGCGCACCAGTCGAAGAACCGCCGGGAAACCGGCCGGCCGCTTTCGAGCACGTTCACCTGCACCTCGGATTCGTTGGTGAACAGCTCGAGCGAGGTGATGAAGCCGGGGAACCGCCGCTCTCCCTTCATCGGGCGCAGCGCCGCCAGCGCCTCGTTGATCCGCGGCGAGGAGATGGGGCAGCGGTCCACGGGCGCCAGGTGATGCGAGCCGAAACCGAAAAAGCCGATCTCGCCGCCCGCCAGGTGGAGCTGGGTGCGATTGCGGTATCCCCATGGCTCGCCCGCGATCGCGCCAATCTGCGCGGGCGCTTCGAGCTTGCCGATGCGCGCCAGCACCTCCCGCAGGATCTGGCGCTTCAGTGCGATCTGGACCTCGTACTGCGCGTGCTGGTAGTGGCAACCGCCGCAGCGCTGGAACAACGGGCACGGCGGCTCGGTGCGGCCGGCCGCCGGCGCGAGAACCTCGAGCAGCCGCGCCTCGGTCACGCCGCGCCGCTCGGCTTCCACCTTCAGCCGGATGCGCTCCTCGGGCAGGACGAAAGGCACCAGCGCCACGCGCCCCTCCAGCCGCGCCAGCCCCTGGCCTCCATAGACCAGCTTCTCGACGGTCGCCTCGATCGGGTTTGTTTCCATGTAGGATGAAAGACTAACCCTAGCATGAAACCACGAGTCTTCTCCGGAATGCAGCCGTCCGGTAATCTGCACATCGGCAATTACCTGGGCGCGCTGAAGAACTGGGTCCGCATACAGCCGGACTACGAAGCCATCTTCTGCATCGTCGATCTACACGCGGTGACCCTCTACCAGGACCCCGCCGAGCTGCGCTCGAAAATCGTCGAGCTGGCCGCGCTCTACCTAGCCGCCGGCATCGACCCGAAGCAAAGCACCATCATGGTGCAGTCCGCGGTGCCCGCGCACGCCGAGCTGGCCTGGATGCTGACCTGCGTCACACCGGTCGGCTGGCTCCAGCGCATGACGCAGTACAAAGCCAAAGCGGCCGATCAGGAGACGGTCGGCGACGGGCTGCTGCAATACCCGGTGCTGATGGCGGCCGACATCCTTCTCTACCAGGCCGCGATCGTGCCGGTGGGCGAGGACCAGTCGCAGCACCTCGAGCTGACCCGCGACGTCGCGCAACGCTTCAACTCGCTTTACGGCGACACGTTCGTCGTTCCCGCGACCTCGCTCCCCACCTTCGGCGCGAAGGTGATGGGCCTGGACGACCCCACCAAGAAAATGAGCAAGTCGGCTACCGGCTCGGGTCACGCCGTGGCGCTGCTCGACCCGCCGGCGACGATCCGCAAGAAGATCATGCGGGCGACCACCGACTCGGCGCCGGCGGTCGATTTCAACGTCCTCAGCCCCGGTGTCGAGAACCTGGTCAACATCTACCAGGCCTTCAGCGGCTGGAGCGACGAGCAGGTCCGCGCGCACTTCTCCGGGATGCGCTACGGCGACCTGAAGAAGCAGGTCGCCGAGATGACGGTGAGCCAGATCGAGCCGCTGCAGAAGCGCTACCAGGAGATCGTCTCCGAGCCCGGCTACGTGGATCGCATCCTGCGCGAGGGCGCCGAGCGCGTCGCGCCCATTGCCAACGCCACCGTCGAGACCGTGAAGCGCCGCATGGGGCTTTACACCGCGGGCTGACATGCGGTCCTGGACGGGCGCATTTTCCCGGTGAAAGTGGCCGGCCTCGCTCCGCGGCGCGGCCCCATGCTGGGGTTTGCGCAGAGTCGGCCCGTTGCTGGGGCTTTTTGCGGCGGCCTGGGGTCGGGCCAGAACCGCGCGCGGCTGCGGCTCGGCGTCCTGTCCGGATTCCTGCTGGGGCCAACGCCTTTGCCGGCCTCTCTCTGGACCGGCCTGCTGGCGCTCCTTACCGCCGCCTGGGCCTTCGCGACGAAGGCAGGTGGCCGCACACCTTCCGGATCTCTGCTATAACGGAGAACCAGGTCCTGACTGAATCGCCGGGAGGAACGCGCATGGGCCCAGCGAACAATGGGGAGGGCACACTATGAACTGGTTGCGAAGTTTATTCGATAACGGACCGGATAAAGCCAAGACAACTGGTAACGTTCGGCGGAATTCCTTAGCACGCTCACTCCCGCCCAGCTTGGACGGCGAAGAAAGTGAAAATCGTCTGCTGCAGTTTGTGACGGAGAACTGCAAGCGAATACGCCTGAGGTCGACGCAGATACCTTAGAGGCGTACACGGAAGAGACGGATGGCCTTGCCGCGACCTCATGCAAGACCAAAGACGCTGCAATGACATTCGTTCGGGATGCCCTGCACCGCATGCGCAGTGATTCTGGGTTTTGGCGATTCTTCGCCAACTACTCTATGTACTATAGATGCTGGCACGTGATGTCCTCGCATCAGAATGCAGGTAAGTCCTATCGGAAACACCTGTTGATATGGAGGACTGGAGATACATTCACGGTGGGCCAGTCGGATCGCCTCGACGTATTCGGTCAACGGGCTCCGACGTTAGAGAATAACCCAAGACTGAACCAGGAGTGGGAATCTGGGACAACGCCACCTGCCGTGAAGCTGAACTCGGGTCGGGCTCGCCTTTCCAAGAAGAACGGAGCCCTAATCCACGCGGCGAACGAGGGACAGGTCGCTGAAGTCAAACAGAGATTGGATGACGGCGCGGACGTAAATGCAGCGGACAAGCACGGCATGACCGCGTTGAGGTGTGCTGCGCTGTGGGGCCACCTGGAAGTGGTCAAGATCTTACTGGACCGCGGCGCGGACGTGGACGCAAGCGACGAGAATCGCGTAACACCGCTCATCGGAGCTGCGTTACAAGGCAAAGTGGAAGTAGTCAAGCTACTCATAGCTAAGGGTGCTGATGTGAACGCAAGGAGTCGCCTTGGCAGCACGGCGTTGAGCGCTGCCGTTCGTGCCGACTTTGCGGACGTTGCAGAACTCCTGAGGCAACACGGCGGAGAGGGGTAGGAGATCCATTCCACTTACTCCCCCACAACCGTAACCCTCGCGAATCCCTCTCCCGCCGTAGGCGGACGCAGCTTGGCCGCCATGCGCTCGACGGCTTCGTCGGGCACCACGCGCGGGCGGCCGCGGTTGCGCTCCAGGCACACCGCCAGCGGCACGTCGAAGAATACGGCCTCGACCGAAGCGCCGTAGAGTTCCCCCATGCGCACATACGCGCGGCGCTCGCGCGGCGTCAGGTTCGTCGCGTCGATATACGTTACGGGGCGTCCGAGCGCCAGCCGCTGGCGCAGCACGTGCCGCAAGGTCGCAAAGACCCGGGCGTGAATGGTCTGATCCGTGGGGTCGTCGGCCAGCAGACCGCGGATCGCATCCGAGGAGAGGGCCGGCACGCCCATCTTCTCGATATAGGTTGACTTGCCGGAGCCCGGTAAGCCGACAAGCACCACGATCCGCATCGCACTGGACATGACGATCTCCGAGCTGGACAAGCTGAAGCTTGTCCTACTTTCGCAGAACGCTATTGTCCGGGTCCAGGATCACCTTCGAGGGCGCCTGCCGCACCGTGACCGAGAACGGCGCCGAACCGTTGACCGTCCTCACCCAGTGCACCACCGGCTTCCCTTTCGGGAATTGGATCTCGACCGGAACCAGCACGCTGAAATCTTCCGGCGCTTCGCTCTGGATCACCGTCCCGGTAACGCGGATCTGCGGCGCCTTTCCCTGCACCGAGTGGGTCATCCGGATGGAGGGAATCCCCGTCGAGTAAACCCATTGATCGAAGAAAGCCTCTAGCTTCGGATCGGGCGAGCCGGGCGGCAGCGCCGCGGCCGCCAGCTCGCGGAACTGCTCCGTAGTCACCGTGCGGAACTCGTAGCGGCTCCTGAGGTCCCCGAGCATGGCCAGGAACTGCTCGTCGCCGATGCGCCGCCGCAGCATGTGCATGATCCACGAACCCTTCTCGTACGTGATCGCGCGCCACGCGTTGGGCATGTGCGACGAGACCAGGCGCTCGCCCCAGACGATGGGGCCGGCCGAATCGATGGTACGGCCGCCTTCGCCCTTCGCAAGCAGGTCCGCGCGATACTCGGCCAGCACGTCGTCGACCGCGTGGCTGTCCCGGCGCCGTTCGAGGTAAAGCAGCGCCGAGTAGTTCGCCAGCGCCTCCATAAGCCATGCGTCTTCGTCGCTGTTCGCGGCCACCACGTTGCCCCACCATTGATGGGCGGTCTCGTGCGCAGACAGGATGTCGGAGTAGAACAGTTGCTGTACTTCGGTCTGCGCACTCGCCGGCCGGAACCGCGGGTCCAGGTAGGCCAGGGTCGAAAGGTAGATCAGCCCGGGGAATCCCTGGCCGAAAGTGCCCGGAATCGGCGAGACGGTCAGCGTCTTTAGCACGGGCGGCCCGAAGTGCGAGGCCATGAATTCGAGGCCGCCCGCGATCTCGGACGCCAGTTGCTCCAGGTGCTCGGACGGCTTCAGCTTGCGCTGGTCCTGGGCCGGAAACGGCGCCAGATCCACGGTCCAGCGGCGGTCTCCGGGTGGCCCGATCTGCGGCGGCGGCACGAAGATGAGGCGCCTTTGCTGGGCCTCGAGCGCCGCCTCGACCCCCCGGTTCGCGTATACATCCACCGTATAGCCCCCGCGCGTGACGCTGCGGTGCTCGTAACGGCCCAGATTGAAGCCTGCCATCCGCACCGGCGTGTCGATCCGAAAGCGGGCCACGCGCCGATCTCCCTCCACCGTCTCCTGAAGCGGCCGGCCCGCTGCTACCAGGTCCAGGTCCAGCGGATATCGGAAGCTCAGGTCGTAGCGCGCGAAGCCCGGAAAGCGGTTGGGATACCAGGAACCGCGCGCGCCGACGAAATACACGCCGTTCCCGGCGTCGGAGACCACCATCCCCGAGTGCTTGAACTCTACCTCGTACTCGCGGCCCGCCTCGAGAGGCTTGCCGGGAATCACCAGGAACGTTTGGTTCACCTCCCCGCGGATCAAGGCCGCCCGCAACGAATCCGGCTGGAAAACCTCCGCCGGTTCGCCGCCGACGCGCGCCTCGTGAACCCTCATCTGGGGAGAGATATCGAACTCGAGCGCGTCGCGGCCGCCCGGGCCTGGAACCACGGTGGCCAGCGTCGTCGCCTCGAGCGTCAGGTCGGGCGCCACGGTCGCATCGACCCGGTACTTGCTCACCGCGACGTCGTCCGGTGCCGCGACCCGGCTGCCGTTCCGGAAGGAACGCGCTTGAAACCGGCTCCAAAGGTCGAAATAGGCGTGGTTGTAACGGACCACCACCTGGCCCAGATGAATCTGCTCGGCCGCGCGCGGATCGTATAGAAAGTCGAAGTTGCCCAGCCGCTGGCCGGCCAGCACACCATAGAAGAAACCGTTGGCGCCGCTCGGACCGCCGAGCAGATCCTTCACCAGCCGGACCTGGAAGCTCTGGCTGAGGTTACGAACTACGGGCTGCCAGTCCGCAACCATCCCGGCTCCGTGTTCCGCTTCCCGGCGCGGCTCCGCGCCCCGGCCGATGAGCTTCATGAGTTCCGGATACGTGTCGTCGCTGAAAATGAAGACGGCCGACTGGAAATGCTCGTCCAGATTGGGCGCGCCCGCGAACGACGCCAGCGAGAGCCTCTCGGAGCGGTTGGGCGGCAGAAGGAGAATCTCGGCGTCGCCGCCCTCGACATCGCCGCTGAACACGGCCGACAGGCGGCGGCCGCCGACCTCTTTGCCGAACATCACGTATCCCTCGGTGAGAAAGAACCGGGCGTCTTCGCGGCCGAATTGAAGATCGCGGACGTGATAGCACTCACGCGAGTCGAGGCCGGCATCAAGCGCCTGGCGCGCCAACTCCCGAGCCGGTATCCCGGAGCTCACCGCCAGAGACGGAAGAATGAGAGTGAAAAGTGCCGCAAATCGGGTCACCAATACAGTCTACGCCGCCCTCACGCGCCCGGTTTCAGGACATCCACGCCGTAACCCCGTCCGGTGTACACCTCGAGCTTGCCTCTCCGCTCCCCTGGGAAGCGATTTCGAATCCGCACAGCAGCATCAGGTACGCCCGCTCGCAGGCCTTCGTGACCTTGCCGGGATTCTCGGAGCTGTCCGAAACGGCCTGAACCGAGACCGCCGTCGCCCGTGCTCGCTCCAGGACAGGCTCCCACTGCGCCGCCTCCGGCGGACCGCCCCGAGACGGCGGCGCGACGAAGATCATATGGCGGCCCACCGAAACCGTTTCCAGAAAGGCGAAAGCCTGCTCCAGCGCACCCGGCATGCTCGCGTCCATGTATCGGCATTCCTGCCAGCGGTCTTCATTGCGCTTCAACGGGGTGAGGGACGCCAGCGTCCCGTCCCCCGTCTCGCCCAGAGGAAGCACCAGCCCCAGCCCCAAAGATTCGGGCCGGGCCAACGGGCGCACGGAATAGTCGGCGACCATGCGCGAGTCTTCCCACAAGAGGATCGACGTGGCCGGCAACCTCGGGATTTCCCGACCATCCTCCGCGGCGATCGCGGCCAAGACCGTCCGCGACCTTCCGGGGGGAAAGGGACCGCGGGTCAGGTGCACGCGAAGCGGGGCCAAACCCGCCGCTCTCGAAGCGATGCGCTTCAGCTTCGTGATGGCCCGGAAGACCCAGGCGCGGGCGTTCGGATTGGTCTCGCGGACCATCTGCGCCAGCGCCGGCAGGAAGCGCGGGCTCCCGGTCTGTTCCATCACCCAGGCTGCCGTGGTTCGGAACTCCGCCTTTGGATGCGCCGCCATCTGCAGGATCCGGGAAATCGCGCAGGTCGCACCCACGCGGTAGAGTCCCAGCAACGCGTTGCCGGCGACGCGGTTGTTGGGGTCGTCCGCGGCTTCCCGCAGCACCGCGCGCGCCCGGGCTGAGTCCATACCCCACAGCGCCTCTATCGCATTCGCCCGGACGCGTGGATCGGGCTCCGACAGGAACTCCTGCATGACCTGCGGCGTCTTGCTCAGGCGCCCGATCACCAGCGCGGCTTTGGAGCGCACGCTCGGGCTCGGATGACGCAGCAGCTTGATGACGATCGGAAGAACGCGAGCATTTTCCGGAATGGAGTTCAGCAGGACCAACACCCGTTGAACGACCTCCTCGGGCATCCCTTCGCTCGAGGCGCCGGATAACCGCCGCGCGAGCTTCATGTCCAATTGAGGATCGAGCTCGATCAGATCGCGCGTGAGCGCCAGCTCTTCCTCGAGCCCGACGAGCGCCGGGTCGCAAACGGGCAGCAGCCCCCCTTTCAACATGAGTTCCAGCAGGCATTTGCGCGAAGAGGAATCTCCCAGGCCCGGCAGGACCTCCAGAGCGGCCCCGCGGAAGCCCGGCGGGTCGCCAACCAGCAACTCGGCCAGCTTCTTGCGGACCGGCTCCGGATCCACGGAGAAACGCGGGGCCAAGTCACTCAGCCGCTCCCGCAGTTGGTCCTGATCCGACACCCTCGCTAAGTATCGTTGGGGAGCCCAATAAGCTTTAGGGAGTGCGACGCGAGCCTTAGCGGGCGGCCGGCCCGCTAGCCCCAGAATTTGAACCACTTCCGCCCGGTGTCGGCCTCGGGAGCAGGCTGCTCCGGCAGCGGCTCTCCCTCGATGACTGCCAGGGGATTGGTGACGAACAGCAGCTCGGCGCGCTCACGGCCATACCGGCCGGCCACGTGTTTGTAGGCCAGGTCCAGGCGCGGGGTCCGATCCTCGGCGTCGTGGGCGTCGCTGGCGATGAAGTGGACCAGGCCCCGTTTCATGAGCTGGCGCGCCACGTTGCGCGCATCCGCGCCAAACCGCCCCAGCAGGGACTGCGCCGTCACCTGCACCAGACAGCCGCTCTCGATCCAGCTCTCCATCTCCTCCATGCGCTTGTGCAACAGGAAGTTCCGCTCTGGGTGCGTGATCACCGGCGTCATCCCGCTATTGAGCAATTGCGCGAAGACCTCCGGCGTGCTCTTGGCGATCAACAGGTCGGGGAACTCCACCAGCAGGTAGCGCTTGTGGTTGATGGTGTATTTGGACGGATGCGCCAGCGCATCGTGGATGTTGTCGAAATACAGGTGAAAATCGCAGCCGCAATGAAGGCGCGGGGCGCCGCTGACTTGGCGGAGTTCGGAGAGCCGCTCCTCGACCCGCTCGGGATCGAATCGGAAATCCATGTTCGCGTGCGGGCTTGCGACCAGATCGGTGGTGCCCGTCTCGGCCGCGAGGCGAATCATCGCCACGCTCTCCTCGAAGGACCTGGCGCCGTCGTCCAGGCCAGCCAGGACGTGACTGTGGATATCGATCATGGAAGGCTCAAGACCGACCCGGCGGCAGGGTTCCGAGGGCTGGCAGCAGCCCGCGTCACGGCTATATGAACATCTCCTCGTCGTGCGTGGCGCGTTCGACGGTGGAGCGGCGGCTCCCGGCCAGATACGAAACTGCCGCCCGGATGCCGGCGCTGACCGCATTGATCTGCTTCAGCGGGCGCACAATGCTGTTCTGCAACAGAGTGGTCGTTTCCTGGAAGCGGTTGACCGTGTCATCCATGACCATTTCGATGCGGTCCATCTGAGCCCGGGTGCGCGAGGCAGCCTCGCCCAGAAGGTCATCCACGCGTACCAACTGCGTTCGGCTCAGATCGAGTAAATCGTTGGCTCTACTGGAGATCTCAGCAGCGTACTGGCGGACGTCCTGGAGCACTTCCTGGCTCGTGTCGAGGATCGGTTCGATCTTGGCGACCAGCGGTTCCACCTTGGCCACCAGGTCCTGGGTCTGCTTCTTCATCGCCCAGGAGGCACGCGCCATGAAGGCCAGCAGGATCACCTGGATGACCAGGCAGGCAGCCGCCGTCGAGGCAAAGCCGATCATCCAGTAGAGTGCGGTTTGGGAGTCCATGAACTAGGTCTGATCGCCCTCCACGCCCCGGCCGCGGTCCGCTTCGCGGTAGGCCTGTTTACCGGCCTCGACCGCCGCCGCCAGGTTCTCCCGCTGCCGGTTCACGGCCGTCCGGCCGCGATCGATCGCGTCCTCGGCCTGGTCGCGCAAGTCTTCGCCACGCCGCCGCAGGTACTCTCTTCCTTCGTCCGCCTTGGCGCGGATATACTCCCTGGTCTCCTCCCCGGTCTTGGGAGCGAATAGCACTCCGACTGCCAGGCCGAGGCCCAATCCAAACGCAAAATAGGAAAGCTTGCTGCCTTCTTCCGCCATTTATGCTCCCTCCTTGATGGCTGTGCTGCTCACCTGCATACTAGCATAGTATCGGAAAAGAGATTCCACCGGAGTGTGAGAATAAGAGGTGAATCTGCCGAACTTGCGGGGTGGGAAATGAGCGAGCGAACTCCACGCCGGCTGGACGCCGAGGCGCTGTGGCAGTACGCCCTCCGCGCTTTGGGCGGGCGCGCACACTCCGCCGGCGAATTGCGCCAGAAGCTCGAACGCCGCGCCGAGCGCGCCGGGGACGTCGCCGGTGTCCTGGCACGGCTGAAAGACTGCGGCTACCTGGACGACAAACGCTATGCCGAGGCCGTGGCTTCCTGGCGCCTGGATAGCCAGGGGCTTGGAAAAGCCCGTGCGCTCAGCGACTTGCGCAAGCGGCGCGTCGCGCCCTCGGTGGCCGAAAAGGCCGTCGCCAAGGTCTACAGCGAAGCGGACGAGGTGGCTCTGATCGAGGCCTTCCTGCGCCGGAAGTATCGCAGCGTGACGCTCGATGTCTTCCTGGCCGAGCCGAAGAACCTGGCCTCCGCCTGCCGGCGCCTGCGCGTGGCGGGATTCGGCTCCGCGAATTCGCTGAGCGTGTTGAAGCGCTTCGCCCGCGAGCCGGAACTGCTGGACGGCCTGGAAGACGAGCCCGGCAGGGGCGAAGACTAGCCCAGCATCCGCTCCACCAGCCTGCTCATGCGTTCGTAGTGCGTCCCTTTCCAGTACACCCGCCGGCAGGCGGGACACTCGAGAAACTCTTCGTGACGCTGGCCGACGCCGGCCGGCAGGCGATCCGCTACGGCTTCTTTCGCCGCCCGCTCGAGCGGCGCGTTGCAGGCCAGGCAGCGCGTGAAGGGAGCCGCCAGGCGGGCCAACTCGAAGCGCTCCAGGACTTCGGCAAGCTGCGGCCGTGGCCGGGTCTCGCGGACGCAGTAGCCGCGAGTGACGGCGCCGCGCTTCAGCAGGCCCCGGTCCCGCGTCAACAGGATCCGCTCCTGCTCGCTGGTGGCCCGCGCCAGCTCCTCATCGGGCGCGTCGTTGCGGTACAGCGTGTCGAACCCCAGCATCCGCAGATAGGCCGCGAGGCGCCCCAGGTGCACGTCCGCGACGAATCGCGGATGGCGGAGCGGCTGCGGCCTGACCCGCGCCAGCGGCCCGATGTCCAGCGACTCGAAGACCGGGTAGACGCTGAGGCGGTCGCCGTCGCGGACCACGTAATCGAACCCCACCGATTCGCCGCTGGCCAGAATCAGATCGACTTCCGTGTGCGGCACGCCGAGCGATTCAATCAGATCGCGCACCGCCGGGCTGACGTGGAACGGGCACGGGATGTCCGTCATCCTTCGCTCGGGTGGCAAGAAATCGTTCAGCTCGGCGTAGAAGCGCAGGCTCGCCTGCTTCATCTCCGTCTACTGCACGATCGCGGCCGTGTTCACCAGCTCGCCGATCTCCGCAATGCGGATGTGAACGGTGTCGCCGGGGGCGAGTGCGGCCTCTTCCGGGGCCCGGATGCCCGTCCCGACGAGCAGAACGGAACCCGCCGGCACCTTGTTCGCCCGCAGCAGGTGCTCGATAATGCCCGGCAGCCGCTGCTCGATCGCGCCCAAAGGCGCGGCGCCCGAGAAGCGCTCCTCGCCGCCGCGGCGGATGGCGCACGTCATCTCGAGCCGGCCGAGGTGCGGGATTTCGTCGGCGCTGACGATCACTGGGCCCAGCGCGCACGAGCCGGTGAAGGTCTTCCCCTGCGCGCCCTCGATGTCCCGGGCCGTGACATCGTTCCCTAGCGTGTAGCCGAGCACGCTTCCGTTCGGTCCGAGCAGCACCGCCAACCCGGGCTCGGGCGCCGTGAATTTCGAATCGAAGCGAATCCCGATCGGCTGGGCCGGACCGGCGCAGACCCGCGCCGTCCCCTTGAAGAAGATCTGCGGGCGGTCCTGTTCGCGCGCCCGCCCACAGCCCCACACCTCGACCGGACAGATGGGGATGTACGGCGCGGACGGCTCCGGGTGACGGCTGGCCATCTGCTCGGCCAGCGCGGCCACCGCCAGCCCCTCCGTCCCGGCCTTCCGGATCAGCTCGACCATCGAGTAGCCAGGCACCGGCCGGGCCCCGCCACTCTGGAACAACGCGGCCGTCAGTTTGTTCTCGAAGCGAATCTGTCCTAGACGCATGTAACCCTAAAACTTCACTTTCGGAGCTTCGCGCGCGCCCGGCTCGGTGGTAAAGTACGCACTGTTCTTCGAGAACCCGAAGAGCGAAGCCGCGATGTTGTTCGGGAACAGCTCGATATCCGTGTTGTAGCGCTGCACGGCCTCGTTGTATTTCCGGCGCTCGACCGCGATGCGGTTCTCGGCCCCCGCCAGCTCGTCCTGAAGCCGCAGGAACTGCTGGTCCGCTTTCAGGTTGGGGTAGTTCTCCACCACCACCAGCAGCCGGCCGAGCGCGCCATCGAGTTGATTGTTGGCGGCGATCCGCTCGGACGGCCCGCGGGCGCCACCGAGGGCAGCCCGCGCGGCTGCCACCGCGTCGATGACTCCCGATTCGTGCTTGGCGTAGCCTTTGACCGTCTCGACCAGGTTGGGAATCAGGTCGGCGCGCCTTTCGAGGACCACGTCCACCTGGTGCCACTGGGCTTCAATCGAGTTACGCTCGCGAACCAGGTCGTTCCGCATGGAAATGAGTCTGGCGCCGAACAGCAGCGCCACCAACAGCAAGACCACCACAACGATCAAGGCGATTTTCATGTCCGCTCCTACTTCTCCAGGCGATCGACCGCGTCGATCACCGTCTGAATTTGCTTCAGGTAGTCCGCCAGCAAGGGGACGGGTTCGATGTCCCTGGGCTTGATCTTCTCTTCGCGCACATCGAGCAACTTCAGGAACGGGGCGGCGTCGATGCCAAAGCGCTCCCGAGCCTGCTCGATCACCTCGCGCTTCCCAAACCCGGCTTCGACGCCGTGCAACAGCAGCGCGTGCCGGAAGAGCACCGAAAAGGTCGAGACCGACTCCGCCAGCAGCGTCCGCAGCAGGTTCGCGTCCCCCAGAACACCCGCCGCCTTTTGGCGCAGCCGCAGCAGCTTGGCCCGCAAGTCGTGTTCCACCTGGGCGCGGTAGAAGCGCTTATCGATTTCGAGGCCGGAAGCGAAATCCTCGCCGTAGAGCACGCGGTGCCGCTCCCGTATGTCGTGGAACTCGATGGGGAAACAATCGGCCGAATCGCGGACCTCTTCCTCGGTCAGCAGCAGCGGCGAGGGATTGCCCTTCTCGCGCCACCAACGCACGATGGCGGTCGATTCGCCGAGTTCCCGCGGCGTGACGTCCGCCAGTATGCAGACCACGTTGATATCCGAGTACTTCGCGTGATGATCGCCCGCGGCCGCCGAGCCGTAAAGCATCACCGACTTCAGGCGATCGCCGTAAGCCTTCTTGAGCCGGTCAACGAGCTGTGTCAGTAGCCGCTCCATACGCCACCTCACCAACTTCCCGACGCGCCTCCGCCTCCGGAGTCGCCTCCGCCGAACCCGCCGAATCCGCCGCCTCCCGAGTCGAAGCCGCCGAACCCGCCACCACCGCCGCCGCCCCAGCGCCCGCCCATCAGGTTCCCCAGGATCATGCCGGTCAGGAAGCCGCCAAAGCCGCCGCCCCGGCCGCGGCCTCCGCGCATGAGGCCCATCAGAAGCACGACCACGAAGAAGAGAATCACTCCAAACGGGAAACCGCCTTGAGGCTGCCGCCGCTCGACCGGCCGCGGAGCGGGCACGGCGGGCAGGGCGTTCTTGGCCTGCGAGATTCGCGTGCCGATTTCGTCCGTGGCTTCGAGCAGAGCGTCGCCGTAGTGCCCGTCCCGCAAGTACGGCTGCATCGAGCGCAGGACGTCGCCGGCCAGCCCATCCGTGATCGCCGGCTCGAGACCGTAGCCCAGCTCCAGGCGGCTTCTGCGGTCGGCAATCGCCAGAAGGAGCAGAGCGCCGTTGTCCTTTCCCTTCTGGCCGATGCCCCACTTGCGGAACAAGTCGTTCGCAACCTGGTCGACGGGCTCACCGTCGAGGCTCGGCACGGTGACGATGGCGAGTTGAACGCCGGTGGTCTGCTCCAGACTGGCGCAATACGCCTCCAGCCGCTGGTGGCTGGCCTCGTCCACCACCCCGGCAAAGTCGCTGACATAGCCGGCCGGTTTCTGCGCGGTGTAATCCACCGCCCAGACCGTGGCTGCCCACAGGCACAGCAGTACCGTCGCTCGGAACAGGTTTCTCAACGTAAGAACATTAGTGTAGCGCCTTTGGTGGGGCGGACCCCCTGGTCCGCAAGCCGACCCCCCGGTCGGCTCCCGAACTGACGGGAAGAACAGGCCGGCCAGGGGGCCGGCCGCGGACGAGGGCGTCCGCCCCACAAAGGCTAGCAGCTCAAGTCCCGCCGGCCGATGCGGAAACCGTCCAGGCTGCCCAGGACCGTGAGCGCGATCTGCCGCGAATCGAAAAACGACTGCGAAATGCGCTGGATGTCCTCGACCGTGACGCGCTCGAGGTTCTCGATCAGCTCGTCGAGACTGAAGAACCGGCCGAAGTACATTTCCTGCCGCGCCAGATTCGCCATGCGGGCGTTGGTCGACTCGAGGCTCAGCATTAGCGAGCCCTTCATGTAGTCCTTGGAGCGCTGCAGCTCCTCCGCGCCCACGAGCTCCTGCTTCAGACGCTTGAATTCGTCCATGATGCAGGCGATCACCTTGCGCGCCGATTGGACCGACGTGCCGGCGTAGACCGCCAGGCAGCCCGTGTCCCGATAGGGGTTCAGCTCGGAGAACACCGAGTAGGCCAGCCCCAGCCTTTCCCGGATGTTCTGGAACAGCCGCGAACTCATGCCGCCGCCCAGCAGCGTGTTCAGGACGTAGCAGGAAAACCGGTCCGCGTGCGACAGCGAATAAGCCGGCACGCCTAGGCACAGGTGGACCTGCTCGAGCGCCTTCTTGTTCCGGACGGCGATTTTGGCGTGCGTGGCCGGCATGGCGTCCAATTGGGCCGCCGGCCTGGACGGCAGGTCTTCGAACCGCTCGCGCACCAGGCTCACGATGGCTTCATGCGTGAGATGCCCCGCCGCCGTGATGGTGAAGTTGGCGGGTATGTAATGCTTGCCGTAGTACTCCACGACCCGCTTCTGGTTGAACGCGCGCACGGTCTCCTTCGTGCCCAGAATGGGCTTGCCGAGCGCGTGACCCTTCCAGAAGTTGGCCGAGAAGATTTCGTGGACCAGGTACTCCGGATTGTCGGCGTCCATCTTCAGCTCTTCGAGGATGACGCCTTTCTCCTTTTCGACATCGTCGGCCCGGAAAGCGGGGTGCAGCACCAGGTCCGAGAGAACGTCGAACGCGAGCGGCAGATGCTCGTCGAGAACCTTGGCGTTGAAGCTGACGAGCTCTTTCGACGTGAAGGCGTCCAGGTTGCCGCCGATGGAATCGACCGAGCGAGCGATCTGCTCCGCGCTGCGCGAGAGCGTCCCCTTGAACAGCATGTGCTCGATGAAATGGCAGATGCCGTTCTGCTCGGGCGGCTCGCGGCGCGAGCCGGTGGCGATCCAGATACCGGCCGACACCGAGCGCACATGGGGCATCGCCTCGGTGACAATGCGAACCCCGTTGGACAACACGGTCCTTCGTATCTCGCCCGGTAGGGCTAGGGAAGTCATGGAGCGGCCTTGCTTCTATTGTCCCATGACTCGGCGGGTCCGAAATGCCCGGTGCTAGACTCAAAGCATGGCGCTCCTGTTGGGCCTGGAAGTTGAGGAAATCAAGCAACTTCTTCCCGGCCTTCCCGGTTACCGCGCCCGCCAGCTCTACCGGGCGCTCTACCACGACCGGCGGGGCGATCTCGGCGAAGTGACCACGTTTCCGGCGGATCTGCGGCGGGAATTGGCCCAGAGCCACGCCGTCGGCTGGCCCGTTCTCGAGCGCCGGTTCGAGTCCGTGGATGGCACGCGCCGCTACCTGCTGCGGCTCGAAGACGGGAAAACGGTGGAAGCGGTCTTCATGCCCGAAACTGGGCGCGGTACCATTTGCATCTCGACTCAGGCCGGTTGCGCCGTGGGCTGCCAGTTCTGCCTCACCGAGCTGCTCGGCCTCGAGCGGAACCTGACCCCCGGCGAGATCGTCGGCCAGGTGCTGGTGGTGGCGCGCGACAACGGCCTCGCGGTCGAAGGCGAGCGGCTGAACATCGTCATGATGGGGCAGGGCGAGCCGCTGCTGAACCTGGCCGCCGTGGTCAAGGCGACGCGCATCCTGGTGGATCCGGAGGGCGCCGGCCTCTCCCCGCGCCGCATTACTCTCTCGACCGCCGGGATTATTCCGAAAATCGAGGAATTAGGGCGCGAGTCCGTCCGCCCCAAGCTGGCCGTTTCGCTGAACGCCTCGACCGAAGAAGCGCGCCGCGAGCTGATGCCGATCACGCAGAAGTACCACCTGCGCGATTTGATGGCCGCCTGCCGCGCTTATCCGCTGCGCCCCTGGGAGCGGCTGACCTTCGAGTACGTGCTGCTGGCGGGCGTGAACGATTCCGACGCCGACGCGCACCGCGTGGTCCGCCTCCTGGCGAACCTCAAATGCAAGGTGAATTTGATTGCGCTGAATCCCGGCCCCGGCATTCCGTTCGCTACGCTGGCGCCCGGGCGGGTGCTGGGGTTTCAGGCCATCCTCAAGCGGGCCATGCCGTGCTTCATCCGCAAGCCGCGCGGGCTGGACATCTATGCGGCTTGCGGGCAGTTGAAGAGCAGCACCCAGGTCAACGCGGAGGGGCCAGGCCCGCCTGCCGCATGACGGACAGCATGTCCCACACGCTCCACTCCTCGGAGATCTTCCCCGCTTTGAAGCGGAACAAGCTCATGCCATCGATCTTGATCTTCCTGCCCGTTGCCGGGAATCCCATTCCCGCCTCGGTGTTGGTGCCCGCTGCCGTCCAATACACGGCCACGAGATCTCCCTCCGCGACGATCTGGTTGACCTTGACTCTCATGTCCGGCAACGCCTTGCGCTCCTCTCGGGCGGCCGCGATGTCGTCCTCCAAAGTGAAGTCGCGATCGCCACCGTGCGCCACGAAATCCTTGTCGTGGGACTCCGCGTACGTGTCGAAGCGCCCCTGGTCGAGCACCTCCTCGAAGAAGCTCCTGGCGACCTGTTTGTTTCCTTCTCGCTCCCCGGCCTGCTCCGCCATCGCGGACGCGCAGACCACAAGCAAAAGCGGCAAAATCGGACTCTTGCCCATACCGTTTCGGATTCCTCCAAAAGATACTGTAACAGATGTTACACTAATATGCAAGGAGTTCCTATGGCAAGACCGCCCGATCCCGGCATCCGCGCAAGGCTCCGCGACGAAACCGTCGGCTATGTGCTCTCGCATGGAGTGGGGGACCTAGCCCTTCGTCCCCTGGCAAAGGCTTTGAAGACCAATGCCCGGATGCTCATTTATCACTTCGGCTCGCGGGAAGGACTGATGAGCCAGATCCTGATCGGCCTGCGCGAGCGCGAAGACGCCCGCATCCGGACCTGGTTCAGGACGGGTGAGAGACCGCGCACGCTGCCACAGTTCCTGCGCTGGTACTGGAAGCGGCTGAGCTCACCCCGGGCCCGGCCCGGACTCCGCCTGATCTTCGAACTCTATGCGCTGGCGCTCCGGAATCCGCAGAGATACCCCGGCGTCCTGGAAGATCCGTTGGCCTATTGGCAGACGCTCACGGAGAAAGCCGGCGTCCCATCGAGTCCTGACGCGGTCGAGGCGACTCTGCTGCTGGCCGCCACCCGCGGCCTCCTCCTGGACCTCTGCGCGACCGGAGACCGCGCGCGGGTGGGACGGGCGATGGAGGCGCTCGCTCGGTCTGTCGAGTCGAAAACGAAGGGCGAATAGCTTACGGCCGCGCCCGCGGCATCGCGCCACCGGGCTCGCCACGCCAGCCCAAGCCGCGCGGGCTGGACGCTTGCGCGGTGTGGCCGCTGGTGTACTTGGGTTGCTGCCGTGCAGTTGCGTATATACAATAGAGTCGTACATGGCTCGTGCGGCGAAGTTCGACTGGGACGACGGGAACACCGGTCACATTGCGCGGCACGACGTCACCCGAGGAGGTCGAGCAGGCGTTCGCCAACCGCCCGCTGGCGTGCTCGCCGCCCAGAAGCGCAGGGGAGAAGAGCGAGTGTTGTGCGCCGGGCGGACCGATGCCGGCCGGGCACTGCAGTTCGTTTATACGGTGCGCCGCGGCAAGATTCGCGTCCTTACCGCGCACACGGCGAAGAGGAAGGTGAGGGAGAGACTATGAAGGCGAAGAAAGGTAAGCCCGTTGTGGTTGACACGCCGGAGTTCCGCTCCGAGGCCGAGGAAGCGGAATGGTGGGACCGGCACCAGGACCTGATCGCGGATCTCCTGCTGAAGCACGGCCGCCGCGGTGCCGTGCCGACGAAGAACGTGTCTGTCCGCCTGCCGGTAACCGACATCGAGCGAGCGCGGAAGCTGGCCGAAAAACGCGGCGTGGGCTACCAGACTGTTATCAAGACGTTGCTCCACGACGCCCTCAAGAGGGAATCCAAGATCGCCTGACCCCCGCCCCTTACCGCCTCCCCCGCGGCGCCGCGTCCCCCGCCACTAGCCCCAGCGCCCACTTCACCTGCTCGACCCACATCTTCTGGATGTCCGGCCGGTCCCAGACCGCCTCGAGGTGCCCCAGGCCGTCGTAGAGCACGCGGCCTTTGCCGTAAGTCCGCGCCCACATCACCGCGAAGTCGCCGTCCGTGCGGTGGACCTTGGGGTTCTTCAGATCGAGCTTGCTCTCGTCGAGCCGCAGCAGCACGCGAACCTTCTCGCGCGAGAAATCCTTGACCTGGTAAATCTCGTCGCGCATGGTGAAGGCCGGCGGCAGGTATTCCATGCCGGGGAACTTCGGGTCCTCGACGATCAGCGGTGCCTCGAAGGTCATCCACGGGTGCTGGTCGAAGTAGCCCCCGATCATGTCGCCGTAGGCCGGCCACTTGTAGAACGTGTCGGTGGCGCTGTGGATGCCGATGAACCCCTTGCCATCGTCGTGGACGAACGCGAGCAGGTCGGCCTTCTGGGACTCGTCCATATCCAGCTCGCCGGTGGTGAAGAAGGCGACGGCGTCGAAATAATCCAGATTCTTGGCGTTGAGCTCGAGCTTCTTCTTGGTGACGAGCTGGCAATCCGTCCGGATGACGGTTTCCCACAGGCCGCTGTCGTGGCCCAGCTTCCACAAGGTGGCGGCGGCGTTCGAGATGGACTCGTGCTGCCATCCCTTGCTCTCGCCAATGAACAGCAGCCTTTTCTTCGGTTGCTGGGCGACCAGCGAAACCGCCAGGACGAGCCCGGCCAGAACGAACGCAGCGATGCGCAAAACAGTCATGCGAAACAACCTCCGAAGCGCCATCTTAACCGAACGGCGGGCCGCCCGGCGCTACAATTGGATTCTGTGAACAAATCTCGTACCGTCGTCGTCTACCCAAAGGGAGCAATTGCGTGAAGCGGAAATGGAAGATCTGGCTCATTGTGATTGGCGTGGTCGTGCTCGCCGGCGGAGTCATTGCGGGAACGAACTACAGCAAGCGGGGGATCGTGGAGGTGCAGACCGGGCGGGCATTGCGCCAGGACCTGTCCTCCATCGTGACCGCCTCGGGCGAGATTAAGCCTAAGAATTACATCAACATCGGAGCGAACGCCCAGGGCGTCATCACCCAGATCCTGGTCAAGGAAGGCGACCGGGTCCGCAAGGGCCAGCTCCTGGCGATGCTCGAGTCCGTGCAGCCCCAGGCCGACGTCAACGCGCAGAAGGCTACCCTGGATTCGGCCGAGGCGGATACGACGGCCGCCGAGGCGTCCTTGCGGGCCTCGGATGAGAACCTGACCAGCGCTCAGGCTACCGTGGATCGCAGCAAGGCCGATCTGGAGCAAGCCAAGCTCGATTTCGCCCGCGGCCAGCAACTGCTCGAGGACAGGCTGATTGCGAAGCAGGAGTTCGACAACCGCCGCACCACGTTCGATTCGCGAGCCGCGGCCGTACGCGAGTCCGAAGCCCGCGTCGCCCAGGCCAGAGCCCAGCGCGCGCAGGAAGAGTCGCAGCTCGTCGCAACCCAGAGGCGCATCGCGCAGGCTCGGGCGATGCTGGCGCGCTTCGACGACGTTCTACGCAAGCACAACACCTACGCTCCGCTCGATGGAGTGGTCACGAACCTGCCCGTGCGGGTCGGCGAAACCGTGGTGCCCGGAATTCAGAACTCCGCGGCCAGCACCATCATGACCATCGCCGATATGTCGCTCATCACCGCCGAGGTGAAGGTGGATGAGACCGACATCGTCAACGTGGCCCTGGGCCAGATTGGGGACATCACCATCGACGCCATCCCGAACAAGATCTTCAAGGGTCACGTGACCGAGATCGGCAACGAGGCTATCCTGCGCTCGACCGGCCTGGCGGCCTCACAGAGCGCGATTTCAAGCCAGGAGGCGAAGGACTTCAAGGTCGTCCTCGCGCTCGACAATCCGCCCGATGAAATCCGGCCCGGGCTGTCCTCGACGGCGAAGATCACTACCGCGACGCGGAAGAACGCGCTTACGATTCCCATCCAGGCGCTGACCGTGCGTCAGAAGGGCGACCTGGAGCCGGAGAAGAAGGGCGGCGTGCAGGCCGCGAGCAGGCCGGATCCGGTAGCGGAAAAGGCCCGCAAGGAAGAGATCCAGGGCGTGTTCGTCGCCACGGCCGGCAAAGCCGAGTTCCGCAAGGTGGATACCGGGATCACCGGCGCCACCGATATCGAAGTTCTCAGCGGCCTCAAGGACGGCGACGAGATCGTGACGGGCAGCTACAAGGCGATCCGGACCATTCGCAACGAGACGAAGGTAAAGGTCAACAACGAGGTCAAGGTCGCGGCCAAGGCGGACTGAGCCGGCGGCGCCGAACCGCGCGCGTGAGCAAGCGGATGTGTTCGGCACCGAACCGCGCGCGTAAGCAAGCGGATGTGTTCAGGGAGGACGAGCGATGGCAGGAGTGTTGGAGCAGGCCGATCTGGGCGAGCAGCTCAAGCGCCAGGGCATCGTAATCCGGACCTACGATCTCTGGAAAACCTACGTCATGGGCGACCAGGAGATCCATGCGGTCTCGGGCGTCGACGTGGAGATTCACCGCGGCGAATACGTGGCCATCATGGGGCCGTCGGGTTCGGGCAAGTCCACCCTGATGAACCTGATCGGCTGCCTGGACACGCCCAGCAAGGGCCAGTACTACATCAACGGCCGCCTGGTCAGCGACATGGACGACGACGAGCTGGCGCGCATCCGGAACAAGGAAATCGGCTTCGTGTTCCAGACCTTCAACCTGCTGCCGCGCGCCACGGCGCTGCACAACGTCGAGCTGCCGCTGATCTATGCCGGCGTGCCCTCCGCGCAGCGCATCGAGCGCGCAAAGCAGGCCCTGCGGCAGGTGGACCTGGAGCCGCGCATGTACCACAAGCCGAACGAGCTTTCGGGCGGCCAGCGGCAGCGCGTCGCGGTGGCGCGCGCGCTGGTCAACAACCCCTCCATCCTGCTCGCCGACGAGCCGACCGGCAACCTCGACACAGCTACCGGCAACGAGATCATGGCGCTCTTCGAACGCCTGCACGCGGCGGGCAACACCATCGTGCTGGTCACCCACGAAGCCGACATCGCCCGCCACGCCTGGCGCATCATCCACATTCGCGACGGCAAAGTCGAGAAGGACGAGAAGGTCCGCTAGGCAAGGGGTCGCTACCTGCTTTTCGTGTTCCCGTAGCCGACCCACCGTGGACCGTCGCACCCGAGCGTCAATTCGTGCGATAGGCGTGACTCGATCTCCATTGAGTGCACCTTGAATAGGAGAACGTCATCCACAGCGAATCGCCCATCTTGCGACCTCACAATGACCACGCCACGCCAATGGAACGTGTTGGCTGGATTGGGCGGCCGGCCATGCGTTTCAAAAGCCTCTTTGTACGTAAACCTCACATACACGCGAAACGCACCATCGTTTTGTGACTCCGTACGTTGCACCGCAACCGCAGAGGGCGCAGCCTGGTCTTCCTCGCCGGAGAAAAGCCCGTGTTCAAGCCACGCAAAGTCCGGTTTAAGGGTAACGGGGGGCTGGGCTGCGTTTCCAGGCCGGGTATCGCCTGCGTGCTGCGAGAACCAGTCGTCTTGGCAGGCCTTCGCTGTCTCAAACTCCCGAATCAGCCTCTTACTCAGCAGCGGCCAGATAGCTGCCTTGTCTGCATCGGCCGGGATACCTAGCGGGTGGCGCGCCACAACGATGCGGTAGAGCTGCCGTACCAGAGCGTCGGGCTGAGGCTCGGGAACCGCGCTCGTGGAAACGCAGGCAAGCAACTGCAGCAGGATCACAGCATAACAAAGCCTCATGTCATCACCTTCCACGTGGCCTTCGCCGACTTCACAGAATAGCAAGACTGGAAACTTACTCCGCTGTAATCCCGTCGCTACGTTCCGACGGAACTGCGGAACAACAGGTCCGCGAATCCGCGTCGGAGCCGTCAACGCGACGACGAAGGAACCGACCGCTAGCGGCCGCCTGAAACCAGCTCAGTACCCGCCGTTTGAAGCCCTCGGGATCGGCGGCCGCCGCCCCGGTATGTCCCGCCCCCGTCACGAGCCACAGCGTCACGCTTCGCCCGTGCGCCGCAATCGCCCGGGCGTGCGCGGGCGAGACGTTGGTGTCGCGCAGGCCGTGGATGAGCAGCACCGGAGTGCTCAGCCGCTCGACGCTTCTGGCCGGGGCGGCGGCATCCGGATCCAGGCCGTAGCGCAGGCGCGTGTACCAGAGCCCGCCGGTCACAAGAATGCGGGCCACGATAAGCCGGAACGCCGGCGGCCCGGAAAGGCGCTGCATGATGCGGTCTTCGGCGATCCACCGCAGGCTGGCGAAGGGGCACTCGGCCACGATGGCGCGGAAGGCGGGCCGCTCGGCGGCGGCCTGAAGCAGGATCGCGGCGCCCATCGATTCGCCTAGGCCGAAAATCTCCCGGCAGCCGGCCCCCCGCAGCCAGTGGGCCCACGCGAGCGCGTCCCATCTCTCGAGTAGGCCGTAAGATATGGTTTCGCCGCCGCTTTCGCCGTGGCCCCGGCTGTCGGGCAAAAGAATGCCGTATCCCTTCTCGAGGAACATGGGGGCCAACCCGAGGCTACCGGCACGTGTGTCGTCGATCCCGTGCAGAATCATCACGCACCCGCCGTTGCCCAGGGCGGGGCGACGGAACCAAGCGGCCAGCCGGGGGGCGCCGGCCGGCCGGATGGTCACGGTTTCCCAGCCTGCCCGAGCCGCCACCGGCTGCCGGAGAGGGCGCAGTGCGTTCTCCGACAGCAGTGGCCCGCCGATCCCGGCCAGCACACCGGCGCCAGCCAGGCTGCCCGCGCCAATCCAAATCAGCGCCCGCTTGAAGGAGCCCACACTCTCCTTTACGGACCCTTTCAATCGTAGGTTTCCAGGTGTACTCTGTCTACGTGCCATCCGAAGACGAGGGCCTGGTGGTCTGGCTGTCGGTCTGCGGGTCCCTTTCCGCGCCCCCGGCGGAGAATTCAGCAGCTTCTGTGGATGCCCGGCATCCAATAGCCAGCCTCGGAGGTCAGGGGCTATCCCCGGCCGCCGCGACATGACATAATGGGCCAGCAGAGGGGAACCCAATGCAACACCTCGGATGCTTCCTCACCTTAACGGGGCTGATTCTCGGCTCTGTTCTCCCGCAGCAAGTGGCCTTAGCGCAGGGCCGTGTCGGCGGCTTAAACAGTCCACCTGGCGCGAGCAGCCTGACGCAGCCGGGCAGCGGCGGCGGCGAGACGGTCGAGCGGGGCTGGTACCTGAGCGGGAAGGTGCTGATGGACGACGGGAGCGCCCCGCCGGAGAATGTCACGATTCTGCGGGTTTGCGGTGGCAACGGCAAGCCAGCGGCCTACACGGACTCGAAAGGGCGCTTCACCTTCCAGGTGGGCCAGAGCTCGGACGTGCTGCCGGATGCGAGCGTGGACTCCGGCGAAGAAGGCCGCGTGGCCCTCATGACTCCCCTCGGGACTTCGACCCATGAAGGCCGGTTGTTTGGCTCCTCCGGCAGCCGCCAGCTCGCTGGCTGCGAGTTGGTGGCGGCCCTGCCCGGCTACAGCTCCGACAAGGTGGAACTCGGCCAGCGGAAGTACATGGACAACCCGGACGTGGGCAGCATCGTTTTGCACCGGCTTGGCAACGTGGAAGGCACGGCCATCAGCGCGACCAGCTACGACGCTCCGCATGAGGCCAGGAAGATGTTCGACAAGGGCCTCGATGCGGAGAGGAAGCAGAAATGGCCGGACGCGCAGGCGCAGTTCGAGAAAGCGGTCGCAATGTATCCGAAGTACGCAGCGGCCTGGTTCGAGCTGGGCAGCGCGTTCCAGCGCCAGGGTAACCGGCCCAAGGCTCGTGATGCGTTCCGGAAGTCCTCGCAGGCGGACCACAAGTTCCTGAATCCGTATCTTCCGCTTTCCATGATGGCGTTCGAAGAGAAGAACTGGGCGGAGACCGTGGACCTTACCACAACCCTTACGCGGCTAGATCCGGTCGATTATCCGCTGGCCTATCTCTTAAATGCCATCGCCAACGCGAGCCTGGGGAGGCCCGACTTGGCGGAGAATAGCGCGCGGGAAGCCGTCAGGGTGGATACCAACCACCAGGTCCCGCGGGCGGAATACGTGCTGGGCCTCATCCTCGTGGACAAGCACGACTATGACGGCGCCTTGACCCTGCTGAAAAGCTACATCCAGCGCGCCCCAAACGCCCCGGACACCGAGAACATAAGGAACCAGATCAGCCAGATTGAGAACCTCGCTCGAGCCCAGCCGCAGCCGCAGTCGGTGGCGGCGCAGCATTAACATGGATTCCGCGCGGGCCATGCTGGGCCATACCCTCGCCACACTCGCCTATCGGGGCGCCAAGGCCGTGCGCGGCGCCCCGGACGGTTTTGCGGAGTTTCGCGTCGGAGACCGGAGCCGCACGCCGGGGCAGATCCTGGCTCACGTGAGCGACCTTCTCGATTGGGGCCTTGCGCTGGCCAAAGGCGAGAGCAAGTGGCACGACTCGGAGCCCCTCGACTGGAACCAGGGCACAGTGCGGTTCTTCGCAGCGCTGGAGGCTCTCGGCGCCTACCTGGGGTCGGACCTTCCGCTCGAATGTTCTCCCGAAAGGCTGTTCCAGGGCCCGATCGCCGACGCGCTGACGCACATCGGACAGATTTCGATGTTGCGCCGCCTGGCCGGCGCCCCCGTCCTCGCCGAGAACTACTTCCTCGCCGGCATCGCCGTCGACCGGCTGGGATCCGATCAGCCCGCTGCGGTCAAAGAGTTCGACTGAGCGCGGCCCCGCCCAGGTCGCTACAATAGATTTCGCTTTGCTCACCAGACGGAGTTTTCTCGTTGCCCCCGTGGCGGCCGTGGTTGCCTGCGGCCGGCGCAAAGGTTCCGGCTACGAGGGATACGCCTTCGTCTCCAACCAGGAAGGACAAGCTGTCGCGGCCGTCGATCTGATGACGTTTACCGTGGCGCGCTACATCCACCTGGAGAGCGCGCCTACCGCGGTCGTGGCGCCGGCGGCTCGCGCCTCCGTCTACGCGCTGACGCCCGCCACCGGCTATGTTCATGAGATCGACGCCGCCAAGCTGACCCTCCGGCGAAGGGTCCAGGTGGGCCGCACGGCGGATGCCGTGGGGGTTGCGCCCGGGGATCGTCCGGCCCTTTGGGTGCTGTGCCGCCAGCCCCGCCAGTTGGTGCGGATCGGGTTCGATGCATTCAAGGCCGACGCGGTCATCCCGCTGCCGTTCGAGCCTTATGATTTCGACTTTGCGCCGGACGGCGAGACGGCAGTTGTCAGTTTCGGCGAGAGCGGACAATTCGGCATCGTCGATCTCGCAAAGCGGAAGTGCCGCGTGTACGACTTGGGCCGGAAACTGTCGCTGGCGCGATTCCGCTCGGACGGGCGTCAACTGTTGATCGCGGGCGCCGAGGAGCCGGTGCTGTCTATCGTGGACTTCAAGACCGGCCGGCTGGTGGTCCATTTGCCGCTGGCGGTCCGCGCCCAGAACTTCTGCTTCAAGTCAGACGGCGGCCAACTATTCATCACGGGCGACGGGCTGGATGCCGTAGCCGTCGTCTACCCGTACACAACCGAGGTGGCCCAGACGGCGCTGGCGGGGCGCTCTCCGGGTTTCATGGCGGAGTGCTTGGCGGAAGGAGTGGACTACCTCTTTGTCGCGAACGCCGATGCAAGCGAGGTGACCATTCTGGACGTGGATACCCTCAAGGTGGTGGCCGTGGTGGCGGTGGGACGCAGCCCTGTTTTCATCGTGCAGACGCCGGACCGCCAATATGCGCTGGTTCTGAACCGCGATTCCGGCGATATGGCGGTGGTGCGTCTGGCCGCAATCGGAGGCAAGCGCAGCCGCTCGGCGCCGTTGTTTACGATGATTCCCGTGGGGTCGAAGCCGGTGTGCGCCGCCGTGCGGCACGTCTGAAGGTGGTAGGGACGGGCAGATTCGAACTGCCGACCTGCCGCTTAGGAGGCGGCCGCTCTATCCATCTGAGCTACGTCCCCGGAAAGTACTATTTTAGCCCCACCGCTTGAGGCCCTTGCGGCCGATGTCGTGGCGATAGTGCATACCTTCGAAATGGATCTTGCCCACGGCCAGGTAGGCGTTCTCGATGGCGCCCGCCAGGCCGGAGCCGGATGCGGTGACGCCGAGCACCCTGCCGCCAGAAGTCTCGATCGCGCCCGCGGCCGCTTTCGTCCCGGCCTGGAAGACGGTGGCCCCGAGCGCCTCGGCTTCCTCGATGCCGCAGATCGCGTCCCCGGTCCGCGGCGTTCCGGGATATCCGGCAGAGGCCAGAACCACGCAGACCGACGGATCGGCGCGCCACGCCAGGGCGGCTCCGGAGAGGTCGCCGTGCGCCGCCGCCCACAGCGCCTGGGCGAAATCCGAGTCGAGGCCGTGCATCAGAGCCTGGGTCTCGGGATCGCCCAACCGCACATTGTATTCCAGCACTTTGGGGCCGTGGTCGGTCATCATCAGGCCGGCGTAGAGGAAGCCGGTGAACGGGGAGCCTTCGGCGCTCATGTGCTCGATGGTAGGAGCGATGATGCGGTCCAGGATTTCACTGCGCTGGGCGGCCGTAAGGATCCTGGAATCGCAGTACGCGCCCATGCCGCCCGTGTTCGGGCCCGTGTCGCCGTCGTGGACCGCCTTGTGATCCTGGGTTGGCTCGAGCGGAAGAACGCGGCGGCCGTCGCTCAAGACGATGAAGCTGACCTCCTCTCCGGTCAGGTATTCCTCGACCACCAGGCGCGCGCCGGCCTTCCCCACAAGCTCCCCGGAAAGCAGGCCGCGGATGGCCAACTCGGCCTCCGCGCGGGTGCTGGCGATGATGACGCCTTTGCCCCCGGCAAGGCCGTCGGCCTTGAGCACCACGGGGCAGCCGAAGCGGTCGAGCGCAGCGAGCGCTTCCTGCTCGCTTTCGGCCCGCACGAAACCGCCCGTGGGGATGCCCGCCCGGATCATGAATTCCTTCGAGAAGATCTTGCTGCCCTCGAGACGCGCCGCCTGGCTGGTGGGACCCACAATCGGTCGGCCCGCGGCGCGAAAAGCATCGACGACGCCCGCGACCAGCGGCGCTTCCGGTCCGACCACCGTCAGATCGGCCTCGACGGATTCCGCCGCTCGCAGCCACCCTGCCGGGTTGGCCGGCGCCGGAATGCACCGGGTAACGCGCGCAATACCGGGGTTCCCCGGCGTCGCATAGAGCGCCGTCACCGACGGACTCTGGGCCAGGTGCCGCGCGATCGCGTGCTCACGGCCGCCACCACCAATGATTAGTACTTTCACTCTGGCTCTCCAAGAATTCCCGGCGCGCCCGCCGCGCCCCGCACTTCCCTAGAATAAAAGAAAAGCCGGGCCGAGATGCAAGCGACGGGCCGTTCGAACAGTTACGACGTGGTCGTGGTGGGCGCCGGACACGCCGGGTGCGAGGCGGCGCGGGCGTGCGCGCGCATGGGCCTCAAAGCGGCCATGGTCACCATGAATCTGGACTTGATCGCCCAAATGTCCTGTAATCCGGCCGTCGGGGGGATCGCAAAAGGCCACCTGGTCAGAGAGATCGACGCCCTGGGCGGCGTGATGGGCGAGGTGACTGACGCGGTGGGCATCCAGTTCCGGCTCTTGAACACGAGCCGCGGGCCAGCCGTCTGGTCGCCGCGCGCCCAGTGCGACAAGAAGCTGTATCGCATCCACATGCGGGAGTTCCTGGAGCGCGAGCCTAACCTGAGGATTCTGCAGGCCGAGGTCGCAGAACTGGTGATCGAGGGAGGCGAAGGCGAAAGGCGGGTGAGCGGCGTTCGGCTCCGGGACGGCAGAGTGCTTTCGAGCGGAGCCGTCGTCCTGGCCACGGGCACGTTCTTGAACGGTCTCGCCCACGTCGGCGAGATGATGTATCGCTGCGGCCGCAACGGCGAGGCGGCCTCGAACCTGCTCGGCGACCAGCTTCGGACACTCGGGCTGAAATGGACCCGCCTGAAAACCGGCACGCCGCCGCGTCTCGATGGCCGCACCATCGACTGGTCCGGCTTCGAGGTGCAGCGAGGCGACCCCGAGCCGACGCCCTTTTCGTTCCTGACACTGAAGATCGACCGTCCCCAGATCGAGTGTCACATCGCATACACCACCGAGAAGACCCACCAGATCCTGCGCGACGCGATCCCACGCTCGCCTCTCTACAGCGGGCAGATCGAGGGCATCGGACCGCGGTATTGCCCCTCCATCGAGGATAAGGTGGTCAAATTCCCGGACAAGATCCGGCACCAGATCTTTCTCGAACCGGAGGGCCTCGACACGTACGAGGTCTACGTCAACGGGATGTCCACGAGCATGCCAATCGATGTGCAGGCCGCCATGGTGGCCTCGGTCCCCGGCCTGGAACAAGCCGAGATGATCCGACCGGGCTATGCCATCGAATACGACGCAGTTGACCCCAGAGAGGTAAGACACTCTCTGGAGGTCAAGGCGATCCAAGGCCTGTTCCTGGCGGGCCAGATCAATGGCACCTCGGGATATGAGGAGGCGGCGGCTCAAGGCCTTCTGGCCGGCATCAACGCGGCGTGCCTGGTTGGCGGCCGCCCGCCGGTCGTCTTCGTGCGCTCGGACGGTTATGTCGGGATTCTCGTTGACGACCTCGTGACGAAGGGGGCGGACGAGCCCTATCGCATGTTCACCTCGCGCGCGGAGTTCCGTCTGCACCTGCGCATCGACAACGCCGACGAACGGCTCACGCCTCAGGGTCGCCGCGTGGGACTGGTAACGGAGGAGCGCTGGACGCTGTTCTCGAAGAAGCAGGCTCAGAAGGAGCGGCTGCGATCTCTGCTCAGTAGCACCAGAGTCGAACCCGAAGGCCTTGGTCTGGCGCCTGGCGAGCGGCCGCTGCTCGCCGAATGGCTGCGTAGACCGGAGGCGAACGTCGAGAGGGTGCGTTGCTTGTTGGCCGCGGCGCTCGGGGAGGAGCCGATGCGCGAGGTTCTGAGCACCGTCGAGACAGAGGTGAAATACGCAGGCTATATCGCCCAGCAGGATCGCCAGATTGCGCGCCTGCGGCAGGCTGAGGGCCGGAGGATTCCGGCGCAGTTCGGGTTCCGGGGTGTGCCTGGGCTGTCGCGCGAGATCTCCGAGAAGCTGGAGAGGGTGCGGCCGGAGACGCTGGGACAGGCCTCGCGCATACCGGGTGTGACGCCGGCCGCAGTCGCCGTCCTTGATGTCTATCTGACCGTTGCCGCCGGTCGCCCCTCAGCATGAACGAGACTGCCGAGTTCGCTGCGATTCTGGCGCGCAGTTTCTCTCCTTTCCGCCGGCTCTCGCCCGACCTGCTCTCCGAGCTTCTTCGCCACTACGAGCTCCTTCTCCGCTGGAACAAGCACCTCAACCTGACCTCCATTGCCGGGCTTGAAGAGACCGTGCTACGTCACTACTGCGAGTCGCTTTTTGTGGGCATCCAGCTCCCTGAAGCGCGCGTATCGGTGCTGGATGTCGGCTCGGGTGCCGGATTCCCGGGTATTCCGATGGCAGTCCTGCGCCCCGATTGCAGGTTCACGCTGGCGGAGTCGCACCAGAGGAAGGCCGTCTTTCTCCGTGAGGCCACGCGTCACTTTTCCAACGTTCGCATCGCGGGGTGCCGGGCCGTCGATGTGGAGGGCGCCTTCGATTGGGTGGTCTCAAGGGCGGTGAAGTGGCCCGCTGTGCTGAAGACAGCCCTCCGCCTCTGTCGACGCGAGGGGGTCGGCCTTGACTCCGCCGACTTGAGAGACCGCTCGCTGACGGGGCACGCCGGTCTTTCGCTTGGGTTGCTGCTGGGACTGGACGATGCGGCCGACGTTGTGCGGCAGCCATTGTTCGATTGGCGCCAACCGATTCCGCTCCCCTCGGGGCATAGGCGGGTGCTGTTACTGGGACAGGCGCGCCCGGCATGAAGCGTTCCACGTGGAACCCGGTGGTCGGAGCGCCGTCAAGTCACTCACCGAGGTAACCGAAACCGGGTGGCAAGACGTTCCACGTGGAACCGTGATAGCATGTTGGTCTCTCCACGCAAGGAGCCTCGAACCTTGGGAAGAGTCATCGCCATCGCTAACCAAAAGGGCGGAGTGGGGAAAACCACCACCGCCATCAATCTCGGCGCCTCTTTGGCCGCCAACGACCTCCACGTCCTGGTCATCGATGCAGATCCTCAGGGCAACTCCACAACCGGCCTCGGAGTCGCCAAGAACACCGGCGCTCCGACCATCTATGATGCCCTGCTCGGGCACGCGGACCTTGCCACCACTCTCCAGGCCACCGGCTTCGAGGGCCTCGACATTGTCCCTGCCGACAAGAACCTGGTGGGCGCCAATATCGAGCTCGTAGACCTCGACGGCCGCGAATTCCGTCTTCGCGAGAGCCTCCGTTCGGTCAGGGACTCCTATCACTTCGTCCTGATAGACTGCCCGCCCGCTCTCGACCTCCTCACCGTCAATGCGCTGGCCGCGGCCGATTCCGTTCTCATTCCCATCCAGTGCGAATTCTTCGCACTCGAGGGCGTTTCCGAGCTCATGGATACCATCGACCGTCTTCGTGACTCCCTCCAGCACCCGCTCAAGATCGAGGGCATTCTCCTCACCATGTTCGACGAGCGCACCAATCTGGCGCGCCAGGTCGCCGACGATCTTCGGGAGTTCTTCGGCAAGGAGGTATTTCGCACCGTCATCCCGCGCAGCATCCGCCTCGCGGAAGCGCCCAGCTACGGCAAGCCGATCCTGCTCTACGACGTCCGCTCGCGAGGAGCGGAGAGCTACATCAAGCTCGCGAAGGAGATCCTGGAGAATGAGCAAGGCCACAGACAATCCACGCAAGGCACTCGGTAGGGGCCTCACTTCGCTCCTGGCGAGCCGCGCCTCGTCGAACCCGGAGGCTCCGTCTCCGCCTTCCCCGCCCCCCGCGCCTCACCCCGAAACCATGACGCGGATCGCCGTCGACCTGATCGACCCCAACCCGCTCCAGCCTCGAACCGTGTTCCAGCCGGAGCGCCTCCAGGAACTTGCCGATTCGATTCGCGCAAACGGCATTATTCAGCCCCTCGTGGTGCGTCCGAGGGACGGTCGGTACCAGCTTGTGGCGGGTGAGCGCCGGTGGCGGGCCGCTCGGCTCGCCGGCATCGCCGATGTACCCGTCTTCGTTCAAGAAGTCTCCGACGACCGGCTCCTCGAAATCACCCTCGTCGAGAACATTCAGCGCGAGGATCTCAACCCGATCGAGGTCGCGCATGCCTTCGACCGTCTGGCCCGCGACCTTCAACTCAGCCACGACGAAATCGCCCGTCGCACAGGAAAGGACCGCAGCTCCATCACCAACACGCTCCGCCTGCTTAAGCTTCCGGCCGATATCCAAATGCTTGTCGCCGAGCACCGTCTTTCCATGGGCCACGCCCGAGCCATCCTCGGCCTTCCCACGGAGGAACTCCAGCGCCAGGTCGCCGAGAAAGCCAGCTCTCAGGGCCTTTCCGTCCGTCAGGTCGAGCGGCTCGTACAGAAGATCACGAGCGGCAGGGACCCAAAGACCGTCGAGGAAGCGCTAGACCCGAACGTCAAGGCGGCCATCCAGGAACTGGAGCGCGTCCTGGGAACCCGCGTCAAGATCACTGGCAAGCCAGATGAGCGCGGCCACATTGAGATTACCTACTACTCCCCGGAAGACCTCCAGCGCATCTACGCGCTTATCGTCGGAGAGGAGCGCTGAGGCATGGTGCCGGCGGCTGGACTCGAACCAGCGACCTTGGGATTATGAGACCCACGCTCTAACCACCTGAGCTACACCGGCGTCGCAGGGATTCTATCCCAGCGTACTTTACCGCTACCCTGCTTTGTCAACGCGAGGTTGGCCCAGCTATCATTACTGTTAGTTAATGTTGCAGCCTTGACACTGCCCCTCTTTCGGTGCATATTTGACCTGGAAGCTGCGGTTCAAAGCAAAATGGGCTTCTGGCTCCCGGCTGCGGGAGCCTTGAGATCTGCTGAATGCCAGCAGGTCAGAGTCGATAGGAGGAAGTCTATATAGAACGTCCACATGATGGGCGGCTACCTGCTTCCTCCGCTGACTGGCTGTCGCCTTAGGCGTGTGCTGGGCCCTTAACCGGCCAGCGCGCCGCGGTACTTTGCACCGCTAACAAGGCGCACGGCAGCCAGAGTCACGGATGCCCGGTGCGGGCGCCTGCGGGTGACCGTCCGGACAGGGACCGTGCCAGTGGGGAGCAGGCGGCCGCCCCTTCCAATCTGTCCCCGCCTTCGCGCGTCGTTTGACACGTCCTCCCTGCTCGGCTAGATTGTTGATAGGACGCAGGCTTTGCGTCAAACGAGCACCCCGTGAAAACCCTCGCTCTTGAGGCGGTCTCGAAGACATATTCCATCTACGCGTCTCCAGGTGATCGCCTGCGGGAGCTAGCCTCATTTCCGCGCCGCACCTACCATCGGGATTTCTGGGCGCTCCGTGACGTTTCTTTTGCGGTCGAAAGCGGCGAGGTCTTCTGTGTCATAGGCGAGAACGGAGCGGGCAAGAGCACCCTGCTGCAACTCGTCGCCGGCATTCTCGAGCCGACCGCCGGATCGGTAACAAGGGCCGGCCATGTCTCTGCGCTTCTGGAGCTCGGCGCAGGCTTCGACCCAGAATTCACGGGCCGCGACAACGTCTACCTCAACGGAGCCATCTGCGGCTTCTCGGGCCGGGAAATCGACGCCAAGTTTCAGCAGGTTCAGGACTTCTCCGAAATCGGCGAGTTCATGAACCGCCCTCTCAAGACCTACTCAAGCGGCATGGTGGTGCGCTTGGCATTTGCCGTCGCTATTCATGCCGACCCGGAGATCCTCCTGGTCGATGAGGCCCTCTCGGTGGGCGACGCCTATTTCCGCCAGAAGTGCATGCGCAAGGTGCACGAGCTGCGGTCGAAGGGAATCACCATCCTCTTCGTTTCGCACGCCATCGCCGATGTCGCCGCCATTGGCGACCGGACCCTCTGGCTAGACCACGGACGCGTCCGCGAGCTCGGCGACACGGAAACCGTGGTGGCCAAGTATCTGGACGCCATGGCCCGCAAGGATGCCGCCTACGTCGAGAGCCGGCGGTCCCTGGACCACCAGGAGACGCTTCCCCTGTCGCCGGCCCCCGTCGATCGCCTGCCCAACGTGGACCATCGTTCCGGCGACGGCCGCGCACGGGTAACGGGCATTGCCTTGCTGGACGATACGGGCGAGCCCGTGGCCCAACTTCAGCCTTCCTCGCGTATGATCGTCCGCATCGCCGTTCGCGCCGATGCATCCATCCGGCGTCCCGTCGTCGGCTTCACGCTGCGCAATCACCTCGGGTTCGATTTCTCCGGGACGGATACCTCGCGGGAGAATACCGAATTGCCGGAGTTGAAGGCGGGCGAGGTCCTGGCGGTGGACTTCCACATGAATCTGCCGGGACTCTATCCCGCCATCTTCTCCTTCTCTCCGGCCGTGGCCGACGGCGTCTTCGAGCCATGCGCCATGTGCGATTGGATCGACAACGCCGTCACGGTCCAGATGGCCTCCGGCGCAGAGCGGGTTTATGGCTACACGCACGTCCCGTGCCGGATCGAGCTGAATACCAAGCTCTCGGGATCTGCGTCCCCAGAGGTGATTCCTTGATTGAGTTCACCGGGGAACGTGTCATCCCAGCCCGGGTCGATGTCGACCTCTGGAACGAGCACCTCGCCCGTTATGCGTTTGCGGCGCGTCTGTCCGGAGGAAAGCGCGTCCTGGATGCCGGCTGTGGCGCCGGCTACGGCTGCGCAGCGTTGGCGCAACAGGCCTTGAGCGTCACCGGGCTCGACGCCGCACCGGAGGCCATTGCCTACGCACGCGAGCACTACGCCGCCGCAAACGTGCGGTTTCTGGAAGGCTCGTGCTCGGCGATGCCGCTGGCGGACGCCGGCTTCGACCTCGTCACCTCGTTCGAGGTGATCGAGCACCTGGCGGACTGGCAGGCCTTCCTTTCGGAAAGCCGGCGTGTTCTGGCTCCCGGCGGCGTGTTCCTGCTATCGACGCCGAACCGGGACTACTACGCCGAGGCCCGCCGCCTCACCGGCCCCAATCCGTTTCACGCGCACGAGTTCAGCTTCGACGAGTTCGCATCGGTGCTCACGGCTCTGTTCCCCCACGTCCATCTCTACCTGCAGAACCATGCCGTAGGGATCGCGTTTCAAGGGCTCTCGCCAAGCGGAGAGAGCCAGCCTGAGTTGCAGCAGGCTGGCCAGCCCTCCGATCCCCACGATGCCCATTTCTTCCTGGCGGTGTGCTCCGCTTCGCCTCACCCGGCTCCGCCGCCGTTCGTCTACATCCCTTCCACGGCCAACGTTCTCCATGAGCGCGAGCTGCATATCGGCAAACTCGAAATCGACGTCAATCGGCTGCGCGTGGAGAAAGAGAAGCTGGTGGAGATGTTCCGAGCGCAGGAGGCCGCCCTCGAAGAGGCCAACAAGTGGGCCCGGCAGCTCGACGAGAAGCTGGCCGCCGCCTCGACCCGGATCGTCGAGCTGCAAGACGAACTCCAACACACGACCGCCGGCTATGAGGCCAAGGTGGCTGAGCTCGAGGCCGAGAATCGCGCTAAGACCGAGTGGGCCACAAGCCTGTCGGCGGCGCTCGAACAGAGCAACCTCACGGTCCGCGAACTCGGGGAGCAACTGCTCACCGCGCTTGGTCGAGGACAGCAGCGCACGGAGGACCTGGAAAAGAGCAACCGCAAGGCGCAGGCACTCGAAGCCGGGCTCGACGCCAAGGATGTGTGGGCGCGGCGCCTCCAGGCGCAACTCGATTTGGTCCGGGCTTCGCGCTGGGTAAAGCTGGGCAATCGGTTCGGACTCGGTCCCAAGCTCAACGGCGGTTGACATGCGCAGTCTGGCCCGTTTCCTGCTGCGTCTTCCGCTACTGGTCCTGTGCCCGGTGGCTCTGCTCCTGGCCGCGGCAGCACTCGCGATGGCCGACCTGGTGTGGCTCCTCTGCGGGAAGCGGCAGGCCCGCTCCGACGCAGCGCCGGACGGCCTCGCTGCCTCGCTGGTGATCCCCAACTGGAACGGGCGCGAGCTGCTCGAGAAGTACCTCCCCTCGGTGATCGCCGCGCTCGGCGGCACGCCCGGCAACGAAGTCATCGTGGTCGATAACGGCTCCACGGACGGAAGCGCCACTTTCCTCCGGGAGCGCTTCCCCGAGGTGAGACTGGTGGCGCTCGACCGCAACCACGGATTCGGCGGGGGGGCGAACGCCGGAGTCCGCGCCGCAAGAAACGGCATCGTCGTTCTACTGAACAACGACATGCGCGTGGAACCGGATTTCCTGGCGCCCTTGCTGGCGGGCTTCCGCAATGAGAACGTCTTCGCCGTTTCCTGCCGGATCTTCTTCAGCGATCCCAGCCGCAGGCGCGAGGAGACCGGCCTAACGCAAGGTTGGTGGCGCGACGGCACGCTCCGCCTGGGCCACCGGATCGACGATGGCGTGCGGAATCTTTACCCGTGCTTCTACGGCGGGGGCGGCTCCTGCGCCTTCGACCGGCGCAAGTTCCTCGAGCTCGGCGGCTTCGATCCGTTGCTGGCACCCTTCTATCTAGAGGACGCGGACCTCGGGTTCCAGGCCTGGAAGCGGGGATGGCAGGTGCTTTACCAGCCCGCAAGCTCGGTGGTTCACGAGCACCGGGGCACCATCGGCAAGCGCTTCACGGCGGACCAGATCGACGCCGTGTACCGGAAGAACTACGTCCTTTTCGCCTGGAAGAACATACACGACTGGCGGAAGCTGGCCGCGCACTTTGCCTTCGCCCTGGGAGGCGCTCTAGGGAGCGCGGTGGCCGGGGACTCTCCCCTGCGAGCCAGCGCCGTGGGCATCTGGCGCGCCTTCCTCCAGTTACCCAAGGCGCTTGCTTCGCGCTGGCGCGCCCGGCGCCTGGCGACGGTTTCCGACAGCGAGGCGTTCCTCCGGCCGCTCGGCGGGTACTTCCGCGATCGCTTCGAGCTGGAGGCCTCCCGCGGCGCCCCCGAGAGGCCGTCCGTCCTCTTCGTCTCCCCCTACCCGCTTTCGCCACCGATGCACGGCGGAGCCGTCTTCATGAGCGCCACGGTCAGGGAGCTCGCCCGGCTCGCGGAACTGCACTTGGTTTGCATGCTCGAACATCCCGGCCAGCGGGAGTCCCAGCAAGAGCTGGCGCAGCTTTGCGCTTCCGCCGAGTTTCTGGTCCGCCACGCGCCGGCGAAGCGCCTCGGCTCGCCGCAGTCCTACGCGGTTCGCGAGTTCGCAGACGACGACTTTCAGTGGCTCGTGCATCGCCAGATCTACACCCGCCGCGTCGACGTCGTTCAAATCGAGTACACGCACATGGCCCAATACGCGGGCCGGTATCGCAAAATCGCCAGCGTTCTCTTCGAACACGATATCTACTTTCAGTCGATCGCCCGAAGTGTGGCGGCGGGGCGCGGCGGGCCGAGGCTGAAGGCGGGATTGGAGTACTTGCGCGCGCTGCGGTTCGAGCTGGGAATCCTGCCTCGGATGGATCGCATTCAGGTCTGCAGCCGCGAGAACAAGGAATACCTGGCGTCCTTCCTGCCTCGGCTCGAAAGCCGGATCCAGCCGGGGCTGCGGGCCGGTATCGACACTCGCAACTACTGTTTCCGCGCCCGGGAGAGAGCCCCCTTCACGATGCTCTTCCTGGGCAGCTTCCGCCACCCGCCGAACCGCGCGGCGCTGGGCTGGTTCGTAGAAAAGGTGCTGCCGCTCGTGACGGCGGAGTGCCCGGCCGCGCGGCTGGTGGTGGTCGGCTCGGAGATGCCGGTTGCCCATGGCCTGCCGTGGTCGCCCGCGATCGAGTTGCGCGGCCCGGTGGACGACGCGAGGGAGCCGCTGGGACGCTACTCCCTGTTCGTGTGCCCGGTGCTGAGCGGATCGGGCGTCAGAGTGAAGCTCCTGGAGGCCTTCGCCGCCGGGATTCCCGCCGTCTCAACCAGATTGGGCGCCGAGGGCCTGACTCGCACCGACGGCGAGTTCTGCGCCCTGGCCGACGATGCGGCGGCCTTCGCCGGCAAGATCGTGGATCTGTTCGTTCACCCCGAAAAAGCGGTCGAGATGGCGGAGCGCGTGCGCCGCGAGGTCGAAGCCGCATGGGACATCCGCGCGGTCACTGCCAGACTGGTGGAGAGCTACCGGGAAACTCTGGAGGAGAAACGCGGCCGCGCCCCGACCAGAGAACCGGCCTGCTCCTCCGACGTGGGACGGAAGGTTTTGCCCGGCTAATCAGTGGCTCTTCAAGTCCTGCTGAATCCGGCTGGCGATGCGGCCGGCCGTGCGGTCCAGTTGAACCGGCGATGCGTCTCTCGGTTGTGCGTAGATGGACCAGAGCACCATCCGCGAGTGTGGATCCACCAGAAAGAGGGTCCCTTTGGACCGATGGAACGAGGACACCAGCGGGGCCGTATCACCCTGCTTCTCAGGTTCGCTGGCCGCAGCCTTCTCCTGCGGGGGCGACGGTGGAGGCTGCTTTTCCGACGCGGGCGGGGCCGCTGTGGGAGTTGCGGGAGCCGGCGGCTGGGCCGCCGAAGTGCCGGGAGCCGGGAGCGGCTGCACGGCAGCCGCGGGCGGCTGAGCGGGCGCCGCCACTTCCGGCGGGGCGGGGGGCGCCTTCTCGTCACTCGCCGGCTTTGCCGGCCTCTCTGGAAACCACTCGGTCTGGCGGCTCTCGAACGCCTCGCCGATGCGGTCGGTGAAGATCGCATCGGCCTTCTTCGGATCTGTCACCACCTGAAAGACACCCAGGCTGGTAAGGCGGTTGGCCAGGTACTGCTCCAGTCCGTTTGTCATCGGCAGCAGGTACACCTTGTGAACCTGCGTCAGTTCGGCCTTGGGCGGCGCCGCGAGCGCAACGGCTAGCGAAGAGACCAGCACGGCAATAGTCGGCTTCATGACAGGTACCATAATAAGCGATCGGCTGCCAGACGCTGATCCGGCGGGCCGTCTTTGGTAGGACGCGGCAAGAGCCGAAAAAGTCGTTACCGTCAAAATTCTGCGGATGATAGAATGAACGGGCTTGCGATGCCGGGTGTCACGGTCGTCATCCCGAACTGGAACCGCCGCGACCTGGTTCGGCGGCTTATCGGGCAACTGCGCGCCCAAAGCCATCCCGTCGCGGAAATCATCGTGGTAGACAACGGCTCCAACGATGGCTCGGCGGAGGCGGCCCGTCAGGCGGGCGCGCGCGTTCTCGAAATGGGCCGCAACGCCGGTTTCAGCGCCGCCGTCAACCGGGGGATCGCGGAGACTAAAACGGACCTGATGGCGGTCGTGAACAACGACATCGAGCCGGCCGCGGACTGGCTGGAGCGGCTGGTGGAGGCGGTCCAGGAGCCGCCGGTGTGGTTCGCGGCCGGCAAGCTCCTGAGCGCCGCCCAGCCGGGCGTGCTCGACGGCGCTTACGACGCACTCTCGCGGGGCGCCTGCGCTTGGCGCGCCGGCCATGGCCGGAAGGACGGCGAAGTCTGGAACCGCCCCGCACCGATTCGTTTCGCTCCCTTCACCGCCACACTGTTCCGCACGGACCTGTTCGCGAGGATCGGCCCGCTAGACGAGCACTTCGAGTCTTATCTCGAGGACGTCGACTTCTGCCTGCGCGCGGCCCGCCAGGGCTGTTTCGGAATGTACGTCCCCGCCGCGGTGGCCGTGCACCAGGGCAGCGCCACGCTGGGACGGTGGCACCCGGAGGTCGTCGAGCGCATCGCGCGCAACCAGGTGCTGCTCGTGGCCAAGCACTACCCTGCGCGCGATCTTCTGCGGTACGGCTGGCCGATTCTGGTGGCGCAGACGCTGTGGGGAGGCGTAGCGTTGCGGCACGGGCGGCTGCTCTCGTTCCTGCGCGGCAAGATCGGGGGCCTGGCGATGTTCCGATCTGTGCGGCGCGAGGCCGCCGGGGCCAGCCCTGGGGCGGCGAGCCTTTCCGAGATTCTCGAACAAAGCGAGGCGGAGATCCTCCGCCTCCAGCGCAGCACCGGTTTCGACCTGTATTGGCGGCTCTATTTCGCCTTGACCTCCGGGACCTTATGAACCGCATCGGCATTGTCGTCGTGGCCTACAATTCGGAACGCGAGATCGGGCGGTGCCTGGATTCGCTTCCCGCCGGCGCGGAGACGGTCGTGGTCGACAACGCGTCGGGGGACGGCACCCGGCGGGAGGTCGCGAGCCGGCCGGCGGTGAAGCTCATCGCCAATCCGTGGAATCGCGGTTTCGCGGCCGCGGCGAACCAGGGCATCGGCGCTCTCGATTGCGATCTGGCGCTGCTGCTGAACCCCGACGTGGAACTACTATCCGGCCTCGATTCGCTTGCCTCTCAGTGCGCCCTCGCCGGGGTCGCCGCGGCGGGAGGGAAACTGCTCGACAAAGATGGACGCCCACAGGCCGGATTCATGGTCCGGCGCCTTCCCACACCCCTCACTCTGGCTTTCGAGACCCTGGGGCTGAATCGCCTCTGGCCGCGCAACCCGGTGAACCGGCGGTACCACTGTTTCGATCTCGACCCCGACGCGGAGGCCTCCGTCGAGCAGCCCGCGGGCGCGTTCCTGATGATCCGGCGCGACGTGTGGCGGCAGCTTGGCGGATTTGACGAGTCCTTTTACCCGGTTTGGTTCGAAGACGTGGACTTTGCCAAACGCGTGGCTATGGCGGGGTACACGATCCGCTACACGCCCTTGACTGTTGCAAAACACAGCGGTGCCCACTCGGTCGGTCAGCTCCCCCGCTCCACCAGGGACCGCCACTGGTATGGTAACCTTCTGAAGTATGCGGTGCGGCACTTCGCGCGAGGCGGAGCGGTTGTCGTATGCACGTCCGTTCTGGTGGGTTGCGTTCTCCGAGCGGTTTTCGCCCCGTTGAGGGAGAGGCGCTTGGAAGCGATCTTTAGCTATGTTAGGATAATGCGGCAAGCTGGAGTTCTGCTCTTCTCCGGCGGGCATTAATACGGGTCGTCAGCCTTTGCGGTACAGTAGGGTGGCGCGGCAGCAATAGCTGTTGGTGCTCAAGTTCATTCGTTATGAGCCATACTGATCTCGTATCCGTAACGATCGTTACCTACAACAGCGGCCGGTTCATCAAGCGGTGCCTCCAGTCGGTTCTGGCTCAGGGCTACCCCGAAAAGGAAGTCATTATCATCGATAACGCTTCCACCGACGGGACGCAGGGCATCCTGGAGCAGTTCGAAGACCGCTGCCGGCTGGTGTTCAACGAAACCAACATCGGGTTCGCGGCCGCGCAGAACCAGGCCATCCAGCTCTCGCGCGGAGATTGGGTCCTGGCGCTCAACCCGGACGTGCTGCTGACCTCCAGCTTCATCGACGCGCTGGTCGATGCCGGGCACGCGGATGCCAAGGTGGGCACGGTTTGCGGAAAGCTGCTCACCATGCGGTCCAATCTCACTCTTCCCACGGACCCGCTGGTGGATTCCACGGGGATGTACTTCACGCCCATGCTGCGCCACTTGGACCGTGGCAGCCAGGAAGTGGACAACGGCCACTATCTCAATTACGAGTACGTTTTCGGCGCCACGGCGGCCGCCGCGCTGTACCGCCGCGAGATGATCGACGACGTCTCGATCGACCGCGAGTTTTTCGATCCCGATTTCTTCGTCTACCGCGAAGACGCCGACGTGGCCTGGCGGGCGCAGTTGATGGGCTGGCGCTGCGTGTATACGCCGCACGCGCGGGGCTATCACGTCCGCAGCGTGCTGCCGGGCAACCGGCGCGCTTTGCCGGCCGAAATCAACATGCACTCGGTGAAGAACCGGTTCCTGATGCGCATGAAGAACATGACCAGCGACCTCTACCGGCGCAACTGGTTTGCGATCACGGCGCGCGACCTGGTTGTGTTCTCCTGCTGCATGCTGCGCGAGCAGACCTCGCTCAAGGCCTTCTGGTTCCTGGTCAAGAACCGCAAGCGCATTCAGGCCAAGCGGCGCGAGATCATGCAGCGGCGCCGCGTGAGCGACGAGTATATCGCGACCTGGTTCCACTACCAGCCCGTCAGCAAGCCTGCGCCGAAACTCTCGAAGCGGGCGCGGGCTCAGTATCAGCCCGGCTCACACGCCGAGTTGTTCGAGTACTAGGCAGCCATCAGCCGTCAGCCGTCAGCCGTACGAGAAGCACCCGCCGCGCCGGTTCCGCTATCCTGAGACTCTGTGAGAATCGCCATCCTGGGCACCCGCGGCATCCCGGCCTGCTACGGCGGGTTTGAGACCTTCGCCGAGGAACTCTCGACGCGCCTGGCCGCCCGCGGCCATGACGTCGCCGTCTATACGCGGCAGCACTACCCGGAGCCCTGCTACCGCGGCGTCCACTTGCGCTACCTTCCGACCATCCGCCACAAGTACTTCGACACGGTCGCGCACACCTTCCTTTCGACGCTGCATCTGTTGGGCCACCGCTCCGACGCCGCGCTCTACTGCAACGCGGCCAACGCGGTCTTCACGTGGCTGCCGCGCCTGGCGGGCGTTCCCGTGGCGCTGAACGTGGATGGTCTCGAGCGCAAACGGAAGAAGTGGAACTGGCTGGCTCGCTCCTGGTACCTCCTCTCCGAGCGCCTGGCCACGCTGTGCCCGAACGCGGTGGTCACCGACGCGGAGCAGATCGCCGAGTACTACCAGAAGCGCTACGGCAAGCGCACGCACTTCATTCCCTACGGGGCGGAGACCGGCAGGACCGCCTGCTCGGGCGCGCTGGCGCGGCTGGGGCTCGAACCCGGCCGCTACTTCCTCTACGTGAGCCGCATGGAGCCGGAAAACAACGCGCTGCTGGTGCGGGAGGCCTTCGAGGGCCTCGAGACGGACATGAAACTAGCGCTGGTCGGCGACGCCCCCTACGCCGAGTCCTACATCGCCCGCGTGCGCGAGACGCGCGACCCACGCATCGTAATGCCCGGCGCCATTTACGGAGACGGATACCACGAGCTGCAGTCCCACTCGTTCGCGTACATTCACGCCACCGAAGTCGGCGGGACGCACCCGGCGCTGATCGAGGCCATGGGCCGCGGCGCGCTGGTGCTCTACCTGAATACGCCCGAGAACGCCGAGGTCGCCTCGGGCGCCGGCATTCCTTTCGACCACGAAAGCCTCGGCCGAAAGCTTCGAGAGGCGCTCGAAATGTCGGAGAATGAACGGGAGGCATGGCACGAGCGGGCGGCCGCGCGGGTAGCCGAGCGCTATAGTTGGGACGCGGTGACCGGCGCTTACGAGGACCTGCTGCGCTCGCTTGCCGGGCGGTCCCTTGGGGAGCAGAAATAAATGGAGCCGCCGATAAACGCAGATCGAAAGGACACGCATTATCGGCGTTCATCTGCGCTCATCTGCGGCCCAAAGTGGCTTAAGTCTATGGCTACAGCACCGTATCGTTCCTGGGTCGAGATCTCGCGGCGGCGGATCGCCGAGAACTATCGCGCGGTGCGCGCGGCGGTGGGGCCGGAGGTCGAGACGGTGTGCGTGGTCAAGGCGGACGCCTACGGCCACGGCGCCGTCGAAGTATCGCGCACACTGATGGCGGAGGGCGCCCGGTGGCTGGGGGTCAGCTCGGCCGAGGAAGGCGTGGCGCTGCGGGAGGCAGGCATCGCGGCCCGCATTCTGGTGATGGCGGATTGCCAGCCCTTCGCCCGCGCCGCGGTCCTGGAATGCAACCTGACGCCGGTCATTCTGTCGCTCGATGACCTGCGCGCGATGGAGAGCTTCGCCGCCGGGCGCGGAGTCCGGATGGCGTACCACTTGAAAGTCGATACCGGGATGGGCCGGCTGGGGGCTTTGGCCGGAGCGCGGGAGATCGCCGCGGCGGTTCGCGCCGCCGGCCACCTGGATCTCGAAGGCCTGATGTCGCACCTGGCCTCCTCGGCCGACTACACCAAGGCGCAAACCGAACAGCAGAACCGCACCTTCGCCGATCTGGGCCGCGCTCTGGCCGAGGATGGCATCGCGCCCCCGTTCCGCCACCTCTCGAGCACCAACGCGATTGCCTACGGCCGCCGCGACGCCTGGTACAACATGGTCCGGCCGGGGCACCTGCTCTACGGCTATTTCTCCCCGGCACGCGGGCCGGCGCCGGCGCGGCTGCTCGACGTCAAACCGGCGCTCACCTGGAAAGCGAGCGTGCTGGCGGTCAAGGACGTCCCCGCAGGCGCGCTGATCGGCTACGGCGGGATGTTCCGCGCGCCGCACCCGATGCGGATCGGCGTGCTGGCGGTGGGCTACGCCGACGGCCTCTCGCACCGGCTCTCGAACCGCGGCCACGCGATCGCGGCCGGGCGGCTGGTTCCCATTCTGGGCGCGGTCTCGATGGACCTGACCACCATCGACCTGACCGGCTGCCCCTCGATCGGCCCCGGCGACGCCGTGACGCTACTGGGTTCCGAAGGCGAGGCGTCGATCGACGCGCAGCAGATGGCCCGCACGGCCGGCACCATCTCTTACGACATCCTGTGCGGCATCCGGACGCGGGTAACCAGAGTGTACGTGTAGGCGCTGCGCTATACTTGCGGCATCTGCACAGGGGGGCACGTTTTGAAAACCTTTGGATTGCTTTGTCTCGCGACACTGGCGCCCACGCTGGCCGCGCCGGCGGACGACTTCCGCCCACAGGTGGAGCGGGAGCTGCCGTCGCTTCTGGCCATTTACCGGGATCTGCACGCGCATCCCGAGCTGTCGCAGCACGAGGAGCGCACGTCCGCGTTTCTGGCGGCCGAGCTGCGCCAAGCCGGCTACACGGTCACCGACCACATCGGCAAGTTCGCCGACGGCAGTGCGGCTTTCGGCATCGCCGCCATTCTGAAGAACGGCGCCGGTCCCACGGTCCTGGTCCGCACGGAGATGGACGCTCTGCCCATCGAGGAGAAGACCGGCCTGCCGTTCGCCAGCCAGAACGCGGGCGTGATGCATGCCTGCGGCCACGACCTGCACATGACATCCTTCCTGGGCACGGCGCGGCTGCTCGCGAAGCTGAAAGACCGCTGGAGCGGCACCCTGATGCTGATCGGGCAGCCGGCGGAAGAGACGGTCGGCGGCGCGCGCGCGATGCTGGCCGGCGACCTCTACGCGCGGCTCGGCAGGCCGGATTACGCCATCGCCCTGCACGACGAGCCGTCTATCGAGGCCGGCAAGGTGGGGATTGTCGCCGGACCGCTGCTAGCCAGCTCCACGTCGGTCGACGTGATCATTCGCGGCCTGGGCGGGCATGGCGCACGGCCCGAGTTGACCAAGGACCCGGTCGTCATGGCGGCTCAGTTCATTCTGGCGATTCAGACCATCGTCAGCCGGCAGCTTTCGCCGCTGGAGCCGGCCGTGGTCACCGTCGGCTCGATCCACGGCGGCTCGAAGCACAACATCATCCCCGACCAGGTGGTTCTTCAGCTCACCACGCGCTCTTACAGCGACGATGTCCGCCGGACCATTCTGGCAGCCATCGAGCGAGAGGCACGCGGCGTGGCGCTGGCGGCCGGCGTGCCGGACGATCGCGCGCCCATCGTGAAGGTGAGCGAGACGGAGACCACGCCGGTAACGTATAACGACCCCAAGCTGGCGGCTCGGCTGCGCGGCGCGTTCGTGGCGGCGCTGGGGGAGGGGAACGTGGTCGAGCCGAAGCGTCTGATGGTGAGCGAGGACTTCGGCCTGTTCGGCCTGGAAGGGCGCCAGATCCCGGCGTGCATGTTCCTGCTCGGCGCTTCGGACCCCGGCAAGCTGGCGGAGAGCCTGCGGACCGGGAAGCCCCTGCCGTCGCTGCACTCGAGTCTGTTCTACCCGCAGGCCGAGCCGGCGCTCCGCACGGGTATTGTGGCGATGACGTCCGCCGTTATCGGGCTGATGCGGAAGTAGCGCCCGCCTACACGTCCAGATTCCGCACGTCCAGCGCGTTCTCTTCGATGAACTTGCGGCGGTTCTCGACGTCCTCGCCCATCAGGGTGGTGAAGATCTCGTTGGCCTCGACGGCGTCTTCCGAGCGCACCTGGAGGAGCGAGCGCTTCTCGGCGTTCATCGTGGTCTCCCACAACTGCTCGGCGTTCATTTCGCCCAGGCCCTTGTAGCGCTGCACCTGGGCATCGCGCATGCCCTCGGCCTTGACGTATTCGAGGAGCTCGCGCCAGTCCGCGCGGGTCTCGCGGCTGGCGTCCTTGACCACCACGAACGGCGGCTGGTTGTAGCGCGCGATCTGCTTCGACAAAGCGCGCAGGCGCCGGTATTCCGGCAGAGTAGCGAGCTGGATGTCGATCATCCGCTCCGCGCTGGCGGAATCGTGATAGCCCACCGACCACGACGAGTGCTCTTCGTCCCGTTTCAGCTCCGGCATCAGCCGGATCGCCTTCAGGGCTTCGGCCACCGGCGCCAGGTTCTCCTGAACGGTGAAATCGGCCTTCGAATCGAGCTTCAGCTCGGGCCGCGCCAGAATCTCGACCACCCGCGCGTCGCGGACTTTGCGCTCCACACGATGGAACACCTGCTGGTATTCATCGAGGGAGTTCAGAAACACGCGCAGCTCGGCGCCCTCCAGGCGCGCGGCCGGCCCGCCTCCGTTCGAGCCGATCTCGACCGCTACGTTCTCGGTGGCGCGCCGCAGGATCTCGCGCACGAACTCCTTCTCGTCCTTGATGTACCGCTCCTGGCGGCCCTTCTTGATCCGATACAGCGGCGGCTGCGCCACGTACACGTTGCCGCGCTGGATCAACTCGCCCATCTGGCGGTAGAAGAACGTCAGCAGCAGCGTGCGGATGTGCGAGCCGTCCACGTCGGCGTCGGTCATGATGATGATCTTCGAGTAACGCAGGCGCGTGACGTCGAAATCCTCGCGGATGCCCGTGCCGAGAGCGGTGATCATGCAGCGGATTTCTTCGTGGCTCAGCATCTTGTCGGTGCGCGCCTTCTCGACGTTCAGGATCTTGCCCTTGAGCGGCAGAATCGCCTGGTAGCGCCGGTCGCGGCCCATCTTGGCGGTGCCCCCGGCCGATTCGCCCTCCACCAGGAACAGCTCGCAGCGCTCCGGATCCTTCTCCTGGCAATCCGCCAGCTTCCCCGGCAGGCCGCCCGAATCGAGCGCGCCCTTGCGCCGCGTGAGATCCCGGGCCTTCCGCGCCGCCTCCCGGGCGCGGCTCGCATCGATCGCCTTGCCGACGATCTTCTTCATCACCGCCGGGTTCTTGTCGAAATACTCGCCCACCTTCTCGTAGAGGAACTGCGTGACGTACCCGCCGATGTCGCTGTTCAGCTTGCCCTTGGTCTGCCCTTCGAACTGCGGCTGCGGCAGCTTCACGCTGACCACGGCCGTCAGGCCCTCGCGCACGTCGTCGCCGGTCAGGTTCTCCTTCACGTCCTTGAACAGACCGGCCTGCTGGCCGTAGGTATTGATGACGCGCGTCAGCGCGCTGCGGAAGCCGGTCAGGTGGGCGCCGCCATCCACGGTATTGATGTTGTTGGCGAAGCTGAAAATGTTCTCGCTGTAGCCGTCGTTGTACTGGAAAGCGATATCCATCGTGAGCGTGCCGCCATTGGGCAGCTCGCGCGCGCCTTCGGAGTGGATCGGCTTGTCGTGCAGCACGTTCTTGCCCTTGTTGAGGTGCCGGATGAACTCCGCGATGCCGCCGCTGTAATAGAATTCGTGCGCTTTGGGCGGGTCCACCCGCTCATCGGTCAGCGTGATCTTGAGCCCTTTGTTCAGGAACGCCAGCTCGCGCAACCGCTGGGAAAGCGTGTCGAAGCTGAACTCGGTGGCCACCATGATGGTGGTGTCCGGCTTGAAGGTGATCTTGGTCCCGGTTTTGCTTCCGCACTTGCCCTTTCGCTCCAGCGGTCCCTGTGGGATCCCGCGCTGATACTCCTGGACCCAGGTGTAATGGTCGCACCAGATCTCGAGATCGAGGCTTTCCGAGAGGGCGTTGACGCAACTTACTCCAACTCCGTGCAGGCCGCCCGACACTTTGTAACTCTTGGTGTCGAACTTACCTCCGGCATGCAGCTTTGTCATGACGACCTCGGCCGCCGACACTCCGTGCTCCGCCATGATCCCTACAGGGATGCCTCGCCCGTTGTCGACCACCGTGACCGAGTTATCGCTGCGGATGGTTACATCGATCTCCGAGCAATAACCCGCCAGCGCCTCGTCGACCGAGTTATCCACGACTTCATATACGAGGTGATGCAGACCGGCCTCACCGGTCGATCCAATATACATGGCCGGCCGCAGACGAACGGCCTCAAGTCCTTCCAGCACTTTAATACTACTGGAATCATACACGTCGGCCTCAGCGCCGTTGCCCACACCTTGTCCGTTGAGTTTTAGCGCGTCTGGAGTCTTTGTTGCCATAGAACCTCTAATACCGATTGACTGCCCGGATGCCTCAAATTCTCATGGGCATGACAACGTAGCGGTACAGCTCTCGCTGAGCGTCCTCACTTACTTCCGGACCTACCTCAGCGGCACTGTGCGGATCTTTGAACGAGAACCTGACCTGCTCTTCGGAAATCGCACGCAAGAACTCCAGCAAGTACTGTGCGTTGAAACCGATGTCGAGCGCCGTGCCCGCATACTCGGCCGGGATGCTTTCCTCGCTCTCTCCGGTCTCTGAAATGGAAGAGAACACTTTAACCTCGCCAGGGCAAAGCTGCATGCGGATCGCGCGCGAGCGTTCATCGGCAAACTGGGCGACGCGTTCGATGGCAGCGCGAATCTCATCTCGCTCAAGCACGACGAAGACTTTATGGTCTTTCGGTAAGACGCGCTCGAAGTCAGGAAATGTGCCCGTCAGCTTACGACTGATCAGTAACCGTTCCCCAAACTGAAAGAATAGGTGGTTTTCATCACCGGCAAACTTCACCAACGAGTCTGCACCGCTCTCGGCTGCAAGCTTCAAGATTTCACCCATGGCTTTACGTGGCAGCAAGGCGCGGTAGGACGAGTGGATTCCTTCAATCTCACCGGAAGTCTCTACGTAAGCCAGACGATGACCGTCCGTAGCCACCATCAACGCACCATGCTCACGAAGCTGAAGCAACGCACCGTTCAATGTGAAACGTGATTCTTCGGCCGAGATCGAGAAGATGGTCTTTCCGATGAGCGAGGCGAGCACACCAACTGGAACCTCGGCGATTGCTTCGGGCATCTGCGGCAACTCAGGAAAACTCTCCCGTGAAATACCCGCTATTCTGGTCCGCGAACGTCCACACGTGATGTTGGCCCAGTCGTTCTCCAGGAACTTCACGCTCAACTCGCTGTCCGGAAGCAACCGCACATAATCCAACAGGCGCCGTACCGGCATCGTGCCGGCACCCTCACGAGTAATTCTTGCTGGGCACGAACAGCGTATACCCAACTCCAAATCGGTCGCCGTCAACTGGACACGATCTCCGTGGGCCTCCATCAGAACGTTTGAGAGAATCGGGATCGTCGTCCTCTTCTCAACGACCCCCTGGGAAAGATTAAGCTCCCGAACCAGGTCCGCCTTGCTCACTGTGAATTCCATGGCTCAGTTCTCCTATCCTGCCGGTCCAAAGTTGCTGTTCTAAACCGACCCTCTACGATATCAAAAACAAGAACAGCAGTAGTAGGGGCTGTTGAAATGTCAGTTTCTCTCTAAATTATACAAAACTTAAAGGCTTCCACGCTACTGAGCGGTGTCGAAAACAGTTGGATGATGGTTGTCGTCTGCCGACAGTATTCAGACGTCCACTGATTCCAAAGGCTGTTTTCAAGGGCTGCTGTGGAAATCGTCACAAGTTCAATTGATTGAGTCGATTAGACTCTGGACGAGCCTGTTTAAATCCAAATCCTTCTGACGCAACTCCTCAATTCGGTGGATGGAGTGCAGGACCGTGGTATGGTGCTTTCCTCCAAAGGCTCGTCCGATCTCAGGCAACGACGCCTGGGTCAGCTCTTTGGTGAGGTACATTGCGATCTGCCTGGGCCGTGCGACATCTCGTCGATTGCTCTTCAGCTTGATCTGGCTTGGAGGTACGTTGAACTTGGCAGCAACGGCTCGGATGATGGCCTCGATACTCACCCGGCGATCCGTATTTGGCACTAGGTGCTTTAGCGCTTGCTGTGCCATGGGCAGCGTGATCGGCTCGCCCGTAATGGATGCATAGGCGATCAACTTCACCAGCGCACCTTCAAGCTCCCGGACGTTAGACTTCGTCTTCGTAGCGATGAAAACCCGAACATCTTCCGGAAGTTTCACTCCGTCTGCTTCAGCCTTCTTATCGAGGATGGCCATCTTCGTTTCGAGATCCGGCGGCTGGATGTCTACTAGGAGGCCCCACTCAAACCGCGATCGCAAGCGCTCCAGCAGGCCTGGAATCTCCTTAGGCGGCGAGTCGCTCGAGATCACAATTTGCTTCTGGTTCTCAAAGAGCTCATTGAAGGTGAAAAAGAACTCGTCCTGCGTGGCTTCCTTCTTGCCGAGCACCTGAACGTCGTCGATGAGCAAAACGTCCGCCGAGCGGTAGTGCTGATGAAACTGAGTCATCTTCTGTAGCTTGATGCTTGTGATCATCTCGTTCATGAATCGTTCGCTCGATGTGTATACGATCCGCAAGCTCCCATAGTTGGTATGGAGACCTTGCCCGATTGCGTGCATGAGGTGCGTCTTGCCCATACCGACGCCGCCGTAGATGTACAGCGGGTTGTATCGTACAGCCGGTTTGTCCGCCACCGCCTTGGCAGCCGCATGGGCAAACTGGTTGCACGAGCCGACGACGAACGAATCGAATGTGAACCGCGGATTGAGTTGTACAGCCGATTTCTGGAACAGAACTTCCGGATCCGGCGGACCCCCAAGGCCCAGCATCCCGGCCGCCCCAAAAGTGGCGCTGGTCTCATAAACGACGTTTCGGACTGGAAGAGCCAGATCCTGGATCGCGGAATGAATCAGACCCGAATACTCCGATTCAATGTATTGTCTGGCAGACTCGCTTGAGACGGACACCCAAATCGTCCCATCCCGAAACTCCCTGAGGCCCGTTCTGCCAAACCAGTTCTGAAAAGCTTCAGCGCTGACCTTGGAAGCAATACGATTCTTAATCAGTTCCCATGCATCCATACGTTACACCAGAAGCCCGAACGCCCCTTTTCCACAAGTTTTCCACAACTGTGGAAAACCCTAGCGACACCCATCCTATCCTGAGTGTTGTTTCCGCCGGCGAGGAGCAGCTGAGAACCTCAAAACGCCTGTTCTCACCAGATGTGTGACGGAACGCCACTATAGCACAGTTGGGGTGCTCTGTTGCAACAAGATTTCTGTTGCCTAAGCTATTGATTACAAATCTGATACGTTTGTCATGCAAAACCATTTTTGCCCCGTCTTGTCACATCGCCCGTACCATAACCATTAGTGGTGGCCCCCACATCGGAGATTCAGACCGGTTCCGTACTGAGTACCCGCTGGCCCCCACCCGATTTGACACCAATCCCCTCGCGAGAGACAATGGTGACGACCAGCGGGAGTAACTCAGTTGGTAGAGTGCGACCTTGCCAAGGTCGATGTCGCGGGTTCGAGTCCCGTCTCCCGCTCCAGTCACGCGCTCTACGGCAGGCTCTGCCCCAACAACGGGGCAGGCTCTACGCCAATCCCACACCAGTCGACCACATAAGACCTCCACTCGCGGAATGCAGGAGGCGGACATGCGGCCCATTGCCGGGTGGCTGGTGGACGTCCTGCGGCATCCGGACGACTCTTCCCGCCTGGCGCGCGTGTGCGGCGAGGTGAAGGCCCGCTCCGCCGCCTTCCCGATACCGGGAGCCGCGTGAGGTAGTCTGAGTCATGCAGGTTTCCTCACACTGCTGGGCCGTTACGGGCCTGGCCTACTTGCCGCCGTGGGAGGTGAACGCCGGGTTCGTCGCCGGCGGGCATACGACGCTGGTGGTGGATACGGGAGCGAGCGCCATGGCGGCGGCGACGATTCATGGCTACGCCTCTACGGCGCGTCCCGGAAACCGCCTGCTCGTCATCGACACCGAGAGGCACTTCGACCACATCGGCGGCAACGCGTATTTCCGGGACCGTGGCGCCGATATCCTGGGCCACCCGGGTTGCACACGGACGGAAGAGGAATTCTGCGCCGAGATGGCGGAGTTCGACGCCGCGATCGCCGATCCGGCGCGACGGGTGCGCGGCGAGGCGGAGGTGTTCTACCGCGGCACGAGCCTGGCGGTACCCAACCGGTTCATCACCGAAGACACGACGCTCGACCTGGGCGGCCTCGAAGCGCGGGTGCTGCTGACGCCGGGGCACACGCCGTCAAACCTGGCGGTCCATGTCCCGGCCGAGGGCGTGGTCTACAGCGGCGACTGCCTGGTCAACGGCTATGTGCCGAACCTCGCTTGCGGGGCCGGACGCGAGTGGCGGCAGTGGCTGGATTCGCTCGCGCGGATCGAGCAACTGGCTCCGGAGACGCTGGTTCCGGGGCACGGACCCGTGGCGCACGGGGCCGAGGTGCGGGAAACGATCGAGCGTGTCCGCGGAGTGCTTGGCGAGGCGCTGCGCGCGGGTGAAGAATGAACCTCACGCTCAAGGTCATGGGATACGTCGAATCGGCCGCCAAGGAACAGACGGATGAGGGAGAGCTTGAGGCTCATCCAGGGCTCGCCCAACCCGGCTACACGCGCCGCGCGCCTGTCATGACTGGCGCGCATCCCCGGCGACAACGAGGCCGGAGGATCGCCGTAGTCGAACACGACGTGCGCGCCGTTCGGCAGGCTCGCAATGAAGCCGAGGGTCGAGAATACGGCTTCCTCGGTCAGATAGGCACGACTCCAAGCCAGGTGAAGAAGGTCCACGCAGACGGATCGAAGCCGGCAGCCGCTAAGCCCTCGGCTAAAGTCTCACGCTCGAAACCGATGGAGCGAACGTCAGCGCCGCCGGCAGCGGGATGCCAGCCTCGGCGAGGCGCTGGCGCTTCCAGGCCTGCGGGGCTGGATGATCGACCTCGAAAACGCGCAAGCGATCCCGTAGTTTCCAGCCCCGCGCCGAGCACTACAAGTTGGGGGACGCCGCGCTCGACGGCGGCGGCTAGCGCATCCTCCGCGAAGCGCGTTCTCACCGCGATGAAGATCCGCATTCCACGTCCGGATGGGCGCCGCTCGGCCTCGCGAGCGACGGCATCGGCGTACTCGCCCAGGATGCGCAGGGCCAGCGGATCGGCGAAGATGCGGCCGTGCTCCAATACCTGAAGAGCGGCACGGTGGAAGGCTGCCGCGCGAGCCGTGCGGCTTGGCTCTCCGACTTGCATGCGCGTCTATGCGGCCGGCGGCCTCCGCCGGTGCCAGTCAGTGCGGGTCTGGAACTCGCGGCCGTAGGCGATCGGCAGGCCTTCCGTGAACGGCCGGCTGACGAGTTGAATCCCCACCGGCAGGCCGCCGGCGAAACCGCAGGGCAGGAACAGCGCCGGGAGGCCCGCCAGATTTCCAGCGGCGCTTAGGTCCGAGAGGCCGCGCTGGCTGGGCTTGGGGCGCTCCGGCTCGGCATCGACCGGCTCCGTAATGCGGGTGGCCGGGCCGAAGCGCGAGGGTGAAACCAGCAGGTCGTAATCCACGAAGAGCTTGCCGAGCGCTTCCTGGATCAGGCGCCGCGCGCGCATCGCCTTGAGGTAGTCCCGGGCCGCAATCTCCAGGCCCGCTCGGAGGCCCGCGATCTGGTGCGGGTCGGCAAGCTGATCCACATCGCCGCTTTCGATGAGCCGTTCGAAGGCTGCGGAAGCCTCCGCCGCGATGATAATTTCGGCGATCGCCGCGTAGGGGAAGTCGGGCAGGGCGACCTCCTTCATGCGGACTCCGCTCGCGCGGATCACATCGAGCGCGGCCTGGAATGCAGGTCGCGCGGAAGGCTCGGCCCAGTCCGAGAAATCGACGGGCGCAAAGCCCACCCGGAGCTGCTTGAGATCCAGCGGGTACTCGGGCCAGTAATAGAAGCGCTTGCCCGCCGAGCCCGGGTCGTTCGAATCGCCGCCCGAAATGGCGTGCAGGACGAAGCCGCAGTCTTCGGCCGAGCGGCACATGGGACCGATCTTGTCCATGGTCCAGGAGACCGGCATGGCGCCCTGGCGGCTGACCAGTCCGTAGGTGGGGCGCAGGCCCGTGATGCCGCAGCAGGCGCAGGGCGTCATGATGGAGCCCCAGGTCTCCGACCCGAGCGCGAAGGGCACCAGGCCGGCGGCAACGGCGCTGCCCGAACCGCTCGAGGAGCCGCCGGACCAGCGGGAGCGGTCCCACGGATTCAGCCCCGGTCCGAACAAGGACGCCGCGGCGGAACGGTACCCGCCAGCGCCCGCGAGCTCAACCAGCGCCAGCTTGCCGATGAGCGCCGCGCCGGCTTTGTCGAGCCCGCCAATGGCGGCCGCGTCGCGATCGAACATCTGTCTGGCGAAGGGGCGCGCGCCCCAGGTGGTGCGCCGGTCCGCGACGGCAAGAAGGTCCTTAGCGCCATACGGAATGCCTTCGAGCGGGCCGCGCAGCCGCCCGTGCTTGATCCGGCCGTCGGTCGTGTGGGCCTGTTTGAGCCCGTCCTCGCGCAGGGACAGGGCGAGCGCGTTGTACTTCGGCCCGAGCTTTTCGAGGCGGCCGCAAAAGGCGTGCGTCAGCTCGGCGGCCGAAAAGTCGCGCGCTCGAAGCCGGGAGCCGAGCTCGCCGATGGTAGCGAAGAAGAGGTCGTGGCTGAAGGCCGGCATGGCTATTGGGCCCGGAACGAAAAGGCCGGCTCGGTCCGGGCCGGAACGGCCAGCTTGCGAACCACGGCGGCGTTCTGGCGCAGGTCCTCCGCGGCGGACGGAGCCGGGGAATCGGGTGCGGCCGCGGTTTGCGGTTTGGCGGCTGCGGCCGCGGCCACAAGCCCGGCCAGTTGTCTCCGCGTCATTCTCATTTGGAGTTCATTATAGGCTCGCCCGAGCCGGCCAGGGCTTCCAGGGCCGCCTTCTGCATGACCACGCGGGGCGCGCTGTCGCCGGTCCAGATCTCGAACTGCCGCGCCGCCTGTTCGAGAAACATCTCGATGCCTGGCACCACGGCGGCGCCCTGCTCGCGCGCGCGCCGGATGAGCAGGGTCTCGAGCGGGTTGTACACCATGTCGAAAACGACGGCGGCCGGGATGCGCCCTGGGAAGAACGTCTCGTTCACGTTGGGACACATACCCAGGGACGTGGCGTGGACCAGCGCGTCGAAGTTGCGCCCGGCCGCCTGCTCGCGCAGAACCGGCTCCGCGCCACAGGCTTTGGCGAGCGCGCGGACGCGGTCCGGGTTGCGGCCCGTGATGGCTAGCGTCGCCCCGGCGTCGGCGAGCGCGAATGCCGCGCTGCGGGCGGCGCCGCCATTCCCCACCACCAGGATCGACGAGCGGGCCAGGCGCACATGCCGCGAAAGCGGGACCGTTATGCCCGGCGCGTCGGTGTTGGCGCCGCGCCATTTCCCCGCCTTGCGCCAGACGGTGTTGACGGCGCCGATGCGGCGCGCCAGAGGCTCGACGACGTCGAGGTAGCGGACGATCTTCTGCTTGTGCGGGATGGTCACGCTAAAGCCCGCCACGGGCAGCTTGTCGGCCATCGTCATGAAGTCCTTCAACTGCGGCGGCTGCACCAGGAATGGCAGGTAGACGGCGTCCATGCGGCGGGCCTGAAAACCACGGTTGTGAACCGCCGGCGAGATGGAGTGCCGCACCGGGTCCGCGATCACGCCGTAGATGCGCGCGTCGCGGCCCAGCTTTTCGATGCGGTAGATGTGCCGCAAGTGGCGCGCCGCTACCTGGCCGGCCGCGGTGCCCTCCGCTGTGCTGGGCGCGGCGTACGTATAGAGCCCGCCGAAGACCGGCGAGAGCACGCGCGTGGAGAATCCCATTTCTCCCATCGCGAGCATCATGAGCGGCACCCGCGGGTGGGAGCGAGCCAGCGCGAGGACGCGCAGATTGTCCGACGGCTTGCGCGCGGTGGTGACGACCTTGTAAGCGTCCGCGGGAATGCGCAGCATCCGCCGCAGGACCGCCTCCAGCGCCGGCGTGCCTTCGTAGTTGTGGTAGGAGAGCACCAGGCGCGCGCGGCCGCGGAACAGGTCGAGCTTCGCCGCGGCCACTTCGGCGGTTTCGATTTCGATGTCGACGGCGCGGGCGCCGGCTGCGACGGCGGCGTCGAGGATCCCGATCTGTTCCTCGACACTGCCGTTGAAGCGGCCGTGGTTCTGGTGGCGCCGGCACGTGGCGAGAATCGTGACGTCCGGGTACGCGCGGAGAAAGCCGCGCGTGGCGGCAACGCCGCGTTCCGGCACGTCCAGGCAGTCCAGACGGAATTCCAGAAACGTCTCGCCGGATTCGACCTCGCGGCGGGCGTGCTCGATCAGCTTCTCGGGTGTGGGAAAGCCTAGCGCGATGGCAATGCGCGGCAATGTTTCCGGCGGCGGCATCGGTGGAGCGTCCCTAGAATATCATGGGTGGAGATGAGTGGCGGAGATCGGTTTTGCGCTGCGATTCTGCTTTCTTGCCTGGCCGTCTTTCCCGGCTGCAGAGCCAAGCCACGGGGCGTGATGCTTGCTGTCGGCGACTACCTGCGCAGCGACTACGTTGAATGCCTCAAGAAGACGCGCTCACCGCTAAGATGTGAGGTTTCCGGCGAGCCCCAGCTCGTTCAGGTGAGCAAGGGAGTGAAGGGCACTCTAATCAGCGTCGACAGCTTCCACGAAGGGTTTGCGTCGACTCGTGCAGAGCAGCGATGGCTCCGTCGAGCCCTATCCTTCTGAGGAATCGGCGGTGCGACGTTTGACAGCGGCCGTCTTGGACGAACATCACGTCAAGGTCGGGTTCGAAGGGTTCAAGCCGTCCGTCTACGTCTTCGTCGGCGATCTCGACCGGTACGTTGCGCAGGAAGCGTTGGCCGGAAGGTACGTTGACGACAAGGGACGGAGCTATGTATTCGGGACCGACGGATGGGCTACCTTCCCCGAGCGCAGATTCGAGTACGTGGTCGCGTCGGATCACGTCCCGAATGAATATGACTACTTCTATGAAAAGCCAGGCGGCCGAGTGTTTGTCTTCGAGAGGAACAACGGCCTGCTGCAAATCTTCAAGACGACAGGCGAAGTCGACGAGGTCGTCGACAAACGGCCATCCTACTCACTCCGGGAGCTGACTTCCGGGAAGTAGCCCCTTACGCCTGCTTGATGCGCGCGTGGTACACCGCGGCCCCGGCGGCGATGGTCAGGATGGCCGCGATGGAAACACCCGGCCGGAGCATCACGCCGTAGACGATCGTCCACAGGCCTACCAGGATGAATACCAGCGGGATGACCGGCCAGCCGAAGCTCACAATCCGCAGCCGCTGCCAGGTCGGACGCCTGCGGAAAACGAACAGCGAAGCCACCGAGAGCACGGCGAAGAAGGTCAGGCTGAAGCCGATGTACACCACCAGGTCGGGGAACGGCGTGAGCGTCATCAGCACCGCGCACAGGCCCTGGCACAGGATCGCGATCACCGGCGTGCGCCAGCGCGGATGTACGTGGGCCGCCATCTTGAAGAAGGCGCGGTTCTGCGCCATCGCATAGTAGACCCGCGGCCCCACCGTCACCTCGGCGTTCACGGTAGCCACGAGACACAGGGCGATGAGCGCGCCGAACAGGCCGCCCATCATGGGCCCGAACAGCGCGGTGGCGGCGGTCGCGCCGATCTCGACGATGGGTCCGCCGGGGCCTCTCATCCCCGCCAGCGGCAGCGCATAGAGGAACACCACGTTCAGGGCGATGTAAATGGCCGCCACCAGCAGCGTGCCGAAAGTCAGCGCCATCGGCAGCGTCCGCTCCGGCAGCTTGAGCTCCTCCGCTACGTAGGTGGCAGCGTTCCAGCCGCTGTAACACACATAAATCCAGAAGAGGCTGATGGCGAACTGCGCGGGCACGGGAACCGTCGAGGTGCGCGTTACCCCTTCCGAGAAATGAGCCCAGGAGCCCTTTCCCACAAACAGCCCCAGCACAATGAAGGCCAGAATCACCGTCAGGTTCACGCCCGTGAGGAGGTTCTGCAGCTTCGCGACACGCCGCACGCCGAAAATGTTGACCGCGGTCAGCACCGCGATCAGCGTCGCGGCAACCAGTTGGGCCGGGCCGAACTGCAACTGGATGTGGCCCCACCCGAGGCTCAACGTGATCCAGGTCCGGCTGAGATCCGGCAGCAACTCGCTCACGGACCTGGCCCAGGCCCATTCGCCGTTGCCGGCTCCATGCCGCACCGCTTCCTGCACACCGCCGAGATACCGCGCGCAGGCCAGCGACGCGGCGGCGATGGGCGCCGAAAAACCGGCGAAGAACGACACCCAACCGGTCATGAAGCCCCAGGTCGGGCCGTAGGCGCGCGTCAGGTAGACGTACTCGCCGCCCGAGCTCGGAAAGTTAATGCCCAGCTCGGAATAACAGAACGCTCCCGCCAGGGCAAACAGCGCGCCCACCACCCATATGCCCAGCACCAGCCTGACATCGCCGAGATCGCCCGCCAAAAAGCCGGTGCTGGTAAAGATGCCCTGGCCGATCATGTTCGAGATCACCAGCGCGGTGGCGCTGAAGATGCCGAGCTGCCGGAGAAGAGTCGCGGGCTTCTTGCCGAGGTCCATGCTGGCGTGCCGCGGGGAGCTGATTTTGTCGGCCACTTCCGGAACTTTATTGTACATTGAGAGGCCGAGACGAAGTAGCTCATAATGAAAGTCTGTGAACCAGGCTCGTGAATGGCTGCAGGCCGCTTCCTCCGTCGTGGTGCTGACCGGCGCCGGCATCTCGGCTGAGAGCGGTGTGCCAACGTTCCGCGGGCAGGGCGGCCTGTGGAAGCAGTTTCGCGCCGAGGACCTGGCGACCCCTGAGGCGTTCGCGCGCAACCCGCGGCTGGTTTGGGAATGGTACGATTCGCGGCGCACGGCGCTCGCGGGTGTCGAGTCGAACGCCGGGCACCGGGCGCTGGCGGAGTTAGAAGCGCGCAAGCCGCGGTTCACGCTCGTGACGCAGAACGTGGATGGTCTGCATGACCGCGCGGGCAGCCGCAACGTGCTCAAGCTGCACGGCGACATCTGGACGCTGCGATGCCTGCAATGCGGGCGTGAACGGCGGGACGAGCGCACGCCGCTTCCGGAGCTGCCGCCGTGCTGCGAATGCGGCGGGATGCTGCGGCCGGGCGTGGTGTGGTTCGGCGAGCCGCTGCCGCGTGCCGCCTGGGACCGTGCGCAACAGGCCACGTGCGAGGCCGAGGTGCTGCTGGTGGTGGGGACGTCGGCGACGGTTTATCCCGCAGCCGGCCTGGTTCCGATGGCCAGGAACGCCGGCGCGCGCGTGATCGAGTGCAACATGGAGGAGACGCCGTTTTCGTCCGGGCTGGACCGCTCTTTCCGGGGCCGCGCGGGCGAATTGCTGCCGCAATTGATGGCATGAAGATCTGCTACCTGGACGCATTTTCGGGAATCAGCGGCGACATGCTGGTGGGCGCCCTGGCGGATGCCGGCGCTCCGGCCGCTGCGCTCGTCGAAGCGCTGACGACGCTGGGAACGGGCGCGACTTTCACCTTCGAGAAGACGCGCCGCTGCGGGATCGGCGCGACCAAGTTCCACGTCGCGGGGCCCCACGAGCACGCTCACCGGCACCTGTCGCACATCCTGGAGATGATCGAGGGGGCCGATCTGCCGGCGCTTGTGAAACAGAACGCCTCGGCCGTGTTCCGGAGGCTGGGCGAGGCGGAGGCGCGGGTGCACCAGATCCCCCTCGAGCGCGTCCACTTTCACGAAGTGGGCGCCGCGGATTCGATCTGCGACATCGTGGGCGCGTGCCTGGGTTTCGAGCTGCTGGGCGTGGAGGAGATTCACTCGTCGGCGCTGAACCTGGGCAGCGGCACGGTGCAGATGGAGCACGGCGTTTTGCCCGTGCCGGCGCCGGCGACGGCAGCGTTAGTCGAGGGCACGCCGGTGTACGCGCGCGGGCCCGAGGTCGAGCTAACCACGCCCACGGGCGCGGCGCTCGTCACCACGCTCGCGGCGCGGTTCGGCGCGATGCCCGCGATGCGAATTGCGGCCGCCGGTTACGGCGCGGGCGGGCACGACTTCGCGGAACAGCCGAACGTGCTGCGCGTGTTGATCGGAGAGAAGACGGGCGCGAGCGAGGCGACGACGGTGGCGGTGATCGAAGCGCACATCGACGATTCGAGCCCGCAAGTGCTCGCCTACGCGCTCGAACGGCTGCTCGAAGCCGGCGCACTGGACGCGGCGCTGGCCCCGCTGACCATGAAGAAAGGCCGCCCGGGAGTGCTGTTGCGCGTCATCGCGCGCCCCCAGGACCAGGAAACGCTGGCGCAACTGGTTTTCACCGAGACCTCGACGCTCGGCCTGCGCATAACCCAAGCGGAGCGCCGCGTCGAAGAACGCCGCACCGTCGAGGTCGAGACGCCGCACGGCAAAATCCGCGTGAAGGTTTCGAGCGCGGGGCACTATGCGCCCGAGTATGAAGACTGCCGGCGCCTCGCGATCGAAACGCGGACGCCGCTCAAGGACATCATCGCCGAGGCCAATCTGGCATACCTGAGATGCAAGACAAATACTATCTGACTACACCGATATACTACGTAAACGCCGCGCCGCACATCGGCCACGCGTACACGACGATTGTCGCGGACCTGATCAAGCGCTTCCAGGCCATGCAGGGCAAACGCGCCGTGCTGACCACCGGCTCCGACGAGCACGGGGTCAACGTGGAGCGTGCGGCCGAGCGCGCCGGGAAGACCCCCAAAGAATACACCGACGTGATCGCGGCCGAGTTCGAGCGGCAGTGGCAGCAACTCGGGCTCCAGATCGACCACTTCCAACGCACCACCAGCCCGCAGCACGCCCGCGTGGTTAACGGTCTATTCGAGCGTTGCCGCGCCAACGGCTACATCTACAAGGGCGCTTACACCGGGCAGTACTGCATCTACGACAACCTATACGTGAATGACGCCAAGCCGGGCGATCCCTGCCCGGATTGCGGCCGGCCCACCGAGACCATCACGGAAGAGAATTTCTTTTTCAAGCTCTCGGCGTTCGGCGAGCGGCTGCTGGAGCTCTACGAGCGCGAGCCGAAGTTCATACAGCCCGAGACGCGGCGCAACGAAGTGATCGCGTTCGTCAAGCAGGGCCTGACCGACCTGTCGATCACGCGCAGCAACATCAAATGGGGAATTCCGGTCGAGGGCGAGGCGCCGCACGTCTTCTACGTGTGGTTCGATGCTCTGACCGCGTACATGAGCGCGGTCGAGGGCGAAGAAATGTGGCCGGCCGACCTGCACCTGATCGGCAAGGAGATCGTGCGCTTCCACGCCATCTACTGGCCGGCGTTTCTGATGGCCGCGGGACTGGAGCTGCCGAAGAGGATTTTCGCGCACGGCTGGCTGCTGTTCGAAGAGAGCAAGATGAGCAAGTCGCGCGGCAACATCGTGCGGCCGGAGCCGATCCGGCGCGTGATGGGCGTGGACGCGCTGCGTTATTTCCTGCTGCGCGAGGTGGTGTTCGGGCAGGACGGAAGCTTCAGCTACGACGCGCTGGTGGGCCGCTACAACTCGGACCTGGCGAACGGGCTGGGCAACCTGGCGAGCCGCACGCTGACCATGATCCGGCAGTACACGATGGGCGAGATTCCGGGTGCGTATTCGGACCCGCAGATCGCCGCTCTCGCCAGCGAAACAATTCTCGCAGTTGAGGGCTGCTTCAATCAGCTCGAGTTTTCGAAGGGTCTGGAAGCAATCTGGGCGTTGATCGGGGCGGTCGACAAGTACATCGTCTCGAACGCCCCCTGGAAGCTGGCCCAGGTACGCGAACGTGACGCGAAGGCGAACAAGCAACTCAGTGAGACGCTTTACACTGCGGCCGAAGCTCTCAGGATCATTGCGACGCTCGTTTACCCAGTAATGCCGGAATCGGCGTCCAGGATTTGGCGTCAACTAGGCCTTGGGCGAGTGCTTGGGGGTAACCCTGACTACATAACCCACCGGTCCATTGAATCCGTGCGGTTCGAGTCGCTCAAATGGGGAGAACTTGAGTCGGGCGAGGAGATCCCTGAAGTTCTACCGGTGTTTCCGCGCATCGACTCCAAGAAGGCGATCCCGGAGATGCGCGCGCTTGAAGAGGTTGAGGCCGCGCGGCAGGCGGCGCTGCTGGGCAAAACCGTCCCGCCGCCCGAGCCCGTTGCGGAGGCGACGCCCAAGATCACCATCGACGACTTCGCCAAGGTGGACCTGCGCGTCGCGCGGGTGCTGACGGCCGAGCCTGTGAAGGGCGCGAACAAGCTGCTCCATCTCACCATCGACGTGGGCGAAGCCGAGCCGAGGACGCTGGTGGCCGGCATCGCCGAGGCCTACCAGCCCGAGCAGTTGGTGGGGCGCAAGGTGGTCATCGTCGCGAATCTCGAGCCGCGCAAGCTGCGCGGGATCGCCTCCAACGGGATGATCGTGGCGGCGTCAGTCGAGGGCGGAAAGCCGGTGCTGGCGGGGTTCCTCGAAGACGTGCCCGTGGGCGCACGGCTGAAGTAGTTGTGGGGCAGGCGGTTCCGCCTGCCCAGGCAGGCCAAACGGCCTGTCCCACGAGGGGATAGCGTGATCCTGGCCGATTCGCACTGCCATCTGGACGACCCGCAGTTCGACGCGGACCGCGAGGCCGTGATCGAACGGGCGCGGGCGGCGGGCGTCGAGACGATGCTGGCCGTCGGAAGCGGCCCGCCGGATCTCGAAGCGGGCATCCGGCTGGCCGAGGGGCACGCGCAGATAGTCGCCAGCGTGGGCGTGCATCCGCACGAGGCGGCGAAGGCGACGCCGGAGACCTTCGAGCGGCTGCGCGAACTGCTGGCGAATCCCAAGGTGGTGGCGATCGGCGAGATCGGTCTCGATTACCACTACAACTTCTCCCCGCCCGAAGTGCAGCGCGAGGTGTTCGCCCGTCAGCTCGAGATGGCGCGGGCAGCGTCCCGGCCGGTCATCATCCACACGCGCGAGGCGTGGCCGGACACGCTGCGTATGCTTGCGGAGGCGCGCCTGGCGGGCGGCATCATGCACTGCTTTTCGGAAGGGCCGGCGGAGGCGGAGCAGGTGCTCGCGCTCGGTTTCCACATCAGCTTCGCCGGCGTGGTGACGTTTCCGAAAGCGCTGCGGGTGCAAGCGGTAGCGCGCATGGTTCCGCTCGACCGGCTCCTAGTGGAGACGGACGCGCCGTACCTGGCGCCGGTGCCCCACCGCGGCAAGCGCAACGAGCCGGCCTTCGTCGTCGAAACAGCGCGGAAGGCGGCGGAACTGCGAGGAGTGACGGTTGAAGAGATCGCCGCGGCGACCACGGAGAACTTCAAGAGGCTCGTTGCCCGTCGCTCGTAGCCCGTCGATCCGTAGCACCCTCCGGTCCGCTTCGCCAGCGGGGGTCGTAGCAGTGCGAAGCCGGGAAAGCCTGATTGGATCAACGAGCCACGGGCCACGAGCCACGAGCGGCTTGTTAGACTGAAGAAAACCAAATGATTGGGAAAGCTGAGGCCTCGGTAGCCGCGCGCGGTATTCTCGACCTCATCGAGGACGACCTGCGCGAGGTCGAAAAGGCGATCGGCGTGGAGTTCGTCGCGCCGGTCGAGGCGATCACAACCATCGCGCAGTACCTTCGGGCGGGCGGCGGCAAGCGGCTGCGGCCCATGCTGGTGCTGCTGGCGTCGAAGCTTGCGGGCGGAGGCGGGGCGAGCGCCGTAGGGCTGGCCGCCGTGGTCGAGATGCTCCACACGGCGACGCTGGTGCACGACGACGTGATCGACGACGCGCAGACGCGCCGCGGCCAGCCCTCCACCAACATCAAGTGGGGCAATCACACCTCGGTGCTGGCGGGCGACTGGCTGTACATGCAGGCTTTCCAGATCGTGGTCCGGGAGCGGAACTTCCACATCCTGGAGATGCTGACCAGCGTCACGCAGGCGATGGTCGAGGGCGAGCTGTTGCAGTTGCAGCGCATCGGCTCGATTGACGTCTCGGAAGCCGACTACATGGATCTGGTGGACCGCAAAACGGCCGGCCTCTTCGCGACCTGCGCGCGGGTGGGCGCGGCGGTCGCCGGAGCCGATTCCTCCACCGAGGAGAAGCTGGGCGAGTACGCCTGGAACCTCGGCATGGCGTTTCAACTCATCGACGACGTGCTCGATTTCACCGCGCGCGAGACCGTCCTGGGCAAGCCGGTGGGCAACGACCTGTGGGAGGGCAAGGTCACGCTGCCCCTGATCTACGCGCTGGAGAAGGCCGATGGGGCGGAGCGGCGGCTGGTGGAGACGGTGCTGGCGGACCGCAATTACAGCAGGGTGCCATTCGCGACCATCTTCAACCTGATCGAGCGGCACGGCGGGGTGGAACGCGTGCGCCAGCGCGCGAGTGGGTTCACGGCCCGGGCCGGCAGCCTCATCTCCGCGTTCCCCGAGTCGCCCTGCCAGCGCGCGCTGGCGACACTCACCGCGCTGGTGACGGAGCGCGATCATTAGCGGACAGGCCGGAAGCCTGTCCCACTTCGGGCAGGAAGATCTCTTCGATCCGCTTGCCGAAGAGGTGCGCCAGTCCGAAGGCGAGCGGCAGGCTGGGATCGTACTTGCCGGTTTCGACGGCGTTGATGGTCTGGCGGGAGACGCCTAGGCGCGTGGCCAAGTCCGCCTGCGACCAGTTCTTCTCGGCGCGCAGCACGCGCAGCGTGTTTCTCACCGGTACCTCCGGTTGGCGTTGAAGTAGCCGAGCATCAGCAGACCCACCAGCAGGAAGGTCACGTAAAAGGGTTGGAGTGGGCCGACGAACCCGGCGAACTGAAGAATGGGATAGAGGATGGTGACAAGGAAGACGCCGAGGCAGGCGGTGGCGGCGGCTTCGAGTTGGATGCGGAGCTGCAGCTCGTCCAGCCGCGCCAGATCGCGCAGAAGCCGGAAGATGTAGCCGACGCCGCAGACCAGCGGTAGGGCCACCGCGAGGATACGCAACGGGAGCCCTGGGTGGTACCCGCGCAGTTTGAGCAAGGCGAGCAGCAGTAAGCCTCCCGCCGTGGTGAGCGCCATGCCAAGCAGCCAGAGGGTCTGGGCGCGCACCTCTCGCCACGAGCAGGAGAGGGTGGAACTGGTGTCATGTTTCATAGTCATAATGTAAAGCATACTGTACTTGTTGTCAAGCACAATTTACATTGACGCCCGATGCTACAATGGACGGTTTCCGATGACCGATCAGCAGATTCGCGAACAGATTGAGGCGCTTGGGCCGTGGTTCTACCAGTTCGACCTGGGCGAGGGCCGGCGCACGCCCTCGTCGCTGCCGCCCGAGGTGCAGCCGATCCACCAGACGCGGCTCGGGATGGTGATGGGGGCGGTGAAGGCGCATTTCGGCGGGCGGCTGGCGGAGATCCGGGCGATTGACGTGGGCTGCCACGAGGGATACTACAGCGTCGCGCTGGCTCGCGAGGGCGTCCAATCGGTGCTGGGAGTGGATGTCCGGGAGGCGAACCTGGCCAAGGCGCGGTTCGTGGGCGCGGCGCTGGGCCTGGCGAACGTCGAGTGGCGGCAAGCGAACTGCGAGGATCTGCGGGTCGAAGAGACCGGTGAATTCGAGTTATGCTTGTTCCTCGGTCTGCTCTACCACCTCGAGAACCCGATGCTCTGCCTTCGCAACATCAGCCGCGTGACGCGCGAGATATGCGTCGTCGAAACGCAGGTGATCGACGAGGTCGAGGGCGCGGCGGAATGGGGTTGCCGGGAGTGGACGCGGCCGTATCATGGCGTGCTGGCGCTGATCGACGAATCGGGCGAGTTCTACAACGAGAACGCCGAGGCGGGCGCGTCGCCGATCGCCACCTGCCCGTCGCCCCGAGCGCTCGAGTTCATGCTGAAGCAGGCCGGCTTCCGGAGGGTGGAGACGATTGCGCCGCCGGCCGGCGCTTACGAACAGCACGCGCGCGGCAAACGGGTGGTCGCGGTCGCGTACAAGTAGGGCCGCTCCCTTACGGTCGCGGTTCGGTGCTGGCATCGCGCGGCGGCGTGACCGCAGAGTAGACTCCGGCGCAGGGGATGCGCATGTATCCGCGGACCGGAGCGTCGCCCGGAAGCACCCGGATCTCGGCCGCGTCCTCGGCCAGCTCGCACAGGCTGAAATCGCGCAAGGTTCCGTCGGAGATTGCGGGCGCAAAGGCAAAGCGTCCGGGCGCGAGTTCCGGCAGGCGTATGCGGAAATCGACGGTCGCCACCTGGCCGGGTTCGAGCGGCGGCATCTGAACGCCCTCGCTGGCGGTGTTGGCTCCCGTTACGTCGACGCCCTCCGCGGTGCGCACCAGAAGGCCCACGATGGGCAGCCGGACCGCCTCCCTGGCGCGGACGCTGACTCTCACGAGCAGGCGCGCGGGGGTGCGCACGGCATCGATCGGGTGCCCGCGGTCGTCCATCACCGAGATGCCCAGCACTTCGGCGCGCGCGTCGCCGTGCCGGCGCGCGGAGGGAGAGATCGAGGTGACGATCTCGGCGGGCTCGAAGTACTCCGCCGCCGGACCGGAAACGCGTTCCTGCCCGCTGCGGAGGCGCCGGGCGTCCTTCGCGATCATGGCCGCCAGGTACTTCTGCACGACCTCGGCGGAGTCGCCCAGTGCCGCCGCGCGGCCGCGGTCGAGCCATAGTGTGCGATGGCCGATCGCTTTGACGTCCGAAACATCGTGCGTGACGTAAACGATGGTGACGCCGCGGCTGCGCATTTCGTGGATCTTCCGCATGCAGCGCTGGCGGAAGCAGATGTCGCCGACCGCCAGGGCTTCATCCACGATCAGGATATCGGGGTCGAGGTGGACCGCGACCGCGAACGCCAGCCGCACCAGCATGCCGCTCGAGTAGGTGCGCACCGGCTGGTCGATGAAATCGCCGATCTCCGCGAATTCCAGGATCTGGCCGAGCTTGCGCTCCACCTCGCCCGCCGCGAAACCGAGGATGGCGCCGTTCAAGTGGACGTTTTCCCGACCGGTGTATTCCGGGTTGAAACCCGAACCCAGCTCGAGCAGGGCGGTGATCCGGCCATGGACCCTAACCTGGCCGCTGGTCGGTTTGAGGATGCCTCCGATCAACTGAAGCAGCGTGCTCTTTCCCGAACCGTTCTCGCCTATGACGCAGAAGGTCTCACCGCTGCGGATTCCCAGAGTCAGGTCGCGAACCGCCCAATGTTCCTGGTGGTAGGAGCGGCGGTTCAGGGTCAGAAGCTCCCGCAGCCGGTCGCCGGGCCGCTCGTAGATCGGATACTTCTTCGACACCGCTTGGAGATCGATGATATCCATCGGCCTGAAGCTACATCTTCTCACGGGTGCACGACATATTCGTGCACGCCAGGCGGAAGTCCGGCACCGAACCGCGCGCGAGAGCGAGCGGATATCGGCGGCTTGGCGGAGGTCCGCTACCTGACGGTCGCGGTTCAGCGCTGAGTACCCGATACGTTCGGATGGCTAGATCTCTCAATCTGACGCGGCGCGCGTCCACATCGATGTCGCGCACCCTCTTCTCACCTACCGCGGCTGCAACGGGTGTAAAGTGATTCTCAGGGTCTCAGAGGTGCGCTCATGCCGACCATTCTTGTCGCCGAAAACGACGCTCCCCTCCGTAAGATGATCTCCGAGATTCTGCGCGAGCAGGGCTACCGGGTGCTTTCGGCCTCGAGCGGCGACGATGCCACGGCGGTGGCCGCGCGGAGCGATCGGCCCATCGATCTTCTGGTGACCGACATCGTCATGACCGGCATGGGCGGCGCCGATCTCCACGCGTGGCTGAAGGCCGAACAGCCCGCCCTGCGCGTGCTGTTCATTTCAGGTTTCATGAGCCGCGAACCGCTCGAAGGCGCCTTCCTGAAGAAGCCGTTCAGCGTGGCCGAACTGGTGGAGAAAGTGCGCGCGGTGCTGGCCCAGGGTGCGGCGGGGTAGGGCGGCGGGCGGCGAGCCGAGCGTGGTACAAGGGTTCTGTATGCCATCGTTCGCCATCAGCACGCCGCAGCGGAATTACGAGGCCATTGTCGAGCGGGGCATTCTCGCGCGGATCGGGGAATTCATCCCGGCCGGCTCGGGCAAGGTCTTCGTCGTCACCACCGAGGATGTCTGGCAGCACCACAGCTACCGCCTCGCGCGCGGCTTGGCCGAGCGCTCTCACGAGATCGTGTTGTTTCCCGCGGGCGAGGAGCACAAGCGCCTGGCCTCTGTCGAATGGCTGGCGGAGGAGTTGGTGCGGCGGGGCGGCGACCGCTCGATCCTGGTCATCGCTTTCGGCGGCGGCGTAGTGAACGACGTGGCGGGATTCCTGGCGGCCATCTTCATGCGCGGCGTGCCGGTGCTCCAGGTCCCCACTACGCTATTGGCGCAGGTGGACGCGGCCATCGGCGGCAAGACGGGTGTCGATCTGGAATGCGGCAAGAATCTGGTGGGCGCGTTCCACCAGCCCGTGGCAGTGCTGATCGACCCGGAAGTCCTCTCCACGCTTCCCGAGCGCGAGTACCGCAACGGCCTGTTCGAGGTTGTGAAATACGGGGTCATCCGCAGCCCAGAGCTGTTCCGGACGTTGGCCGAGCAGAGCGCGGCGGTCCTCAGCCGCGAGCCCTGTCTCGCGGAGCGGATCATCGGCGAGTGCGTGCGCATCAAGGCCGAGGTGGTCTCCGCCGACGAGCGCGAAAAGAACGTGCGCGTGATCCTCAATTTCGGCCACACCGCCGGGCACGCCCTGGAGGCCGAGACGGGCTATTGCCGCTTCCGCCACGGCGAGGCGGTCGCGTTCGGCATGCGCGCGGCCATCTACCTCTCCGAGCGGACCGGCCATCTCTCGGCCGAGGACGCCGTCGAGATTCTGAATACCATCGCGCTCTACGGGCCGATTCCCTCTCTGGACGGCGTCACCGCCGAAGCCATCGCGCGCCGCGCCTTGATGGACAAGAAGACTCTGAAGGGCCGCGTGCGCTGGGTCCTGCCGGAGACGATCGGGCAGGTGGCGGTGGTTTCGGACATCGACGAAGCGATCGTGGCCGGGGCCATCCAGGAAGCGCTCGAATGAGCGGCCCGCCGGCCGAGGGGACCGCACCCCCGGGCGCCGCCGGCGAAGAGGAAGCGGCACGCTGGGTGCGTGGGATGTTCGGCCGGGTCGCGCGCCGCTACGATTTCCTCAATCATCTGCTCTCGTTCAACCTGGACCGCCGCTGGCGCGCGCGCACGGTGCGGGAACTGCGGGCGGCGCTCGAGCGGCCCGGCGCGCGGGTTCTGGACCTCTGCTGTGGCACCGGCGATTTACTGGTGACGCGGGGCGGGCTGGGGATCGATTTCTGCCATCCGATGCTGCTGGCCGCGCGCGGCAAACGGCCTGGTGCTGCGCTGGTGGAGGCCGATGCCCTGGCGCTGCCGCTGGCGGACCGGTCGTTCGACGTGGCCGCCACCGCGTTCGGTTTCCGCAACCTGGCCAATTACGAAAAGGCCCTTCGGGAGATCGAGCGGGTGTTGAAGCCGGGCGGCGTGGCGGCAATCCTGGAGTTCTCGCAACCGCCCTCAGCCCTTTTCGCGGCGCTCTACCGTTTCTACTCCCGACGCATTCTTCCGGCCGTCGGCGGCGCGCTCTCGGGGGAACGGGGCGCGTACGAATACCTGCCGGAGTCGGTGCGGAAGTTTCCCAGCGCGGACCGGCTCGCGGATATGATGCGCGAGGCCGGCTTCGTCGAGGTGCGCTTTGAGCGCCTGACCGGCGGCATCGTCGCGCTGCATTTGGGAACTACTGCGTGCGCAGCGAGGTGACGGGATCGACGCGGGTGGCGCGCCAGGCGGGCAGGGATGGTTCGGGTCCCCGGCGGGAACGAGCCAACAAACGGCGGGATATTCGCACGCAGTGTTTGATCGGCGAACGCGAGGGGTCGAGTCGAAGGAACAGCGGGACTGCCCTCCGGAGGGCAGTCCCGCAGTATCTTACAGGCCCTTGGCGGCCAGGAACTTCACCAGGTCGACTACGCGGCAGGAGTAGCCCCACTCGTTGTCGTACCAGGCAACCACCTTGGCCAGGTTGCCGCCCAGCACCTTCGTCAAGAGCGAGTCGACGATCGAGCTGTTCGAGTTCTGCAGCATGTCGGTCGAGACCACGGGGTCTTCCGTATAGGCCAGGATGCCCTTCAGCGGGCCCTCGGCGGCCGCCTTCAGGGCGGCGTTGATCTCTTCGGCCGTGGCGTCCTTCTCGAGCAGCGCCACCAGGTCCACCGCGGAAACATTGGGCGTGGGAACGCGCATGGAGTAGCCGTCCAGCTTGCCCTTGAGCGCCGGCATCACCAGGCCGATCGCCTTGGCGGCGCCGGTGGAGGTGGGAATCATGTTGAGCGCGGCGGCACGGGCGCGGCGCAGGTCCTTGTGCGGAAAGTCCAGAACCGGCTGGTCGTTGGTGTAGCTGTGGATGGTGGTCATCGAGCCCTTCGCGATTCCGAAGGTCTCGTGCAGCACTTTCGCCACCGGCGCCAGGCAATTGGTGGTGCAGGACGCGTTGGAGATGACGTTGTGCTTGGCCGGATCGTAGACGCCGTCGTTGACGCCGATGACGACCGTCAGGTCCTCGTTCTTCGCCGGGGCGGAGATGACGACCTTCTTCACGGTCCCGCGCAGGTGCTTCGAGGCCAGCGTCGCGTCGGTGAACTTGCCGGTGGATTCGATCACGATCTGGGCGCCGAGCGAGGTCCAGTCGAGCTCGGCCGGGTCCTTGATCGCGAACACTTTCAGCGGCTTGCCGTTGATGAGGATGGAATCTCCCGTAGCCGCCACGTCCGCCTCGAGCCGCCCAAGGACGGAGTCGTACTTCAGCAAGTGCGCCAGCGTCTTGGTGTCGGTCAGGTCGTTGCAGGCTACGAATTCGATTGCGGGGTCGTGCAATCCGGCCCGGACGACGTTGCGCCCGATGCGGCCGAAACCATTGATTGCTACTTTGACTGCCATTAAGAACTCTCCTGTCGGTTAGGCGTTGTGGAATCCACAGAAACGGCTGGGGAACCGTCCTGCAAGGAAATAACCTTAGATGATACCAGACCCGGACAGCCAAAATTGATGGGCGACAGGCGCCGCTGGTAGGACGTCACACAAAACAAGTTCGCCAAGCGCCGCGGAATTCTCGCCGAAGCCATGCGGACGAAGCCCGGCTGATTCCGGGGCTCATCAACTCAATGGCTGTCAGCTCCGGCGCGAACGCGGACGGGACTATTCGGACTTGGACGCCAGCGGGCCCAGGGCTTCGCGCACCTTGGCCGCCAGGGAGCGCGGAGAGAACGGCTTTTGCAGATAGGCCATGTTGCCGGCGAGCTCGCCCTCGCCCGCGATCAACTTGTCCGCGTAGCCCGACATAAAGAGAACCTTGATTTGCGGCCTCAGCTCTGTCAGCTTCGCGGCCAGTTCCGGACCGGTCATGCCGGGCATGACGACATCGGTCACCATCATCTGGATCGGCCCAGTGTAGATTTCGCAGAGCTGAAGAGCGTCCACACCGCTCGCGGCTCCCAGTACTTTGTACCCGTAGCTCTCGAGAACCTCCATCGCCAGGTGCCGGACTTCGGCCTGATCCTCCACCACCAGCAGCGTCTCATCGCCGCGCAGGTCGGCTGCCGGCGTCTTGGAAACCTCCGCCGCGACGACCTCGCCTTCGGCGCGAGGCAGGCAGATGTGGAACGTGGTGCCCGCGCCGGGTTCGCTGCGAACCCAGATGTGCCCGCCGGCCTGCTTGACGATCCCGTAGACCGTGGACAGCCCCAGACCGGTTCCCTTCGCTTTCTCCTTGGTAGTGAAGAACGGCTCGAACAGGTGGCTGCGGGTGTATTCATCCATCCCCGAGCCGGTATCGCCGACGGCCAGTTCTACGTAAGAGCCGCCAGCCAGCTCCGGGCGACTTTCGCCGGCATTGAAGTCGCTTGTCTCGATGATCAGCTTGCCTCCGCGCGGCATGGCGTCGCGCGCGTTGACGGCCAGGTTCATCAAGACCTGGTTGATCTGGTTGGGATCGGCAACTACCTTTCCCGCAGCTTCGAGACGGACCATCAGCTCGATGTCCTCGCCGATGAGGCGGCCGATCATCTTTTCCACGTCCAGGATCACGAGGTTCAGGTCCAGGACCTTGGGCTGGACGACCTGCCGCCTGCCGAAGGCCAGCAACTGCTCGGTCAAGGCCGCCGCACGCTGCGCCGCCTTGCGGATCTCGCCCACGGAGGTTGCCAGGAAACCGTCCGCGGGCAACTCTTCGAGCACCAGTTCGCCGCAGCAGATGATGACGGTCAGCAGGTTGTTGAAGTCGTGGGCCACGCCCCCGGCCAGGCGGCCGATGCTCTCCAGCCGTTGAGCTTGCAGGAACTGATCCTGCAAGCGCCGGTACTCGGTGACGTCCTGGGCGGTGGCGATCATGCGTTGGTTGCCGGAATCGTCGGTCTCGAGTTCCCCATGCTGGCGAACCCATCTCTGTGTACCGTCCGGGCGAATAATGCGGTGGTCCACGCGAAATGCTTTGCCGGTCTCGATCGTGGCCCGTACGGCGGCCAGGACCGCCTCGCAGTCCTCCGCGGGGATGGTTGCGGCAATGGCCTTCGGAGTCGGTGCGAAGGATTCCTTGGAGACGCCCCAGATGCGGTAGAGCTCGTTGGACCAGCGACAGGGCTCGGTGGCAGACTCGGTCTCGAGACTCTGCGTGGTCGCCTCCCAGCTACCCAGCTCCGCAATCCGCTGGGCGCGTTCCAGCCGGGCCTCGCTCTTCCGTAAAGCGTCTTCGGTGTGCTTGCGCTCGGTGACGTCCTGCGCCACCCCCAGGACCTTGCTGGGAATGCCGTCGGTGCGGGAGAACACCATGTCGCGGCAGTGCACCCAGCACCAATGGCCGTCGGCGTGCCGCATACGATATTCGATCTCGAGGGTCTCGCCGTCCGCGGCGGCGCGGCAGCGGCGAAGGTGCTGGGCCACCGCGGGCGCATCCTCGGGGTGGAGAATCTGGCCCATCAGGTCGGCGCCCAGCGCCTGCGCGCGCTCGAAGCTGTATCCCAGGAACTCGGTCACATGCCGGTTCGCAAAGGTATTCCGGCCTTCTGCGAGGTCGTAGATGTAGAGCAGGTCCGGAGTGGCGTTGAGGATGCGATGAACCAGACGCCGGCTGGCGTCGAGTTCCTCTTCCATCTTCTTGCGCTCCGTGAAGTCCATGTGGGAGCCGATCACGCGGCGCGGCTGCCCTTGGGCATCGAACAGGAGCGCGCCCCGGGCGAGAATCCAGCGGTAGCTTCCGTCCTTGTGCCGCAACCGGAAATCCGCTTCAAACTCGGGCGAGGCGGCGTCCAGGGACCTGATTACGGCCATCGCGCGCTCGCGGTCCTCGGGGTGCAGCCGGTTCTCCCACTCGTCCAGGGTGTTGCCGATCTCGCCGGGCGCATAGCCAAGCTGCGCCTTCCACTCCGGCGAGTAGTAAACCTCCTTGGACCGAAGATCGTAGTCCCACAGCCCGGTCTTCGAGACCTGGACCGCCAACTGCAAGCGGCGTTCGCTCTCGCGTAACGCCTCCTCGGCGCGCTTCCGCTCCGTGACCTCGCGGAAAAAGACCAAGGCACCATCCGCGTTAAGGTAGCGGAAGGGTTCCGCGGACACCTCCACGTCGATAACGGAGCCGTCCAGCTTGACGTACTTCTCCTGGGCAGCCGGCACGCGCCGCTTCTCTTCCCGGAGTTCGCGTATTCTCTCCCGCACCAGCGCATGGCAATCCGGATGAATCCGCTCCAGCACGGGCCGGGCCAAGAGCTGGTCCGCGGACTCGGCGCCGAAGGCAGCCACTGCGGCCGGGTTGACGTAGCGGATACAGCCGCCGGTTTGTATGAAAATCGCCTCGGGCGCGGTTTCCACCGCCAGCCGAAAGCGTTCCTCGCTCTCGATCAGGGATTCTTCCGTCTTCTTGCGGTCGGTGATGTCGGAGATGACTACCAGGATGCCGACCGCCGATCCGCTGCCGTCGAACAGCGGCGCGGAGCTCACGCTGACCTCAATCGGCGAGCCGTCCTTCCGCAGGCGCGTCGCTTCGATCGCGCTCAGGGCCTTGCCGGCCAACTGTTGCTTCCAGAGCTGCCGTCCTCCGGCCCGGTCCTCTTCCGAGTACATGGCGTCGGGAACGTGCTGGCCGACAACCTCCTGCGCCGTCCAGCCATAAATACGCTCGGCGGCTTTGTTCCAGAGCTGAATGAGCCCCTTCCGATCCAATACGACAATGCCCGCCGGCGCGGCCTGGATAACCGCCTCCAGTCTCTGCTTGGCCTGCCGCAGCTCTTCTTCCATCGTTTTGCGTTCGGTGATATCGCGAACGATGGTCTGCAGAAACTTGACGCCGTCCACGTCGATCGTTCTGGTGCTGGCCTCGACGGGGAAGACCGTCCCGTCCTGGCGGCGGTGCCAGGTCTCAATCACTCTCGCGTCCGCTTCGATTTCCGCAGGCGGCTGGCTCTCCGATTCGGCCGTATGGAGCTGCCACAGATCGCCGAGGCGCTTCCGCAACAGATCCTCGCGGCTGTAGCCGTACGCGGCAGAGGCACGTTGGTTGGCCTCTATGATGCACCCCTCCGTGTTGGCGAGGAGAATGATGTCATTGGCGTAGTGGCTGAGGTAGTCGAAGTGCCCCACCAGCGCCCGGCGCTCCACTTCGGACTCATAGGCCTGCTTGTAGAACCGCAGCCGCTGGTGGCGCCACAACACACCCAGGCCGAAACCGGCGGCCGCGATCAACGCCGCCACCCGGAGTGCGAGGACGGCGGACTGCCCGCGCAGCGGCAGCTCGGCTTCTTCCAGGTCCATCTCGGCCAACACGGACCAAGTCGTGGCCGGGACCTTGCGCATCGCAGCCAGCACCGGAACCCCCCGGTAGTCCTGTCCCTTCATCGTCGCGCCGCGTTCGAGCGCGGCCTGGGCGACGGCCGAAAGGGCTATTCCAGCCGGCAGGGGCTCGGCGCCGTCCTTGCGGCGCCGAGAGTCGCTTAGTGGCAGGTCGCTCGCTCCCTCCCGGCGCAGGAGCAGGATATCGCCGTTCCCGCCCGGAACCGGCCAGGGCTGGATCAGAGGATATAACGACTTGCGAGCGTCGATCCCCAAAACCAGGGTTGCGGTGGGCGAACTGGCGCCCGCGGCCAACGGAATCACCAGTCCAAGATCGATGCCCTCCTGACGCTGGTCGCTCGGCAAGTCCGCCAGCACGACACCCCCGGCCTGTCGAGCCTGTTCGGAGAGACGGGCGTAAAGCTCTGGGGAGCCGGCCACGCCAAAGGCGACACGGGTCCGCCCTTGACGGTCGACCAGAACGGCGTTTGCGTAGACGGCCGCCTTCGAGTGTTGCATCCATTGGCGCACAATGGCGATCGCTGCTGCATCGTCCGTCCCTTCGAGCGAGTGAACAGCGGAGGGCAACGCGGCAGCGGCCATGATGGCGCGCGCGTCTTTAAAGCGCTCCTCCCGCCACGCCGTAACCTGGCTGACCTTCATGTCGGCAATGGCGGAGAGCTGATTCCCTATTTCGTGCAGGAATGCATCGCGCTCATGAAGGAAGTACCAGTAGCTCGCTCCCGCCAGACCGGTGGCCAGCACGAGGAAGACCGCGAAGGGAAGGAAGAGGCTAGGGCCCGAGGGGTCGCCCGGCCGGTGAACAGGGTGGTCCGGCGGGGTCAGGCCTTCGGGCCGGCTGCCCGGATCGACGTGCTTATGGAACAAGGTCTGCACAGTCCAACCGCCAGAAATCCACGCAAACAGCGAAGAGCATTATAACCCGGTTTTGTGCGGCAGCTATTCGTTACCGCACTTTTGGGGCGCCGGAGAGCCGGCGCCAGCCCCCCCGCTCGCCGCGCCGGGTCTCGATCTCCGCCCTCCGCCGATGGCGGAAACACGGTAGAATTCCTTAAGTGCAAGGAGCGCGAAAGGTGAACAGACAGGACTTCGGAAAGACCCCGGACGGCACGCCCGTCGAACTCTACACGCTGGCGAATTCCCGCGGCGTTGAAGCCACAATCATGACCTATGGCGGGACGGTCGTCTCGCTCCACACGCCGGACAGCAAGGGCCGGTCGGGCGATGTGGTCCTCGGCTTCGACAGCCTCGACAGCTATCTCGCCGGCGATAATCCGTTCTTCGGAGCGCTGATCGGCCGTTACGGGAACCGGATCGCCAAGGGCAGGTTCACGCTCAACGGCGTCGAATACAAACTCGCGCAGAACAACGGCGAGAACAACCTGCATGGCGGACCGCGCGGATTCGACAAGGTTGTGTGGCAGGTCAAAGACGCCGGCCCGCAGTCGCTGGAACTCGGCTATCTGAGCAAAGACGGCGATCAAGGGTTTCCCGGCAACCTGGACGTGACGGTGCGGTACACTCTGACCGGCGACAACGAGCTGGGGATCGATTACAGCGCCACGACGGATCGGGACACGATCGTCAATCTCACCAACCATTCCTACTTCAATCTGGCCTGTGAGGGCGACAACCTGGGTCACCTGCTGACGCTCAACGCGGACCGCTTCACGCCCGTCGATGCCGGCCTCATTCCGACCGGCGAGCTAGCGAGCGTGGCGGGCACGCCGTTCGATTTCCGCCAACCGGTCGCCATCGGAGCGCGGATCGACCAGGACGACGTGCAGATCGCCAGAGGCGGCGGATACGACCACAACTTCGTGCTGAACCGCAGCGGCGAGGGACTGTCTCCGGTGGCGAAAGTTGTGGAGCCGGGAACGGGCCGCGTCCTCGAGGTGTTCACGACCGAGCCGGGCTTTCAGTTCTATTCCGGGAATTTCATCGGCAAGCTGCGGGGCAAAGGCGGCAGGCTCTACGGGCCCCGCTCGGGGTTCTGTCTCGAAACCCAGCACTATCCCGACTCGCCCAACCACCCGAGTTTCCCGACTACGGTTCTCAAACCCGGCCAGCGCTACCACACCACGACGATCCACAAGTTCTCGGCCGTTTAGGCGGCGGCCAGGGTCCGCAGAGACTCGGTGAACGGGGGACGCGCAACGCCGCGCTCGGTGACGATCGCGGTTACGTACCGGTGGGGGGTGACATCGAAGGCGGGATTCTCGACGCGCACGCCTTCGGGCGCCACCGCGACGCCGAACACGTGGGTGACCTCCGTGGCCGGGCGCTGCTCGATCGGGATCTGGTCGCCGGAGGATAGGCTCAAGTCCAGGGTCGAAACCGGCGCGGCCACGTAGAACGGCACCCCGTTTTCGCGCGCCAGCACGGCGACCGTATAGGTGCCGATCTTGTTGGCGACGTCGCCGTTGGCGGCGATCCGGTCGGCCCCCACCACCACGCAGCCGATGCGGCCGGACTTCAGGAAGTGCCCGGCCATGCTGTCGGTGATCAGCGTGGCCGGGATGCCGTCATGCTGCAGCTCCCACACGGTGAGCCGGGCGCCCTGGAGAAACGGGCGCGTCTCGTCGGCGAACACATCGATGCGCTTGCCCGATGCGACGGCGGCCCGCACCACGCCCAGAGCCGTTCCATAGCCGGCGGTAGCCAGCGCTCCGGCGTTGCAGTGCGTGAGCACCGTCTTCCCATCCGGGACCAGCGGAGCGCCGTGGCGGCCGATGGCCTCGTTGATGGCGATGTCCTCCAGACGGATCTGCCGGGCTTCCTCCACCAACCGCCGGCGAATCTCCTCGACGGGGCAGGCGCGGATTCCGGCGTACAGCTTCTTCATTCGATCGATGGCCCAGAAGAGGTTGACGGCCGTGGGCCGGGTGGCGGCCAGCGTGGCGCAGATGGTTTCGAGCTCCGGGTCGAGCCGGGAAGGGTCGGCATGCAACATGCCGAGCGCGACTCCCATGGCGGCGGCGACGCCGATGGCGGGGGCGCCGCGAATCACCATCGAGCGGATGGCTTCGGCCACCTCCCGGTAGTCGCGGCAGGTGACGTACACCTCTTCGCGCGGCAGCCGCGTCTGGTCGATCATGACCACGCCGGCGTCGCTCCACTGAATCGTCTCTACCATTCTGGCCTCGGCACTATGCCCCCGGCGGAGCCGCTTGCTTACGCGCGCGGTTCGGTGCTGCCGTCGGCGCCCGGTGTTGCCGTCCGCGGCCGGAGCACTGAACCGCGACCGTCTGGGAGCGGACCCTTTCTAGCCGATCTTCTCACACTCCAGCCAAGCTCTCCGCCAGCATTCCCAAGAACACCACGAAGTTGAAGCCCGCGTGCATGTAAGTCGAGGCGGCGGTCGAGCCGGTGCGGTGGCGCATCCAGCCGAAGGCCGATCCGGCAAGGAGCATGACGATGAGCTGTTGCCAGCTCCAGGCGTATTCGGCGCCATGCAACGCCGCGAAGGGCACCGCCTGCAGCAACACACCGCCCACGGCGCCAAACGTACTCACGAGCAGCGGCTGGAGAAAGCCGCGGAACGCCAGCTCTTCGAACAGCGGGCCCAGGGTCACCGCGAAAAAACCCATCAGCAGGAGCGACGAGCGACCCTTCAGCAGCTCTTCCATGGGCGTCTTGACGTGGGGAGTCGGAAGCAGGCTCGAGATCGTGACGCAAGTCAAAGCGGTCAGCAGCCCCCAGCCGGCGGCGTCCCAAAACCCGCGCGGCGCCTTCACCCAGGCCAGCGAGCGCCAGAAGGGGCGGCCGTATCCAAGACGCATCACCCCGTACAGAACTACGAACCAGAGGCCCTCGAACGCGAAGGTCACGGCCAGCGCCTGCACGGCGCCGACGGGGGCCTTAAAGAAGACCAGGGCCAGCCTGCCGACGAGCATCAGGAGAACGAAGGCGACGGCGATGAGAAACATCAGATCGCGGTAGCCCCAAAAGGGAACCCGCTCCGGTTCGGGCGGAGCTTCGAGCGGAGGCGGCAACAGCGGCGGCGGCTCGGAAGGGTCGGTCATGATTGGCGCTCGATGAGGACCGCCGCCAGCAGCGGCACCATCAACTCGTGATGGCCGGTGATGGCGATCCCGCGGCCACCCGAGCGGGTATGCGGCCGCTCGACCACGTTCACGCGGGGGCGGTAGTGTTGGAGGAAGTCCAGATTAACGGTGGTAAAGTCTTCGAGCCGGCTGCCCAGGTTCCGCACTACGGACACGGCCTTGAGAAAGACTTCAGGCATTACCACAGCCGAGCCGAGGTTGAGGTACACGCCGCCGGAATCGAGCTGCGACACCAGGCGGCAGAACAGACGCAGGTCGCGGTGGGTGGCGCGGCCGATGGCGGCGGGGTCTGCGGCCGGATGGGTGTGCGGCGTGTCGGTGCCGATGGCAACGTGCACGGTGACGGGCGTGCGGTTGCGGTAAGCGGCGGGGAGGAGGCTGGAGTCCTGGCAAGCTGAAGCTTGCCCTACAAGCCAGCGGCCCAGGGCCTCGCCCATGCCGAGCGAGTCGCGGTCTCCCTCCACGATGGCGGCGTTCATGTCCCGGCCGGTCTCCTCGGCCACGCCGAAGCGCCCGTCGGGGAGCACGGCTTCGACGTCCTCGCTGGTCGAGCCGGCGATGGCGATCTCAAAATCGTGAATCGCGGCGGAGCCGTTCATGGCGAAAGCGGTGGCAAATCCGCGCCGCATCAGGTCCGTGAGGATCGGAGCCAGACCGCACTTGATGACGTGCCCGCCCATGCCCCACAGGATCGGCTTCCCGGCGGCGCGGGCGGCTTCCATTGCTTCGACCACCGCGCGGAAGCCGTCGGCGGCAAGCAGGTGCGGCAGCGATTCGAGCCACGCCGCCACACCGCCCTTCTGGTACGGCTGGGCGAAATGCTCGAGCCGCACCTTGCCGCCGCGCTCGCGGATGGGGATCGTCTTCAGCCCGGAAAAATCGAGCGGATCGAGGTCGTATTGGCTCACGATACGTGTCCGTTTCTGCCGTTCTTCAGCACCTTGGCCAGGGCCTGGCCGGTGTAACTGCGGCGGCTGCGCACGATCTGCTCGGGCGTGCCCGTCGCCACCACCTGGCCGCCCGCATCGCCGCCGTCCGGCCCCAGATCGATCACCCAGTCGGCGCACTTGACCACATCCAGTTGATGCTCGATCACCACTACGGTGTTGCCCAGGCCGACCAGCCGCTGGAGCACGTCCAGCAGCTTGCGAATGTCGTCGAAGTGCAGCCCGGTGGTGGGCTCGTCGAGGATGTAGAACGTGCGCCCGGTCTGGCGCCGGCTCAGCTCGCGGGCCAGCTTGATGCGCTGCGCCTCGCCGCCCGACAGCGTGGTCGAAGACTGGCCCAGGTGAACGTAGCCCAGCCCGACGTCCACCAGCGTCTGCAATTTGGGCTGGATCTGCGGAATGTTTGCCAGCACTGCCAGCGCTTCCTCGACGGTCGTCTCCAGGATATCCGCTATCGAATAGCCTTTGTATTTTACCTGGAGCGTCTCGTAGTTGTAGCGCCGGCCGCGGCACAGATCGCAGGTTACGTAGACGTCCGGCAGAAAGCTCATCTCGATGCGTTTGAGCCCGTCGCCTTCGCAGGCTTCGCAGCGCCCGCCCTTGACGTTGAAGCTGAACCGGCCGGGCTTGTAGCCGCGCTCGCGCGACTCGGGCAGCATGGCGAACAGATCGCGGATGGGCGTGAAGACCCCGGTGTAGGTGGCGGGATTGGAGCGCGGCGTCCGGCCGATGGCCGATTGGTCGATCTCGATGACCTTGTCGATGTGCTGGAGGCCCTCGATGGAGTCGTGAGCGCCCGGCTCCTCGCGCGACTTGTAGATGGCGCGCATCAACGCGCGGTAGACGATGTCGTTGACCACGGTCGATTTCCCGCTGCCCGAAACGCCGGTGATGACGATGAACAGGCCGAGCGGAAACTCGATGTCGATGTTCTTGAGGTTGTGCTCGCGCGCGCCGCGGATCACCAGGCTCTTGCCGTTGCTCCGGCGGCGCACGGCCGGCGTGGGAATGCTCTTCGCCCCGGAAAGATACTGGCCGGTGAGCGACGAAGGGTTGCGCTCGATTTCGCCGGGGGTCCCCGACGCGACCAGCACGCCGCCCAGGCGGCCCGCGCCGGGGCCGAGGTCGATGACGTAATCGGCGCGCTCGATGGTCTCGGCGTCGTGTTCCACCACCAGCACCGTGTTGCCGAGGTCGCGCAGACGGGCCAGCGTGTCGAGCAGGCGGGCGTTGTCGCGCGGATGCAGGCCGATGGAGGGTTCGTCGAGCACGTAAAGGACGCCGCGCAGCCGCGAACCGATCTGCGTCGCCAGGCGTATCCGCTGCGCCTCGCCGCCCGAAAGCGTAGCCGCCGAGCGGTCCAGGCTCAGGTAGTCGAGCCCCACCGCGCTGAGGAACTCGAGCCGGTTCCGAATTTCGTGAACCACGCGCCCGGCCACCTGCATCTCGCGCTCGGTGAATTCCCAGCCCTTCAGTTTGGGAACCGCGCGGGCGACCGGCAGCGCCGTGAACGCGGCGATCGAGATGCCCTGCACCAGCACGGCAAGGCTGGAGGGCTTCAGCCGCCGCCCCTTGCAGTCCGGGCACTCGATGGGGGACATGTAGTCCATCAGCCACTCACGGTAGATGTCGGTGGCGTCTTCGAACTTGTCTTCGAGCAGCCTGAGAACACCGGGGAAGCCGGCGCCACCGAGCATGACGAAATCCTGAGCCTTGGCCGCGAGATCGTCGAAGGGTTTCGCCAGGTCGATCTTCTGACGCTTGGCCGCCTCCGCGGTGGCGCGCGCGATGGTCTCTGACGATGCTGCCGGGACCAGACCGCCGTCGAAGAGAGGTTTCGAGGAATCGGCAAGGATCTTGCCCGGATCGAACATCCACTTGTTGCCGAGGCCGGAACACGTCTCGCAGGCGCCGTAAGGGCTGTTGAACGAAAACGATCGCGGCTCGATGGCCGGAACGCTGGTGTCGCAGTCCGGGCAGGCCAGTTTCTGCGAGTACAGATGCTCGCTGCCGTTCACGACAGCGACCGTGACCAGGCCGGAGGCCAGCTTGGTGGCGGTTTCGATTGAGGCTTCGAGGCGCTTCTCGATGCCCGGCTTGACGAGCAGACGGTCGATGACCACTTCGATGGTGTGGTTGCGCCTGCGGTCCATCGCAACGGGCTCGTCGATCGAGCGCAGCACGCCATCAATGCGGGCGCGAAGGAAGCCCTGGCGGGCGAGTTTCTCGAGATCTTTGCGGTATTCGCCCTTACGGCCGCGCACGATCGGCGCCAGGATCATGACCCGCTCGTCCTGCTTGAGGCTCGCGATCTGCTGGAGGATGCGCTCGGTGGATTGCTGCGAGATCTCGTGGCCGCAGTTCGGGCAGTGGGGCACGCCGATGGAGGCGTAGAGCACGCGGAGGTAGTCGTAGATTTCAGTGATGGTGCCGACGGTCGAGCGTGGGCTGCGGCTGGTGGTTTTCTGCTCGATGGAGATGGCGGGGCTGAGGCCGTCGATGGAATCGACCTCGGGGCGCTCCATCTGGTCGAGAAACTGGCGGGCGTAAGGCGAAAGCGTTTCCACGTAGCGGCGCTGGCCCTCCGCGTAGATGGTGTCGAAGGCCAGCGAGGACTTGCCCGAGCCGCTCAGGCCGGTGACCACCGTGAGGGTGTTGCGCGGGATCTCGACATCGAGATTCTTCAGGTTGTGTTGCCGCGCTCCGTGTACGGTGATACGGTCCAGCATGGTGGGGGTCGGCGATACTCCGCCGATTCTCCATTGTCCCCCGAGGGGGGAGTCCGGCGCCAGCGGCCGGGCAACGGCTCACGGGGGCTATCAAAGGGGTTGGACGGCCGGGAGGACCAACAGGCCAAAACTACAGTACCTGGAGGCGGGTGCGGACCTGAAACGAACTTACTACCCTGATGGTAATGTGAAGTACCAGAACCGCAAATGGCCCTTAAAACGGCGAAAAACATTGACTAACACCCACAGAACCTAATAGTTTAGAAAGGTCCGTGGTAGAACAACGCAGATCCAAGCGATTCGACGTCAAGCTGCCGGTGAAGCTGGTCCGGAACGGCTTGCGCTCGATTACCGGCGCCGGCGAGACGAAGAACCTCAGCTCAGGCGGGGTTCTCTTTGCTTCGGACACCCGGATCGAAATCGGCGAGCCGATTGAGTACCTCATCACTCTCGCGCCTTCCGGCGAGGTTGACCTCCACTGCCTGGGAAAGGTGATGCGGCTGGATTCAGCCGTGCGCAATGGCAGCGAGCCCGACAAGCCCTTCGAGGTCGCGGCCACGGTCGAACGATACGAGTTCATCCGCCAGCGGTCGTAGGCGCCGAACCGCTACCATGGTTGCAGGGCCGTTCGCGGTCCGCGCCTCATGAAAACCCGCTTTATCGCCGCCATGGCCTGCTATGCGGTGCTGGCCCTTCTTTCCGCCTTCACCCTCGAGGGCGTGTTCCGGATCGGGGTATGGATCCTGCTCGGCGGTCTTGTCGTGAAGACCTGGGTTGCCCAGTCGCTGCGGGATTGAACTCCTCTGCCTCTTGCCGTGTCTCAGCGTCTTTCCCCTCGGCCGCGTTTTAAAATGGAACGCGAGTCCCGCTTCGGGTTCCGTTTTGGTCTTTTTGAGGCCCGGCGAAGCGCCATCTCAGCACCTTTGTACTAAGGTGCCCGCTCCGTAAGTGCGTTCCGCTCTGTCAGGTAAAGGCCTGTCCCGAGGTCGGCCATGGACCTTGCTTCGAGTTGGTTGCGAGGTTGCATCGCTATGGGCATGGCGAAGCAAACGAACTCGAAAGAACGGACAGAAGCGGCGAGGGAGGAAAGGGATCGCATCATTATGGACCACCTGCCGCTGGTGAAAGCGATCGCGGTCCGCGTCCACGAGAACCTGCCGGTTCATGTCGATCTGGACGATCTGGTGCATGCCGGGATTCTGGGTCTGTTCGACGCGGTCGACAAGTTCCAGCCTGAAAAGCAGTTGCGTTCTCGAGTTATGCGAAGCACCGGATCAAGGGGGCGATCCTGGACAGCCTGCGGCAGTTGGACTGGGCGTCGCGGGATCTGCGGCGCCGGCACAAGCAGGTCGAGGAGGCTACGCGCGAGCTTGCGGCGACGTTGCAACGGAATCCGACCGAGTCGGAGATTGCGGGGAAGATGGGCGTCGAAATGGAGCGGTGGCGCCAAATGATGGCGGAAATGCAGTGCGTCGGCCTGATCTCGATTTCCGCCCGGCGTCCCGATCAGGAGGACCTGCCCGCGCCAGATTATCCGGCCAAGCCGGAGACGCACCCCGATTCGATCTGCGCCCACGGCCAGCTTCACGACCTCCTGTGGAAAGCCATGAAGACGCTTCCGGAGCGCTACCGGAAAGTGGTGGTCCTGTACTACACGAAAGACATGACGATGCGGGAAATCGGCGGCATTCTGGGCATCAACGAGAGCCGGGTCTCGCAGATCCACAAGTCTGCGCTCGAGAAAATGGCCAACGCGCTGCAATCGGCCGGTATCGGATCGGTAGGGGCCTTCTGAACATTCCCGAAGAACATAAGGCGGCAGACGCGAGCGGCGGGCGCCTGAGCGTCTTCCGCCCGTGCGTCTCGCTTTTTACTACGCGAGGCTGGGGATCTGGATGATCTTCTTTTGGATGGCGTACTGGACCAACTGCGCCTTGTTGTGGATATCGAGCTTGCGCATGAGATTGAACTTATGCGCTTCCACGGTCTTGACGCTGAGATTGAGCTCGCACGCGATCTCCTTGACGGACTGGCCCTCCGCCAGCATTTTGAGGACTTCCTTCTCGCGGGCGGTAAGCGTGGCGAAGCGGGGCAGCCGGGCGGAGGACTTGACCCGGGAGCGGAAGGCGTCGACGAGCTGTGAGAGCATCCTGGGGCTGAGGTAACTGCCTCCCCGGTTCACGTCGCGGATGGCCGCAAGCAGTTGCGGGGCCGGGCAATCCTTCAGCACGTAGCCGTTCCCGCCGACTTCCATGCCCTCCACCAGGTAGTCTTCGTCGTCGTACATGGTGAGGAATAGCACCTTGGTGTCGGGCCGGTCCCGCCGGATGTGGCGGGTGGCCTCGAAACTACTGAACCCGGGCATTCCGATGTCCATCAGGACCACATCGGGGCGCAACTCGGCTGTTTTCTCCATTGCGTCTCCGGCGTTCGACACCTCGGCGACTACTTCCAGATCGGCCTCCGCGGCCAGCAGGTTCCTGATGCCCTGCCGGAACAGCGTGTGATCGTCGGCCAGTAGCACTCTGATCTTTGGCATAAGCCCTCGACTTTCATGCGCACCGCCCGGCCCCCCGGTGCGGGTTGGAGGTTCCGGCGGCGGCCCCTCGGGCCGCGGGAATCGGGATGGATGCTGAGACCCGGGTGCCCCGGCCCGGTGCGCTCGAGATTTCGAACTTGCCGCCGGCCAGCGCGACCCTCTCTCGCATGCCCGCCAGGCCATACGAGCCAGGCTTGGCGAGAGCCTCCGCGACTCGGAAACCGACGCCATCATCCTGAATGCGCATGTTCAGCCTTCCATCGGCGGCAGCAACGAAAACGTTTAGGTGCGAGGCGGATGAATGCCGCGCGACGTTGTTGCAGCATTCCTGGACCAGGCGGTAAGCCAGGATGGCCGTCTTCTCCGGCAGGGCCTTCAACCCCGCGCCCTCCAGACGCGTCGAGACGCCATGCATCTGATGCAGGCGGATCAGCAGTTGGCGCACCGCGGCCGCCAGACCCAATTGCTCCAGGACCGCCGGGCTGAGGTCCGAGAGCACCCGCCGGATCTCCAGTACGGTGCGCCCAATGGCCTCGCGCGCTTCGGCCAGCCTGCTGACGACGGCCGGTGGCGTACCCTTCTCGCGCTCGATCATTTCGAGCTGCAGACGCACGTAGGGGAGGAGCTGGCCGGCTTCGTCGTGCAGTTCGCGGCGGATGCGGCGCCGTTCCCGTTCCTCGGCCTGAAGCACGCGCTCGGCCAGTTCGCGCACCTCTCGCTCGCGAGCGGCAAGCTGACTCGCCAGGCGCAGCTTCTCCGCCGCCCTGACGCACCGGCCGGCGGCTCCGGCAAGCAGGCGCAGCTCCCGTGGGAGCCACTGGTACTCCTTCCGGAAAGCGAACTGCATCGCACCGGCGTCCCCCAACGGGACCGACCAGGCCGAGACGTATTGGCGGGCCCAGGAAGGATCCAGCAACCCCCGTGCGCGGCTTTTTCCGGCGCGCATCAGCCGGGGCGTGGCAAGGCTCTTCACGGGGAACCCCGCCGGAAGCGGGATGGCGACGCCGCAGGCCACCGGCGCCTGCCGGCTGGAATCGAACAACACCGCGCAGGCCGCATCGGCGCGGCAAAACCTCGCCAGGATACCCAGGTAGGCTGCCAGCAGCTCGCCCTCGGCCGAGGCCCGCAACTCGGCATCGTGCAGTTCGAAAAAGGCCTCGGTCTCCGCTTCGCGCACCTGATAGAAGGCATTGTTGAGCGTGAGGACCACGCAAAAGCCCAGTTGCCCGGCGACCCAGCGCAAATCCTCCCGCTCGGGTTCGGGAATGGCGCGCGAGCGGCGCGCCAGGAGGCGATCATAGGCGGAAAGCGCGTCCAGGACAGAGCCCGGCGTCACGTCCAGTTTGGCCAGCCTGCGCCCGCTGTATTCCACCTGTTCGAAGAAATCGGCCAGGGGCTTCTTCTGCGCCAGCAGGCGCAGGGCGGCTCCAAAAGTGATCGCGCCCAGGGCCTTGGCCTGCTGAGCGTCGAAGCGCTGCCGTCGCAGCCACCTGAGAAAGGCCGCATCGAGGGCACCCGATTCCCCCTTCAGGAGCCGGGCCAGGCTGCGGAGGCGGCGGCGAAACTCCGCGCTCAGCAGGTCGGCGGCCTGCGCCAGCGGCGGCGGCATCCTGAGAGAAGGCACCGCTCTACTTATCGGGTGTTTGCGGGGGCGGCTTTATCCTGTCGTCGCCTACTGAGGCTTGCCCGCGAGCAGCTTATCGATTGCGACGTTGAGCCCCCGGCCCTCGAAGATGTCCTTCGTCTGGGGGCCGAACACCCAGTCACCACGGATGATCCCGCTCGAATCGATCAGGTAGGCATGCGGGAAGGTGATGGCACCTCCGGACAGGGGGTCGGGAAGAATGTAGGAGTATGCCGCCTGGCCGCAGTCGAACAGGATGGGGTAGGTGACTTTCGCCTGGGCGGCGAAGCGTTCGACCGCGCCCTGTTCGTCGGGCGGGAGGACGAAGGCGAGCACGGCGACCTTTCCGCCGTAAGACGCCTTGATTTCCTCCAGAAGCCTCGCAAATACGCCGCAGTGGGGGCAGTCGGTCTTAATGAACTCCAACACCAGGATCTTGCCGCGGTAGTCCTGAAGATCGTGTTGAACCCATTTCAGATCGTGCAGGGAGAAGCCGGGCGCGCGCCGTCCGATCTGTGCGAGCGCGGCGCCTGCGGAGAGAGCGGCCAAGGTGGCAATCAGGAAGAAACGTTGCATAAACGTCAAGATTAGCACGGCCCCGGAAGAGGCCGCAGTGCGTCGCGCCGTGCGCATGCTGCAATGGTCGCGAGCTCGTTTTTCGGCCTGTCTGCGCGCACCATCGAGAGGCACGCGCCGCAAGACCCGCTACTCCTTCAGCTCGACAATGGTGGCCCCGGCGCCGCCTTCGTTCTGCGGCGCGGTGTAGAACTTCTCGACGTTGGGGTTCTCGGCGAGCAACTCGGCGATCATGCGGCGGAGAATGCCCATGCCGTGGCCGTGGACGATGCGGATGCGGTTCACCGACGCCAGCACCGCGCTGTCGAGGAACTTGTCAACCATCTCGCGCGCTTCCTCTGCGCGCTTGCCGATGACGTTGACCTCGCGCACGCTCACGTACACCTCCGGACCGGACGGCTTGAACGAAACGCCCTGGGGCAGTTTCGCGCCGCCCGCGCCCTCGGGCAGCACTTCGAGGACTTCGTCGCGCGAGACCTGCATCTTCATGAAACCGGCTTCGACCTCGAGGCGGTCCGGGCCGATCAGCCGCCGTACGCGCGCCGGCTCGCGGACGTCCCGCAGGCGCACGCGAGAGCCCTCGGCAATCTTCAGCGGCGCGAGGTCGCCCTCGCGCGCGTCGGATTGCGTCGAGAGGATGGCGGTCTGCATCTCCTCGCGTAGCTCGCGCTTCACCTTGGAGACGTTGCGCTGCGCCTGGGCGGACGCGTGCTTCTGGTCGCCGGTGAGCGAGACCTTGCCGATGGCTTCCTGGGCCTGGGCTTCGAAGCGTTCGAGAACCAGCTCGGTCTGCCGCTCGATCTCCTTGAGCTTAGCCGATTCCTTCCGCGCCCACTCCTCGGCCAGCGCCTTCTCGCGCGCTTGCAGCCGCTGGCGCTCCTCTTCCAAGGCATGCTGCGAGGCGGCGACTTCGGTGAGGCGGCGATCGAGCTCCGCCAGGAATCGCCCCAGGTCCCGCTCGCGGGTGCCCAGCGTGGCCCGGGCCCGATCGAGGATGTCGGCGGGAAGCCCCAGCCGGCGGGCGATGTCGAGTCCCGCGGATTTGCCCGGCGCCCCGAGTCGCAGCACGTAGGTCGGTTCGAGCGTCTCCTCGTCGAAGCCCATCGAGCCGTTCAGGACGCCCTCGGTATTCGCGCCAAAAACCTTCAGCGCCAGCAGGTGCGTGGATGCCAGCGAGAAGGCTCCGAGCGAACGGCAGCGGTCCAGGATCGCCACCCCCAGCGCGCCGCCCTCTTCGGGATCGGTGGCGCGGCCCAGTTCGTCGAGCAGCACCAGCGACTCCGAAGTGGCCTGCGCCAGGATGTCGCGCACGCGGCTCATGTGCGCGGAGAAGGTGCTGAGGCTTTCCTGGATGGATTGCTGGTCGCCGATGTCGGCCAGCACGCCGTCGAAGAAAGGAAACTCGGCTTCGGCGCAGGGCACGGGCAGGCCCGCCTGCGCCATCAGTGCCAGCAGGCCGACGGTCTTTATCGTAATCGTTTTGCCGCCGCTATTCGGCCCGCTGATGAGGAGCGTGCGCGTCGAGCCTTCGAGCGTGAGCGTCGCCGCCACCACCGTGCGCTTCTGCCGCCGCAGCACGTCTTCGAGCAGGGGATGGCGCGCCTCCCGCAGGACCAGGCGGCGGGCGCCCTCGGGGCTGAAACGCGGGATGACGCAGCCGAAATCGATGGCGAACTGCGCCTTGGCGAAAAGCAGCTCGAGCTCGCCGAGGATGGCTAGCGTCCGCTGGATCGGCTCGGCGTAGTCGCGCAGCCGCGTCGTCAATTCGAGCAGGATGCGGTGCACCTCGCGCATCTCCTCTTCGGTGAGGCGCACCAGCTCGTTGTTCAGCTCGATGGTTTCGAGCGGCTCGACGAAGAGCGTCTGGCCGGTGCCGCTAGCGCCGTGAATTACGCCGTCGATCTTGCGCCGCTGGCCGGCCACGATGGGCACCACGAAGCGCTCGTTTCGGATGGCGACGAATTCCTCCTGCAGCTCCTCTTTGTGCGCGCGCAGGAAGCGCTGGAGCGAATCCTGTATGGCGCCCTTCTGGCGCTCCATGTCGCGGCGCAGGCGGCCGAGCAGGACGCTGGCGTGATCGGCCACCGTGCCATCGGGCAGGATCTTGCCGGCCAGGTCCTTGAGCAGGGAGCGGAACTCGCCCATGGCGGCGCCGCGCGCGCCCAGCTTGGGGAAGCGGTCCACGACGGCCAGAAGCATGGAGCGGATGTCGGAGGCGCGGTCTAGCAGCTCGGTCAGCGCGAGGATCTCTTTCCCTTCGAGCGACGCGCCTTCGATGTGGAGCTTGTGGACCGAATCGCCGGTGTCGGGCAGCGAGGAGAAGCGCAGGCGGACGGCGGCGCCGCGCGCGGCGGGCTGCGGGCGCGCGGCGGCGTGCAGGTACTCGCAAGCCTCGGCCGCGTCCGCCAGCCCTCGCTCAGCGGCCTGCCGGTCGGCGCCCGGCGCGACCTTCTCCAGTTCGGCCTGGCCGAGCGGGCTGGCGACGTAGCGGCCGAGCAGGCGGCGCAGGGCGTCGAATTCTAGGAGTTGGGCGCTGGTGTTCATGGGAGGGCAACCACTGTGGCGCAGGCTTCAGCCTGCCGTGTCGGCACTCGTGCCGACACACGGGCGTCGAGATGAGTCTCGACGCGGCACGCAGGAGTGCGTGCGCCACAAAGAACTACTTGGGTAGCGTGCTCCATGCAACCAGGGCCCTTTCAATGACCTCCAGCGTTCCTTCCGTGATGTCGTAGTTGGCCAACTCCCCGCGCGGCACCCATACGGCGCGGCTGGCGTCGCTCGCGGCACGCAATTCCCCGCCGGTCACTTTGCAGAGATAGTCGATCAACACGTAATGATACTCGGTTCGGCCGGCCGCATCGGGCATGATCCGCTCGAAGATCTCGGCGATGGAGAGGGAATCGACCTCGAGGCCGGTCTCCTCGCGTACCTCGCGGCGAATGGCGTCTTTCAGATGCTCGCCCACCTCGACCGCGCCGCCCGGAAGCGACCAAACGCCCTTGAGTGGCTCCTGTCCGCGCTCAACCAGCAGCACGCGCCCGCCGTCCTCGATGATCGCGCCGACCCCGAGAATGGGGCGGTCCGGATAGCGGCGTGAGCTGGACACACGTTCAGTATGGCAGAGGGTGCGGGGTCTGGCTCCGAGGAGGCGGTCAGTCTCCTGAGTGACTGCACTGGATGCCGGGGCGTTCACAGAAGCAGTACATCGTCCTACTGTGCTCGTACTGCTCCCGGCTGGGCGGGCTGCCATCCTGGTCAAACCGGTACAGGATGGGGAAGCGGCCATCCGTAATGAAGTAGCTGTCAGTCCTGATGGTCACATTGACCCGTTTTTGCTGGAAGCGCTTTTGCATCAGCGAGCTGAAGTCCCTCGCCTGATTCTCGTTCGGAAATGAGGAACTGCGCACGCTGAGCCAAATCATGGCCTCATCGCCCGGCGTGACCGTGGTATGCGGAGGCAGCGGGGTAAAGTACGTCTTGAGGATTTCAAAGTCGATGTCGTCCACACGCACTTTGAGGAAGTTGTCGCCGGAGAGGACGGTCTCGGAACAGATCCCGCTGCTGTCCCTCATCCGCAGGACCGTATTGCTCTCGTAAGTGAGAAACTCAGCCATTGGGAGCAGCCTGCGCCCGAACTTGTTGTACAGTTCTAGCCACTGGTCGTATGTCTCTTCGGTCGGCAGCTTGCCGTAGAGCTCCCGGGTCGCGTCCCCCTTGTCGATGAAAACCGCAACCGTCCAGGCGCGGTAATCCTTCAGCTCCTGCGACAGCTGTTTGCGATAAGACCGGAGATTCTGTTCGGTGAACCTCCCGGCGTCCCAGATCACGGTGCGGCTGTAGAACGGGCCAACATGTCCCTCGAAGAGAGGCGAGTCCTGTGCCGAGAAGCAAGACGCTCCGGCCAGCAGCGAGATGACAAGCCAGGGGATCAAGCGCATTACACTTCCGCGTAGAAGCTCAGCACATTATCGCTCTGACGCACAGTGCGCGTGCGGCGGAGGCGGCCGCATTCCTCGCGCAAATCGAGGCGCACGTCGTGCTGCACGATCGTGAGTGGAGGTGGCGAGGCGCCGAGCAGGTCCAGCGCCGCGGCGTATTCGGCGGCGAGGTCGTAGGGAGGATCGAGGAAGACGATCCCGGCCTTGAGACGCTCCAGAACCGTCAGCGCCTTGGCGCAGAAGACCTGCGCGCGAGTCTCGATGCCGAGCGATTGCAGGTTCCCGCGGATCACATCCGCAGCCGCGCGGCTCCGCTCGATGAAAATGGCCTCGCGCGCGCCGCGGCTCAGCGCCTCGATCCCGACCGCGCCGGTCCCCGCGTAAGCGTCCAGAAACGTGACGCCTTCGATGCGCGGCGCCAGGATGTCGAAGAGCGTCTCGCGCAGCCGGTCCGGCGTGGGCCGCAGATGCGGTCCCGGGAGCGATTTCAGGCGGCGGCTGCGGAACTCTCCTCCGATTACTCGCATGGTCGGCCAATTCTGCGAAGTCCGAGAGAAGAATATGAGCCGCAGATGAACGCAGATGAACGCAGATAAGTCATTTGGTTTCGATCTGCGTTCATCTGCGTTTATCTGCGGCTACCAATGTCTTGTTCTTCATCTTCTCACCCCACCTGCGCCAGACCGTAGCGGCTCTGCCAATGGCCTCTCAGGTACACCAGAGCGCGGCGGCGATCCTCGTCCGCCTCCGGCCGCGCCACCAGCGTCGCAGCCTCGCGGCGCGCAAGCTCCAGGATCTCGGAATCGCGCAGGATATTGGCGATCCGCAGCGCCGGAAGGCCGGATTGCTTGGTCCCGAAGAACTCGCCCGGCCCGCGCAGCTTCAAATCCATCTCCGCGATGTGGAAGCCGTCGCTCGAATCCACCAGCGTGCGGATGCGCTGGCGGCCGATGTCGTTCAGCTTGCCGGTCACCAGGATGCAGTAGCTCTGCGCCGCGCCGCGCCCCACGCGCCCGCGAAGCTGGTGCAACTGCGAGAGGCCGAAGCGCTCCGCCTGTTCGATCACCATGACCGTCGCGTTGGGCACGTCGATGCCCACCTCGATGACCGTGGTCGAGACCAGAACCTGCGTCTCGCCGGCCTTGAACCGCTCCATGGCGGATTCCTTCTCGGCCGTGGTGAGCCGGCCGTGCATCAGCCCGATGCGGAGCTGTGGGAAGACCTCCACGGCCAGGTGCTGGTACATCTTCTCCGCGGCTTTCATGGCCTGCGTTTCCGATTCCTCGATCACCGGGTACACCACGTAGGCCTGGCGGCCCTGCTCGATCTCGCCTTTCACGAAGCTCCACACCTGCTCGATGGCGTCCTCGGCGGAGTGGCGCGTGACGATGGGCTTGCGGCCGGGCGGCAGCTCGTCGATCACCGAGACGTCGAGGTCGCCGTAGAGCGTCAACGCCAGCGTGCGCGGGATCGGCGTCGCGGTCAGGACCAGCACGTCCGGGTGCGGGCCCTTCTCGATCAGCCTCAACCGCTGCATGACGCCGAAACGGTGCTGCTCATCGACGACGGCCAATCCCAGCTTCTGGAACTCCACGTCCTGCTCGATGAGCGCGTGCGTGCCCACGGCGAGCTGGACCATGCCGGCCGCCAGCGCCCGCTTGAACTGCGTCTTCTCGCCCTTCGTATTCGAGCCGGTCAGCAGCGCGACGGTGTAGCCGAGCCGGCCGAACAGATCCTTGAAGGAAAAGAAATGCTGGGTGGCGAGGATCTCGGTGGGCGCCAGCATCGCCACCTGGCAGCCGTTCTCGATGGCGATGATGGCCGCCTCGGCCGCCACTAGCGTCTTCCCGCTGCCCACGTCGCCCTGCAGCAGACGATTCATGGGCGCGGGCGATTCCATGTCCCGCGCGATCTCCCCCAGCACGCGCTTCTGCGCGCCCGTGGGCTTGAACGGCAACATGCGCTTGATCTGCTCACGCACCCGGTCCGTCAGCTCGAAAGCGATGCCGGGCTGCTTGCGGGCGGTGCTGTGCTTGAGAGCTAGGCCACATTCCAGCCAGAAGAACTCCTCGAAGATGAGCCGGAACTGGGCCTGCGAGCGGAGCTCATTCAGCAGGCGCAGGTCGGAACCCGGCGGCGGGAAGTGCAGGTCGCGGATGGCGGTTCCGAGGTCTGGCAGTTTGAGCTCGGTGCGCAGGCGCTCGGGAAGCGGGTCCGGCCCCGGCGGCAGCGCTTCGAGAACCTGCCACAGCAGCCGGCGAAAAACGCGAGTCGTAATCTTCTGAGCGGCCTCGTAGATCGCGACGATTCGCCCGGTGTGCAGCCCCGCTTCGCCCTCTTCCTCCTCGCCCAGAATCTCGAACTCGGGGTGCAGAATCGAGAGCTCGCCCGAGTAGCTGTCGAACTCGATCTTGCCGTAGAGCGCGACGCGCTGGCCTGGCTCGATCACCTTTTCGAGATAGGCGCCGTGGAACCATTTGCACACCAACGTGGCGCCGGAGGCGTCGGTGAAGACAGCCTCGAACAGTCCCAGGTTGCGGCGCCGGAAGCCGGCCAGGTGCGCGGCCTTCACTTCCGCCATGACGGTGGCCATCTCACCGGGCGCAAGCTGGGCGATGGTCTTGACGTTGGTGCGGTCCTCGTATCGGAAGGGAGGGTAGGCGAGCAGGTCCTCGACCGTTTTCAGGCCTTTGCCTTCGAGCATCGCCGCGCGCGCCGGGCCCACGCCCTTGACGTACATCAGCGGGGTGGAGAGGGTCAGGTTCATGGCGAAGTGTGGGGCGGACCCCCTGGTCCGCGCGGGTCCCCCTGGACCCGGCTTCTCGCTAACACGGGCCGACGAGGGCGTCGGCCGCGGACCAGGGGGTCCGCCCCACGCGGTGCTGAGCAGCCGGTCGTCATCACTCCAGATCGATGCGGTACACGAACGCGTACTCGCCGGGCTTCTGTGAGGGCGACGCGATCTGCAACTCGCCGGCGGACTGCTTCCACTTCAGCTTCTCGTCGCTGCCCAACATGCGGATCGACTTGATGGTGCGGCCTTTGAGCGCGCCCTCGGAGCCGAGCGAGCGGATCACCGCCTCGGGGCCGGGCCAATCCAGCGCAATGGCGTAGAGCGCCTTCCCTTTCGTGGTGAAGCGGAAATCCCGCCCCGTGAACGGCTGGCTCTTGCTGTCGGAAAACGCGCCGTCGATCACCGGCGTCGGACCTTCGCCGAAGACCGTGAACGGCCGCGTCCCGTAAATCGCTTCGCCGTTCATCGCCAGCCACCGTCCCATGTCTAGCAGGACCGCGCGCGCCTGCTCGGGAATGGTGCCGTCGGATTTCGGCCCGATGTTCAGCAGCAGCGTGCCGTTCTTGCTGACGATATCCACCAGGTCGTCGATGAGCGAAGCCGCGGTGCGGAACTGTTCGCCTTCGACGTAGCACCACGACTTCAAGCCCACCGACGTGTCCGTCTGCCACAGCGTCGCGCGGGGTTTATCGAGCTTGCCGCGCTCGATATCGAGGACGGCCGCGCCCGCCGGGAATCCTTGCTTCTTGTAATCGATGGCGACGCCCTTTCCCCACTCGGCGCCGCGGTTGTAGTAGAACGCCGCGAGGCGCCGCACGTACGGCTGGAAGGCCGGCTGCTCAATCCACCCGTCGAGGTACAGCAACTGCGGATGATATTTGTCGATGATCTCGGAGGTGCGGGCGAGCCAGTCTTCCATGTGCGCCCTGCTGGGCACGGACTGGCTCTTGCCGTCGGCGGCCAGCTCCGGCTGGGCCGGACCATACAGGCCCGCGTATTTCGGGTCGCGGACATCGGAATCGAACTTCATTCCGCCCTCGAAGAAGAACCAGTGCTCCGCCCGGTGCGAGGAGACGCCGAACACCAGCCCCTCTTTCCGCACGGCCTCCGAGAGCTCTTTGATGACGTCCCGGTGCGGGCCCATCTTAGCCGCGTTCCATTCAGTGAAGCTGCAGTCGTACATCGGAAAGCCGTCGTGATGCTCGGCCACCGGCACGACGTACTTGGCTCCGGCTTTTCGGAACAGCTCGGCCCATTCGGCGGCGTTGAAACGCTCCGCGCGGAAAAGCGCAATGAAGTCCTTGTAGCCGAATTTCGACTGCGGGCCATAGGTGGCGACGTGGTGCTGGAACTCCGGCTCGGCGGCCATGTACATGTTGCGCGGGTACCACTCGTTGCGGAACGCCGGCACCGAGTAGACGCCCCAGTGGATGAAGATGCCGAACTTGGCGTCCTGGTACCACTCGGGCACCTGAAAGTGCTGGAGCGATTCCCAGGCGGGCTGGTAGGGGCCTTGGGCGTCAGTCGCGTCCACGGTCGCCAGGGCCGCCGCCACCCGCTGGTCGTATGTCTGCGCCGCGGCTGCCGTCGCGGTGAGGGCTATCGCAAGGAGGATGCGTCGCATGTTGATCACTTCGCTATCTTAGCCGAAGACGAGGGGACCCGAGCCGCACTTTGTCGGGCGTACCAGGAAGATCAGGCGCGATCCGAGGAATCAGCGGCCCTCACCTCTGTAGCAAGACGACGGGACCTGGCCCATAGCTAAGCGTAACGGCCGGCGCGCGCAGCTCTCCGGCATGAATTCGGAGGAACTTCGCGATCGAGGCACTGGCCGTATTCTTCTCCTCCGTGCTCGATTCCAGGTCGAACTTCGGAAAACCGTCGATCTGACTGAGTTCCCAGGCGATGAAGTCGCCGACTCGCATGCTCAACTTGCCCGCAGGCGGGTGAGAACCGGGATCAGGCCACAATCCCTGTGAGGAGAAGCCTTTTGTCATGGTAACGACCAGTCCCCCATCCGGCGTGTGCTCGACGGTTCCGATCTCTTCGGTCCGTTCCAGGCCGGCGAGCACGCTCTCGCGGAACGCATCCACCATAAGAAGCGGCGAGCGAAAGAGATTCCCAGGGTAGCGCCCTGTGATGAGCAACCCCGCCGCTGACAGGGGCGCGTTAGGTGCGGCGAAGAGGTCGCGAGCCAGTGCCTTGAAGCTCTCGTTGCTGGGGAAGATCCACAACGGCTCAAGTTGGTAGACCTCTACCGTGCCTTGCGTGCCTTTGATCGCCCCGCTTACCGTGCCTTGCGCGCCTGTGATCGCCTCGCCCCACTCGCGCGCCGCTGCTTCGTCTCCGAGCTTCAGTCGCGCGACGGCAATCTTTCCGTTTTGTGCGCCCATCCACCAGCGGTGCGCCAACATCTGTAAGGTCGGGAGTGCCGCGGCCGGATCCCATTGGTAGAGCAGCAGACCGATGTCGTCGGCCCAGTTCGACTTCATCCCGGCGGCGCGCTTCGCCAGCAACTCGGATACCGACGGGTTGCTGCGCCCGCGCAGCTCATCTCCCACGACACCCGATTTGCTCTCCTGGAGCAGCGCCCGGGCTGCAAACAGCCACTGCAGGTCTTCCGCGGCGTCCTCCGCCAGAAGATCCAGGTTGCGCTCCGCCAGGGAGCTGTACTTATGCCGGACGAGCCATTCCCTCCGTTGCGAAGGGTCCTTCTTCCAGCGGAAGATGTCGACTTGGTAGTAAGCTTCCAACACGGCCTGTGCCGCGTCGGAAACGGAGATGAGATTCCGCGGTGGGAAGAAATTGCGCCAGAACGAAAAGGAACGGGTCAAGCGCTGGTCACGCTCCACCACATCCAGCAGCGGATCGATCGCATCCGCCCCCTCGTCAGCCAACATTTTGCAGATCGGCGAACCCATGATCAAGACGCCGCCCGGCTGGCTCATCTGTCGCTCGTCGACATCTTCCAGGCGCTCGATGAGCAGGCGGATCCGTTCGGCTTGTGGCAGCTTGCGGATAGCATTGGGGTCAAGAGGCGGCCGCGGCGGCTCTTTCAAACGGCGCTGCGAATCCTCCAGCAGACGGGGCAGGGGATCCAGAAAGGCCGTCGATGAGACGTCGTTCTGGCCGATCGCCGGGCTCAGGCTTTTCCGCGCGAATTCGAACTTTGGACGCGCCGCCAGCAGCGACTCGGCGATGTCGGCGGAGATCCGGTCATCGCCGTTTGCGTGCGCCTCGACGGCTTCGTGAAAGCCGCCGACCAGCCATGATGTGCCTGCAACCTCCAACCATTGCGCCTTGTCGACACGCGGCCGGTCGGAGTCGGCAACGGGCCGCTGGCTCGTTGGAAGAGCCGGAACCTTGAGCAGCATCTGCCGGGCGAGGTCCGTTTCGCCCAGCCGGAGCAGAAGCGCCGTCCCGACAAGTTCAGCGCTCGGCGGGACCGTGGCGGTCGCTTCTCTCCAGAGAGTCGCGCCGACGTTTACCAGGAGAGAATCGTGGTGGCCGGCAGAGGCAACGTCGGCGCCCAAATCCGCCTTGTCTCCCGAACGTTCCACCGGATGAGCCAGGCCGTCCCAACAGACCGCGAAACCTCGCGGGAAGTACCATCCATGGGTTGTCAGCCTGTGGATCTGGCCCCAACCCGAACTGAGGCGCAGTTCGACTTCGCGGTACTCGCCACCGCGCGGATCGGCCAGCCCCGCGTCGAACAGCATTGCCACGAGATCGGGCACGTATCCGGGGATACCATCAACTGGACCCGCCTTCCAAGGCGTGTGTTGGCGAGGGGGTTCGGGGAGCGCGGCGCGCGCGCCTGCCGCAAGAGCCAGCGCGAGTTCGAGACATACAAACAGTCTCGGCATAGACATCAGCCACCGATGCCGATTCTAGCTCATTCCCATCGCAGTGCAGATGAACCAGCAGCGCGTCGATGCGGACCCCACGAGCGTACCTACGCGTACTCCCGCAGCGTCTCCAACCCCGGCGTGACCAGCGCCTTCTCCATGTCCTCGCCGGTCTCGATCATGCGCCGGAGATGCCGCGCCGCAAGCGCGGAACACCAGGGGTCGGTCACCGGCAGACCCGAGCCCTCGCGGAGCGCGAGCAGGTCGGGATGCATCAGCGCCACTACCTTCGTGGTCCGTTCCGCGCCGGCCGAGAGCTCGAATTTCACGTCAACGGCATCGGCGTGACGGATCGAGATGGCGTTCTGAATCCAGAGAAAGTCGACGTTCCACACACGCCCGGAGGGGTCGGTGGCTTCGAAATGGCGAAAGTTATCCGGCATGGCTAACCCAAGCGTCGACATGAGTGTCGACGCGGCACGCTTCAGCGCAATGCCACTCACTTTTCCTCCGTTCGCCTGCTGGGAAAGCGATAGCCGCGGCCCCACACTTCCCGCGGATACGACCGGCGCTTGGTGCGGTTGGGCAGCCGACAGCGGG
>Ga0116114_1000024_pt1 | contig 106949 bp, 89 predicted proteins | sample June2015DPH_10_5_FD_89823 | JGI IMG/M metagenome (GOLD analysis project Ga0116114, IMG submission 89823) | Peatland microbial communities from SPRUCE experiment site at the Marcell Experimental Forest, Minnesota, USA - June2015DPH_10_40 | ecosystem: Environmental > Terrestrial > Soil > Wetlands... | reverse complement strand
CCATGAGGGCCGCTTCGGCCGCTTTGCGGTGCGTGATGTCGTGCAGGATGCCGGTGAACAGGCGGCGGCCCGGAAGCAGCATCTCGCTCACCGCCAGCTCGATCGGGAAGCTCGTGCCGTCTTTACGAACCGCCTGGGCCTCCCGTCCGATCCCGATGATCTTCTTCTTGCCGCTTTCGAGATACGTCCGGATGTACGCATCGTGCCGGTCGCGGTCGGGCTGCGGCATCAGGATGCGGAGGTTCTGTCCGATCGCTTCCTCGGCGGCATAGCCGAACATTCGCTCGGCCGCGGGGTTGAAGGACTGGATCGTACCGCTCTCGTCGGCGGTGATAATGCCGTCCACGGCGCTATAGACCACACTGCGGGTCAGCGCCTCGCTCGCTCTCAGCGCCTCCTCGGCGCGCCGCCGCGCCGTGACATCCCGGCCGATCGCGATCAGCCGGCCGTCGCGAAGCGCCCGCACACTGATTTCGGCCGTGGTCGTTTCTCCGTCGGGGCGCTGGAAGCGGCGCTCGTAGAGGGCCGTTTCCCCTTTTCCGAGCACTCGCTCCAGCTTCTGGGGCGCGCCCGCGCGCTCTTCCAGCGCCAGCAGGTCCTTCAGATTCATGCGCAGCAGATCCTGGCGCGAATAGCCGAACACCTCGGTGGCCCGGGCGTTGACTTCCAGGATCTTCAAGGCCGGACCGGCGATCGCGATGGCGTCCGATGCGTCCTCGAAGATCAGCCGGTACGCTTCCTCCGTACGGCGCCAGTAGGTGACCGCTAGCGTGAGACGGTAAACGACGGCGAACAGCAGCAGCGTGGCGATCGAATAGACCGCCATGCGCGTCGCAAATGGCAAACCGGCGAGCAGCGAGTGGGTTGCGACGGTGATCGCCAGGGCCACCACCACAACGATGACGACCCCCGCGCTTGAAAGGCTGGACTTCATGCCGGCTCCGAGTTCCTCGCTATCATAGCAACTTCTTCCGGTTCCCCACGCGCAGCCTGCTTTGGGCCAGGTTGTCCGCAGGGATGCGGGAGAAGTGCAGCTCCACGGCGCCGTTTACCACCTCATCCGCGGCTGTCGGCAGGCGCAGGCTGGGTCGTCCCGGGCCGTTGCCGCGATGCGGCCTGCCGGCGGTTGATGACGCGCCACAACAACAGCATAGCGACCAGCGCGCCGTAGAACAGCGGCAGGCGGATGTCGGATTTCACCAGCCAGTAGTAGTGCACCACCGCAAGCGCCGCGCTGACGTAGATCAGCCGGTGCAGCGCCTGCCACCTGCGCCCGCCCAGGCGCCGGATCCAGCCCGCAGTCGATGTCACGGCCAGCGGGATCAGCAGCACAAAGGCGGTGAAACCGACGGTGATGAACCGGCGCTTGGCCACATCCTGGATCATCGCGGAGACGTCGAAGAACTTGTCCAGCCACACGTAGGTGGTCAGGTGGAGGCAGCCGTAGAAGAACGCAAACAAGCCCAGCATGCGCCGGAAGCGGACCAGTTGCGGCCAGCCCAGCACCTTCCGCACCGGCGTGACCGCCAGCGTCAGGACCAGAAAGCGCAAGGTCCAGTCGCCGGTCGCGTGCGTGATGACCTCGATGGGGTTCGCGCCCAGGCCGTTGTGCGTGCCCCGCCACAGGAGCAACCCGAGCGGCGCCAGGCACAGCGCGAAGATCGCGACTTTTGCGGCTCGCATCGGCCCTTAGTAATACTTCCTCAGGTCCATGCCGGCGTAAAGTTGCGCGACCTCATTCCCATAGCCGTTGAACATGAGCGTTTTGCGCTTGAAGAACTCGCCCAGCCGCCGCTCGGTGGCCTGGCTCCAGCGCGGGTGATCGACCTCCGGGTTCACGTTGGAATAGAACCCGTACTCGTGCGCGTTCGCAATGTTCCACGTGGTCGGCGGCTGCTTCTCCACCAGGCGGATCTTCACGATCGATTTGATGCTCTTGAAGCCGTACTTCCACGGAACCACGAGCCGGATCGGAGCGCCGTCCTGGTTCGGCAGCGTCTCCCCGTACATCCCCACCGCCAGGATCGCGAGCGGGTTCAGCGCTTCGTCCAGGCGCAAGCCTTCAACGTAAGGCAGCGGGATGCCGGCGTATTTCCCCTGCGGCATCTGCCGGGGATCGTAGTAGCTCTCGAAAGCCACGAAGTGGGCCTTCGGCGTCGGTTCGGCGCGGCGTAGGAGCGCGCTTAGCGGGAAGCCGATCCAGGGCACCACGATCGACCACCCTTCCACGCAGCGATGGCGGTAGATACGCTCCTCGAGCGGAGCGAGTTTGAGAATCTCGTCCAGGCTGTACGCCTGGCGCTTGCCGGCCTCGCCTTCCACCGAAACGGTCCAGGGGACGGTCTTGAAGTTCTTCGCCAAGTCGGCCGGCTGCGTCTTGTCCGTGCCAAATTCGTAGAAGTTGTTGTAGTGCGCGACGTCGTTCAAGGACGTCTGCGCCTCGCTGGTGCTGTACGGGCTCTTGGCGCCTGTCAGTTTGGCCGCGAACGCGGCCCGAGCGGCCGCCAATCCCGCGACGGCGCTCAGAAAGCGGCGGCGGTTCAAGTACACGGACTTAGGCGTGATTTCGCTAACGCGAATCCCAGAAGACCACATATATGTCCTTAGGATGCACCCGCCGAGCCTCCGGCTGCAACGAACGTGTAACGTGGAGGTAGCTATGGGGAAGCACTCTGTTCTTGCCTTCTTCGCGCATCCGGACGACGAAACCAGCTCCGGGCCGCTGCTGGCCCGTTGCGCGGCCGAGGGGCACGATGTCTACCTGGCCAGCGTCACTTCGGGACAGAAGGGCTTTCGCCCGCACTTCAACATGCCGGCCGGCGATCGGCTCGGCGCCGTGCGCGAAGACGAGCTGCGATGCGCGGCGCGGGCGCTGGGCATCCACGAGCCGTACTTGTTCGGGTTCCAGGACCAGGGCATCTCGACCCACTCCGTGGCCGAGGAAGTGGCTGCCCGGCTGCGCGAGATCGTCGAAGAAACGAAGGCGGACGTCCTCCTGACCTGGGGCCCCGACGGCATCACGGGGCACCCGGACCATCGCATGGCGTCGAATATCGCGGCCGTCGTCTTTGGGCAGCAGGGCCGCCTGGTGCACAAGCCGCGCAAGTTGTACTTCGTCGCCTTCCCGGAATCGCGGTTCGCGGCCGATTCCGATCCGCTGAAAAGGCAGCGGCCTTTTCTCACGCTGAGCGACGAGTTCGTCACCACCGAAATCGACTGCCGCGAGTACCTCGCGCCCGCGCTGGCCGCTATCCAATGCCACAAGACGCAATGGCAGCCGGAGCGGATGCTGGAAGTCCACCGTATGTACGAGCGGATGTTCGACGGGCGTGTGTACCTCCGGCTGGCCGTGTCGCGCGTGCCGTCCCGGCACGACGGGCGTGAAGCCTCACTCTTCGAAGGCCTGGAATGACCGGATCGGACGTGCTAGGATGAAGTCTGCCGACACAAGCGGGGACGTAGTTCAGTTTGGTTAGAACGCCGGCCTGTCACGTCGGAGGTCGCGGGTTCGAACCCCGTCGTCCCCGCCAATCCTTTCAGTAACTTCCGAGCTTTCCTCCTTGGCCTCAGAATGTGGTGTGTCAGTAGCTGTGTCACTGAGCTTTTTCGCGATGAGCTCGACCGTCTGCTGTTTCAAAAGCGGTGACAGGTGCTGATAGCGTTCCAGTTCGCGGCTGCGATGGCCTGTGAGCTTGCGGATGATCGCATCGGGGATCCCCTGCAGGAACAGGATGCTGGTGGCCATGTGGCGCAGGTCGTGGATGCGCAGGCTCTTGATGCCGGCCCGGTCGCAGGCGGCCTGGAATGGTTTCCGCATGTCCCACTTGTACAGCCGCGTCCCCTTGAAACGGACGTTAGACTGATCCGCCGGGAAGACGTACTGGCTGCTTCCGAAGCTGGGGAGGCTCTTGAGCGCGGCGACGGCTTCGGCGGCCAAGGCCAGCTTCTTGGGGCGTCCGTTCTTTGAGCGCGGAACGTAGAGGTGCGGGGCCGGTCCCTCCAGCCGAACCTCCTCCCAGGTCCGGGCCAGGATCTCGCTCTTGCGCGCACCAGTCGTCGCTGCGAGCCACATGAAAGCGTAGAGTTCCGGATCGGTACGGCATTCGTCGAGGAGCTTTCGGAAGTCCTCCGGCAGAAGAAACCGATCCCGCCCGGGCGGCTCCTTCCTTTGCGCGACGGCGCTCACGGGATTGCGGTCGTACTTCTCGCGACGTATGGCGAAGTTGAAGGTGCTGCACAGGATGGTGCGGTACTTGTTGATGGTCGAGGCGGCGAGGCCGTCTTTGCCCAATGATTCGAGAAACGCCTCGACCTGGTCCGACTGGATTTCCCTCGCCCGCCGGCCGCCGAACCGTTCCCGCACTTTGGGCAGGTGGTACTCGAAGCGGCTGCGGGTCTGCTTGCCATGCTTCTCCCACCAATCGTCCAGGAGTTCCTCAAACATCACGCGGTCAAAATGACGGGTTCGAAAGTGCCGCCCCTCGGCGACTTCGGTCTTTCGCTTCGCGAGGAGGTCCTGGGCGAACTTAACGCTGCGTTGCTCCGTGCTCTCGCGCACGATCTTGCCGTTTTGGTCTTTGTAACGGAGATACGCGACGCCGTTTCGGAAGTAGACGCCCCTGCTGCTCATGCCCCTACCCTGGCGACGGGTTGGTCGGCGTGGCGACTCGGCCGCACCGTTCGCTGTTCCAGCCATTTTAGCAACTGGGGCCGCAGGAATCTGACGACGGTGCGCCGCACTCCACGCTGCGGGAACTGCACGTACGGGATGCGCGATTCCCTCACGTAGCGTTCCAGTGTACGCTCACTGACGCCCAGGAACTTTGCCGCGTCGGAATAACTCATGACAACGTCTTCGACTTGGGCAGCCATGCTTTGCCTCCCTCATGGTTGGTCACGAGGTCACGTGTCCGTGCCGGGACGCGTGGGGCGGTGAGGGACGCCTAGATGAGCTTCCGGGGATCCGGCTCCGGATCGAACTGGAACCCCGGTCGGTTTGCTTCGCGCTCCTTCACGTTCCGCAGAGGATCGAACGGCTCCGCCGGGCGCGGCTTCCTTTTTCGGCCGGCGGCTGCGGTCTCGGCCTGGGCTGCTGCCGGCAACCTGCCACTGCTATCCTCCCGCCGTAGCCGGCTGACGTACACCGTGAGCGCCCGGTAGCGGACATCGATGCCGCAGTCGCGGAGCCGTTCAGCGATGGTCTTCAGGCTGTGGCCGGCTTCGATCGCGGCCTTGATGTCCGCCCACGCACGGCGCAGTTGGCCTGCCTTGGTGACTGGTTTTTCAGACCGGAGGTCGCGGATAGGTGACAGATTCATTCGGGAAGACATCGCCTTCAGACGATTGGGCCTAGCTGAGCCCGCGCGTGCCTCGATTGGCAACAGAATTTCCGGTGTTGGCAATAGAACTCAGTCGAAAGCCAACGTTCGGCAACAATCGGCATCAGTTTCCAATGACTGACAACGAAAGGCAGCCGGGGACCGGCGGTTTCGTGCAACACAGCGGCGGAGAAGGAACATAAAGGGATTGCATTGCGTGTGGGCTGCCGCCGGGGGGCGATATCCCCCCATGGCAGTGACTTCCGGCGCATTGCTGGAGCCTGGTCCTGCAATGCGATTGCAATGCGCGCTTTTTGCTCGGCACGAATGCCGCTTGTCTCCGCCCAATCTGGTGAGGGGCATGAAAAACACCGTGGTTCGTCTCAGTGAGGGCTTGCGGGACAGGGTGGAGAAAGCGGCCCGCAAGAGCGGCTATGCCTCCACCAGCGCTTTCATCCGGGCTGCTCTCGAAGAGAGGGTGTCGGACCGCGATGCGACGCTTACGGACGCCGAGCAACGAGTCGCCGCGAGCCTCGATCAGCTCGGTGGGCAATTGCAGCGACTCGGAACGGCACAGCAGGCCCAGTTTGCACTGACCGACGCCTTCGCGAGACTGTTCCTGATCTGCGTTCCCGAGCCGCCCAAGGACGTTTTCGAACTCGAAAAGGCGAAGGCCAAGGGCAGGTACGAAAAACTACTACGCGGCGTTGCCGAGAATATGACAGGCGAAGCTCGGGCAACATTGGGCGGACTGGTGGACCGCGATGAGTAAGGACGACGAGATCCGGCTCCGACCTCCCCGGCCCAAGCGGGCTAAGTCGTCGAACGAGCCGCGGATTTGGTCGAGCGCGTTCAAGCGGATCATCCACATCGTTCGGATGTCGCGTAGGCGCAAGCAGAGGCGATCGCCTCGTGGACGCACCGGGACGCCCAGACCATTCCGACAACGCTGCGCGGTTCGGCTAACCTACTCGCCAAACAAGAGCCGCGGCCAATGGCAAGCGCACGGCCGCTACATCGCGCGAGAGACTGCGACCCGCGAGGTGTCGAAGGAAGCAGCGGGGTTCGGCCCTTCTGGGGAGGTGGCGGATGTGCCCAGGACCCTCGCCCGATGGCAGGCTGCGGGCGACCCGCGGTTGTTCAAGATCATCGTCTCGCCCGAATTCGGCGAGCGCATCGATATGGTTACGCTCGTCCGTTCACTGATGGCTCGAATGGCGCGCGATGTGGAGACCCCGCTGGAATGGGTGGCGGCGGTGCACACGAACACCGAACACCCACACGCTCACGTCGCCCTCCGAGGGGTTCGCGGCGACGGGCAGGAACTCCGCCTGCCCAGCGCCTATGTCAAGGAGCAGGTCCGCGCGCATGCGGAGGACCTGTGCACGTGCCAGCTCGGCTACCGAACCCAGCTCGACGCGGCGGACGCAGTCGCGCGGGAGGTCACCCAATACCGCTACACGTCCCTGGACCGCATCTTGACGCGGGCGAGCCGCGACCGCCCACCGGATTCTGACCGGGCGGTGTACTTCGTCTTCGGGCTCGCCAACGCAGGCCGGGGTGGTTCGTCGGCCGGTACACATGGCACATACCTCGCAAAGCGACTGAGGTTTCTTGCGACTCTTGGACTCGCGGAGCCGGCATCCAATGGCCAGTGGCAAATCCGCCAGGATTTCGCCGGCGCTCTCAAAGCGTTTCAGGAGTCCAACGACCGCCAGCGGACCCTCGCCGCGCACGGTGTCCTGATTTCCGACCCGAGCCTTCCGTTCAAGGTCACCGACCTCCGTGATGTCCACGAGCTTTATGGCCGCGTCCTGGTCCACGGGGAGGAGGAAATGACTGGCCGAGGGTATATGCTCCTGGAGGGAACTGACGCGAGCGTCCACTACATCCTGCACGACGCACAACTGCAAGCCGCCAGGCACCAGGGCGAGTTGCGGCCGGGTTCGTTCATCTGCTTGCGGCGCCACGGTGCCCGATCTAGGTTGGCGATCCAAGACCTCGGTGATGCCGAGGCTCTCGCCTCGAATAAGCCGAAACTGGATGCTGTTGCACGCTCGCACCCGGACATGGGCGGATCCGCTGCCTGGGGAGGCTGGCTCGGCAGGTTCCAGGCGGCTATCGCCGCCGCCCAGCGAAACCTGACCGACTCATCTCGGCGCGAACGGACGGGTCAGGTCCGCGGAGCACTGTAACCCAGGCCAGCGTCCTCATCGGCGCGGTCTTCAGAGCGAGTGATGCCAGCGGCAGAGGAGTTCCCAGTAGGCCTGCGCGGCGCGTGCCAGCGCCGGGTCTTTGGAGTCCACCAGCTTCAATACGACGTCGTCAGGCACCATGTCTCCGCTGAGGCGCAGCAGGGCGAGCAAAGTCCTCTGGGCGACCCGGTCCTCTCCCGCCAGAATCTCGAGTTCTCGTTCGGCGCTCCCTAGTAGAGCCGCCGCCACCGCAGACGGTGCTCCCTTTCCCTCGGCCAGCGCGCTCAACGCCGCCGTTTCCGTTTTGCACAACCATGCGCGGCGCCGAATCGCGTCACGGACTGCGGGCGCCCTTGCTCGACCGTCACGGATCGCCGCGATCAGTTGGGCGTCTCGCTCTGTGTTGGGCAAGATGGCGAGGATTGCGTCGAGCGAGTCCGCCACTTCCGTGTCGCGGGCTCGAAGCTGGCGGCTGCGCTCGCGCACGGCCTCGATCAGATTCGTCGATGCGCCTTGCGTCGAGATCACCCCGAGCCCAAGAATGACTTCTCCCCCGATTCCCTTGACTTCATCGTCCAGCTCCATCTGGTACAACTGCTCCCTGCCGGCGCGGGTTGCCACCTGGCGAGCGAGGGCGGTCACAGCACGGACCTTCTCCTCCTGCGAGACGTCTCCGGACGCCAGCAGCGCCTTGGCCACGGCCAGCCGCTCATGCTTGGCGATGTCATGCGGTAAGAGTGCGCGCAAGACAGGAATGGCGCGCGGATCGTGGTACTGCGAGATCGCGTCGGCTGCGTACTCGATCTCGAAGGTGTCGTCCTCTTCGGGATGCTGAAGGACGTGAAGCAGCGCCGGAACTCCGGGGCCTTCACGAGCGAGAGGCTGTAAATCAGATTGTGGCGCGTCCAGCTTGAACTCTCCGCCTCCACCCACTTCGGATCGAATAGCCAGGGAAGCAGCGGTACCGCGGCGTCGGGCCACGATTCCTCCTGCTGAAAGCTGACGAGGATGCGAACCGCGTTCTGGCGGACACGGGAATTCGAGCTTCCCACCAACGGCGCAATTCTGGGAATCCAGACCGAGGGCTGGTCGTGCGCCGGCTCTTCGAGGGTCGAATACGAGGTGTTTCCATCGGAGGATGTGACGAAGCTGCCGTCCGCCAGCAGAGATAGGTACCAATCATCACGTCCCGGCCACTGTGTCGCCATCAGCCCCTCGACCGCCAGATCGCGGGCCTTGGCTGGCGAGGAGGAATCCGTGGCGATGGCTGTCAACCGCCGGCGAAGGTCGTCCGCTTTGGGATTGGCGGACACCGCGGCATGCTGGTACTGCAAGGCGAGGGACAGCGCACTCAGGCGGGGCTTGTCTGGCTGCGCCAAGTCCGTCAGCAGAGGTTCGGCTTGATTCCAATCCAGCCGCGCCAGAGCCCGAACGTCCGATTCGTTCTCCATGAAGCCCGGACCCTCGTGTGCTTCCTTTACGTGGGCGATCAACTGCGGGCGAAACAGGTCGCTGGTTTGGCTGAGGTGCCGAATGATCTGTTGGCGTGCGCTAGGGTCTCCTTGATCGGGCACTCGATCGAGCAGCGCCAGAAGCCTCTTGGTGGCCTCGGGTGTTCGCGGCACCAGATGCGCCAGGTCCGCCGCGTAGCGTGGGTAGGCTTCGCAGGCGTCCAGGAGCCGCGCGCGCAACGCGGGGGCAAGACGATCCGGGTCCTGCGCGAGCTGAAGGTGCCAGTACTCGGCCAAGGTGTACAGGGAAGCGTCCGCCTGGGGGCGCCGCTGGGGGTTCACGTTCCGGCTGAATGAAATACCGGACGTTGTTCCAGAACTCGTGGTCTCCCTCGAGTTCCACTGGAAGCTTGAGGAGTTCGGTCGCGAGGTCGGGAGAGCCGGCGCGTTTCGATACTCCTATCATTTCGATCACAACGCGCTGAAGGATTGCCTCCGCATCGGCGACATTTTGATAGCCCTCACGGACTCCGGCAACCTGCTTCGCTTCGACGCCGCAACCCTGAAGATGACAGGCCAGCAAGTCGTCCACGGGCGCGGCACTGCTGTCGCGGTCGGAGCCAACGGGAGTCTTCTTGTGGGGACGCTGGCGGGGCGGGTTTGGAAGGTAGATCCAGCAACGCTGGCTGCGGAGCCGCTGTTTGAGACGCCGGGCGAAGTGGTGTGGCTGGGCAGCAGGCCGGGAATGATCGTTGCGGCGGTGCATGGGGACGTTGAGCCGTGGCCGTGGCCTGGAGAGACAGACAAGCACTTCATGGCGCGATGGCGCCAGCTGGAAATCGAGCGGGGGAAGGGGCTCTCGGTAGTCGTCAGTCAGAAGGGGCGGCAGCGTGTCCTTCCGTTAGAGCGGACGGAGATCTTCACGCCGGGGTCCTTTCTGCTCGACGGCCAGACCCGTCTGTGGATGGGAACGGACAAGGGCGAGTGGGGCGGTGAATACACCGAGCTCGATCTCCGGAACGGCAAGACGAAAACAGTCAAGACCGACCTGGGGGTGTTGGGTTTCCTGCGCGCGGCTGATGGCCGGGTCTTGGCGTATGGTGGGATGTCGCATATGTGGTCGGACAACGGGTTCATTGGCCGTGTCGACAGAGGCCACCTGGAAAACCTGCGGCAGTTCGCGAAGCGGCCGGAGTGGGCGGCGGCGCCCCCGGCAGTCGCAAAGATTCTGCGGAATCGGTCGGCCGGGGAGCCAGACGGGCCGATCGATTTCGTACTCGAAGATGGCGATGCCGCGTTTTGGGTTCTTTCTGCGCATGCGCTCTATCACGTGAACGGCGATTTCTCGCAATGGACCAAGCTCGGCGATCTGCGTGCGCGGTGGGCTGGCGGAAGGGCGTATTCGGTCGGGAGTACCCCGACCGTACGTTCCCTCGTGACCGGTGTGCGCGCCGCCGAGTTGGTCGCCGTGATGGGACTCGACGGGCTGGCTCGCATCGGTAACGACAAGGTCGAGCCGTTCGCGTTCGAGGGCGAGATCGAGGCTCCCATCATCGAGGTGTGGGACAGCCCGATTGGCACGGTGCTCGTGATGTCCGATTCGCTGCACGGCGCGTGGCGCCTGACGGGCGGCCGCTGGCAAAGGCTGGGGTTTTGTGCGGCGCATGACGGCATGGGCTGGTATGACGCCGGGCCGCTGGCGGCGGATTCGAGTGGCATCATCGGTCTCTGCGCGGAGGGCAGCGCTCCTGGGATGCGAGACCTGACTCGGGTGCGGGCCGATGGCACTACCGAGGTGCTACGCACTTGGAAAGAGCAGCGCGGTTATCTCGACCACTGGTTTCTGGAAAAGCCAGGAGGGCGGCTGTTCAGGTCGCTCGGGGGCGAGTTGGAGGAGTGGGACGGCAAGGGCTGGCAGCGAGCCGGGCACCTTGTAGAGCCCTCGCCGGCTGACACCAAGAGCGTTTTCTACGGCCGCCGGTCCGAGGGGCGTCGAGTTGGCACCGCTGGCCAGGACGGCCGCGCATGGGTTGAAGAACATCTTCGACCTGGCCCCGGATCGCGACGGATGGGTGCTGGTGGCGGCGGTGAAGGGACTGTTTCGGTTTCGACCGGACGGTGGCGATATCGAGCGCATCCCGGGCCCCAAGACCAGCGAAGAGATCAAGAGCTTGTGCCGCGACGCGCAGGGCCGGTTGTGGGCGGCGGGCGACGGCCTCTACGTTTCAACGGACGAAGGACAGCGTTGGGAGGCAGCCGACCTGCCGATGCTCGGGCTCACGTACACATCGCATCCCTCTTCGATGAGCACCGAGCCATGCATGCAGTCCGTGAAAATGCGTTGCGCGGACCCGGATGCGCTTGCAGAGGAACTCGTCGGGATGCTGCACTACGCGGCACACGCTCGTCTCGATAGGCTCAGAGGGCGCCGCCTGTTGCGGGACGGTCGGACAAGGAATGTCGTGAGGGCCGTGGTCTGCGAACAACTCGGACGGTTGCGGCGGTCGGATGACCTTGCGCGGCAGGCTCAGCGTGGCAGGGGTCCAGAAGCGAACTGAAGCAGCAGCGCCAATCGCCAGGAGAGCGACCGAAAGAGCAGCCGGGCCGACCAGCTTGTTCCGAGTGAGCCTCACAGTTCCTTTAGACCCGAACCATGCCACCCTTGTTCCCAAGCTACGGGAGGAACCTGGGGCGCGTAGCTGCTCTCCTGCGCAGTTTCCATGACATCCCCACGATATCCGGCGCCGGTAGTGCTGGAACTGGCTGACATCGCGCAGGCCAGAAACACGTCGAATCAAACACTTAGCGCGGGATGTCACTGGCCGGAATGCCGCTCTTCACTTTCGATTTCCCGAGACGTGGCGAGGCCGCGACAGCTTATTATCCACCGGCTTGGCAGGCGCGAGCTGAGGTGTAGTGTCAATATAGTTCCACTATGGAACTATATTGACATACCCTGATGTTGCGGTCGCGATCCCGACCATGCCAAAATGGGTCTGTGCCCCGCACACGTTTCGACGAACTCGTCGCGCTCGCTGAGGAGAACGACGGCCTCGTAACTGCGAAACAGGCTCGAGAGGCCGGATTCACAGGCTCGGTGCTGGCGAGGCTGGCGCAGCGTGAGCGGATCGAGAGAACTGCACGAGGCGTCTTTCGTATCCCGCACTTCCCCCCTGGCCGGTTCTCGCAATACCGGGAAGCCGTCCTGTGGGCGAGGGCGAACCGCGGGCCGCACGACGTCGCTCTGTCGCGTGCAACGGCTCTTGTCGTCTACGGAATCTCCGATGCAAACCCGAGCGCCATTCACCTTACGGTTCCCAAGTCCGCACGGCTGCGGCGACAGAAGCCGAAGGGCGTAGTGGTGCATCGCGAGGACCTCACATCGGAGGACGTGGCCATCCAAGAAGGAATCCCGGTCACGACGATCAGCAGGACCGTCACCGACCTGCTTCGTTCAGGAGGGAGAATTGGCCTGGTGCGCCAGGCTATCTCCGACGCGCGACGCGAGGGATTCATCAGCGACACTGAGGCGAGGCGACTCCGGCGACGGGTCGAGGCGCACATCAAGTCGCTGAGCGCCGCCCGTGGCCGGACGGAGCCGGCGGCCCGATGAGCTCCAGACCGCGGCCGCCCGAGCGGCTGGAAAAGAGGCTGGCTCGTGTCGCGCGGGAGTTGGGTCTCGATCAGGAGCGGTTGCGGCGGTGGATCTCTTTTCTGGCGCTGTGCGGGGTCCTCGAGAGAGCGCTTGAAGAGGGCGTCCTGGGCACCTACTGTCTCAAAGGCGGTGTCGCGATGGAACTGCGCTTCGCGCAGCGCGCCCGCGCTACCAAGGATCTGGACTTGGGGATGGAAGGCACTCGCGCGAGCCGCCTCCAAGCGCTGGCGGAGGCTCTGCGCCTGAGCTTCGACGATTTCACGTTTCGCGTCAAGGCCCAGACTCGGGACATGGAACAGGCGGACACCGTCCGCGTCCAAGTGGCCATCCAATATCGAACGCGTGCCTGGCAGACGATTGAGGTCGATCTTGGGGCCGCCAAGGCGGGCCACGTTGACCTCGTCGAGCCAAGAGTCCAGGGTCTGCTGGAATTGGGGATATCTGTGATTTCGCACGTCCGATGTTTGGGGCTTGCCGACCAAGTAGCCCAGAAGCTGCACGCATGCACTGGCCCAGCGTCTGGGGGGCGGGCACGGGACGTGCTGGATATCCTGCTAATCGACATGCTTGGGGAACTCGACTATCGGGAGACCGCTTATGCGGCGCGCCGCGTGTTCGAGCAACGCGCAACTCACGCATTCCCTCCCGAGTTCGTCATGCCAGAGGAGTGGCGTCCTGAGTTAGAAGGGTTGGCAGACGAACTCGGCTTTCCTCTGCGGACCTCCGCCGCGATCGAGCAGCGGTTTCTGGAGGTCATTCAGATGTTGGAACGCGCCGCGAGGGCCGATGGGTGACGAACTAACTCGTCTTCGCAGCGAGAATCGGCGCCTCCGGCAGCTGCTTGAAGAGCTTGGCATTGAGGTTCCGTCCGACACGGGTACGGCCGCAGAGCCTGCCGTGACCAAGAACGCTCCGGCACTGGCGCCCGATGAGAAGGTCAAGCTGTTTCGAGAGCTCTTTCGCGGTCGCGAAGATGTGTACGCAGTCCGCTGGGAAAGCCCGGACGGCCGAAATGGGTACAGCCCCAAGTCGGAACGGGACTGGAAGGCATACTATGCGGCGAAGCAGGAGGACCGGCAGCGAGTCGACAGAGACACTCGGAAGCTCCTCCCGCTCACCGACCACGTGATTCGAGCGCACCTCACGGGCAAGATTACCGTTGGAGTGTACCCGTTGTTGCTCGATGAAACGTGTTGGTTCCTTGCGGCGGATTTCGACAAGAAGACTTGGCAAGAGGACGCCGCAGCGTTTCTCGCCACCTGCCTGGATTGGGATGTCCAGGCCGCTCTGGAGAGATCGAGATCCGGAGACGGCGGTCACCTCTGGATCTTCTTCGATCGCGCCATTTCAGCGGTTGTGGCAAGGAAACTCGGCTGCGCGCTGCTCACACGCACAATGGAGCGACGCCATCAGATCGGCCTCGATTCTTACGATCGGTTCTTCCCCAACCAGGACACCATGCCAAAGGGCGGCTTCGGCAACCTGATCGCACTTCCGTTGCAAAAGTCGCCACGCGATGCCGGCAACAGCGTGTTTGTAGATGACAGGATCGTGCCGTACCCCGATCAGTGGGCGTTTCTCTCCTCGGTCCGTCGCATGAGCTCCGCGGCGGCCGAATCGCTGGTCAGTGAGGTTCAGCGAAGGGGCGATCTCATCGGAGTGCGTATCAGCGCGACCGAGGACGACGATGTCCCTGACCCTTGGACGCTTCCGCCATCGCGCAGGCGCGCGGATCGTCCTATCGAAGGCCCACTGCCTGCATCGGTGAATATCGTCCGCGCCAACCTTCTCTTCATCGAAAAGGAGGGGATGCCGCCGGCGATGCTGAACCGGTTGCTCCGGATCGCCGCTTTCCAGAATCCGGAGTTCTACAAAGCGCAATCCCTGCGCCTTTCCACCTATGACAAGCCCCGGGTCATCGGGTGCGGCGAGGATCTGCCCAAACATCTGGCGCTGCCGCGCGGTTGCCTGGCCGACGCGACCGCACTGCTCGAGAGTCATCGAGTGAAGCCCCTCGTTCGGGACGAGCGACTCTCCGGAGCGCCGATCAATGTCCAATTCCGAGGCAGCCTGCGCATTCATCAAGAGGAGGCGGTCAAAGCTGTCATCCAGCACGACGATGGCGTCGTGTGCGCGCCGACTGCCTTCGGCAAGACGGCCGTGGCGGCGTGGTTGATCGCCCATCGAAACGTGAGCGCGCTGGTGCTGGTGCACCGGCAACAATTGCTCGATCAGTGGCGCGAGAGGCTGGCGATGTTCTTGGATCTGCCGGTCGATGAGATAGGGCAGATCGGAGGCGGGAAGACGACCCGTACTGGGCGGATCGATGTCGCGGTTCTTCAGAGCCTACACCAAAAGCAGGAGGTCAAGGACTTCGTTGCTGAGTACGGCCACATAGTCGTTGACGAGTGCCATCATCTGTCAGCGGTCACCTTCGAAAAGGTGATGCGCGAGGCCAAGGCGCGTTACGTGGTCGGCCTCACGGCGACACCGACCCGAAAGGACGGCCATCATCCGATCATCTACATGCAGTGTGGCCCGATTCGCTACCGCATGAGCGCTCGGACAATGACAGAGGCCAGTCCCTTTGACCACGTAGTCATCCCTCGGCACACCGATTTCCAGATGCCTTCGGAAGCCGGGGAGGTCAGCATCCAAGACATCTATGCCGATCTTGTTGGCGACGAGGCGCGCAACGAGATGATTGCGGGAGACCTGGTTCGCGCGGTTCAGGCGGGCCGGTCCCCACTATTGCTCACCGGCCGAACCGAGCACCTGAATGTCTTTGCGAGCAAGGTGAGCGGGCTGGTGAAGAACGTTTTCGTTCTGAGAGGCGGACTGGGCCGAAAGCAGCGCAGAGCAATTGCGGAGCAGCTCGCCGCAGTTCCAGAAACCGAGCAGCGCGTGATTCTTGCCACAGGGAGCTACATCGGCGAAGGGTTTGACGATGCCCGGCTCGACACGCTGTTCTTGGCGATGCCGATCTCCTGGAAGGGGACCTTGCAGCAGTACGCAGGCCGGCTTCACCGGCTGTACGACAGCAAGCGTGTCGTCGAAGTTTACGACTACATCGATAAGAACGTGCGAATGCTGGCGCGCATGTACGACCGACGATTGAAGGGCTATAGCGATATGGGCTACAAGATCCTCGAGGGCGTGCCCAAGCAGCAGGCTTTCTCGTTATGACCTTTTGTTCGATTTTCCTTGCGCAAAGCCTGGGTTGAGATCGCAACACCCGGAAAACCCTGGCCATCGCCCGGCTGACGCGCAACCTTGATGAACTGGAGGCCAGCGAAGCAGCCGGAATAGTCGACGACGGGAAATGTAAATCGCAACGAACCGGGCAGGCCGAAGAATCACAGTATACTCGTTTCGATGCTTCTCACGATCACGAATCAGAGCCCGCCGGCAACGGACCTCGGCTATCTTTTGCACAAGCATCCTGCCAAGGTTCAGTCTTTCGAGTTGTCGTTCGGCAAGACGCACGTCTTCTACCCGGAGGCTGGGGATGAGCGCTGCACGGCCGCGCTTCTGCTGGACGTCGACCCGGTTGGACTGGTGCGAAAAGGCACGGGGGAGGGCGGCGCACTGGATCAGTACGTCAACGACCGGCCGTACGTCGCCTCCTCCTACTTGAGCGTGGCGATCGCGCAGGTGCTGGGAAGCGCCCTGGGCGGGCGGAGCAAGGGTAAGCCGGAGTTGGCCGAGCAGCATCTCGACCTCACCGCACGCATCGCCGCCGTTCCGTGCCGGGGCGGCGAACCTTTTCTGCGGGAATTGTTCGAGCCTCTGGGCTATGTAGTGACGGCGCAACATCACGCTCTGGACGAGCGGTTTCCGGAATGGGGCGAGGGTCCCTACTGCTCGGTTGAGCTGCGCGGAAATGTGCGCCTTTCGGATCTGCTGACGCATCTCTACGTGCTGATTCCCGTCTTGGACGCGGAGAAGCACTACTGGGTCGGCGACGATGAAGTCGAGAAACTGCTCCGCCAGGGTGAGGGTTGGCTCGCCTCGCACCCGGCGCGGGACGCGATTGTCAAGCGTTACCTGCGCCATCAGCGCCACCTCACGCGCGAGGCCCTTGCGCGCCTCACGGACGAGGACCTTTCCGATCCGGATCGCGAGGAGGAGACGCGTGCCACCGAAGAGTTCGCGATCGAGGAACCTCTCCAACTCTGGCAGCAGCGCATCGGCGCGATCATCGCGGCATTGAAAGCGTCCGGCGCCGCTCGCGTTCTCGATCTGGGGTGCGGAGAGGGGAAGCTTCTCAGGGCGCTGCTGGAGGATCGCTCGTTTCAGGAGATCGTCGGGATGGATGTTTCCCACCGGAGCCTGGAAATCTCCACCGAGCGGTTGCGTCTGGAGCAGCTAGCGCCAAAACAGCGGGAGCGCATCCGACTGATTCATGGGTCCCTGATGTATCGCGATGCGCGTTTGAGCGGGTACGACGCCGCGGTCGTCGCCGAAGTGATCGAGCACTTGGACCCTCCGCGCCTGGCGGCTTTCGAACGCGTCGTTTTCGAGCACGCCAAAGCCGGCACCGTGATCTTGACGACACCCAACGCCGAGTACAACGTCAAGTTCACGTCGCTGCCCGCGGGGCAGTTCCGTCACAAGGACCATCGCTTCGAGTGGTCGCGCGCGCAGTTTGAGGAATGGGCTGCCGCCGTCAGCGAACGCTTCGGATACTCCGTTCGGTTTTTGCCGGTGGGACCGGAAGACGCCGCCGTGGGCGCGCCCACGCAAATGGGGATTTTCACCCGATGAAGATCACAATTCCGGAACTCTCGCTGGTGGTGCTTGTTGGACCGTCCGGCTGCGGAAAGTCCACTTTCGCGCAACAGCACTTCAAGCCGACCGAGACCCTTTCGTCGGACTTCTGCCGTGGCCTGGTCTCGGACGACGAAAACGACCAGGCGGCGACCAACGACGCTTTCGAGGTCCTGCATTTCATCGCGGCCAAGAGGCTGGCGGCCGCGAGACTGACCGTCATCGACGCTACGAACGTGCAACAGGAAGCCCGCGCGCCGCTGGTCGAACTCGCGCGCAAATACCACGCGATCCCCGTGGCTATCGTCCTCAACCTCTCCACGAGGATTTGCGAGGACCGCAATCAGGGCCGCACAGATCGCGACTTCGGGCGGCATGTGATTCACAGCCAGTCTCAGCAGCTCAGGCGACACCTGCGATCTCTGGAGCGCGAGGGCTTCCGGCACGTCTATATCCTCTCGTCCCCGGAGGAAGTGGAGGCGGCGCAGGTCGAGCGCCAGCCTCTCTGGAACAACAAGAAGGACGACCACGGCCCGTTCGACATCGTCGGCGATGTTCACGGGTGCTTCGACGAGCTGGTGGATCTGTTGGGGCAGCTTGGATACCGGGTCGACGGAGTCGCGGTGACTCCGCCGGCTGGCCGCAAGGCCGTTTTCCTTGGAGATCTGGTGGACAGAGGCCCCAAGATCTCCGAAGTGCTGCGCCTCGTCATGGCGATGGTGGAAAACGGAACGGCGCTGTGCGTTCCCGGCAACCACGACATGAAGCTCGTTCGGAAACTGAAGGGGCGCGACGTGCAGATCACGCACGGGCTTGCGGAAACGCTTCAGCAACTGGAAGGCGAACCGCCGGAGTTCAAGCAGAAGGTGTCCGTGTTCCTGGACAAGCTCGTCAGTCATTACATGCTGGACGATGGCAAGCTCGTTGTGGCCCATGCCGGGATGAAGGAGGAGCTACAGGGCCGCGGCTCGGGCAAGGTTCGCGACTTTGCGATGTACGGGGAAACGACTGGCGAGACCGACGAGTATGGTCTCCCGGTGCGCGCGAATTGGGCCGCGGAGTATCGCGGCAAAGCCATTGTCGTTTACGGCCACACCCCGGTCGCCGAGCCCGAATGGCTCAATCGCACCGTCAACATCGATACCGGCTGCGTGTTCGGCGGCAAGCTGACGGCGCTCCGTTACCCGGAGAAGGAACTGATCTCCACCCCCGCGCGGAGCGTCTACTACGAGCCGGTCAAGCCCTTCAAGCCGGAGGAAGCCGCCGACGTTCCCGTGTTGACGGCCCAGCAGCAGCACGACGATCTGCTCGATATCGAGGACGTTCTCGGAAAGCGGATCGTCACCACGCGGCTGCACAAGACGGTCACGATCCGAGAGGAGAATGCCACCGCTGCTCTCGAAGTCATGAGCCGGTACGCGATCAACCCCAAGTGGCTGATCTATCTCCCTCCGACCATGTCGCCTTCGGAGACCAGCCAACGTGATGGCTATCTCGAATACCCGGAGGAGGCGTTCGCCCACTACCGGCACGAGGGTCTGCCCGGCGTGATCTGCGAGCAGAAGCACATGGGCTCGCGGGCCGTGGTGGTCCTCTGTCGTGATGAGGACGTCGCCCGCAAGCGGTTCGGCGTCGTCGACGAGGGCATGGGCGTCTGTTACACTCGCACCGGCCGGCGGTTCTTCAGCGATCCCCAGCTTGAGTCGGGATTCCTGGCTCGCGTTCACGCCGCTCTCAGCGCTTCCGGATTCTGGGAAAACTTCGACACCGACTGGGCATGCCTCGATTGCGAACTCATGCCGTGGTCTGCGAAGGCGCAGGAGCTTTTGCGCCAACAATACGCCGGCACCGGCTGCGCCGCATGTGCCGCATTGCCGCAAGTCGCAGCGGTTCTGGAGCAAGCGGCGCAGGGGAACGCGGAAGTCACGCCGCTGCTCGCGCGCTACCGTGAACGGGCGGAGGCCGCGGCGCTATACGTCGAGGCGTACCGCCGCTATTGTTGGCCAGTTCACTCGCTCGACGACTATAAGCTGGCGCCCTTCCATCTGCTCGCGACCGAAGGCGCGGTCCACAGCGACAAAGACCACTTGTGGCACATGCAGACGCTGGGCGCGGTTTGCGCTCAAGATCCCGCGCTCCTGCTTGCGACGCCATTTCTGAAAGTCGACTTGACGGACGCGGAGAGCCAGCAAGCGGCGGCCAAGTGGTGGGAAGAGCTGACTGCCGCTGGCGGCGAGGGGATGGTGGTCAAGCCGCTGGCGTTCGTCGCCCGAGGGCGGCGTGGCCTGGCGCAGCCGGCGCTGAAGTGCCGCGGTCGCGAGTACCTCCGCATCATCTACGGCCCGGAATACACCATGGCGGAGAACCTGACCAGGCTGCGGTCGCGCGGCCTGAACGCGAAACGCTCCCTCGCACTCCGCGAGTTCGCGCTCGGCATCGAAGGCCTGGAGCGCTTCGTTCGCCAGGAGCCGCTCCGGCGCGTTCACGAGTGCGTCTTTGGTGTGCTGGCTCTCGAGAGCGAGCCGGTGGATCCGCGACTATAGAGGTGTGTCAGTAGCTGTGTCACTAACACCCGCGAAAACGGGTCATTTCGTGTCGACTCGTGTCCTCACGAGCGTCCGCAACACACTGAGCCGTAACCCACTTACCTGAAAACAAAGAATTAGTCCTTGCCCCTGTCACGTCGGAGGTCGCGGGTTCGAACCCCGTCGTCCCCGCCAACTTTACTTAAGTCACTTGTCCACTCAAGCGAGCCTACGGTTACGCCCCGAACGCGGTAGCATCAAGACGGAAGGCACTTGGTGAGATCAAGGCACCGGAGAGTCCTCAGGATTGCGGTGGCCGCTATGGTCGGCCTATCACTACTGGGACTGGCCATTCCACGCGTCCGCGTTTCGATCATCGAGCATCGCGATGAAGCTTTGACGGCCGCCGCCCATCGAGGCGATGTGTGGAGCATGCGCCTCCTGCGAATCGCTGGCGCCGATCTCAAGAGACCCGGTCCGGGCAACGGGCCTCCGATCGTGGCCGCGGGATGGACCGGTAAGACCGAGGTGCTCCGATACTTGCTCGACAATGGCGTAGATGTAAACCAGCGCGACAAGTTCGGCTACACGGCACTGATCGAAGCCTCAGGTGAGGGCCACCTTGATGCAGTCCGCTACCTGGTCAGCAGGAACGCAAATCTCAACGCGAACGGTGAGGATGGCACTGCGCTGCGCCGCGCAAGGGAGCGCGGCCGAGCGGAGGTCGCGAGTTTCTCCAAGCTCACGGTGCCGAAGATCGTTATGGCTACCAGGCCAATCGGCGGTGATGGCCGCAGAACCCGGTCAGGCAACACGAAGTCTGGCAGCTGATCGTCTCCCCGCTTTTGCCTTGACCGTGATTTCGACATCCCGCCCAAGCAGGAGCAGGAACCGCATCAATCGCTCGATCGAGAAGCCGGACAGCTTGCCCTGCTTCAGTGCGGAGATCTTGGGCTGATCGATCGCCAGAACCGCCGCAGCCTGAGCTTGTGTCATCCGCCGCCGTTGAATTTCCGCGATGATCTTCGCCGCCAGCTCGGCCTTCGCGAGCAGATCGTCGGCCTGAGGAAGGTGCAAGTCGGCAAACACGTTCCCGCTGCTCTCCACGCGATCTCGAATGTGCATCGGTCAATCTCCTTTCCTGCCGGCCAACTCGCCTGACCCCGGGCGCACCACGCCGGCCGCCGGCGCGATCGCCTCGCGACTTACCTGCCGCGCCCCACTGCGGCGGGTATTTTCGACCGGGTAGATCTTGCCCGGTGCGCTACTCCCTGGCGCTCCGTTCGGCACACTCGAAGCTGGCGGCGTCCTTGGGGTCGCCGTGGCCCGTGTAGTGGGCCACCTTCGGGTATGGGCACAACGGACGGGTCATGGTCGCACCGCCGATTCTGCCGGTTCCAATGATCTGCTCCGGCGCGATCCCCTGCGTAACCCAGCGGTCGAGCGCGAACAGGATATCGTGGCCGGCATCCTGCGGCGATACGCTCGGATCGGCGATATCGGCGTTGCCGAAGTTGTTCGGCCCAGAACCTCCGGCGCAGTGCCCCATCCCTGGCACCATGAATAACCTATAAAAATCCTGGATGGGCTCCGAAGCGTCGCTTCGCGGGTCCGGGTATTGCTTCAGGAAAGCTTCCACCTTTTCGTAAAAGGCGATGGAATCGCGGGGCGCGATGGCGGCATCGCCCCAGCCGTGATATTGAATCAGCTTGCCGCCGTGCGCCCGGAAGCTCCTCAGGTCGGGGTTATACGCGTCGAGGATCGGTCCCGTCTTTTCTTCGGCCAGCTTCAGATCGCGGTCGAAGTCGATGGTGCGCCAGTCCCATTTCGGGTTCTCGAAAACGGCTCCAGAATAGAAAGAGTTCCCGAACATCGACTGGACTGGGCCGACGATCCAAACCCTCCAGCCCACGGGGTCCGCTTCCGTCCCCGGCTCGTAGCCGGGATAGATCTGTTCCCCGGTGCGCGGACTCCTCGGGCCGGCATAGATCTTTTTGAGGGCTTCGATTTGCGGTGGCGTCAGGCACTCCGGGCCGTCGGGACCCGCGCACTTCAGCACCTCAGGATCAAAGTGGCATTGGCGCGGATCTTCGATCAGTCCGTCCTTCACTCCGTCCAACTCGTCGCAAGCCGCCAGCGCGGCCTTCTGGATGGCCGCCAGCTTAGCCGCGGGTATGTCGCCGGCGGGGTCGCTCTTCAGCGCCTTCTCGTTCCACACGAAGCCTGTAAAGTGACGGGTCCAGTTGTTGGCCGGAGCGCCGGCGATCACGCCGTCGAAATCCTCGGGATACCGCTCCGCTTCCATCAGGGCCTCGCGACCGCCGTCCGAGCAGCCCACGAAGTAGGCCCGGCCCAGCTCCTGTCCATAGAACGCGCGCAGGATCGCCTTCGACTGAAGGGCCGTCTCGTGCAGCGCGCGGTAGCCGAAGTCGATCAGCTTTTCGGGATGGCCGATGGCCCAACTTGCGTTGGGCACGGGGGAGGGGCTGGTGTGCCCGTCGTCGGTAGCGGACGCGGCATAGCCTCGGGCCACGGGAGTCACAAGATCGTAGGCCGGGATGGTGCCGGCCCAGCCGCCGTTTCCTCTTTGGATGTACTTTCCGTTCCAGGCCTCCGCCGGAGGCAGCCACAGCTCGAAGTTGATCTCGGAGTCGGAGGTCGGCCGCGCCACGCCTTTCACTTCGCAGTGCCGCGGAACCGTGACAGGCGGCAGCTTGAAGTAGGCATTGGACGGCGGCTTCAGCGGCGCGGCCTCCACCATCGCCGCGGATGTAACGGCAGCGTGATCGAGCTTGAGTCCAGTCAGGCTCGTGCATGGCTGCTGTGCGGTCGATGTCCCTGCGCAGATTGCGAACGCGAGAGCCGCGCCAAAGAGAGTGTCTCGAAGCCTCATAATCGTGTGTTCCAGTATTCCACAGATCGTCACGCCGCATTCCTCCCGGCTTCCAGGTTAGAATTGCGGTTCGAAGCAACATGCGAATCCTGATCGTGTCCGACCTTCACGCCAACCTCGAAGCCGTTCGGGCTCTGCCTGAAAGCTACGACGAGATGTGGGTGCTCGGCGACCTGGTCAATTACGGGCCGAATCCCTGCGAGGTGATCGAGTTCGTAAGGGCCCACGCCTCGCTGATCGTGCGCGGAAATCACGATCACTCGGCCGGCTACGATCGGGACGCGAAGTGCTCCGAGCGTTTCCGCCGCTTGGCGGAGGAGACCGGCCGTTACACCCGGGCCGTCATCACGGAGGATCAGCGCGACTTCCTGCGCAGCCTGCCCCTGACCGCGGAACGGACGGTCGAGGGCGTCCGGTTCTCGCTGTGCCACGCCACGCCGCCGGATCCCCTGTACGAGTATCGGGCTCCCGATTCCCCGTTGTGGGATGCGGAGCTCGCCCGCGCGTCCGCGGATGTCCTCCTGGTGGGCCACACTCACCTGCCGTTCTGCCGGCGCTTGGGCAGCCGGATGGTGGTCAACCCCGGTAGCGCCGGCCAGCCCAAGAATGGCGCTGCGCCAGCCTGCTATGCCATCTGGGAAGGTGGCGAGATCGTGCTCGAATCGGCGCACTATCCAGTCGAGGAGACGGTCGGAAAGATCCGGGCTCTGCCAGTCTCGCCGGAGCTACAGGCCGGCCTGATTCGCGTGCTGCGGGCTGCGGGAGAATAGTCGCTGGCCTCTCCCCGCGCCGCGTTTAAAACCGAAGCCGGCCGGCCGCATCGTGGCGCCCAAGGCTCACCCAGAGTACATCGCCGCTACCTCGTAGTCCACGACCCTGGGTATCGTGAACTCGATTGTTCCGTTTGTAACCTGAAACGGGACGTCCGTCTCCGCCCGTAGTAGCTCGACCCGGGTAACGTGCCTGCCGGCCGGCAGCTTCATTCTGACTTTCTGGGTCACGATGGGGTAGAAGCTCCGCACCCAACCGCGGTGCAGATTGGGATTGGTGTAGTTGAGGATGTGGACCGTGAAGCCGGCCTCTGTCTCCCACGCGAATGTCTCGACCACGCCTTCGCCCTCCACCGTGACCGGTGAATCGCCGCGCGAAACCCAGCGGATCGTGTTCTGAAGCAGCCGGCTCAGGTCGGTATGGCCGCTTCGCCACATGCTGCGCTCGATATCGCCGGGGAAATAGGCCAGGCGGCTCCGCGCTTTCTCACGCAGGACCACGGCCGGTTCGTCCGTGCGCGGCTGAGGTGGATAAGCCAGTTCGGGAGGGTAGGCCACGAAACCCGGGACTACGGTCAGAACCGCATCCCGAGTGGGCGCGACGGGTAGGCGGTATTCCGCGCCCGGGAGCCAGTTCGTGTTCGTGAAGCCATTCAGTATTTCGTGCGGCCGCTCGATGCGTGCATAGAACGCATTGCCGGCCGTGCCTATAACGTCGCCGGCCCTGCGGATGCCGAACACGCCGGCCAGGCCGAAATCCGCGCGGGGCTCGTTGCGGTCGGTGTACATGCTGGTCTCGAACGTGGCCAAGAGCGAGCCGCCCGCGTCCACGTACTCACCCAACTGGCGGCACTGCTCGTCGCTGAGCAGAGCCGTGTTCGGCAGCAGCACGGCGGAGTATTTCTTCAGGTCCTCCAAGCCGAGATTGTCTTCGTGAACGAAGTCGAAGAGAAACCGCCCTTCAAGCAGCGCGTAATACAGGCCATCCATGTACTGCTGCGTCGAGACCCCGCGCGGCGGCGTGTAGAAGAGCTGCGTGCGCTGGCCCATCACGACGCCCAGACTGGCGATCGAGCGCTTGTTCACGAAGTGGCGGTCGTGCTTCGCCATCCAGTTGAAGTATTTGCGCGCGGGCTCCAGCCAGCGGCGATCCTCGCCCATCCCTCTCTCGCCGCCGATGAAATGGTGATACGGCACCATGCCGCTGGCCAGCGTCTCGTCCATCCACATCTGCGCTTCGCGCTCCGATTTGTACGCGTTGCGCCAGCGGATGCGGCCCGTCGACCACGCCCCCGTGATGTTCGTGGCCATCTTGCCCTTCTGGACGGCGCGGCACACGCGGCCTTGCAGCGCGCATCCCCAGATCGGGGTATCGTCTCCCCCGCGGCCTTGGTTGTCGGCCTGAAACCACTCGCAAATCTCGCCGACCTGTTTCAGGTTCGCCGAACAATGAATTGCGCCGCCGAGATTCGCGAAATAGAAGTTCGACGGCCGCTTCTCTTTCGCGATGGAGTCGTAAAGCTTCCACAAATAGATCGTGCGCTCGTTGAACTTGTCCCAGTAAGCCGGTGTCCCGGAGCGCGGCAGCCTGCGGCACTGGTCGCAATAGCAGACGGGGAAGCTCCCGAACGGCGGCCACCCATTCGTAAACAAGCCGTCGACGTCGTAGAGCGAGTTGACCTCCCGCATGATCGCCGGGATGTAGTCAGTCATGTAGGTGGAGAACATGCACGTGCGGAACAGCCGCGGGTCCTCGCCGTGGCGCACCGCGCCGCCCTGCTCGTCGCGCTGGAACCATTCCGGATGCGCCTCGACGGCGTCTTCCCAGTTCAGGTCCGGACTCATGCGCGCGATCGTGTGCAGGCCGCGCTTCCGGGCGGCGGCGCAGCACTCGCCGAAGAAATCGCGGTCGCCCAAGAACTTGCCCTTGCGGTGGAACGGCACTTTCGTCTGGTAGAAAGCCAGGATCCCGGTGACGCTCACCAGCACCGCGTCCACTTTCAGACTGGCCCAGTAGTCCGCCCATTCCTCCACGTTGAGCGAGACGGGATCGTGCTCGGTCATGTTCAACTGGCCGAGCCGCCGGATTCTCCGCTGCCATGGAATCTCGGGCCCGGCCAGTGCGCTCGCGCTCGAAACCAGCGGCAGGCCCGCCAGGCCGGCCTTCAGCAGTGTGCGCCGGTCGATCACGATGCACGCTTCCAATACTCGAGCGCCGGGCCTTTCGCCCCACCGGGCCCTGCCGTCACGGCGAGGTTTCTCAGGGCCGCCATTTCCTCGGCCGTGTACGGCTTGAACTGCTTCGCGATCCGCACGTCGTCATCCAACTGGCCCGTCGTGCTGCAACCCATCGTCGCACAGTGAATCGGCAGGCTCAGCACGTATCGCAGGCATTCCTCGACATTCAGCACGCGCAGCAGAAACGCGTTGCCGAAAACCTTCATCGCCTGAATGCCGACCCCGCGCTCGACGGCCACGGGAAGCGCCGTCTTCTCGAAGCTCAGGTAGGCCGGATCGGCCGCATGCAGGGGCATCAGGATGGAGTCCCAGTGGTCGTAGGCCTTCAGCATCGCGACGTGAATCTCGGGATCGTAGTGGCCGGTGAAGCCGAAAAACCGGCACTTGCCCGCTTTCTTCGCCGCCTCGAATGCCTCCATCGCACCGCCGGGGCCGAGAATCCGGTCGATGTCCTTCTGGTCCTGAATCGCGTGCATCTGCCAGAGGTCGATGTGGTCGGTCTTCAGACGGGCGAGCGACAGATGCAGTTCCTCTTCGGCCTCCTGCTTCGTCCGTTTCAGGCACTTCGTGGTGATAAAGACGTCTTTTCGAACTTCCGAAAGCACATCGCCATACACTTCTTCCGAGTGTCCCTCCCAATAGGAGTGCGCGCAGTCGAAGTAGTTCAGCCCCAGATCGTAGGCGTGGCGCACCTGCGCTCGGGCGCGCTCCTTGGTCCGCAGCAACGCCAGCCGCGCCCCTGCGTGTCCCACCACCGTGAGCTTCACTCCCGTCTTGCCGAACACGCGCATCGGAATATCCCCCGCCCGCGGTTTCGGCGCCTCGGCGCTCAGCCCTGTGATACCGAGGCCGGCGAACGCGGCGCCGACAAATGTTCTGCGTCCGACCGCCATCAATCCTCCAAAGACAACCTACAACCTATCCGCCGTCTCGATGAGCAGGCGGGTTACGAAATCCCTGTAGCTGCCCACGCGCGCGTCGCCGCCCTGGGCGAGATATGCGCGCAAAATCTTGCGGTGCGCTTCCTCGGGCAGGTCGACGCCCCTCTTCTGGAATAGCCACACCGGCGCGTCCGTCTTCCAGTCCCTGCGGTTCCACTTGGCGTCGATCGGCCGGGCCGGGCGCCGCTTCGTGAAGAAGTGCCGCTGCGCGTTCTCGTAAAAGAATTTGTTCCGCTCGGCCGCGGTGGGCTTCAGACCGGCGGCGTCGATCCAGCCCTGCGTCGAGCGGTACGTCTCATCGCGCCACAGCGCCACCGGAAACTCGCTGCCGTACAAGATCCTCTCCCAGCCCGTCCGATCCACCACGGCCCGCGTCCAGACGCGAAGCATGTCCTGGTCCATGTACCCCTGTCGGGAGAAGATCACCAGGAACCGCGGGTGCCCGAACAGGCGCGCCACCAGCTCCTCCCTGGAAAAGATCGCCGGGTCCGTAGGCCCCGCGAAGTGCGTCGCGGCCACGGCGCAATTCGGATAGCCTTCCAAAAACTCCAGAAGGCGTGCCGCGCCCACCCGGTATCCTTCGCTGCCTTCGAGGTACGGTGTGCCGCCCGCCTTGCCGACGATATCCAGCAGCTCCGGCTCCTTCGCGATCAGCTCCGCCTGGAGCCGTATGCCCGCGAACCCGCACTCCATCTGCGCGGTCACGCAGTCGATGCGTTCTTGCGCGGTGCGCCCCATCGGCATTCCGATCGAGCGCAAGCGGTCGCCGTACTGGACCGCGGCCCGCGACAGCTCGCCAAGGTCCGGGCAGGTGGCCGCGGTTCCAACGATGGCCGCCTCGACGCCGTTCGCATCCATAATCGCGAGATACTCCTCCGCGCTCAGGAAACGCGGTAGGGAAACGTGCCCCCAGGCGTCGATGATCTTCGGCTGATCGCTCCCGGCGCCAAGCAGGCCGGGAACGGCCGCGGCCAAAACGGAGGCGCCCATGAATTGTCGTCTGGTGGAATTTCGGGATGTCACCACTAGCAGTCAGTTTACTCGATGGACGGCCATGTCCTCCCGGCTGGCGATACAGATCTCCGCCTCAATCGTTGACCAGCGCCGAACTGGGTCTGCCGATTCGCGAAATGGAGTTCCTGCGCAAATCCTACACCGCCTCCTTGGCCCGGTCCCTGCCGCCAAGAGTCGCGCCATCGTCAGCACCAGTTCGATGAAGCACGCGTAGTGATCCCGGTTGAGAAACGGTCCCACCACGAATTGCTTGTGCGGGGTCGGGAACAGCCAGAAGACTTTGCCCTCGGAACTGAATAGCTGCATCACCGACACCACGCTCAACACGAATCCGAAGCCTCGCGGACCCAACGCCCCCAAGACACAACTCCGCCCTCGTTTCCCCTTTTGGCCCCGAGATTGTGATGGAATGGTGGTGACCGCCACAAACCGCTGACCGCTAATGACAAAAACAGACACCAATTCGGCCTTCTTTTTCCCACTCCTCTGGATCCTGGCCATGGCCGCCACCATCACCGGCGAGCTTCTGCCCGGCTATAGCGCCCCCATGCGCTGGGTCGCCGCCACTCACATCGGCGACAAGACGCTCCACTTCATGGCCTATGCCCTCCTCGCCTTCATCCCCGTTTTGGGTTTCAGACTCCGGCGCGGCATCCCGCTCGCCTTGTCTATGATCCTTCTGGGAGTGGCGCTCGAGTTCGCCCAGCGTCTCGTCCCCTCCCGCAGCTTCGAGATCGCCGATATGGTGACCAACGCCCTGGGGGTTCTCTCTGGAATCGCCCTGGCCCTCGCGGGACGGGCCTTCCGGCCTATCATGGAACCGTAATGCCCGAAAGCGACCCTTCCGCGAGCGCTTCACCGTCCCCCGCGCCCGGGCGCCACGAGGGCAGCCCCTGCCCCAATTGCGGGACCCTCAGCGTCCACCGCTCGCACCGCAAGGGCATCACCGAGCACCTGCTCGCCGTGGTGGGCGCCCGGATCCGCCGCTGCCATGCCTGCAACGCGCGCTTCGCCCGCCTCTTCAACTCCGCCGTCTACATCGACGACGCCCGCCGCGCTCTCCGCCGCGCCGCGGTCCTCCTGCTAATGATCGTCGGAGCGGCCCTGGTCGTCCTCCTGATGCTCTGGTTCATGAAGAAGCAGGCGGCCATCGGCCCCTCCGATTGCCGCCTCGAAACCCCAGTCCGCGCCTCGTCCCCCGTTCCGCTCCGTTCCCGCCCTGCCTGATCGCCGCGCCTATCTGGGAGTCGGTGTGCCTGGCCGCTGGGGGCCGGGGAAGGAACCGTCAGGCCGGCAGGTGCCGGCGCAGAGTCATAAAGAAGGCCTGGACGAATTCCTCGGCGGTGGTCGTGGCGGCCGCGGAATCGTTGCCGGCGACGGGTACAATCACGCGGACCAGCGCCGTGTCCGTGCGGTTGTACCGGATCGCATCGGTGACCAAGTAGATCTTGGCGCGGTATTCGCTGGCGACGACGCGGTTGCGCGACTGGTACCAATACAGGACCACGCTCTTGTCCTCGCCCTTGGAGACCAAGTACCGGTTGACCAGGATCGGCTGAGCCCTCCCCGGAACCGAAATCGCAAGAACGTCGGACTCCGACGGCGTCCAACCGGCGCCGGGAAGGCAGTTCTTAGGGGAGTGAGGCGCCTGGCCGGTCCGTTGCGACTTGAAATAGGCGACGAAAAGACTGGCGGCGCGGCCCCGCACCGGGTCCGAGTAAACTCGCGAGAGAACGTCGTCGGCTCGCAGTACCTCCATGGTTTCCTGGTCGACCTCGCTTTCCCGAACCAGGGACCAGGCGCCCAGTTGGGAGGGGAACTCGCTCAGCGGGCGCGCCAGCGGCACCGTCTCCCGGCGCGAGACGGCGACGAAGCCGGCCAACTGCAGCAGCAGCACGGCCGTGAGCACCCGGGCGGGCGTGCCCTTCAGGAATCGGAACGTGCCGCTACTTTCGGCCATAAACGAGCTTCCAGCCCCAGTTGATCGCCAGGTGCACGGCCACCAGCAGCAGCAGGCCGAACATGAAGATGAGCGCCCCCGCAGCCTCGTGGAACAGGCCTTCGGCCAGCTCGGGGTTGACCTGGCCGAGCAGGCCGCTGACGGTGACTCGGCAGGCGTTCGCGACGATGGCGATCGGTACGATGGCCGCCAGCAGCACCGCCCGCATCCAGACCTTCTTGTCGAAAAAGTACGCGTAGACCACCGACAGGAACGAGAGCGTCAACAGAGAGCGGATGCCGCTGCATGCCTCGACCACGGAGAGAGACTGGTTCGGCAACCGCAGAATGTGTCCTTCCCGAAGCACCGGAACGCCCAGGAGCGCTAACGCGGTCTCCGCCAACTCGCTGGCCAGCGTCTGAAGCTTGAAGGTGAGCACGTTGTAGATGATAGCGGGGATGGGGACCATGAAGAACAGCAGGAACAGAGGAAAGGCCAGCACGCGCAACGCCCTCCTGCCACCCAGAAACAGCACGATCCCGGCGAGCGAGACGATGAACGCAGTGCGCGCCAGGAACAGCTCGGCGCCGAGCGTGGCGGCATACAACTGCGCCGCGCCCCAGGCGATGACGAGCAATCCCCACCGGCTGGAAGGGCCCCGGGCCTCCAGCAGCTCGCGCCGCCGCTGCCAGGCGGTATAGCCGGCCACGACGGGCACGAAGAAGCCGTGGCCCATGTCGCCATCCGTGCTCCATTGGTTGACCAGGCGCGAGAGCACCGGACCGTAGCAGGCGGCGAGCAGGAGGCCAAACCACAGGATCGGCGCCCACGGCAATGCCATCGAAGGCTGTTGGAGCTGGCGCTCCTCGGGCGCGGCGGGGATCCCGGCACTCATGAGTACCTAGTAGACCACATCCCCCGCCGGACGGGCAATCCGTTCAGACACCGGCCGCGCCGCCAGCCAGGTCACTTCGAGATTTCCAGAAGGAGCCCCTTGATCTTGTTGAATGCCGAGCTGATTCCGGCGTCGTTGTCCGCCTCATAGAACGAGCCCGGCCGCTGCGAGGCACTGTACAAGGTGGATCCATACGAAGCCAACTGGTTCACGTCGTTGGCGACCCTCATCAGCAGCGCACCGTCGGTTCCGCCGTCTCCCGTGTAGCCAATGGTGTAGATCGTGACATTCATGGCGGTGCCGTTGGTATCGGTGAGATTGCGAATGTTATTCGCTGCGTTGTCCACGGCGTTCCACGCAGCGATTTGAAGCTGGGCGCCGCCGCCGGCGTCGCTGTTGACTTTGCCGGCGACGCTAAGACCGTTGGACGGAACGGAGTTAACACTGGCGGTGTAAGCAGTACCCGACGGGAAGCTCTGTGGTGTCGTGCCTTTGGGGGCGACGATGTCGGAGATCGTGTGCCCCTGTCCTAAATCGGTCGTGGCGTTCCCGTAGAGGTCCCATGGTGGAAGATACTTCAGGTCCATGTAATTGGGATTGATGTTAGTGTTGACGACCATCTGCTGTGGCGTCGAACCGCTGGTCACAGCCGGCCATTTATTCCAGCTTAGACCGTTGCAGTTCTGGCTAGCGGCGTTGTTGACAAGCGGGGCATTGCCACTTATAGCCATCTCGTCATTCTTCGTGGCCTTCAGCGACCAGGCGCTGCTGCCGCTGCCCCCGGTGTAGTTCGTAGTGTCGAGACTCGCAATCTGGGTAAGCGCATAGCTGCCGCTGTTGTCGTCGGAGCTGTCGCCCATGCCGCCGATCATCTGGTTCGCGCCTACCTGCGCCAAGGTTACGCCGTTCGGGTTGGTCTTCGCGTTGAGCACGTTTGTCGGGTTGTAGTAGCACGGGGAATTAGTAGTGGTTTGGGTGAGGTTATTATGTTGTAGGCTGTTCGTGAAGGTCGCGGCAGAGGGGTAGGGCAGGTTGGTAGGCCATAGCGAGTTGCCCGGAGAGAGCACATTCGGAACGGGATAGACACCAGCGGGGAGCGCAACGCCGGCGCCGGGGTCAACGTAGCCATAACTAGCCGACATCGCCGTGTTGTACGCATCTTGGGCGTTGACGTACGCGCTGAACATGTTCGGCACGCCATCCGTGAACAGCACGATAATGTTGTTATAGACGTCGACCGTATTGTTATGCAAGTCGCGATAATGCGCCCTCAACAACTCGATTTTGGCTAGCGAGAGCGCGTCCGACATATTGGTGTTTCCATTCGAGTTTATTTGGCTGAGCGCGTATATCATGTCGCAGCACACGGGGCTGCTGGGGTCGCCGGGGTTCGCGCTTTGGAAGCTCCCGTCCGGACCGGTGGAAGCGTTCACGTTTGTGTAGTGCTGCGGGTTGAAGTCGTAGGGACCCGTGTTCTGAAACGGATAGCTGACGATGCCGCTCACGCCGAAAACCACCAGCCCCATCTCGTCATAGCCCTCCGTGAACCCCGAGACAAAGGAGGCCACCTGCGTCTTGAGATTTCCTATTTCGCCCCCCATGGAACCGGATCGGTCCAGGACGATTTCGATCCTCGCCATGCGCCTGGTCACCTGCGCGTTCGCGGCCACATTGACGCCGTTAACGCCAAAGACCCTCATGAAGAGAGTCGGCGTGGTCGCCGTGGCCGACACGTTGACGTAGAACGGGAATCCCGCTGCGGCGGTACCTTGTGTGTAGGTAGTCGTACAACCCAGACCGGTCCCGCTGAAGGTGCTGCCCCAGTAGCCGTTGGGGAAGTTGACTTGGCACACCTGCTGGGCCAGACTTGCAATGCTTTCCTGCGTGGTCCCGATCAGGCGTCCCGCCGCCAGGCCCGCTCCATCCACGGCCTCCCAAAGCTTGGCCTGAACGATGTACATGATCGTCAGGTCGATGGCCAAGCCCGCCATCGGAATGAACACCGTCATGAGCATGAGCGTGATCAGGATCATCACCGTGCCCCGCTGGTTGCGTCTGGAACGGCAAATCGCAAGCATAGTCCCTCCCATGTATCGGACCTCAGAAGCAGGAAAAGTCGCTCAAGGCCTTCATCGACGTAACGCCCGCCACGTTGAACGGCGTTGCGGCAGTCTGGACAAAATAAACGGTTTGACCGGTCGGCAGCCCCAGGGTCGGGTTCTTGGCATAGGGCACGATACCCAGGGTGGAGAAGGCGGCGTTGACATTCAAGCCGTTGAGGGTCACGTAGTCCACGGGGGCGAAATTCCCCTGGGAGTCCACCGGTATGGTTGTGCCGATTCCCGTTGGATCGGTAAGGAAGGGCGTGAAACCCGACGGCGGGGTTCCGTTAGGATCCTTCCAGAATTGCGCGATTACCCAGGAGTTGATATTGGCACACGACCCCGCGGATTCGCCCGACTCGCAAACGGCGCTGTCCACGTAAATGATCCGGTAAAGGTACACCTGAGCGCTGCCGGGTAAACCGGCGGTTCCGCCGACTTTCTCCAGAATGTCCGTGAAGTCGGTCGTCCCGACTGCCGTCTGCGTGGTCACGAACAGGTGCCCCGCATCTCTGGTGACCTGGACAACCTCAAGCTGCTGGAGCAGGTTGAAGCCGATCCCATAGGTGAACAGAAACATCGGCAGCAGGATGAACGCCGTCATGAGGGCGAACTCAACGACCGTGTTTCCGCGCGTCTTTTGGTCTCTCATCATCTCGCTCCTTACGGTGACGGCAGCGTCGACTGGCCCGACAGCGTGTCCGCGGAACTCACCGTGATCTTCGAGACCGACGGGGGGGCAACGATGGGCGGCAACAGCGTGTAAATCGGAAAGTTGTTGACGGAAACCACCATCACGTTGCCGCTTGAGTCGAGGATCCCCGTCGCCGGGGGGAGGCCGGCTGTGGTGGGCATAAAGTAACTGACCGAAATCGAGGTCGTTCCGGTCAGCACCGACGCGTCCAGCAGCCCGCCGGAAAGCGGGTACGATGCACCCTGCGCAGCGCCCGCCGCCCACTGGACGTGCTCCTGGACACAGTGCGTCAGCGTATCGCCCGCGCTGCACAAGCCCGGCATATTGGGATCGGGAACCACATTGGTGATGCCGTAACGGACGCCGATGCGGCACGCCTGCTCCAGGGTGGCTTTTTCAAAAACGCCCCAAGCGATGTCCAAGTAAACAAAGATCATCGCGAACAGGAGGATCGCACACAGACCAAACTCGATCACCTCTTGGCCGCGCCGGCCTTCGCGCCGCCGCTTGCTTGGTCGATTCTTCGGAAGGTCTATTTGACTCATCATGCCCATCCCTCGGGCTTGGGAAATCACGGTTCGAAACTAACCGCTCAATTCCACGACGACTGAGGCGCCAGGTTTCTTTACGCATCGGGCCGATTTGGCGGCGATACTAACCAAAGGTAACTATCTTGGCCATGCCAGTCGCCAGTATCCGCGGGGCGTTGTTCCGTAGTAGTATCGGCTACGATGGACCGCAGCCAGTTCGGCGGCCCGCTCGCGGCGGGCATCGAGCAGGAGATCCGGGACCTCCACGCCAAGGAAGCGGCCGGCTTGCTGCGCCATGCCGCGAGCGTGGCCGGGAACAGCGAAACGGCGCAAGACGCCGTCCAAGAGGCCTTTCTCCGCTTTTTCATCGCTCGGACCGCCGGACAGGAGATCCGCAACCCCAGGGCTTGGCTGTTCCGCGTGCTGCGCAACCACGTGCTCGATCAGAAGAAGGCCGGCTCGCGGAACGAGATCGGCTTGGAGTCGGTGATGAACTCCCCTGGCCTCGGCTACGATCCGGAAGCGGCTTACGGGCGGGTCGAGGCGCTGCGCAGAACGCTGCGAACGGCCCTGACGCCCCGCGAGGTCGAGTGCGTGCAACTGCGCAGCACGGGCTTGCGGTACGATGAGATCGCCGACGTGCTTAGACTGCGATCAGGGACGGTGGGGGCGCTGCTGACGCGCGCTCACAAGAAGATCCGGGCGGCGGCGGGTTCCGTGGATCGCAGGAGCAGTGAGGTTAGTCTGAAGATCGCCACGGGAAAGCGCTATGCATCCTAGAACCGCCACATTGGTCGCCTTTTCGGATGCGGAACTGGATTCCGGACGGAGCCAGCGCATCGCCCGCCATCTTCAGGACTGCCAGGAGTGCCAAGCCGCACTGGATCGCATCTCTAAGGAAAAACAAGACTTATCGGCTTTTACGAGCGGATCTCAACGGGCGCTCGACGCAAGACAAGGCCTGGCGGCGGTGCTCGCCACCATTGCCCGGTGGCACGAAGCGCCGGCGCCTGAACTGACGAGCCGAGCCCGCGCCCAGATCGAGATCTACTTCGGATGTGGCGCCGCATCCTTCATGGAAGGGCCCGATATCCGCGCCGATGAGCTGCTGGCGAAAACGCTGGCGCTCATGGCCGCGTTTCTCGGGCAGGAAGCGGCCGAGGCCGTCGCGGGAGAGATTCTCCGCGGCCTGGATTGCGCAGCGTTGACTGCGGAGGTTTCACCATGACGCGAACGGAAGACTGGGGCGGACTGGAGTCGGCTCCCCGGTGGATCATCATGGTCACGGGGGCATACCTGGTCCTCGGGCTTTTTGCGCTCTATGTGTGGTACAGCGCGGCCCAAAGGCTTTCGATGCAGACGCCCTCGGCCGGCGCCGAAGGGCTGTCGGTGACCGGCATGGCGGCGGCACAGGCGTGGCTGTGCCTGCTGGTGTTCCGAAGCTTCCAACGGGGCGCCCCCCTGCGCCGCGTATGGTTGCTGATTATGCTGTCGGCGATAGCCCACGTGGCTGGCGGCCTCATTGCTCAGGCGTCGGAAACCGCTTGGCTCTTGAACCCCCTGGTGCCGTTGGGGAGCACGGAGCAGCTCCACCGGACAGGGCTCATTCTCAGCGGTCCCGTACAGATGGCTCTGCTCGCAGCCGGACTGCTGGCGGCGCTCCGCGTTCTCCGGAGGTTCGGCTTTGGGGTTCGGCCCAAGGCCATCGGCTGGGCTGTGGCCGGTATCTTGATCCTGTTCGCTCTGACCCGCTTCGGTGAAACGGCCGGCAAGCAGTTCACCGCCGACAGCGCGATCTCCCTGATCCGGACTCTCCTTCTGTGCGTGCTGTCCGTGGAAGCGCTATTCCTGTGGCTATCGGCTGTCCGCATGGGCCGCGGGCTGATTGCGAAATGCTGGCGCGCCTTCGCCATAGGTATCTTCGTGATTGGGTTTGGCGAGGCGGCTCTGTGGGCTCTCGGCCGCTATTTCCCAGGGTGGCTGGTGGCGACGCTCGACTGGTACGTCTGGTTCCCGGCCGCGGCTGTTTTCGCGCTGGCGCCGGCCCACTGCGTAGCCGCCGTTCGTCGCGCGACCGGACGCGTAACCCGGCCCTCGAGCGATCTGCCCGTGCGCGCTTTCCCGCGCACCGTTCCAGCGAACTGACGCGGGGCGAACCCGTTCAGGACAGCACCATCCGCTACAATGAATTGTGCGGTTCTTGTGCGGTCTGCTGGCGGCCGCGGCGCTCTCTGCTCAGCCCCAGTTCTTCCCTCTGAAAGACATCCGGCCCGGGTTGAAGGGCGTCGGCAAGACGGTCTTTTTCGGCACGCGGATCGAGGAGTTTCAAGTCGAAATCCTCGGCGTGCTCGAGAACGTCGGCCCGAAGCAGTCGCTGATCCTGGCGCGCCTGGCGGGCGGGCCCCTGGCCGAGACGGGCGTCTTGCAAGGCATGAGCGGCAGCCCGGTCTATATCGACGGCCGTTTGGCCGGCGCCGTGGCGATGGCTTTCGCATTCTCCAAAGAGCCGATCGCCGGCATCCGTCCGATTGAAGAGATGGTGCAGGCCGCGGGCGAGCCCCAGAAGCGCGCGCGCCGCCTCGCGACCCCGGCGGATTGGCAGCCCGGCGCACAACTGCCGCCCCGCGAGGACGTCCTGGCCGGCGGCCAGCGGATGGTGGACATCGCCACGCCGGTCTCCTTCGGCGGGTTCACCCGGAACACCATCGAGCATTTCGCGCCGCAGTTGCGGGCGCTGGGCCTACAGCCGCTCGAAGGGATGAGCGGCGGCGGGCAGTTGGAGGAGAGGCTCGGCAATCCCTCGCAGCTTCAGCCCGGTGCGATGATCAGCGTCCAGCTCCTGACCGGCGACATGAGCATCGCCGCCGACGGCACCGTCACCTACATCGATGGCGTCCGCCTATACGCCTTCGGCCACCGGTTTCTGGCGGCGGGCGCAACGGACCTTCCGTTTGCCCGTTCCGAGGTGCTCACCCTGCTGCCCAACCTCTCGGCGTCGTTCAAGATCTCGACGCCGCGGGAATGGATGGGCGCCATCACCGAGGACCGCAGCACCGCCGTGGCGGGCCGGTTGGGACGGCGCGCGTCCCTGGTCCCGGTTTCGATTTCGGTGGCCGAACGCGGCGGCCGGGCGTACAGCTATCAGTTCCAGATGGTGAAGGACCCGGTGCTTTCGCCCTTTCTGCTCGAGATGGCGATGTTCTCGGCCCTGGACGCCACCGAGCGCTCCACCGGCGAGGCGAGTTTCGGCGTCAGCGGCACGGTCGAATTCGAGAACGGCGTGCCCCCGGTCAAGCTGAACAACATGTACGCGGGCGATCTGAACCTGGCGGCGCAGGCGGCGCTGGGGACCGCCGCACCCATGGCTTATGCCATCGGCAGCGGCTTCGACGCCATCCAACTGAAGCGCGTCTCCCTCCACGTCGAGTCTTTTCCGCGCAAACGTCAGATGCAGGTCGACCAGATCTGGAGCTCGCGGCGCGAGGTGCGGCCGGGGGAGACGGTCGACCTCACCGTGGCGCTGGCAGGCGACAACGGAACGGAGCTGACGCGAAAGGTGAGCTATGCCGTGCCCGTGGGCGCTCCCCCGGGCCCGCTCCTGTTCACGGTTGCGGACGCGACCACCATCAACCTCACCGAGTTCCGCCAGTTGGTTTTCTCCGCGCCGGCTTCGGCCGCGCAGTTGATTTCCTTCCTGAACGCATTGCGCGCCAACACCAAGGCGTACGTGCGCGTCTGGCGCATGGCGCCCGCCTACGACGTGGAGGGTGAGACGCTCGCCGATCCACCGCCCTCGGTGGCCATGATTCTGGCGCGAACCCAGCCGTCGCTCTCGATGATGCCCGCCCTTCCCAACTCGAAACTGGCCGAGATGGAGATCGACGCCGGAGACATGGTGGTGAGCGGCACGAAGACCATCCAGGTGGAAGTGAAGGAGCAATGAACCGACCCGCCCTGATTACGTGCCTTGCCGTTCTCCCGGCGCTGGCGTCGAGCCCGACCGCGTGGGAGATGAACAACTATCGCGACTTCATCGCCGGCCGCCTCACCGGACTCTCGCTCACCCGCGACGGAAAGCTGACCCTGGCACCGAAGCTGGAAACCGTATTCGATTCCGGCCAGCCGGTCATCTGGAGCGTCGCGGCGGCGCCCGACGGCGCCGTCTACATCGGAACCGGCCATCGCGGACGCGTGTTTCGAATCGAGAAATCCGGCCAGGCGTCCCTGATCTGGACGGCCGAGCAGCCGGAGGTCTTCGCGCTGGCCGTCGATGCGAAGGGCGCGCTTTACGCGGCCACCTCGCCCGGCGGCAGGATCTACCGCATCGAGAACGGCAAAGCCAGCGAGTACTTCGCGACCGGCGCGAAATACATCTGGTCGCTGGCCTTCGCGCCGGATGGCGCGCTCTACGCCGGCACGGGCGACCAGGGCCGGGTCTACCGCATCACGGAGGCGGGCAAGGGCGAGGTCTACTACGAAACCGGGCAATCCCACGTGACCTCTATGGCATTCGACGCGCAGGGCCGCCTGCTGGCCGGCACGGAACCGAACGGCATCATCTACCGCATCACGGGAAAGGACAAGGCGTTCGTGCTTTACGACGCCGCGCTGCCCGAGGTGCGCTCGCTTGTGCCGGCCGCCGATGGAACGGTCTACGCCGCCGCGCTGGGCGGATCGATGGGCCGGCGCGCGCTGGGCGGCGTGCAATCCCTGCAGGGCGTTCCGGGCTCGGTGAGCGTCAGCACGACCACGGCCACGGTGACGGTGGAAGCTTCCGAGGCCCAAAGCGGAATCGACATCAAACCCAAGCCCGAGGCGGCCAAGCCGCAACCGGCCCAGGCAGCGGTGGCCGGCGCGGCGGCAACGGTCGAGACCAGCGGCGTCGAAAAGGCCGCGATTTACCGCATCAACACGGACAACACGGTCGAGACCCTGTGGAGCTCGAAGGAGGAGAACGTCTACGACCTGCTGGTGCACGGCGACGACATCGTGTTCTCGACCGACGGGCAAGGGCGCATCTACCGGCTGGGCACGGACCGCCGCGCCAGCCTGATCGCGCAAACCAACGAGGGTGAGGCCATCCGGCTGTTGGCGTCCCCGAACGGCATTCTGGCGGCGACCGGCGACCTGGGCAAACTGTACCGGCTGGGCCCGGGGCTGGGAGCGAGCGGGACATTCGAGTCGCCGGTGCACGACTCCAACACCGTCGCCCGCTGGGGAAGGCTGAGCTGGCGCGGCGATGCGCCCGACGGCACGCGACTGGTACTGCGGACCCGGACCGGTAACTCCGCCCGCCCGGATAAGACTTGGAGCGAGTGGTCCGCGCCGCTGACCAACGCCGCCGGATCGCCGATCCTGAGTCCCAATGCCCGCTACGTGCAGTGGCAGGCCGAGTTCACGGGGCCTGCGTCGCTCGAAGGCGTCACCCTGGCCTATCTTCCGCAGAACACGCCGCCGGTAGTCCGGAGCATCGTGGTGACGTCGCAGCTTTCGAGCGTCACCGCCGCGGCGAGGGCCGCAGCCGCCCAGACGCAGCCGACCGCGTCCTACACCCTGACCGTCACCGACACGCCGGATGCGGCGCCGGCCCCGACGGCGGGAACCTCCACGCAGCCGGTCACGCGGCCCGCCGCCGAGCAGTTGCAGATCGCCTGGCAGGCCGACGATCCCGATGGCGACCGCCTCGCCTACTCGCTCTACTTCCGTGGCGAGGACGAGCGCGAATGGAAGCTGCTGAAATCCAACCTCTCGGAGAACAGCTACGCGATCGATTCGGACTCACTCGCCGACGGCCGCTACTACTTCCGCGTGGTGGCCTCGGACGCGCCCGCGAATCCGCCCTCGACGGCCCGCACCGCCGAACTGGTGAGCGCGCCGACGTTGATCGATCACACCCCGCCCGTAGTCACCGCGGGCCCGCCCAGCCGCTCCGGGAGTCACGTCGAGATCGAGATCGATGCCGTGGATGCCGCTTCGCCTCTACGCCACGCCGAGTACTCCGTGGACGCCGGCCCCTGGGTTCCCATGGAGCCGGTGGAAGGCATCCTCGACTCCCCGCGCGAGCACTTCGTTCTCAAGCTCGACGGCATCGCTCCGGGCGAGCACCTGGTAGTGGTGCGCGCGCTCGATTCGGCGAACAACGCCGGGCTGGCGAAGGTTGTGGTGCGGTAGACGATCTACTTGAATTGCACGGTGTTCGAGTAGAGCGACTTTCCGGCCCGGTTGCGGCCCACCACCCGGTAGAAGAAGGGGCCTTTACCGATGGCGGCCGAGTCCTTCCAGAGCGAGGGCGGAACGCAGACGGGAGCGCGCTCCCACTGGTTCTCGTAGCCGATTACGTCACCGGAATCGATGACGGCGTCGCTCACGTTTTCGGCCACCACGGTCCAGGGACCGTCCGCGGAGGGCGCGCGCTCGATGTCGTAACCGGAAGCCCCGGTGGAACCGCGCCAGCGCAGCTCGCCCATTGGGGAGACCGGAAAAAGGATGGGTGCGGATAGCGGTACGGGCGCCTCGGGAACCGGGAGGCCACGGATGGCGAACGCGTGTTCGCGCAGCAGTTGGAGAACGTTCTGCTCGTCGGAGCCGGAGGCGGCGGCGAATCCGGGCCAATGGTACGAGTTGAAGACCGAGCCGGATTCGTTGTGGTAGTAGAATCCGCCGTCACGGCGGTGGGACCGCATGCCCCATAGCAAGCCTCCAGCAACCTCCCCGCGCACCAGGCTGTCCATGAAGCGCGTCAGCATGGGTGTCGCTGCCATGCCGAATTCATCGGCGACGAGAGGCTTGCGGCCTTTGCAGGCGGCGGCGTCCGCGTTGAGGCGGGCGGCGATGTCGCCGCTCAAACCGCCCAACCGATCCCAATACTCGTAGTAGTGCACGCTGAGGATATCGATGGCGGGGCTGGCAAGATACCGTGCGGCGTTGCCGTCGTCACTGATGACCAGGTGGTTGTGGTCGATGGTCTTGATAAAGGCCGCCATTTCGAGCGTCCAGTCCGTGATGAGCGCTTCGTTGTTCGGCTTCCCGCGGTCGGGGAAGTAACTCATCGCCTCGTTGGCGGGCTGCCAGGCGAGAATGGCGGGGTCGTCCTTGTACAGCAGGCCGGAGGCGGTGTTGCGGCGGTTCAGAAGATCGTCGATGAGGTTCTTGAAGTCCTGCTTGATCTGCGGGTCGGTGAAGAATTCGGGGCCGGGCTTGCCGCGGAAGGCGGCGAACTCGTCCACGCCGCGGATACCCTTGAAAGAATGGCTGTCGATGAAGGGGAGGATGAGGCGGATGTCGTACTCGTGGCACAGCGCGAGCAGCCTATCGAGGGCGCGGAAAGCCTCCTCGTTGTAGGCCCTCGGTCCTCGCAGGTGGACCGGCGCGGCGTCCTGCGGGCTGTAGACGGTCAGGGTGAACGTGCGCGTTGCGCGAGCGCCGATCTGCTGCAAGGAGGCCAGTGAATCGCGCATCTCGAACTCGTCCGGAAAGCGATTGCTGAAATCGGGGAGGAGCTGCGCCTCGTTCAGAAAGAGGTTGGGCGAGTCCAGTCCCATAAACCGGAACGGCGTGGCGCGTTCGTACAAGACCCCGCCCTTCCGCGTGATGAAGGGGGCCAGCCCTGCGCCGGCGGCGGGAATGCCCGCGGGTTCGAAATCGAAATAGGCCAGGTTGTTCCCGGTATTGTAGTGGAGCGTCAGCAGTTGAATTCCGGCCTCGGGGAAGCTGATCTCCCCGCACGCGGCCTTGTTCCAGGTGTGCCAGAAGCCGGTGTCCATCGGCAGCTTGCACTCGGCGGCGGGCCTGTTATTCAAGGAGAACTTCACGGTGTTCGCGGCGTTGGAGTAAAGGGCCACGATGCGGTAAGTGCCCGCTTTCTTGACGTCCACCGTGTAGTTAGTCCATTCGCCATCGGATTCCCAACCGATGTAGAGCTGTTTCGGATCGGGCGCCACGAAGTTAGGGTGGTTCAGATCCGCCATGTGCTTGGCGTAAGAAATGTCGACGCCTTCGTTCTCGCGGAAATGGCAGATGGAGGCGGGAACGCCGGCTTCGCAGTGACCCGGCTGGTAGTTCAGCTCTCCGCTGCCGTGATTGACGGGGTCGGTATCGTGATAGGCGACGCCTTCGCCGCCCCGGTCGTACCAGGCGCACTCAAGGCGGCCGGGGATGGCTTGCGGTGCCTCAAAGGGCTGCCCTCCGTAACCGGCGGGCACGGCTGCGCCGGCCGCCAGGCAGAGTGACAGGCTAAGGGGGATGAGCAGAGCGTGAACTGGCTTCATTTCCTCGGAGTATACAGGAAGCGAAGACACTGTTCGGGCACGCCTTCGACATCGAGGCGCAACTCGATTGCTTCGCGAACACGTCTCACTCACGTGCCTCCTCGGCTGCACACCTGCCATGAAGGCATTGTCCTTCTTCTGACCTTGCGCTATCATGCGGTTAGCCACCGATGGGACGGCGCGAGAGGGGGGGCGCATCCGTATGGCTTCTACCGTCTGGAAAGGTTTTCTCACTTTTGGGCTGATCTCCGTGCCCATCCGCTTGTTCGCCGCCGCGCGGCGCGAGCACGTCAGCTTTCACCAAATCCACAAGTCCTGCGGCACGCGCATACGTCAGCAGCTCTGGTGCACGCAGGATCAGCGCGTCGTCGAGCGCAGCGAGATCGTCAAGGGCTACGAGGAGTCCGCGGACTCCTTCATCGAGATCGATCCAGAAGAGCTGAAGAAGATCGAGTTGCCCTCCGACCGCAACATGGAGATCGTCCAGTTCGTGAGGCTCGCGGAGGTGGACCCGATCTACTTCGACGCCTCCTACTACGCGCTGCCCGAAGACCCGGGACGCAAGGCCTACGACTTGCTGGCGCGCACGCTCGATAAAGCCGGCTACGCGGCGCTCGCCAAGATATCCATGCACCAGCACGAGTACCTGGTCATCATCCGCCCGCGCGCCCACGGCCTGACGCTGCACACGGTCTACTACCAGAACGAGCTCAACCAGCTTGCCGAATACGGCCAGCCCGACCAGGTCGAGATTCGCCCGCAGGAGATCGAGCTCGCCGAGCGGCTGGTCGAGAACCTCGCGGCCCCGTTCGATCCCGAGAAGTTCCACGACGCGTACCAGAAGAAGGTGCTGGAGCTGATCGACGCCAAGCGCCAGGGCCAGGAGGTGCGGCCGGCGCGGTCGCAGAAGCTGGCGCCGGTGGTGGACCTGATGGAGGCGCTCCAGCGCAGTCTCGCCGCCACGGGCCGCAAACCGCCCGAGCCCGCTACGGAGATTCACGCCATCGACGAGCCCGCGGCGTCCCCGCGCAAGCGCGCCCTGAAGCGGCGCGGCGCGGCGTAGCAAGACGCTCGTTGCCCGTTGCTCGTTGCCCGTTGATCGGTTCGGGCGTTCCCGGCTTCGCACCGGGACGAATCCTGTCAGCGAAGGGCACGGAGCCCCGACAGGATCAACGGGCAACGGGCGACGAGCCACGAGCGGGCCGCCGCGGGCGGCCCTTCAACCGCTCGAGCGCCGGCTCGATGCGCTGCCGCGAGTGCCAGAAATCCGCCCACAGGTCGCCGGCCTTCTCCAGCCGCTCCGGCATGGTCTTCAGCGTGAAGCGCGAAGGCGTGAGCGCGGGCTTCAGCTCCTGCGGCGTGATGGGCGCCGACACAGTGGCCTGCGGCTCGGGGCGCACGCTATAGACCGAGGCCAGCGGGCGGCTGTAGGCAAGCTGCGCGTAATCGAGGAGCACGCTGCCCCGCGGCCGCTTCGCGACGGTCCGCTCGAAGGTGGCCTTCTCCGGGATGCGCGCCGCAGCCAGGCGCGAGACCACTTGGCCGAACATGGCGGCCTGCTCGAAGCTGTAGACCCGCTCGAGAGGCAGGAAGATGTGGATTCCGCTCGCGCCCGAGGTCTTCACGTAGAACTTCACGCCCGCCTGCGACAGCACCGCGCACACTTCCCGCGCCACATCGACCACGGAGGCGAACGGCGTGCCCTCGGACGGGTCCAGATCGATGAAGACGTAATCGGGACGCTCCAGATCGTCGATGCGGCTGGCCCACGGATCGTGATCGATGCACCCCAGATGCGTCAGCCAGAGCAACGTGGCCACGTCGTTGCACACCACATAGCGAATGTTCTTCCCCTCGCTCGGAATGGTGACGGTCTCGATCCACTCCGGCATCTTGCCCGCCTCCTTCTGATAGAAGAGGCCGCCCGCGACGCCGTCCGGCAGGCGGCGCAGCACCAGCGGGCGCTGGCGCAGGAACGGCAGGATGAGGCCGGCGACCCGGGCGTAGTAGGCCAGCAGGTCGCGCTTGGTGAGCCCGGGTTCCGGGAAGAAGACCTTGTTCAGGTGCGTGAGGCGCAGCTTGCGGCCCTCCACGTCGAGCGTGAGGTCGTCGCCCTTCGCGGCGGCGATCTCGCCGGCCAGCGACCGCTGCGCTTGCGGCGTCTCCGCGCGAAACGTGCACTCCTTCGGGTCGATGTCGGGCCGCAGGCCGAGGAAGACCGGGGCGCGCAGGTGCTGCTCGGCGGTCCAGCCGGCGAAGCGCACGCGTGCCACCAGCTTCGGTTCGACCCACGTCGCCTTCTCGCGCGTCGCGGGCCGCTCGGCGAACGGCGTCTCTTTGGCGACCAGCGGCTGGAGCTGGCGCACGACTTCGTCCTGAGTGGTCTGGTCGAAACCGGTCCCCACGCCGCCGATGAAGCGCAGCCGCGGGCCCTCGTAGAGGCCGGCCAGCAGCGCGCCGAAGTGCTCGCGGCCGCCGCGCGGCGCGGTGAATCCGCCCACCACCGCGTCCACCTCCGAAGTGGTTTTGAGCTTCACCCACTGCGGACTCCGCCCGGCCGGGTACGCGCTTCGCGCCTGCTTGCCGACGATGCCCTCGAGGCCCTTCTCGCGCGCCAGCTTGTAGAGCGCTTCGCCCTCGCCCGCCACATGGATCGAGTAACGCAGGGGATCTTCGGGAAGCAGGATGCGCCGCAGAAAATCCTTGCGCTCGATGAGCGGCACGCCGCGCAGGTCGTAGCCATCCGCGTAGAGAAGGTCGAAAACGTAGTAGACCACCGGCGCTTCGGCCAGGAGCGCGGGCGCAGGCCGCTCGACGCCCATGCGGTGCTGTAGCCGCGAGAAGTCCGGCTGGCCGGCCTCATCGAGCACAACCACCTCGCCATCGAGCAGCGCCTGCTCCGCCGCGATCCGCGCCGGTAGCGCCGCCAATTCGGGGAACTGGACGGTCACCACGCGGCCGCTGCGCGAGCGCAGCTCGGCTTTGCCGTCGCGGATCCAAGCGAGCACGCGCATGCCGTCCCACTTGAGCTCGAAGATCCAGTCGGGATCCGTGAAGGGCTTCTCGATCAGGGTGGCGAGGCTCGGCTCGATGGTTGCCGGTAGGGTCGCTTTCCGTGCACCCGGCAGGTCGGCGGCGGTCGAGGCCCGACCGGAGAGGCCGTCCTCGATCTCTTTGATCGTCCGGCCCGTGAGCACGGACCAATCGAGCTTCCCGATGTCCCAGTTCGCATCGACGTATTGATCCGCGTGCTTGATGAGCAGCCAGTTCCGGCGGTCCTTCGGATCCTCGGCGCGCTTGCCGGTATGGACCAGCGCGAAACTGCCGCGCAGTTTGCGCCCATGCAGCCTCAGCTTCAGCTCGCCGCGCGCGAGCTGCTCCGCGGCACCGAGGCCGCCCTCCATCTCGTAGCTGCCGCTGTCCCAAACCTGCACCGGACCCACGCCGTAGTTGCCCTCGGGAATCACGCCCTCGAAGCGCGCGTATTCGACGGGATGATCCTCGGTCCGGACCGCGAGACGCTTATCGGCGGGATTGAGCGAGGGCCCTTTCGGCACCGCCCAGGACACCAGCACGCCGGCGATCTCGAGGCGGAAGTCCCAGTGCAGCCGCGTGGCATCGTGCTGCTGGACCACGAAGCCGTTCCCGCCCTCTCCGCGCGCCGGCGTGGGCGGCGGCTCGGGCGTCTTCTCGAACTTGCGCTTTTTGTGGTATTCGGCCAGTGGCATCGGCGCGCGCCCCGCTACCCTGATCTTCTCACGCCTTCAGAGCCCCCTCGGCGGCATGGCGCCGGGGATCGCCCGCGAGTGCAAACGCTCCCGAACGGCGGCAAAAAGTGCCTGACCCCGGCCGCAGCCAATCACAGACCCGGAAGAGGCCCTGCGAGCGAAGCCCGCCAGTTTCTATACCTTAGAGGCTCCGGGCCGGCTCTCTGACTCTGGCATTGCGCGTGCACCACTCACGGCAGCCTGGATGCTTTACCTGTTTCTGAATTGGACGTTGGGAACAACGGCGCTGGCCCTGCTCGCGATTGTCCTTCCGGGTTGCCGGATCGATGAGTTGCACTCGGCGTTGATCGCCGCGGCCGTGGTCGCGCTGGTTCATGCCGCCGTCTCGACCGTGTTCAGATCGGGCTTCGGGGAGCCCGTCCTGAAGCTTCCGGCGATTCTTCTGGTGTTCGCGGACGCGCTCGTGTTTCGCGTGGTCGCGCTTCTGGTGCCGGGCTTCGCCATGCGCAGCTTCTACCCGGCGGTGGCCGGCGGCTTGCTCCTGCTCGGATTGAACCTGGTCATGCCCCGCCTGTTCCGAGGCAGAGAGACTGCGCCCGAGCCGCTGCTGAACGCCTGACAATCCGGATGGCCGAACCCGGCCTGGGCATCGTTCGGCTTATCCCTCGATGGCGGGGCGGCCGTGAATCTTCGCGGCGTCCAGGACGGAGTTGACCAGCGAGCGCCCCCGCTCGAGTGCCTGCTGGTAGATCCGCCGCCGCTCCTCGCGCGTGAGCCCATAGCCGATGCGGTAGAAGCGCTCGAGGCCAACCCCCACCGTGTAGGTCCCGGCAAAAGAGATCGCAGCCTTGGGAACGAGGCCGCCGCCGAAAGGGATCTTGCCCGCCAGTTCGCGGGCCAGCGCACGCCAGCCGAACGCGCCCGCCACGATTCCCGCTATCTGGGCGCGCTGCTCCCGGTAGCCGACGTCGCGGTCGCTCGCGCCTGCAATCAGGAAAGCCATGCGCACCTGGTTCATGGTCAGAAACGCCGTGTCGGAAGCGAACTCGCCGGCCGCCCAGGGCAGTTCGATCAGGCTCGGCAGCACGTCCGGCAGCGCCGTCAGCAGGCTGAACACTGCGTTTTCCCGGGAAATCGCTTTGACGATTCTCCCGATGACGGGCCTCCGAAACGCGCGGAAGTTGCGCGCCAGCGCGAGCCGCAGGTCCTCGCGGCGCTCCACGATCTCGCGAACCGTGCGCTCGGGGTCCGCCCGATCGAAGCGGAAGGCGCCGGGTGGGACCAGCAGTTCGCTCTCGCACAAGACGAGGTCGAAGCGGCTCGCCGGGGCGCCCTCGACGAGGCGTGCGATCTCACACCTTCGGGCCTCTGCCATCGATGGCGCCGCGAGCAGCCCTTCGAGAGCCGCGAAACCGGCACTGCCGGAGGCGATCAGCCCGACGCGCAGCCGCCGCTCCGCCATCTCCCGCACCTGGCTGGGATTCAGGTTCCGGAATCCGGTCCTAATCTGGGCGTAAATCTCGCTGGCCATGTCGCTCTTTGAGCGGCCGCTCGGCGCCCCGCACTCGAAACATCACCTGCGGCCTCTGACGCCATTCTACCGCCAGCCCGACGCGCTCCACCTCGATCTCCGGCGCGAAGTACTTCAGCACCGTCTCCGTCTTGGGATGAAACTCGAGCGATGGCGCCACCAGCAGTAGCCGCGGCCATTCACGGCTCAGCGGAATGCCCGGGAAATAACCGTGGCGGGAGAACTCGCCGCGTTCGGCGTGCCAGCGCACCCGCATCCAATAGTCGAGCGCCTGCAGCGGCAGGTGTATGTCCTCGGAGGCCTTCAGCTCGAGTACCGCCAGGCATCCCGAGCGCTCCGCCGCCAGCAGGTCCAGGACGCCGCGGTCGCCGCCGGCCACCGCCGGGACCTGGCCGTAGACGGGCTCGGCGTACAAGGCAGCATCGATCTCCTCGAGGTTGGCGCGAACCTGGGACTCGAGCCACGCTTCGGCTTGCAGGCGCCAGAGCGGATTCACCCGCTCGGCGGCGTGCGGCGCACGCAGCCTGGCGATCTCCCTGGCCAGGTCTTCGATCTCCGCGATGTTCGCCTCCCACGCCGCGGATCTGCGCTCCAGCCCGAACAGCAGGTCCGGTCCCGTCGCGCGAGCGAACTCGAGGCCACGCACGCGCAGACTGAGCGAGCCGTCGTGGCGCGGGATGCGCTCGACAAACGGCAACGCGCAGAGGCGCTCGATCCAGGCGGCAACTTGTTCCGGTCTGTGCGGGCAAAGCTGGAGCAACTGTCGAGCTTCGTCGCCAGATTGCCGTAGTCGGTCGGATCCAGCCGGTCCTCGTAGCCATCCGCCGTGTAGACGAACGCGGCAAACCGCGCCGCCCGCGGATTCAAGAAGGGAAGACGCAGGCAGGCCACCCTGGCTTCGGCGTGTGGAACGAAGAGCGCGAGCCCCTCTACGCTGATCCGCCTCTCCCGCTTTCGCAGGTAGTCCAACCAGATCAGGCCGAACGTGAGCACGCCACTGGTGGCCCCAGGCGGCGATGCGATGGCCGCCCATCCCTGGCCGCCTTTGCGGATCAGCGCACGGGGATACGCCGCCGACAGGCTCTCCTCCAGGTTCAATTCGGCGCTCAGTTCCACCAGGCACCACTCAGGAAACTGCCTCCGCAGAGCCCGCCGGAACTCCTCCCGGAAGACCAAACGCGGCCCGCGGCGCGCCCCGGCTGGCCCCGCCCGGTCGACATCCAGGAGCGAAATGCGCCCCTCGATGCCGCCGAACCGCTCGATGGTGAGTTCCAGCCTTCCGGCCCTCTCTTCGTGCACTCCCACGATTCTGCGCGCCAGGTTCCGCGTTTCATCCCAGGCCTGTATGAGCAGGCGGTTGCCATGCCACTCGAGCGCGTAGGTATCCTCCCTCAGCAGGAAGCGGTCTTCACCGGGCTCGATCAGGGCGGGCCGGCGGGCCGCCGCCAGGAATCGCCGGATAGCGGCCTCGGCCAGTGCGGCCTCATCCACGCACACCTCGCCTGCGCTTCTGGGCATTCAGTAGGTTTGTGGCCGCGCCGAGCCGCGCCTCTCCGACGGAGTGCCCTCGTGGGGGCCTCCCCCAGCCACACCGGCATGATCGTCCGCGCCACGTTGCAGCATAAGCACTTGCGGTCGCGTGGAGCGCTGCTACGGGACTTAGTTAACGTTATGGTACGAGCCCCCCACAACTGTTCCCGCATTTTACGCGTTTCACCTTACCGATGTGCGGGTATAATCAGCGGGAAGTCTAAACCCTAAGTCTGAGGTGGTGCATGACGAATTCGAAGTCGAACCCGAAGCGGTGGTATCTGGTGATGTACTTGTGCATCATCCTGTCGTTCTTTGTCTTTATCGCAGGCCCGAGGATCGGCTACTCCGATGAGGTCGCCCACGCGCTCGCGCTCATGATCGGCATCTGGGCGCCGACGCTGGCCATATTCGGCGTGCGGGCCGAACTGCTTCAGAAGAAGGACTAGGCCTCCGCAGGCGGCCGCCGGCGCCCGTCTCCGTGCACCTCCTCTCCCAGGCACGGGGAGTAGTATGTGCGCCATTATAGAGATTCATGCTGCGCGATCGGATTGAGGAGGTCGAGGCGCGCATCCTCGAGGCCGCGTGCCGTGCCGGGCGGCGCCGCGAGGAGATCGCGCTCGTCGCCGTCACAAAGACGTTTCCGGCTGCGGCGATCGCCGCAGCCTACGCCCTCGGCCTCCGGGACTTCGGTGAGAACTACGTCCAGGAGTTCGAGGCCAAGGCGCCATCCGATCCCTTGCCGGGCGCCCGTTTTCACCTCATCGGCCACCTGCAAGGCAACAAGAGTAACCGCGCGGTCGAACTGTTCGATGTGATTCAGACGGTCGACTCAGTGCGCCTGGCGCGGCGCCTGAATGATGCCCCGTGCCGCCGGGCGCAGCCGCTCGAAGTCCTGATTGAGGTGAAGCTCACCGAAGAGCCGGCCAAGAGCGGCGCGGAGCCGGAGCGGGTCCCCGCGCTCGCCGCCGCCCTGGCTGCCTTTCCGAACCTGCATTTGACTGGGCTGATGACCATGCCCCCGTGGTCGGACGACCCGGAAACCTCCCGGCCTTATTTCCGCCGCTTGCGCGCTCTGGCCGCCCGCCTCGGCCTGCCGCAACTCTCGATGGGCATGTCGCAGGATTTCGAAGTGGCGATAGAGGAGGGCGCGACCATCGTTCGCGTGGGTACGGCGCTGTTCGGGGCCAGAGAGCCGTGACCGTCGGCTTCTTCTCGCCGCTGCCGCCGGCCCCTACCGGCGTCGCCGATTACTCGGCGGCGCTGCTCGCTGCCCTGAGCAAGTTGGCCGATGTGAGGGTGGGCGACACGGCGGCGGACGTCTGCCTGTACCACCTGGGCAACAACCCGCTGCACAGTGAAATCTACCGGCAGGCGCTGGCCCGGCCGGGGGTGGTGGTGCTCCACGACGCCGTTCTACACCACTTGCTCCTGGGGTCCCTCGACCGGCAGAGCTACTTCGAGGAGTTTGTTTACAACTACGGCGAGTCCGAGCGCGGCCGCGCGGCGCGGCTTTGGGACGCGCGCAGCCGCTCGGCGCAGGATGCGAGCTACTTCGACCGTGCCCTGGTGCGGCGCATCGGCGAGGTGTCGCGCGCGGTGGTGGTTCACAATCCGGCGGCGGCGCGGATCGTGCGCGATCACGCTCCCGGAGCCCGCGTAGCCGAGATCCCGCACTTGTTTGCGCCGGGGTGGGGTGGGGCGGACCCCCCGGTCCGCGCGGGTCCCCCTGGACCCGCCCAGGCCGACGAGGGCGTCGGCCGCGGACCGGGAGGTCCGCCCCACCCACGCGACGCGTTTCTTTTCGGCGTCTTCGGGCACCTGCGCGAATCGAAGCGGCTGCCCGGCATCCTGCGCGCCTTCGACCGCGTGCGGAGCCGGTGCGCCCGCGTACGGCTGCTCGTGGCCGGCGATTTCGTCTCGCAAGATCTCGAGTCCGCGCTCGCCCCCATGCTCAGCGCGCCGGGCGTTCTTCGCGCGCCCTATGTCCCGGAACCCGAATTCCAGGCGCTTGCCGCGTCCGTCGACGCCTGCATCAGCCTGCGCCACCCCTCGGCCCGGGAAACGTCGGGAATCGCTATCCGCCTCATGGGGATGGGCAAGCCGGTGCTGGTGAGCGCGGGGGAGGAAGTGGTGCGTTTCCCGGATGACGCCGTCATCCGAATCGACCGGGGACTTGCGGAAGAGCCGCTGCTGGTTGATTATATGATGTGGCTCGTCGAGCACCCCGAGCAGGCCCGCCAGATCGGTGCCCGCGCAGCCGCCCACATCGCGGCGCACCATTCTCCGGATCTCGTCGCGCGCCGCTACTTCGAATTGCTCTCGTCCTGCTGCCGCTGACCGCCGGGGCCGCTCCCCGCCCGCACGCGCCCATTCCGGTCCGGATCGTCCAGGAATTCGACGTGCTGGTGCCCATGCGCGACGGCATCGACCTCGCGGCCAACGTGTTCCGTCCGGAGGGAACCGCCCGCCTTCCCGCCATCCTCATCCGCACGCCTTACGGCAAGGGCTCCGAGCTCAGGCCCAACTACCGCGCCTTCGTCGAGCACGGCTACGCGGTTGTGATCGAAGACGTGCGCGGCCGCTACAAGTCCGAGGGCTTCTTCGACCCGTTGCGCCAGGAGGTGGCCGACGGCGAGGACACGCTGAGCTGGATCGCGCACCAGGAATGGTCCAATCGGCGGGTGGGCATGACCGGCGCGTCGTATCTAGGCATTGCGCAGTGGAAGGCGGCTCTATCCGCCAGCCCCTACCTCAAGGCGATTTTCCCCATCGTGGCCGGCTGCGACGACTATTTCGACCGCTTCTACTCGCGCGGCGGCGCCCTTAAGCTCGGCCACCGCCTGGAGTGGATCGCGGAGAACCTCCGCGCCCCGGCGTTCAAACCCGACTTCGACCGCTTCGTACTCGAGATGCCGCTGCGTTACACCGACCGCCTGGCAACCGGCCACAGCGTCGATTTCTTCCAGCAGGCTCTCGACCACCCCGCCTACGACGCGTTCTGGAAGTCGATCAGCACCCGCGGGGAGCTTGACCGCGTGCGCGTTCCGGTGTTTGCCGCAGCCGGCTGGTACGACAACTTCGCCGAAAGCGACCTGGAAGCCTTCAGCATCCTGCGGCGCAAAGGGCGGGTCTGCCGCCTCATCGTAGGGCCGTGGCCCCACGACCTCTTCTATCATTTTGGGAACGTGGACTTCGGGCCGGATTCGAGGGCGCCGCTGCGCAAGCTCCAGCTCGATTGGTTCGACACCTGGCTCCAGCCTCCCGCCAGCGCGCACGAGGCCGCCGCGCGCGACGCCGCCGCATCCGAGCCGCCCCTGAGGATCTTCGTCATGGGCGCCAACCGCTGGCGCGACGAGCGGGAGTGGCCGCTCGCGCGCGCCGTAGTGACGCCGTTCTTCCTGGCCGGCCACGGCAAGGCCATCACGCTCGCCGGAGACGGGCGTCTGGAGCCGCAACGGCCGCACCGCGGAACGCCCGACCGGTTCGTCTACGACCCCGCCGATCCCGTACCGACCGCCGGCGGCAACGTCTGCTGTAATCCCATGCGGATGCCCTGGGGACCTCGGGATCAGCGCGAAATCGAGCGGCGCCGCGACGTGCTGGTCTACACCAGCGCGCCGCTCAAGCGGCCGCTCGAGGTCACCGGGCCGGTGCGGGTGATCTTGTACGTGTCCACTAGCGCGCCGGATACCGATTTCACCGCCAAGGTGGTGGACGTATCCCCGGACGGCAGCGCGATCAACCTGTGCGATGGCATCTTGCGGCTGCGCTACCGCGACTCGATCGAGCGGCCGGCGCTGGCGCGGCCGGGCCAGGTTTATCCGATCGCCATCGACGCCGGGGTCACCAGCAACGAATTCGCCCCGGGCCACCGCATCCGGCTGGAGGTCTCAAGCAGCAATTTTCCCCACTATGACCGCAATCCCAACACCGGCCGCGCGGTGGCGGACGAGAAGGAGATGCGTCGCACGCGGCAAACGGTCTACCACGACCGCTCGCGCCCCTCGCAACTGCTGCTGCCGGTGATTCCGGAGAGTGCGGCGCCGCCGGCGGCCATCGCGCGGCGGCCGGTTCCGTCGCCATCGCCCGCGGCGCCCCGCGAGGTTCCGTCCACGGCCCTGCGCCCTCCGGGCGGCCATCCGTTTTGAGATAATGAAGTCTGCTCACGCAGGCGCGGTAGCCAAGGTGGTAAGGCAGAGGTCTGCAAAACCTTTATGCGTGGGTTCGACTCCCACCCGCGCCTCCACAATAGCCGACCGCATCCTGAAGCGGAACGGCCGTTGGTTAACACGGCTCGATCTTCTCGACGACCTCGATGCCCAGAACATTTCTCATAGGAATCAGTTCAGCTGGGACCTCGCCTTGAAGGACCAAGATCGCGCGCGCGTTCTGCGCGAGTCCCCTGGTAGCCTGCAGCGCTTCCATGACGGCCCGGTACTTGATGCATTGAAACATGCCCCGGACCACATCGGCCGTATTGGACAGCGAGGATTTCACCTCGACGGCAACGAAATCATCGTGATCCTGAAAAAACACATCCAGACAATCGCCCGAGGGCAATGGGTGTTCCGTCTCTCCAGGCCCTACTGATGAAGGCAAGCCAATCACGTCTGGATGACCTGCGACGAACTCCTTCAGTGCCCGGTGGTGCGTGCTTTCACCGCCGCCAACAAACGATGCGGCTTGGTGAAGGATAGTGCGATAGTCGAGTGGCTTCGGCTTCAAGCCGAATTCCTCAAGGACTGCTGGCCATCTATTGAAAGCAAATACTCTCTGGAGTTCAGCCTGGACGATGTTCCGCTGCTGTTTTCGGTTGAGCTTCTTGAAATCATCGAGGCTGGTGATGAACCACCCCACGCCCTCCCCTGGCAAGCCCGTGTGCTTGTTGACTACGAGACACTGGATAGCTGGAATGTCCACGGCCCAATCGACCGCGAGCCTCTTGAGAGCCTGCCCGATGGCGCCCAAAACATAATTCAAAGTCCGAGGATTGGACATTCCGAGTTCCGAAGCAAGATCCGAGTAGGTAATCGGCTGGAACGCCTGGGCTTGTCGCACCAAGAGGGGCAGCGCGCGCCTCGCGCGCTCCTGATACCGTTTATCTCCCGAGATACCGTTTGCGATCTGGGCCGTTTCGGCCATGGTCTCGTTCTCCAAGCAGAGTCCTCAGCACCGTCGTCCGTCACTACGACGCACGGACGGATTCGGAACTTCCATTCTGGACTTCTGGCTCCTGTTCATTTTACACCCAGCCGCCGACCCTTGATCCCGTTCCTTTTTATATCCGGTGAAAGCCCTTCAGAATGTCGCGCAGCGAGTAGCGCAGCGCGATCGGCCTCCCGTGCGGGCAGCTCATCGGGCAATCCGTGGCCGCCAGCAATTTCAGCAGCCAGCCGATCTTGTCGGCGTCCAGGCGCATGTTGACCTTGATCGCGGCGCGGCACGCGATCGAGGCCGCAATCGCCCGCCGCACCTGGTCCATCGAGACCTTGCGCAGCTCGCGGTCCGCGATCTCGAGAATCTCGCCCATGAGCCGCTCGATCTCCTCCGGGCGGATGCCCGCCGGCGCGCCCTTCACGGCGATGGTGCGCTGCCCGAACGGCTCGGTCTCAAATCCGCTGGCTTCGAGCTCGTCCGCGATGCGGTCGTAGTCCACCTGCTGGCCGGGCGTGAGCCGGATGATGAGCGGCATCAGCAGCCGCTGCATCTCGGCGCGTCCCGCCGCGCGTTCTTTCAGAATCTTCTCGAACAGGATGCGCTCGTGCGCCACGTGCTGGTCGATGATCCACAGGCCGTCGCGCCCCGCGGCCACGATGAAGCTCTCGTGGATCTGGCCGAGCGGCCGCAAATCCCCCAGCGCCGTCAGGCTCTGCGAAGGCTCCGGAACCAGCTCCGGCGGAAACGCACCGTGCGTATCGGGAATCGGAGCGCCGGGCACGGGCTCGGCCAACGGAATCGAGCCGCCGCCGAAATCGAAGCGCGGCTCGGCGGGCCGCGTGCCCCGCAGCGTGAACTCCGGGAGCGCCTCGCCCGCCCGCTCGGCCGGCATCTCGCTTGCCCCCGGCAGCCCCTGCTCCAACTGCTGCGAGAACTCCGAGTAGGGCAGCTCGGCCGCGGGCTGCGGCGTGGGCCGCGGAGCGGGCAGCGGAATCGAGGCCACCGGCTTCGACTCGATCAGCGCCTCCCGCAGCGCGTCGCGAACGAAATCGTGCACCAGGCTCGCCGCGCGGAAACGCACCTCGGTCTTGGAGGGGTGCACGTTCACGTCGACCTCCTCGTAGTCGCAATCGAGGAACAGCAGCGCGAACGGGAAGCAGGCGGGCGGCATCAGGTTGTGATAGGCGGCCGAGATGGCGTGCAGCAGCAGGCGGTCGCGGATCAGCCGCCGGTTGACGAACAGGAAAATGGAATTGCGGTTGAGCTTCTGAATCTGCGGGCGGGAAATGAATCCGCTCAGGCGGAAGATCCTGCGCGCCGCTTCCCCGCCCGGCTCCGCCGGCGCCTCCTCGAGCGCGCGCTCGCGCACGCCCAGCTCCACCAACTCGTCGAGCATCTGGCTGCCGAAGACCTGGTAGACGCGGTCGCGCAGCTTCTCGGCCGGCGCCACGTCCAGCAGCTCCTTTTCGTCGCTCACCAGGAGGAAGGCCTTGTCGGGATGCGCCAGGCTATAGTGCGTCACCAGCGAGGCCACGTGCGCCAGCTCGGTCTGCTCCGAGCGCAGGAACTTCTTCCGCGCCGGCACGTTGAAGAACAGGTCGCGGACCGTGATCTGCGTGCCCGGAGCCAGCGCCGCCTCCTCGCTTCGGAGCATCTTCCCGCCCACGATCTCGACCAGCGCCCCGGTCTGCTCCTCGCGCGCCCGCGTTTCGAGCAACAGCCGCGAGACGGAGGCGATCGACGGCAGCGCTTCGCCACGGAATCCCAGAGTCGAGATGTGGAGCAGGTCGCGCGCGCTCGAGAGCTTGCTGGTGGCGTGCCGCTCGAAGGCCAGCATGGCATCGTCGCGCAGCATGCCGCAGCCGTCGTCAGTGATGCGGATCAGGCGCCGCCCCCCGCTCGCCACCTCGACCCGCACCCGCGTGGCCCCGGCGTCGAGCGCGTTCTCGAGCAGCTCCTTGACCACCGAAGCCGGCCGCTCGACCACTTCCCCCGCCGCGATCTTATTGGCGACCTCGTCGGACAGGATGCGGATGCGGCCCATGCGTCTACTGTAGCGGAGCCCGAACCGAGCCGCGACCGTCAGGGAGCGGACTCCAGCTAAGCGGCTTCCCGGCTACGCACCGTCTTCGAGATCTCCTCGCCGGTGGTCCTACGGGCGACGCGCAGGTCGTACTCCGACTGCAGGTTCAGCCAGGTCTCGGGCGCCACCCCGAAATACGTGCCGAGCCTCAACGCGGTGTCCGCGCTAATAGCACGTGTCCCGTGAACGATTCCATGGATGCGGTTCGGGGGCACGTGCAGATCGCGGGCGAGACGATTGATGCTGATGCCGAGCGGCTTCATGAACTCCTCGCTCAGTATCTCGCCGGGGTGGATTGGATCGAGCAGCTTCACAGTTTTGGCCATGGAAGTCATTCGTCTCTTTGTCTGAGAATAAGCGGGACCACGCCCTTGAGATCTACCCTAGCCGTGATGGAAGCACGACCAGGCAACGTACAATCCGACGGCGATCTCGACAAGACCGAAAACCCTCGCCGCCGGCAGAAAAGGGTCCGCCGCCCTGCGCTGCGCGTCAGCGAGCCCCGGCTCGCTAAGTAAGCGCTCCGGCAGCCGCACCGGTCCCCATTTACGCAGACACCACGCCGGCTTGAGCAGCACCGCCAATCCCGTGCCCACGATGCCCGCGCAGGTTGCCCCACAGAAGACGAAATAGACCACAGAGGACCCACCTGCTCCAACTCGGGGCGCGGGTTCGCCCCCGGTACGGTGCAGGGAGAGTAAGGCTGACGCCGCCATGTAAACGACGACGACCGTGAGGATAAGGCCCAAGGTCCGGATCTGGAACCGCCCTCCCCACGTGGAGAGCATAGTGCGACGCATCGATCCATGGCAACCGAGCCAGGAGGGAAGGTCGAACCAGCGCCGCGGGGAGACGAGCATCACGAGCCCGTCAACCAATCCAATCCCCAAAACAAGGACCGCCACACTGACCCCCAAGAGCTGGGGCACCGCTAACGCTGCCATATTCACCAACTATAGCCGGAGCCGAACGTCGCGGGCGGGTCCCTGAGCTACCCGTTCATCGAGTTCAAAAACTCCGCGTTGCTCCGCGTCTTCGAGAGCTTGTCCAGAAGCAGCTCCATCGCCTCCACCTGCGAGAGCGGCGAAAGCACCTTGCGCAGCACCCACACCCGGTTCAGCTCTTCCTTCGGCTGCAAGAGCTCCTCCTTACGGGTGCCGCTGTGGTTGATGTCGATGGCCGGGAAGACGCGCTTGTCCACCAGCTTGCGGTCCAGGTGGATCTCCTGGTTGCCGGTGCCCTTGAACTCCTCGAAGATCACGTCGTCCATGCGGCTCCCGGTGTCGATCAGCGCCGTGGCGATGATGGTCAGCGAGCCGCCTTCCTCGATGTTGCGCGCCGCGCCGAAGAACCGCTTCGGCCGTTGCAGCGCGTTCGAATCGACGCCGCCCGAGAGCACCTTGCCCGAGGGTGGGACGATGGTGTTGTAGGCCCGCGCTAGGCGCGTGATCGAATCCAGCAGGATCACCACGTCGCGCTTGTGCTCCACCAGCCGCTTGGCCTTTTCGATGACCATCTCGGCCACCTGCACGTGCCGCGCCGCCGGCTCGTCGAAGGTCGAGCTGATGACCTCGCCCTTCACCGAGCGCTGCATGTCGGTCACTTCCTCCGGACGCTCGTCGATGAGCAGCACGATCAGCACGATCTCCGGGTGATTGGCCGTGACCGAGTTGGCGATCGATTGCAGCAGCATGGTCTTGCCGGTGCGCGGAGGCGAGACGATCAGCCCGCGCTGGCCCTTGCCCAGGGGCGTCAGCAGGTCCATGATGCGGCCCGAGTAGTTGTCCTTGACCGTCTCCAGCTTCACCCGCTCGTTGGGATAGAGCGGCGTGAGGTTGTCGAAGAAGATCTTGTTCCGCGATTCCTCGGGCGGCTCGAAGTTGATGGCGTCCACCTTGATGAGCGCGAAGTAGCGCTCGCCCTCTTTCGGCGGGCGGATCTGGCCCGAGATGGTGTCGCCGGTCCGCAGATCGAAACGGCGGATCTGGGAGGGCGAGACGTATACGTCGTCGGGACCCGGCAGGTAGTTGTACTCCGGCGCGCGCAAGAAGCCGAAGCCGTCCGGCAGGCACTCCAGCACTCCTTCGGAGAAGATGAGCCCGCTCTTCTCCGCCTGCGCCTGGAGGATCTTGAAAATCACCTCCTGCTTGCGCAGGCCGGAGACGCCGGTCAGCCCCAGCTCTTTGGCTATGCCGTTGAGCTGCTGGATGCTCATGTCTTTGAGCGCGACCAGGTCGAGCGTGGTCGCCGCCGTCGGGCCGTTCTTTTGGGGCGGCGCGTTTCCGCCCGGTCCCGTGTTGCGCCCTTTGCGGGCACCCGCTTGCGGAGGGGCGTCGGCGGGGGGCGTTTGCGTTTGCGCCTGGGGCTTTTCCTCCTGCGTTTGGGTTGGATTTACGACTTCTTCTGGGTTGTCCATATGGCTTGCCAAATCTCCCTTACTCCCCGGCCGGTCACGGCCGAGAACGGCATGGGCCCTTCCGCGCCCGTTTGGCGCCCCAAGGCTTCCAGGCCGCGTATCTGTTCCGATCGGTTCAGCTTGTCAATCTTCGTGGCGACAACCAGGTGCCGCCGGTTGTGAAACTCGAGCCAGCGCTGGAGTTCCAGGTCCTTCTCCATCCACCCGCGCCGGGCATCCACCAGCAGGATCGCCAGCGCCAGGTTCTCCCGCCCGAGCAGGTAATCTTCGACTAACTGCTTCCAGCCCGCGATCGTCTGCTGGGAAACGTGGGCGTAACCATACCCGGGAAGATCCGCGAAGCAGAACTCCCCGTTCACGCGATAGAAGTGAATCAGTCTTGTCGATCCGGGTTTTTTGCTGGTATTTGCCAGTTGCCTGCCTCCAAGCAGGCAGTTCAGCAGGCTGGATTTGCCCACGTTACTCCTGCCGAGAAACGCGATTTCAGGTAGTTCCTCGGGCGGAAACTGCTCCCGGCGGGCTGCTCCAATTATATACTGAGCGGTCACGGTTTGGTCGATGGTCGATGGTCGATAGTCGATGGCACCATCGACCATCCACTATCGACCATCGACTCTTCTAATGCAGCTTCTCTTCGCTGGGCTGCTGGGCCGCCATCTGCTCCACCGCTCCGGCGGTCGGCGCCAGGGGTAATGCGATGATCTCCCGCTCCAGGGCGATCTTGAGCACCTCGTCCATGGATTCGACGAAGTGCAGCTTCATGTCCGCGCGAATGGCCCCTGGAATGTCGGGGAGATCCTTTTCGTTATCCTTGGGGACGATCGCCTCCCGAATGCCGTGGCGGCGCGCCGCCAGCAGCTTCTCCTTCAGCCCGCCGATGGGCAGCACGCGGCCGCGCAGCGTGATCTCGCCCGTCATCGCGATATCGCAGCGCACCGGAATCCGGGTCAGGGCGCTTATGATCGCGGTCGCCAGCGTGATCCCGGCCGAAGGCCCATCCTTGGGGATGGCACCTTCAGGGACGTGCACGTGAATGTCCAGGTTCCGGTAAAAATCGCGCGGCAAACCCAACTGGTGCGCGCGCGACCGGGTGTAGCTCAGCGCCGCCTGCGCGGACTCCTGCATCACGTCGCCCAACTTCCCCGTGGTGGTCAGCTTGCCCTTGCCGTCCATGATCGTGGCTTCGGTGGTCAGAATCTGCCCCCCGACCTCGGTCCACGCCAGCCCTACCGCCGCCCCGATCTCATTCGATTTATCGGCTTCCAGGTCGCGGAACTTCAGGGGGCCCAGGTACTCCGGAACCAGCGCTGCGCTGATCACGGCACGCTCCGGCTGCGGCTGCTCCTGTCCGTCCGGGCCGGGCATCGCGTTCACCGTCCGCCGCGCCACCTTGCGGCAGATGTTGCCGATCTCGCGCTCCAGGTTGCGAACCCCCGCTTCCCGCGTGTAGTACTGGACCAGGGTCATCAGGCCCTCGTCGCTGAACTCGACCAGCTTGTCCGAGAGGCCGGTCTCCTTCATCTGCTTCTTCACCAGGAACCGCTTGGCGATCTCCAGCTTCTCCAACTCCGTGTACCCGGAAAGCCGGATCACTTCCATGCGGTCCTGCAAAGCCGGCGGGACGGTGTGCAGCACGTTGGCCGTGGCGATGAAGAAGACCTGGCTCAGGTCGTACTCCACGTCCAGGTAGTGATCCATGAACATGAAGTTCTGCTCCGGATCCAGCACCTCGAGCAGCGCCGCCGAGGGATCGCCCCGGAAGTCCATCGACATCTTGTCCACTTCATCCAACATGAAGACCGGGTTCCGCGTGCCCGCCTTGCGCATCATCTGGATGATCTGGCCCGGCAGCGCGCCGATATAGGTGCGCCGGTGGCCCCGGATCTCGGCCTCGTCCCGCACGCCGCCGAGCGAGAGCCGGATGAACTTGCGCCCTGTGGCCTTGGCCACCGACATGCCCAGCGACGTCTTGCCCACGCCCGGCGCGCCCACGAAGCACAGGATCGAGCCGCGCGGGTTCTTCACCAGCCGCCGCACCGCCAGGAACTCCAGGATCCGCTCCTTGATCTTCTCCAGGCCGTAGTGGTCCGATTCCAGAACGCCCTCGGCGAATTTCAGGTCGCGAATCTCCTTCGACTTCTGCTTCCACGGCACCGCCAGGAGCCACTCCAGGTAGTTGCGGGAGACCGTGGACTCGGCCGACATCGGCGGCATGTTCTCCAGCCGCTTCAGCTCCGCCAGCGCCTTCTCGAGGGCGTCCTTGGTCATCCCCGCGGTTTCGATCTTCTTCTTCAGCTCGTCGATCTCGCTCTTCTCGCCGCGGCCCAGCTCCTTCTGGATGGCCTTGATCTTCTCGTTGAGGTAATACTCCTTCTGCGCGCGCTCCATCTGGCGCTTCACGCGGCCCTGGATGGTGCGATCGACGTTCAGCTTTTCGATCTCGATATCGAGCATCTCGGCGACGCGCGTCAGCCGGTCGATGGGATCGAAGATCTCGAGCAGCTCCTGCTTCTCTTCGATGGTGAGCTGGAGATTGGCGCCGATCGTGTCGGCCAGCTTGCCGGGATCGTCCACCCGGATGGCCGCGATCATGGTCTCGTAGTTCAGGTTCTGGCTGAGCTTGATGTACTGCTCGAACAGCGTGGTGACGCGCGTGACCAGGGCTTCCAGTTGCGGGCCCGGCTCCACTTTGAAGTGCGCCACCTTGACTACCGCGCGGAAGAAGCCCTCGTCCTCGGCCACCGAGACGATTCTGCCCCGCTCGATGCCTTCCACCAGGACCTTGATGTTGCCGTCGGGCAGGCGCAGGCTCTGCACGATGCTGACGATCGTCCCGACGCTGTAGATCTCCTCCGGGCGCGGCTCGTCGATCGAGGCGTCGTGCTGCGTGGCCAGGAAAATGCGCTTGTCCCCGCCCAGCGCCTCTTCGAGAGCGCGCACGCTCGACTCGCGCCCCACCACGAACGGGGTCATCATGTGCGGAAAGATGACCACGTCGCGGACCGGCATCATCGGTAGACGTCTTGAATCCGATTTCTCTTTGGATGTAAGCATTTCAGTCTCTCAAGCGCCGGCGGCGCCCGGAGATGCACCAGCCAGCCCACCTCGCGCTTCGGGCTTGTTGGGATTATCTCTCTCGGCCCCGCCCCGGCCCCACACGGGACCGCGCACGGCTGCACACGGAAGAATACGGCGCCCCAGGAACTCCCTACCCAGCCTTCTCCAGCAATGCCAGACTGATCTTCTGGGTCATCACCATCTCCTTGGTCACCAGAAACTCGCGGACCTTCTTGTATGACGGGAGATAGTACATCAGATCCAGCATCAGATCTTCCAGGATCATGCGCAGGCCCCGCGCCCCCACCTTGCGCTCCATCGCGAGTTCCGCGATGGCCTCCAGCGCGTCATCGCTAAATCTCAGTCTAACATTTTCGAATTCGAACAATCGCTGGTACTGCTTCACGATGGCGTTCTTGGGTTTGACCAGGATCTGCATCAGGGCCGACTTGTCCAGGTCCTCCAAGATGCCGACCACCGGAAGGCGCCCGATGAACTCGGGAATGAAGCCGAACTTGATCAGATCGACGGGCTGTATCCGCTCCAGCAGGTCGATATCGCGCTTGCTGCCGGGGTTGGCCACGAACGGCTTGTTGCCGTCCGCTTCCGCCGCCAGGAAGCCCATGGACTTCTTGCCTACGCGCCGCGCGATGATCTTCTCCAGTCCCACAAAGGCGCCGCCGCAGATGAACAGGATGTTCGTGGTGTCCACCGGTGTGAACTCCTGGTGCGGGTGCTTGCGGCCGCCCTGCGGCGGGACGTTGGCGATGGTGCCCTCCAGGATCTTCAGAAGCGCCTGCTGGACTCCCTCCCCCGAGACATCGCGAGTAATGGAGGGATTTTCATCTTTGCGGCTGATCTTGTCGATCTCGTCGATGTAGATAATGCCCGTCTGGCAGCGCTGCACGTCCCAGTCGGCGTTTTGCAGCAGGCGCAGAATTATGTTCTCTACATCTTCGCCCACATAGCCCGCTTCGGTCAGCGTGGTGGCGTCCACGATGGCGAAGGGTACGTCGAGGATTCGAGCCAGCGTTTGCGCCAGCAACGTCTTGCCGGAACCGGTGGGCCCCATCAGCACGATGTTGGACTTGGCCACTTCCACATCCCCACCGCGCTGCTTGTTCATGTGGATGCGCTTGTAGTGGTTGTAGACGGCGACGGCCAGCTTCTTCTTGGTGGCGTCCTGTCCGATCACGTACTGATCCAAATACTCCTTCAGTTCCAATGGCTTAGGAAGCTTGTGCGGGGCCGCGTAAGGGGAGTCGTGCCGGTCGTCTTCGAGGATCGAATTGCAGACCGCGATGCACTCGTCGCAGATGTACGCGCGCGGGTAATCGCTGGGGGAAGAGATCAGCTTCCCGACAACATCCTGGCTTTTATGGCAGAAGGAACAGCGCAACGGCTCGTCAGAACCAACGCGTTTCATTTAAGATAGCTCCCGAACCGCACTCAGCATAAACGGCTACGCAGAGACACCCCCATTATCGCCGGAACGCTCGATCCTCGCAATCGGGAAGTTGAGTACTAGACCGTACGGGCAGTACCACGAACGGGTCCAGCCGTCAGCCATCGGCCGTCGGCCGAGTGGGGGGCTTCCCCTCACTCCACTCGCCGGGGACGGTCTGGGATGTCGCCGGCGGCGAAAACCAGGGGGCGGTCGAGAATCATCTCGACGCTGCTGCCTTGGGCCAGGACGGTGTCGGCCCCGTGCGAGATCAGCAGTCCGGCCACCGCTCCCGCCGCGGCGCCTATGCCGACTCCCATACCCGCATGTCCGGCGGCAGACCCCGCCATGCCTCCGACCGAAGCCCCGGCCCCCGTTGCCACCCCGACGGTCCTGGCGTCTGCGCCGGGGTCGCCCTCGCCCTTGATGGAGCCCTCCTGGCTGTCCACGTGGCCGCGGGTTTGGGCGTCAACGTTGTCCACCCGCGCGCGGAAATCGCGCGTGACGCCGTTGCGGAGCGTGAGCGAATCGAACCGGATGAAAATCTCGCCGCGGCCCTTCACCCGGCCGGGCGGCTTGACGAAGGTCAGCGTCCCGGCCACGTGGCTGCCCGGCGGGATCACCACCACGCCCTTCGACAGGATGGGGAAGGCCGTGCGCAGGTACACCCGGTCGCCCTCCGTGGAGTGCTTCGTGCTGACGCTGTTGACCAGCAGGAGCGGAATGCGCGTGCCGGCCTCGACGGTGTACTCGACCGGTTTGGGCGGTTCCGCGGGATTCGCCGAAGCGCCCGCGGTCAGGGCGTCCGCCCTCTCGTAGATCAGAGTAGCTTCCACGTCGCGGCCGGCGATTTCCCGGCTGACGGTCAGCACCCTCCGGTCCCGGGAGACCGTCCAGCGGTCCATCTGCGTGTAATTCCGGCCCGGATCGTTCACAATTGTGTTGACCAGCAGCGCCGACCCTTCCCATTTCGCAACGGTGTTGAGCGAGCGGCGCCCGATGGTGACACGGGCCTCCTTGCCGTCGGTGGTGAAGGACCAGCGGGAGGGGCCCGAGACGCAGTGGATGGCGCCGCCGCGCTGTTCGATCTCGAGCGTGGCCGCCGCCGGCTCGGGCAGTGCGCCGGGCTCGCCCTGCTGGGACTTCAGCTTCCACGTTCCGCTGAAATCCTGACCGCACGCGAGCGGGACGAGAACGAAAAGCGACAGGACCACCGGGACTATTCGCGCCACTAATCGAAAAAATACCCCAAAGCGGCCCGCAACACAAGAGGGAACGTGGGACGAACTTCAAGCTGCTCGCCAGACCGGCCGCGCGTTCACCCATGCGCGTTGATAAAGTCCAGCACCTGCTGGTGTATGAGATCGCGAGCACGTCGAACGGATGCTTTGTGCTCCGCAACCGCGCGTTGCGCATGCGGATTTTCGATCGGCCACTGCAGGCGCCAGATGCCGCCTGGAAAAATGGGGCACGTGTTCTCGGTCTCACGGCTGCACAGAGTGATCACGAAGGTGAACTGCTGGCCGAAATACGTTTCGGCCGGCTTGGCTCGGTGGCCGGAGATATCGACGCCGGCCTCCCGCATGGCTTCAACCGCGTCAGGATCGAGATCCGTGGCTTCACAGCCGGCACTCGCCACATCGAAGCGATCTCCGGCCAAATGCCGGAGAAAGCCCTCCGCCATCTGGGTTCGGCACGAGTTGTCGGTACAGAGAAACAGAACCCTGGGCTTGATCACTCGACATACTCCTTTCTCAACTAGGCGTGCTCAATCGGGTGCCATCACATAGGTTGCCCGCAGCCCGATCGGGTCGCCTCCGGAGACCAACTCCAGTTCCAACACCACGGAATCCCCGGCCAACAGTTTCGAGAACGAGACTTTGGTCGCGCTTCGCTTGACCTCGTCGAACTCCGGGCGCAGATGGTCGGTCACCCAAGACTGATACTGTGCCCACGACATGCCGGCCTTCAGGGTCCAGCGCATCGTGATCGACCCTGTCGTGGATGATGGCGCTTCGGCATCAAGAATGGCCCCATCCGTTGGCACCGACAGCTCGCGCAGTCTCTCGCCCAGTCCGACCGGGTCGAGCTTCGCTGCGGGCGCACAGGCCAGTTGGACAAGGCCGAGTGCAACCACAACCACGCGCGCGCCGCGCATTGCTGAGGGCATCACGCCGCCTCCGACGCATCCCAAACGTGTGGCGTTTGGGGACAGTGCAGGCACGTGAACTCCCGCGCGCCTAGCGCTTCCGGGAGGAGCACGACCGGGGCGCCCGTCGCACGAGCGATACGCTCGAGGACGTGTCTGCGGAACAGCGATGACCACGCGCGCAACACAGGCTGCGGGATGATGATCAAATCCGGCTTGAGGTCTGCTGCGACTCCCGTGACCGCTTGCACCAGGTCGCCGTCAAGGATCGCCAAGTCCTTGAGCGCCAATTCAGGGATGCACCGCGTCCTGACTGCCTCGAACCCGGCCTCCGCCTGCGCACGGAGTAACTCTCGATACCTTTTGCGGCCCAGGAAATTGTAGCCTGGGTCTGCTGGTATCGGAGGGATCGGAGGAAGAACATGCAGCACTTGCAGTTCGGCGTGCTGCGCCAGTGCGATGCTTACCGCGTAATCGAGTGAACGATCGCAGGAACCCGGTCTGTGCACCAGTGTGAGAATGCAGCCCATCCCATGCCCCCTCTGAGAACCACGGCGACTAGCGCCGGTTTACCGGAACCGAACTCCGCTGATGCCAACGACCGATGGGGCAGTCGGCGGTTCCCTTTCCCATCGAGCCGCACAAAATCGCATAATACCGATGAATGCCTCCCAGCCATCAGACGGCGGCCATGAGAGCTTTCAACCTCCTCAGCACTCCCGCACTAGCGCAGTAGCACGTCCTTGGGCCATCAACGGTGCCGGTGATCAGCCCCACCTCCTTGAGCACCTTCAAGTGCTGCGAAACGGTAGACTGCGCGAGTCCGACTATGTCAACCAGATCGCCGCAAATACAGGCGTCCTGCCGTGATAAGAGCCGCAGGATGCGCACCCTCGCCGGGTGGCCGAGCGCCCTCGCAAGCGAAGCCAATTCCAGATCCGCTTCATCTCCTTCGATGGGACGAAGGTCCGGCCGGAAGGGTTCGGCGGTTGCCGCACACGCCGCTGATTTAGTCGGGACCAAGCTGTTTCTAGTTTATCGTAAAACTACGATAATGCAAGGGCGGCGAGTTTCAAACCCTTCACCGGAACGCCCGGCGCCTGGACGGCCCGCCAGGACGGCCCGATTTAGGGGGCCGGGCTTCAGCAGGTGGGCAGGCAACTTCCGCCCGGCCTCGTCCCGATGCCCGCCTGGCTGCGGCGAGCCACGAGCGATGGCTTCCGCCGGTCACGACCCCAGCAGGTTGATCTGCCCGATGCCACCGGTGACCGTGAGGCGCAGGTGCACGTCGGACTTGCCGTAGGCGTCGTTGACGTAGTAGCTACCGTCTTTGTGGAGGCCCTGCACGTTGACGCCGCCCAGGCCGCCGGTGGCCGTGGCCCGAACGCCCACATCGCGCGGCAGCCTCACCGTGGCCTCGCCCACTCCGCCACGGACCTCGGCCTCAAGGTCGTGGTCCCAGGCGCCGGTCAGGTCAACCTGCAACTCGCCCGCGCCAATCTCGATCTCCAGCCTGCGCAGGGCCGTGCCCGAGAGCTTGAGAGTGCCTTTGCCGGCCCCCACGTTGACCCGCAGGTCGATGGGCACCTTGTCGTTCAGGTGCAGGTCCCAGCGGTTGTCCCTGTGGCCGGTGTTGAAGCCATGGACGGGAGGCTGGCGGACGGTCAGGTAGCCGCGGCCGGCGCTGACGTCGTACTTGATCTCGGGCTTCCAGGAGCGCACCGAGTAGTGGAAGTCGGCATCCAGCAGCTTGGCGCTGCCGCCCTCGATCCACAATTCGCCGGCGCCCATGTCCACCTGGACCCGCGCCGATTCGGCCCCGGCCAGCTCGACCGACCGCGTATCCGAGGTTTCCTGCGGCTGCTCATATGGGGCGCAGCCCACCGCGAGCAGGGCGGCGCCGGCGACTACGGCCAGGCAAGTTCCGTTCATGCCTCAAGATACGACAATCGGGGGGCTCATGTTCCGCCGTTTCACGGGTGTGGCGCACGATCTGCCCGTCCGGGTCCGATTTTTCGGGTATTCGCCTCTTGATTGTGGTATAAGGTTTAGGAGCATTTGACGCGGGGCGCCGCTATCGGTGTGCCCGGGTCGGGTCGGTTAGAATACCGCGATAAGGCAAAGGATGTCCCGTTCGGGCGCCGCAACCCGATTCGCAAAGAGAAGGATCAGAGATGAAGGAAAAAGGTGTAGTGAAGTGGTTCAATGCAGCCAAGGGGTACGGCTTCATTCAAAGAGAAACAGGGGAGGACGTGTTCGTGCACTACTCCGCCATCCAGTCTTCCGGGTACCGGACGCTCGATGAGGGTGCGCAGGTTGAGTTCTCCGTCAAGAAGGGTCCGAAGGGCCTGCAAGCCGAGGATGTGAAGCTGATCTGACAAGATTGCTTTTGGGGGCGGCGCGCCCAAGCCGCCGCCCCGTATCAGTCGCACCCACCGATGTTGAAGCGGACCTCGCAACATGGTCAAATAGGGGTTACCCCAGCAGGCCCGAGCTAAACCTGGAGGACTACCGGTTTGAATAGTGCGATCCTGGCCCTGGAAGACGGAACGGTCTTCGAGGGCAGCAGTTTTGGTGCGCGCACCGAGAGCTCCGGAGAAGTCGTCTTCAATACGGCGATCACCGGCTACCAGGAGATCTTCACGGATCCTTCCTACTGCGGCCAGATCGTCGTCCTCACGTACCCCGAAATCGGAAACTACGGCGCCAACCATTGGGACAGCGAATCGTCCCGCCCTTACATTGAGGGGCTGGTGGTGCGCGAGTTCTCGCCCATCGCCAGCAACTGGCGGCGCGACGAGGACGCCAACAAGTTCCTCGAAGCCGCCAATATCCCGGTGATCGCCGAGATCGACGCCCGGGCCCTGGTGCGCCACCTGCGCAACCGAGGCGTGATGCGCGGCGTGCTCTCGACGGCCGGCGGCGACGCCAAGGAACTGGTTGAGAAGGCGCGCTCGATTCCCACCATGGCCGGTCTGGACCTGGCCACGCGCGTGTCGACCTCCGCGCGCTACGAGTGGGACCAGGGCGTGGATGCCTGCTCGCCCTCCGAGGACTGGGGCCGCGCCGCCGAGCGCGAGTTCCACGTGGTGGCCTACGATTTCGGAATCAAGCGCAACATCCTGCGCCGGCTGGTGCACATGGGCTGCCGGGTGACCGTGGTCCCGGCGCTGACCTCGGCCGAAGACGTGCTAGCGCTCCATCCGGACGGCGTGTTCCTCTCGAACGGGCCGGGCGATCCCGAGCCGCTCACAACGCAGATCGGCAACATCCGCAAACTGGTCGGCAAGACGCCGCTGTTCGGAATCTGCCTGGGGCAGCAGTTGCTGGGCCTCGCGCTCGGCGGCCGCACCTACAAGCTGAAGTTCGGCCATCGCGGCGCCAATCACCCGGTGCTGAACAAGGTGACGGGGCGGGTGGAAATCACGTCGCACAACCACGGCTTCGCGGTGGACCCCGAGTCGCTCAACCCGGCCGATATCGAGCTGACGCACGTGAACCTGAACGACGGAACACTCGAAGGCTTCCGCCACCGCCGCGAGCCGGTCTTCTGCGTGCAGTATCACCCCGAGGCCGCGCCCGGGCCCCACGACTCGCTCTACCTGTTCGAGGACTTCAAGGGGCTCATGAAGGGGGAGCGGTGATGTGGCGCAGCCTCTCAGGCTGCCGTCTCGGCACTCTTGCCGAGACCAGGCGCCGAGACGAGTCTCGGCGCGGCAGGCACGAGTGCCTGCGCCACAGGGAACTGGAACCAGGAAACTAGCCCATGCCGAAACGCACTGACATCCACAAGATCCTGATCGTGGGGTCCGGCCCCATCGTCATCGGGCAGGCGTGCGAGTTCGACTACTCCGGCACGCAAGCCTGCAAGGCGCTGAAGGCGGATGGCTACCAGGTGGTCCTGGTCAATTCGAACCCGGCCACCATCATGACCGACCCCGACTTGGCGGACCGCACCTACGTCGAGCCGCTCTCGCTGGCGTTCCTCGAAGAAGTGATCCGCAAGGAACGGCCCGACGCGCTGCTTTCGACCGTAGGTGGGCAGACCGGATTGAACCTCTCGGTGGAGCTGGCCGAGGCGGGCGTGCTCGACCGCTACGGCGTGGAACTGATCGGCGCCAAGATCGACGCCATCAAGAAGGCCGAAGACCGGCTGATGTTCAAGGACGCCATGCGCGGGATCGGCCTCGAGTGCCCGGATTCGAAGCTGGTCAACAACCTCGACGACGGACTCGAATTCGCCGAGCGCATCGCGTACCCCGTCATCCTGCGGCCGAGTTTCACGCTGGGCGGCACCGGCGGCGGCATCGCGTACAACCGCGAAGAGATGGTGGAGCTGCTCGAGCGCGGCCTGGACCTTTCGCCGGTCCACGAGGTGCTGGTGGAAGAGAGCGTGCTGGGCTGGAAGGAATTCGAGCTGGAGGTGATGCGCGACCTGGCGGACAACGCCATCATCATCTGCTCGATCGAGAACTTCGATCCCATGGGCGTCCACACCGGCGACTCGATCACGGTGGCCCCGGCGCAGACGCTCACGGACCGCGAATACCAGATGATGCGCGATGCCGCCATCAAGTGCCTGCGCGAGATCGGCGTGGATACGGGCGGATCGAACGTGCAGTTCGCCTTCCACCCCGAGAACGGCCGCATGGTGATCATCGAGATGAACCCGCGCGTGTCGCGCAGCTCGGCGCTGGCCTCGAAGGCTACCGGGTTCCCCATCGCCAAGATCGCGGCCAAGCTGGCCGTGGGCTATAGGCTGGACGAGATTCCGAACGACATCACCAAGAAGACGCCGGCCTGCTTCGAGCCCACCATCGACTACGTGGTGGTGAAGATTCCGCGCTGGCAGTTCGAGAAGTTCCCCGGCTCCCAGAGCGTGCTGGGCACGCAGATGAAGTCGGTGGGCGAGGTGATGGCCATCGGGCGAACGTTCAAACAGGCGCTCGGAAAGGGCATGCGCAGCCTGGAGAGCGGCAAGTCGTCCGCGTCGGATGTCTACGACCGGGAGCTGATCGCGGGCAAGCTCATCACGCCGAACCCGGACCGGCTGGCGTACATACGCTTCGCCTTCGAGTGCGGCTACACGGTGGAGCAGGTGCGCGAGCACACCTCCATCGATCCGTGGTTCCTGGAGCAGGTGCGGGAGGCGGTGGCCTACGAGCAGGACCTGGGCGCGGAGACTCTGGAGACGGTGACGCGCGAGCAGTTGCGCAAGGCCAAGCGCGACGGCGTTTCGGACCGGCGCCTGGCGCAGTTGTGGAAGGCCGATCCGCTGGCTGTGCGCGCGCGGCGGAAGGAGTTGGGCGTGCGGGCGGTGTTCAACCGCGTGGATACGTGCGCGGCCGAGTTCGAGAGCTTCACGCCGTACCTGTATTCGAGCTACGAGGGCGAGTGCGAGGCCTCGCCTTCCACGCGCAAGAAGGTGATGATTCTGGGCAGCGGGCCGAACCGCATCGGGCAGGGGATCGAGTTCGACTACTGCTGCTGCCACGCGTCCTTCGCGCTGCAGGAGTTCGGCGTCGAATCGATCATGGTCAACTGCAACCCGGAGACCGTCTCGACCGATTACGACACGTCGGACCGGCTGTACTTCGAGCCGCTGACGCTCGAGGAAGTGCTGAACATCTACGACACCGAGAAGCCGGACGGTGTGATCGTGCAGTTCGGCGGGCAGACCCCGCTGACGCTGGCGCTGCCGCTCAAGGCGGAGGGCGTTCCGATCATCGGCACCGATCCCGCGAACATCGACCTGGCCGAGGACCGGAAACTGTTCGGCGCGCTGCTCGACCGGCTTGGGATTCCGTCGCCCGAGAACGGCACGGCGACGAGCGTCGAAGAAGCGTGCGCGGTGGCGCGGCGAATCGGATACCCGGTTCTGGTGCGGCCGTCCTACGTGCTGGGCGGGCGCGCCATGGTGATCGCCTACGACGAGGACACGGTGCGGCGGTACATGCGCGAGGCCGTGGTGTTCTCGCAGGACCGGCCGGTGCTGGTTGACCGGTTCCTCGAAAACGCGACCGAGATCGACGTGGACGCGCTCGGCGACGGCACGGACGTGCTGGTGGCCGGCATCATGGAGCACATCGAGGAGGCGGGCGTGCACTCGGGCGACAGCTCCTGCGTGCTGCCGCCGTATTCGCTGGCGCCGGAGACGCTGGCCACGGTGCGCGAGTACACCGAGCGCCTGGCGCGCGCGCTGAACGTGATCGGCCTGATGAACGTGCAGTACGCCGTGCAGAAGGGCAAGGTGTACGTGCTCGAGGTAAACCCGCGGGCTTCGCGCACGGTGCCGTACGTGAGCAAGGCGACGGGCGTGCCGCTGGCCAAGATCGCGGTGGGGCTGATGCTCGGCAAGAAGCTGCGCGAGCTGGGGAGCCTGACGGGCGGGCGCACTAGCGGCGTGCTGCCGGTGCCGCAGTTCTTCGTGAAGTCCCCGGTATTCCCCTTCGCGAAGTTCCCCGGCGTGGACCCGGCGCTGGGCCCCGAGATGCGCTCGACCGGCGAAGTGATGGGCGTGGGCGAGAACTTCGGCGAGGCGTTCGCGAAGGCGCAGTTGAGCGCGGGCACGCCGATCCCGGACAAGGGGACGCTCTTCGTTAGCGTGAATGAAGGGGACAAGGCGGGGGCGGTCGAGGTGGCGCGGGCCTTCGCCGACTACGGATTTCAGATCGCGGCGACGCGTGGGACGGCGGCGGTGCTGAGGGCGGCGGGCATCGCGACCAAGACCGTGCTCAAGGTGAACGAAGGCCGGCCCAACGCGGTGGACATGCTGAAGGCGGGGTCGATCACGCTGGTGATCTACACCACCACCGGCGGGCACACCTTCAGCGACGAGAAGGCGATCCGGCGGAGCGCGCTGGCGCACCGGATTCCGTGCATCACGACGATGAGCGGGGCGCGAGCCGCGGCGGAGGCGATCGCATCGCGCAGGCGTGACCCGATCCGGGTGTGGAGCTTGCAGGAGATCCACGCACGGGAGGGAGTGAAGGCGTAAGCCGTCGGTGGGTTCGTTTTGCCGCGCTATCTCACAGAATGGTGCAAGGGGAGGAGTTCCTTAAAAGGTCTTAGCCAAGCTCACGGGTTACGTTCCTTCCGGGCCTCGGTTGTCGATATTCCCTTCGAGTCGCTCTAGGGCGCTAGACATCGTCGACGCATCGGCACACCCCAACGGATGGCTGAGCGCTTCCTCGACCGCCATCCTCGCTGCGCCTAGCTCTTTGCGTGCCAACTTCAGGCGCGGCAGCCAGTTGGCAACGAAGCACCGCACTCTGTAGCCGCTAGATGAAAGTAGGGCTAAGAGCGCCGCGAACTTGGTCTCATCACCCAGGAGACGCATCGCTACCAAGAAGCCGGCGGCGGCCGTTTCGTCTCCCTCCGCCGCAAGGGCATTCGAGATGGACGGCAGGCAAGTGCTCCCTCCCAACTCCGCAAGTGCAATCGCCGCATAGGCTCGTACAAGAGAGTCTTGATCTTGTAGGCAGGACGTTATTCCAGGAATAGCCCTGAGGTCTTGAAGCCGCGCGAGACTTTCTACTGCGGCGATTCGAACGAGTGGTTTTACATCATGCAGGCGAGAGATGAGGTCTTCGTGATGACGGCCGGATCCCTCCTCGATAACGCCCAGCGCTTCAATCACTTCGCCTCTTACGAGGCCACTTGCATCGGAGAGCATTTCGTGAAGCGATCCCAAAAATGAAGCCTTTTTCTCCCTAGCGATGAGTTCTGCGGCGGTCGCCCGCACTACAGGGCTCCGATCTCGCATCGCTCGTGAGATCATGGCGTCCGCGATCTGATTTCCAGATATGACAGCGTTTCTTAACCTCGTGACTCGTGCGTCTACGGGAAGTGGCGTCCGCGTCCTACGTTCCGCATTCTTGGTCGGTCTTTCCATTTTGGGGTACTCTGCTCCAACCCATTATCTTCCTCATCCGTCATTGTTTCTTCGGCGCGTCCGGAGGCGGTGGCGGATCGGGCGCTGGGGATCGCGGCGACGCGCGGGACGGCGGCGGTGTGAGGGCGGCGGGCATCGTGACCAAGACCGTGCTGAAGGTCAACAAAGGGACATGCTGAAGGCGGGCTCGATCACGCTGGTGATCTGCACCACCACCGGCGGCCACCCGTTCAGCGACGAGAAAGCCATCCGCCGCACGGCGCTGGCGCGCCGGGCCGCCGCAGCAGCCCCCAAACAAACCTAAACCCTTGTACATTAAGGATCTTTTGTTCTTGCTTTCTGGGCATAACGGATGTAGAATTCAGGCAGTTTCTTCCGAGCCCGTCAGAGGTGCGCTATGAATGTGTCGCTCATTGGCGCGGAACTCGAAGAGAATCTTGGGCTTCGATACATCGCCTCTTCTCTCGAGGCCCATGGGCACCGCGTCACGATCGTTCCTTTCAACTCCACGCAGGAGATGGCGGAAGCCGTCGAGCAGACCGCCGCTTCCCGGCCCGATATCGCCGGACTTTCCATGGTTTTCACTTCGCGGGGACGCGAATTCTGCGAGTTTGCGGCCCGCCTCCGCCAAGCCGGCTACCGCGGTCATATCGTAGCCGGCGGCCCGTTTGCGTCCTTCAACTGCGAGAAACTGATCCGCGACTTTCCCGCCTTCGATTCGGTGGCGCTCGGCGAGGGCGAAGAGCTCATGTGCGCGCTGGCCGAGAACCTGGACTCGCTCGCCGCCGTGCCCGGCCTCTGTTACCGCGCGCCGGACGGTCAGCCAGTCACAAATCCGCCCAACGGGAATCCCGACAAACTCGACGACCTGCCGTGGCCGAAGCGCATCGCGTTCCACAGCTACTTCGGCCAGCCCATCGCCAGCATCCTGACCAGCCGCGGCTGCTGGCGCGAGTGCGCGTTCTGCAGCATCAACGCCTGGTATCAGCGGGTGGGCGGCAAGCGGTTCCGCATTCGCAGCGTGCGCAGCATCGTGGCGGAAATGGCCGACCTGTACCACCGCCACGGCGTCCGCATTTTCAATTTCCAGGACGATAACTTCTTCCTGCCGAATCCGCTCAAGGCCGTGGAACGGTTCACCGCGGTTCGCGACGGGCTGTGGAGCGAAGGCGGACGCGACATCGCCATCGCGGTGAAAGCGCGGCCCGACAGCATCACCGAGGATTCCATCCGCATCCTCGATCAACTCGGACTGTTCCGCGTCTTCCTGGGCGTCGAAAACGCGTCCGAAAACGGCCTGCGCAACCTGAACCGGAAGAACACGGTGGAGCAGGTCCTGAACGCGCTCCGCATCCTGAACGAGTTCGACGTCCACGTCGCGTACAACCTCCTCATGTTCGAGCCCGACACGTCGCTCGACGACCTTCTGGTCAACCTGCGGTTCATGGAGCGGCACATCGAGAACCCGTTCAATTTCTGCCGCGCCGAGGCGTATCCCGGCACGGGCCTCGAGTGCAAACTGGTCTCGGAAGGGCGCCTGCTCGGCGATGCTTTCGGCTACGACTACCGGCTCAAGGACCCGCGCTCGGAGGCGTTCCACCAGATCGCCAACTACGCCTTCTTCGACCGGAACTTCAGCGACTTCGGCCTGCATTACTTCAACATGCAGGTGGATTTCTATTTCCAACTGCTGCGGCGGTTCCATCCCGATACGCTGAGCCAGGCCCTGCGCGCCGGCGTGCGCAACTTCATTAAGGAGACCAATCTCGACACCTACGCCCGGCTTTCGGAAATATACGACTTCGTTGCGTTTGGCGATGTGCGGGATTCCTCCGCCATCCGCCTCTTCGCCCGCCACATGCGCGAGCGCGTCGACATCCACAGCTCGGACCTGCTCGCGCGAGGGCAGCGCGTCCTGAACTGGCTCGAGGACGCCTACGCCCGGAAGTCCGCCGGCTTGACCGGCCCGACTCCCGCGCCCCCGGAAGTGCGCGCCGGCTCCGACCGCCATCCTTCGGCGCCGGAGATTCCCGGTCTGGAGTTCATACGGCCCGGTTCGGGCTGGGAGAACGTGGACCTGTTCGGAGTCTCGCAAGCGCCCGTGCCGTATCGCGTCTATCAAGCCCGCCTGGCCGAATACGTCGAAGCGCAACAGAGAGGCACCGCCTGCGCCGGCCCGCAGGCGCCCGCCAGCCAGGCAAACGGCAGCGCGGACAGGCTGGTGTCCGCAACAACAGCGAGGTGAACGTGAATCTGAGGCCAACACCCTGGGTCGAGCCGCCTCATCCGTCGGTCATTCGCCTTTACGAGGATCTGATCCAGGTTTACCGCTCCATGAAAGAGAACCAGCGCGAGATCGATCGTGTTTTCGACCGCGTGGCTTCTCAGATAGGCTTCGTCGTCACCACCACTCTGCCCGTCCGCGCGGAAGTGGAGAGCAAGGGCGTCGTCCGCAGCCTCGAACCGGACGGCGAAGCGATCCGCCATACCCTTTTCGGCACCGAGTTCACGCCCTTCCTGGCGGAACTGAAGGGCCAGGTGTTCCAGGATGTGTCCCCCGGCACGTACCGGTTCTTCCTGATCTGGTACGATGCCCTGCTGCTCAAGCTGCAATGGGACATTTACGAGCCCGCGCAGGTGCTCGCGTCGTTGATCGACATGATTACGCAGCCGGCGGAAATGGCCGCGGCCGCGGTTCGGCCCGAGGTCCAGGAACCGGCGCACTGGTTCGATCCGCGGATCGCCCTGCCCGTCGAAGACGTTCTGACCATCTCGGCCGTCGACGCGGTCTATCCCGAGCTGCGCCTGTCCGAGCGCATCGCCGCCAATAGGATGTCGGTCCGCCGGATCGCTTCCCACGTGATGGAACCGGTTCACCTGGTTCCCGGCGTGCGGGAGCCGGCGCACTATCTTCAGGCGCTGGTCCGGCCGGAGGTGCAGGAACGGGTTCACGTTCCCGGACTCGGCTCGCGCGAGAGTCTGCTCGCCGAGCTGAGGAACGTCCTTCAGAAGTTCGGGATGTAGCCGCAGTCGGGCTCAGGCTGGCCGCGGGTCGCTATCGGCCCGCGGCCAGCCTCGGTGCGCCAGTACCGCGCGCTTCAGCGTGCCGCCGAAAAATGCCAAGAAAGACCAAGACATTGCTGGCCGCAGATAAACGCGGATCGAAAGAAACGTCTCATCTGTGTTGATCGGCGTTTATCTGCGGCCAGAAGTGTGCTTTCGGAGTTTTTCAGCCGCCTCTTCAGGGTCGCGCCGCGGGGTTCAGCCTGTGGCAACCGCCAGCGCCTGAATGCGGTATTCCTCGAACGTGAGCCCCACCACGCGCACCAGGTCCGCGCGAGCCTCGATCAGGCTCACGGACGGGAAGCCGCGGCCCGGCTTCGAAAACTCCGCCACGACCTCGGCCACGGGAATGACGCCTTCCACCTCAGCCACCCCCTCGGCCCAGCCGTGCTTGAGCTGTAGGCCGCGGCGGAGCAGGAAGTCCAGGATGGCCTGCGCCGGTTCCGATCCTGTCTGCTCCGGCGTCAGCCCCAGCCAGTCCGAGACCAGCCGGTAGGTGAATCCCCACAGAGGCCAGCCGTTGATGTCGACGGCCGGGAACAGCATCTCGCGGGGCATGCCGGCCACCGAACGCAGACCGTGCCGCGCCGGATCGCGCAGCTCGCCGAGCGGAACCCACACCGCTTCGACCGCCTCGCGCGGATCGAGAATCGCCGGCTGCTGGCCGTCCACGGCGAATACGAAGGGCGCCACCAGCAGGAACGGCGGCGTTCTCCGCCGGGCGACCGCGAGCGGCAGCGCGGCTTCCGGATCCTGGCGCCCGAGGCGGATTCCGCACTCCTCCAACAGCTCGCGCAGCGCTGTGTGAACCAGGTCGGGATCTTCCGCGTCACGCCGCCCGCCGGGAAAGGACCAGTGTCCCGACCAGGGGTCGCCCTCCCGCTCCGCGCGCCGGATCAGCAGCACGGTCTCCCGCGGCCCGCCCGCCCGAACGATCGCCACCGCCGCGTCGGCTTCCGGCATGTCGCGATCAGAAATCACCGGATACCATCACGAGGATTCCAAACCAAAGCTACATCAGTTGCGCAAAGACAATGAGCAGGCCCACAAACAGGCTCTCCCCGGTCAGCTCACGCAGGCCATAGATCAGACTTGCGGCGTTGAGCAGATTGCCACCTGCAGCCAGCAGAACAAGCAACGGATTCGGCGTAAGGCTTCTTGGCGTCGCAACGAGCCACAGTGCGTATGCGCCCGCCAGCATGACCGAGGAAAGGCATGCAAGCGACAGACCATTGCGGAAGTGTCGCAAGCCGCGTTCGGACATATCCGGTGGCCGTCGCCGCACATAAGCGGTCATAGACAGCAACGCGATCAGGACAACCAGGGACGCTCCAAGCAACGTAGCCATTATTCCCCAGCCCCAGCCAGCTCACGCAGCGCCGTGCGCACCGCGCCGGCTTCCGGCATCTAGCAATAACCGGTGGATGTCATCACAATGATTCCAAAGAAAAGCCACAGCAGTTGCGCAAAGACGATGAGTAAGCCCGCAAACACGCTCTCCCCGGTCAGCTCCCGCAAGCCATAGACCAGACTTGCCGCATTCGACAGATTGCCGACAGCGGCTACCATAACGAACAACGAATCAAAACCGGTTGTCCTCGCGACGAGCCAGAGTGTATTGACGCCGGCCAGCAGAAGTGAGGAAGCGCACGCCAGCGCCAGGCCTTTGCGAAGGTGCCGCAAGCCGCCCTTGGACATGTCCAGCGGCCGTCGCCACACATAAACCGCCATCGCCGCCAGCGCGATCATGACAATCAGGGACGCACCCAGCAAGGCCTCGATCATTGTGCGCCCCGGCTACTTCCTTGCCGCCAGTCCATGTCGTCGCAAGTATACCTCTGTCCCGCCCTCACAGGTCCACCCGCTCCTCCGACATGCCGATCTCGGCGCGATAGGCGGTTTCGTCCGCCTTTACTTCTTCGCTCGCCAGCGTGTGCAGCACCGTGCCGCAGCGCTCGGGCAAATCCTCGATGCGGAGCGGCTCCGCGGCGCCGGCGCTCAGAGCCTCTTCGTAGGCGGCCACCAGCTCGCGGTTCCGCTCGGCCAGCGAGAATCGCCCGTGAGCCACCCGCTCGTAATTGCTGAGTCCCATCTCGCGGGCGGCCGCCGGACGGGCCATCGCGGCGCGCAGTCGCTCTTCGAACCCCGCCGCGTCGGAGGCGAACAGCGCTCCGTCATCCTCGAAGACCTCGGCCACGTGCTCCATCCCGCGCCCCTTCGAACAGATCACCGCCATGCCGGCCGCCGACGCCTCCAGAAACACGGTTCCGAGACCCTCGTAGGGCGATGGATGGAACAGCACGTGGGACCGCGCGAAGATCGCCAGCACCTCGGCGCGATCGAGCGACGGATGCCAGGTCAGCCGCTCGAGAACATGCCGATGCCGCTCGGCCTCGCCGGCCGGGATCGCCCCGATATAGGCGCCACGTACCTGCGGCCCAAGCACGCGCCCGAAGACGTCCAGCGCCAGGGGCCCGTTCTTGGTCCAGTAGTCCCGCCCACAGAAGACGATTTCGAGCGGCGCGGGCGTAGCCCACTTGTCCGCCACCGCCTGCCAGGGAAGCGCGCGCTGGGCGGGATAGAGGACGCGGGCCTTTTCGAGAAACGCCCGGCCGGCCGCGCCGGCATCCAGCCCGTCGAGCCAGTTGCGAGCCGAATCGATCGCATACCGGCTGCGGAAGAAGACCCGCTTGCAGCTCGGATGCAGGTAGGCGGCGAGCATGTTCCGCAGGCGGCGCCGGATTTGGGCGTCGAAGTCCGGCGGCCAGGGCTCGCGGAAGCGCCGCCGGAACTCCGGGTTCAAGCCGTGCCGCCCGCAGAGCACCGGATAGCCAAAGTCGTCAGTGTCGGCGACCCACGCGGCGCAACTCAGCACCGGCCAGCGGCAGCTGTGGACGATCCCCGCCTCGGCTCCGAAGTCCACCGCTTCGAAGACGTGCGGGAGCCGGTGCGGCGAGCCAGCCTGCTCCATCAGGAACGCGTGCCGGCCGTTGGCCAGCCGGTACCGGAATCCGGGCGGCGGCTCGCCCGCGAGCGAACAGTGTACGCCGGTGTGCAGGTCCACCAGGGGCCCTAGAACCACCTCGGTGGTCACGCCACCGGCTCCGCGTATTGCAGCGCGTACAGCTTCTGGTAGAGCGGGCAGCTCTCGATCAGCTCCTGGTGCGTTCCGGCGGCCACGATGCGGCCGGCGTCCAGCACCAGGATCCGGTCCGCGTTCACCACCGTGGCCAGCCGGTGCGCGATCACCAGGCAGGTGCGGCCCTCCATGAGCCGCTCGAGCGCCTCCTGAACCACCGCTTCCGAGTCCGAATCGAGGGCCGAGGTGGCCTCGTCCAGGATCAGAATGGCCGGGTTCTGTAGCAGCGCACGCGCAATGCCGAGCCGCTGTTTCTGTCCCACCGAGAGCTTTGCGCCGCGCTCGCCTATGTGCGTCGCGTAGCCCTCCGGCAGGGCGGAAATGAACGAGTGCGCGTTAGCGGCCACTGCCGCCGCCACCATCTCTTCGTCGCCGATTCCGGGCGCGACAAAGCTGAGATTCTCGCGAATGGTCGCGCTAAAGAGAAATGTTTCCTGGAAAACCACGCCGATCTTTCGCCGCAGCGACCGCGCCTCGATGGTGCGTATGTCCTTTCCATCGACGAGGATACGGCCATGGTCTGGCGAGAAGAACTTGGGGATCAGGCTGACGAGAGTGCTTTTCCCCGCGCCGCTCGGCCCCACCAGCGCGATCCGTTCTCCCGGGCGCGCCACAAATGAGATGCCGAAAAGCACCGGCCTTTCGGGCCCATAGGAGAAGCCGACGTCCTCGAATTCCACGTTCCCCTCGCAGCGTTCGAGGCCTTCGAGCCCGCACTCGCCTTCCACCGGCGTCTCGAAAAACGCCATCACGCGGCCGCAGGAAGCCAGAATGGACTGCAACTCCCCGTTGAGCGCCACGAACCGCGAGAACGGCTCTTGAATGAGGCTGGTATAACTGATGAGCGCGGTCAGCAGGCCGAGCGTCATCGTGCCCGCTAGCACCTGCCTTCCAGCCGCCCAGTAGATCAGACACGCGACGGACCAGAAAGCCAGGTAGGTCAGCGACGCGCTTTCCTGCAGCAGGCGCAGCTTGAGACGCGGGCGGAGCAGAGCGCGGAACTGCCCGGCCAACCGCGTCAGCTCGAAATCCTCCCGGCCGAAGGCCTTGATCTCGCGCGCGCCCGCGATCATTTCGTGCAGCCGCTCGGCCACGGCCGTCACCTGCCGCTGCAAGGCCACGGCCGCCCGGCGGATCGGATTCGTAAAGGGGACCGAGAGCGCCACGTACACCGGCGCCGCCAGCAGCGCCACCAGCGCCATCCATTTGAAGACGACGGCCAGGACCACCAGCGTCGCCACCAGCCGGATGGCGCTGTAGATTGACTCGCCCAGGATCGATTCGTAGAAGTGCTCGAGCAGCGGAACGTCATTGTGGAACAGCGACGTGAACTGGCTGCTGTGGCGGTTGCGAAGGGACGCGAGCGAGAGAGCGTGCAGATGGCGCGCCAGATCGGTCTCGATGCGCACGGCCGCCCGGCCGCTCAGGTAGCGGAAGCTCTGGCGCTCCGCCGCGCCGAAGACGAAGGCGCCCGCCGCGCAGGCTGCCAGCAGTCCGCAGGTGCGTGCCAGCCGGTCGCCCCGGTGCGCCAGCAGGACATCGTCGATGAGGATGCGCACCAGCCACGGAATCGCGAGCTGGCAGCACATCGCGGCGGCCGAAAGGAGCGCGCCGCCCGCCACTAGGGGCCAATTCGGCCGGATGTACCGCAGGAGAAACCGCAGTTGCTTCATGAGTCGGGAATCACGGCCATAATATCCCAATTGGTACTTGCCGGCAATCGGCCCGAATTTTCCACAGGCGAGGAGCCTCGGGCGGGGATGACCTGAGTGCGGGTACGCACTGGAAACATGCGGGTATCAACGGGTTCTGCGCGACCGATGCGGGTACCAGCGCATAGAAATAGGACGACACAGTACCAACAAACGACGGTACTTGAGACCGTACTAAATCTTTGGTTATTTTCCTTATTGACAACTCAATTCGGCTGCCTTAATCTGAATGCACCACGCGCGGATTGATTGCCGTACCTGGCACTCCCCGGCAAGCTGCAAACGTAGTACAAAAGCTCGACAAGGAGCTCACCCCATGTTGATGTCGAACCCAGAGTCTCAGGTTCCTGCGCTGCCACCTCTCATCGGCGGCCTGCCGCACGAAGTCTCGTTGAACGCTTCGGGAAACCTGGAAGAGCTGATCGAACACGCCCGCATGGTACCGACCAACGCAATCGTGGACGCTCCGTCCGCCTGGCAGCGGGGCAGTTTGTCCGCCACCAGTGTATGGATGCGGGTCGTCTGGCAACGGATCGTTCCGCCCAGCACCGATTTCCACCAGTAGGACGGGCCTCCGGCCTGTCATTCCTTACGGCAAATGTTGCAATGGGGATCGCTGTCGCTGCTCCCGTTAGGCGAGAAAGCGATGGTGATGGATCGTTCCAACGGCAGGTGGGCGATGGTGGCGGCGGAGGCCATTCCGCTGGTGCGATTGCTGCCTTTCGACGAGGAAGCGATCCCGCCGGACCTCCGGCCGCCGCGTGCGGCCCTCATCGACGCGCTCGCGGCTGCGGGCCTGGGCAGCGGCCCGTTCAAGGCCCGGCGAAACTTCAACGCCCTGATCCTGAAGCTGACCAAGACCTGCAATTTCCGCTGCGGCTACTGCTATTCCACCGAGCCCGAGGACGGCCATGGCGAGATGCCGCTCGCCATTGCGCTGGCGGCGGTCGAAGAGGCCTTGCAGCGCGAAACCGAGGCGCCCGCGGGCGCCAATCGCCCCGATCTGCTGGTGATCCTGCACGGCGGCGAACCGCTGCTGTCGTTTCCTTTGATCCGCGACCTGGTCGCGGCCGGAGAAGAAATGGCCGCGCGCCTCGGGAAGCGGATCGCTTTCGGCGGCCAGACCAACCTCAGCCGCCTCAATCGCGACGTAGTCGATTTCTCGCTCGCGCACCGTGTGGCCTGGGGCATCTCGCTCGACGGGCCGGCCGAGCTGAACGACCGCTTTCGACAGCTCGCGGACGGCGGCGGCACCTACCGTTATTTCGAGAAAGCGCGGCGGGAATATCCTGAATTCATTCGCACTTGCGGCGTCCTGACCACGGTTACGGCCCATAATCAGGATCGCCTGCCGGACATTGCGCGCCACTTCCGGGATTGCGGCGCATCGGGTTGGGGATGGACGCTGTTCCAGGCGGCGGGACTGGGACGAGACGGCGCGGGACGCTTCGAGCTGTCCTACGACCGCCTGATCGCCGCCTGGAACGCGTTGTTCGACGCCGTCGAAGCGGGCGAGTTCGGCGGTTTCGAGGTGGGGCCCGTGGTTCGCTACCTCGAGAACCTGGTCTGCGGGCCCGGCACGAACATGTGCATGCGCCAAGGCTGCGGAGCGGCGCGGGAGCTGCTCAGCGTTTCCTCGGACGGCTCCATCGAGGCCTGCGATTGCATCGACCGCAAGGGGCCGCTAGCCGGCCTGGGCCTGGTCCGCATCGGCACTGCCGATTCCCTCCGGCAGGCCGCGGAAAGCGAGAAGGCCCGACTGATTCGCTCCCGCGATGTGACGCTGGGCGAGTGCGCCGAGTGCATCTGGCTCGCCCTCTGCGGCGGCGGGTGCCTGGCCTACGTCCCGTCGCTCCACGGAAAGCCACCCGGCCACTGCGCCCTGGCCCAGAACGCGTTCACCCGCGTGGCTGCCTCGCTCGCCTCTTCGTCCTCGCTCAAGCGGTATTGGGACAGCGTGTTTAACGGCCATCAGCCGTCGGCCATCAGCCTTCAGCCATCAGCCGCCGGCTGACAGGCGGCGCCCACGTCGGCAGCCCGCGCCTGGCAGGCCGTTTGGCCTGCCAGGCAGGCGGAACCGCCTGCCCCACGGCAGCGCGGGTGATTGGAGAGCGTGCGCCACGCTCGATTCAGTAGTACATGAACGGCCACCAGTTCAAAATAGGCTGCCCCGAGTTGCTGGGATTTACCGTCGTGTTGTTGAGACCCGGCATGTTCTGATACCAGAACGTGAGCCAATGGCCTCCGCAGGAGTCGTCCACGGCGGGATTCTGGTTGATGAAGTCCCACAGGTGGTAGTTCACCGGAACCGCGGTCTGCGCGGCTTCTCCGAAGGTCTCGATGCTCGAGAGCACGGTCGAGAGGGGGTAGTAATCGCGGGCCTTTGCGGCGCCCGGCGGATAGTCCACGTTGCCGGCTACCACCTTGTAGTTCGGAACACTCACCGGCGGCTTCGACGACAGTGCTTTAAGCGTGGTACACACCCCGCTGACGCAATTCGTGTAAGTGTAGCTATCGCCGCCGGCATACAGGGATGGGAAGCTGACGCCGTATTGCGTGTTCATGTCGAAGCCGGCGTAGCGCGTGAACAGCGGCTGCATGTACGGATTCGGCGAAGCGTTGTCGTAGGCAGTTCCAGGATCGTAGATGCTGGCCTGGGTGTAGCGGAACTCCCACTCCTGCCCTTCGCCATACATCACGCAACCCACGCCGCTCGCGGCGTTCACGAAGTAGATGCGCATACTGCGGCCGGTCCAGGGCATCGAGTTGTCGTCGGACCCCGTCGCGTGCGACATGTCGGCGGTTTGCCGGTTGTGCGCGATGCCGTTCTTCACGTAGACGCCGGGGATGGGGTTGAGCGTGGAGTTATAGGCCTGCGCTACGATCGCCACCTGGAGAATGTTGTTGGTCACCTGCATCTGAGGATTCTTCCCGTTCCCGTCCACCTGGTTGGCGATCATGAGGATGTCGTGGAAGTAGCCCAACGCCGCGGCCTGCCCCAGCGTCAGAGAGTTGCCGTTCGGATCGAGGAAACCCCAATAGGGCGCGTAGGCCTGGCTGAAGAGCTGGTAGTAGCCGACCTCCGGATACCCGTTGGCGTTCAGCGGGCCCCGCGGAAACAGGTTGCTGTTGGCGTGGCCGTTGGAATCGCTGAGATTGACCACCCACGCGATCGCGGGATCGAGGAAGGCCGGCGCGGACGGGTTCAGCCTGGCGTGGTACTGGCTGGCGTACTTCATTGCCGCCAGGAAGGCCTGGGCTTTGGCCAGGATCTGGTCCGGCGGGAAAGGACCGCCGGTGGTGTTGTCCCCGCCCCCCTCGCCGAGCCCGTTCGCGAAGTTGATCACCAGAACGCGCGGCTGCATTTTGACAAGCTGGCTGTGATTCTGCGCGATCCAGGGATCGGAATTGGCGCGGCTAACCGAGTTCGGCCAGACCGTCAGGTCGGTGCCTCCCGGCCCGACCGTGAGCGTAGCGGCGCTGCTGGTTAGCGAGCCGAGCGGGTTCGAGACCGTCACCCAGAAGCTCCCGGCGTCGCTCGCCGCCGCGTAGGGAATGTAATAGCTGCTCTGAATGGCGCCCGGAATCGGCGACGTGTTCTTATACCACTGATACGCAATCGGACCCAGCGTGGCCTTCGCCGCTACGCTGAAGGTCACCTGGTCCCCTGCCTTGACGCTCTGGCTGGCGGGCTGTGTCGTAATGGATAGATCCTGAACGGCGACCGTCAGCAGCACGGCGGCGCTGGTGTTCTTCAGCAGGGTGTTGGTCATGGTCACCCAATAGAACGTACCGTTATTCTGCACGGTGGTGGCCGGCGTCGTATAGCTCGACGATGTCGCGCCGGCGATCGGCGCGCCGGGTTTGCCGGGCGGCTGGCTGTACCACTGGTAAGCGATAAGCAAGGGATTGGCCGTAACCCCTACCCAGAACGCGGCCCGCGTTCCCGCCGCAACGAGCTCGGAGACGGGCTCGACCAGGACGTCCAGAAACTGTACGGTCAGCGTGGCAGGGGAGCTGGCCGTCGAGCCGGCGGCGTTCGTCACCATCGCCCGGAACAGCGCCCCGTTGTCGGAAGACCAGACGGTCAGCGTGTAGCTGGTGGCCGTGGCGCCCCCTATGTTCGCCCAGGCGGAGCCGTTCCACCGTTGCCACTGGTAGGTGGGCGGCGGAGCCGCGCTGGCCGTCACCGTAAAGGTGACTTTGGTCCCTTCCATGGCGGTGATGTTCTTGGGCTGGTTCGCGATCGCAGGCGCCTGCGAAACGACGGTCAGGAGAATGAAGTTGCTCGTTTTCGTGTACGATCCGTTCGACAGCGAGACCCAGTACACCGTCTGATCGTTCTGCGCGGTGGTGACCGGCGTCGTGTAGACGGCGCTGATTGCGCCGGGAATGGGCGCGGGGGCCTGGCCCGGGGATTGCCGGTACCACTGGTATGCGATGGGAACCGGATTGGCCCGCACCGTCACCGTGAACGTCGCGGTGGTGGCCGCCCACACCTTCTGGGATGTGGGCTGCGTAACGATGTCCAGGAAGTCCACGGTCAGCGTCGCGACCGCGCTCGTCACCGGGCCGGCGCTGTTCGAGACCATCACCCGGAATTGGGCCCCGTTATCGGTGGCCGCGACGGTGAAGGTGCAGTTCGCCGTCCAGCAGTTGACGTTGCCCCAGGAGGAGACCGAGAGCCGCTGCCACTGGTAGGTGGGCGCCGGGTTGCCGGTCGCCGCCACGCTGAACGTTACCTGCGTGTTCTCGCCCGCGGTCCGGCTTCCGGGCTGCATCGTAATGACCGGCTTGGTGGCCGCCCAACCCGCACACACCACGACCAACGCACACGCGATACGTTTCAACATGTATCGACATATCGGCCAAAGCGGCCCAGGATGCGGCGGAGATTTACCTGAAGCAGGCGCCGCCGTCCGCCCCACGGCGACGGAATCGGCGTCTGCGTCACTAGACCCGGGGCGTCAGTCCTTAGCCGGAGCCGCGGACGCAGCCTGTGCAGGAGCGGGAGCCGCGGCTTTGGGCTTCTTTGCGGCGGCCTTCTTGCCAGCCTTCCGTGCGACGACTGGCTTCGCGGCTCGTTTGCGGAACTCCGCCCACCGCTTCTTGGCAGCCGCGATAATCGCTTTGCGTCCCGCGGCGCTCATGCGACGCTTCCGTTTCGGTGCTTCGGGCGCCGCGGCGGGGGTTTCCCGAGTCTCCTTCACTGCCGCCCAACGGCGGCGTTGGGCTTCCGCCATCCTTCGGCGCACGGCTGCGCTGCGCTTGCGCCGGGGCTGGGCAGCCTCCGGCGCCGTCACTGAGGGAGCCTTCGGGCCGGCACCGCCGAGCATCTGCCGGATATCCGCCATCTGGGAATCCACGTGCTGCCGCTGCGCTTCGAGGCCGTCGAGCGCCGCCTCGAGTATCTCGGGACTGAGTTTCCGGGGTCTGGGCATATGACAGCATTGTAACTCCCATTCGCGCTGAAGACGTGCGGCACCGTGTATACTATGCCTACGTGACGCCACAGACAGAGCGACTCCGAGCCATCGTCGGCGGGTTTGCGCGCCAGCGCGTCCTGGTGATCGGCGATGTGATGCTCGACGAATTTGTGTGGGGCAGGGTGTCGCGCGTCTCGCCCGAGGCCCCCGTGCCCGTGGTCGAGGTCACGCGCGAGAACTGGTATCCGGGCGGCGCGGCCAACGTCGCCCGCAACCTGCGGGATTTCGCGGGCGCCGTCCACCTGGGGGGACTGACCGGCACCGATGCTGAAGCCGGCCGCTTGCGGGAGCTTCTCACCGAAGAGGGCATCGGAATCGACAGCCTCGCCCAGGACCCCGGCCGCCGCACCACCGTCAAGACCCGCATCGTCGCCCGCCAACAGCAGGTGGTGCGCGTGGACCGGGAGCAGAAGTCGCCTCCATCGCCCGCGCAAACCGAAGCGGCGCTGGCACGTTTCGAGCGTCTGCTGCCGGACCTCGATGCGGTCATCGTCGCCGATTACGCCAAGGGATTTCTCGAACAGGATTTCGCCGATCGCGTCTCGCAGGCCGTCGCGCGTGCGGGCAAAATCCTGACCGTCGATCCGACCCCCAAGAATCCCCTGCGCTGGAGCGGCGCCACCGCAATCAAGCCCAACCGGCCCGAAGCCTTCGAGTTCGCCGCGATGCCATACGCTGATCCCGCAGCCGACCCGCTGCAGGACCAGGCGCTGCTGAGGGCCGGCGCGGCGCTCGTTGCGAAGTGGTCGCCCGCGACCGTTCTGATCACGCTGGGCGAGCAGGGCATGCTGGTGCTCGAGCCGGACCGGCCGCCGATCCACACGCCGACGCGGGCGAAAGAGATCTTCGACGTATCCGGGGCGGGCGACACGGCCATCGCGCTTTTCACGCTGGCCCTGGCCGCGGGAGCTAGCGCAGCCGACGCCGCTGAGATCGCCAACCACGCCAGCGGCATCGCCGTCGGGAAGCTGGGGACGGCGCCCGTCACGCGGCGCGAACTGCTGGAGAGCCTAACGGACTGCTGAGGCGCGGGCCGGGCGCGGCACGCTAGAATGGTCCCTTCCCCATGCTGCAGCGCATTCAACCCGCCGCCCGGCTCGAAGGCCTGTTGCGACTGCCCGGCGACAAGTCCATCTCCCACCGCTACGCCATGCTGGCCGCCCTGGCCGAAGGCCAAACCCGCATCCACAACTATTCGACCGGCGCGGACTGCGCCTCGACGCTCGCCTGCCTCCGCGCGCTCGGCATCGCCGTCGACCGGGAAGGAACCGAGGTCGCCATCTCCGGCCGCGGGCTCGACGGTTTCGCCGCGCCTTCGGAAACGCTCGCCGCGGGCAACTCCGGTTCCACCATCCGGATGCTCTCGGGAATCCTCGCGGCGCAGCCCTTCGCGAGCCGCATCGCGGGCGACGAATCGCTCTCGCGCCGGCCCATGCAGCGCATCATCCAGCCGCTCGAAGCCATGGGCGCTGCGATCGCCGCGCGCGACGGCCGTTTCCCGCCGCTCGAAATCCATCCCGCCCGCCTGCGCGCAATCGACTACGCACTGCCGGTCGCGAGCGCGCAAGTGAAAACCTGCGTCCTGTTCGCCGGCCTCTTCACCGACGGGACCACGCTCGTGCGCGAGCCCGCACGCACGCGCGACCACACCGAGATCGCGCTCCGCGAGTTCGGAGCCGAGGTCGATGTGCGCGCACGCGCGATTTCCGTCCACGGCCGCCCGCGCCTCCGCGCCCTCGATCTGACCGTGCCGGGCGACCTCTCCTCGGCGGCGTTCTTCCTGGTGGCCGCCCTGCTCCTGCCCGGATCGCACATCGTCATCGAGGGCGTCGGCCTCAACCCCACGCGCTCCGAGCTGCTCGACTTCCTGATCGCGATGGGCGCGGACCTGCGCGTGCGCAACCTCGCCGTTCACGCCGGCGAACCGGTGGGCGACATCGAAGTGCGCCACTCGCCGGTCCGCGGCGGCACGATCGAGAAGGACGTGACCGCCGCGCTGATCGACGAGATCCCCGTGCTGGCGGTGCTCGGCGCGGCCAGTGACGAGGGGCTCGTCGTGCGCGACGCCGCCGAGCTGCGCATCAAAGAGACCGACCGCATCGCAACCGTGGCCGACAACCTGGCGCGCATGGGCGTGACGGTCGAAGTCTTCCCCGACGGTCTGCGCGTTCCCGGCCGCCAGAGGTTCCGCCCCGCCGAGCTCGATTCCTTCGGCGACCACCGCATCGCCATGGCCTTCGCCGTAGCCGCTCTCGCCGCGGGCGGCGAATCCGTCCTCCGCGGCGCGGAGGCCGCCGCCGTGTCCTTCCCCGAATTCTTCGGGTTGCTGGAGGGGCTCAGAGCGTAGGGAGCATGACAGACCCGATCCGCACGTTCGAGACTGAACGCACCCGGCGCTTTCGTGCGGGACAGCTCAGCGAGAGCGACTCACGTGCCATTGCCAACATCGAGACGTTTGGCTGTGAGGTGATTCAGGTTGTTCGCAGCAGCACGGGTCCAGGGTGGTCTTACACGCTCGGCGTCTACGATACTTGTGGCAAGCCCGAAGTTATCACAGTAGGGTTACCTGAGAAAACAGCCCACTTTCTGCTCAACGAGGCCGCAAACCGGCTGCGGAATGGCATTGATTTAGCCGCGGGGCGTCATCGCGGGATGGTTGGCGAGGTGCAGTGCGAGTTCCGTCCAGTCGATCCGAAGTGGGTGAAGCACTTGATGGGCTGGGCGCTCTGGTACTATGCCGGAACTGAGTTTCCAGTTCTTCAAGCCGTCTATCCGGATCGAGAGAATCGTTTTCCCGGGGAGCCAGGCTTCGACGAATATTTCCAGCAACCGCTCTTGCAACCTGATGCACCACTGACCAACATAGAGGAAGATCTCCGGGCCTCAACAGACCCGAGCAGCAGCCTTTGCGATTGGAAGTTCCCCGACCCTCCGCACACCCTGGCGTTCCTATCGGAGGCTGTTCAATCCGGCATCGAGCCGATCACGTACGTCTCTCATGACATCGAGGATGGCGCATGGCAATTCCTGGGCGACAGCATGGCAGGCGAAGGCAGGCCCGTTATCTCCTGCCTTCACCATCCCATCGACGGAGACCCCAGCCTGAAGGAACTGGCCGATTTGCCGTTGGGCTGGTGTGCCGAGCGTGCCAAACCGGGCGAGCCGTGGATTCGCCATCAACATGAGCCCGAGGAGACGGACTGAAGGCCCGCTTGGCATCACTGCAGAGAAGGTCCTGAGCACCCGCCAGCCAACGACCGCGCCGGCCGTGCTACGCTCTTGGCAGGCCGTCGTCTAGTGCTTTGGAGTGCTATCCATGAGAGTCAAACCTAAGTCCCCGGAACTTCTCCTCGCCCTCGCCGCAGTTTGCGCTCTTGGCGCTTTCTCTCAGGTGCCGCCCGCCCACGGCATCGCCGTGGCCAACATGGACGCTTCAGCAAAGCCCGGCGACGATTTTTACCAGTACACCAACGGCGGCTGGATTCAGCGCACCGAAATTCCGCCCGACCGCGGCCAAATCGGCGTCTTCACCGCCCTCGACGACTTGAGCAACAAGCGCACCGCCGGCCTGATTGAAGAAGCGGCGAAGGCCGATGCACCCGCCGGCTCCAACGTCCGCAAAATCGCCGGGCTCTACAACTCGTACATGGACGAAGCCGCCATCGAAGCGAAAGGCCTCGCCCCGCTTCGCCCGCACCTCGAATCCATTGCCGCCATCCACAACAAGCGCGAGCTGGCCCGAGCTCTGGGTGAGAGCCTGCGATCCGACGTCGATGCGCTGAATAACACCAACTTCCACACCCCCAACCTTTTCGGGCTGTGGGTCGCGCCCGGCTTTAAGGACTCAGACCACTATGCCGCCTACCTCCTGCAGGGCGGCCTGCAGATGCCCGACCGCGAATACTACCTGGCCGACAGCGCCCGTATGCGCGACATCCGCGCCAAATACCAGGCCCACGTCTCGGCCATACTCAAGCTGGCGGGATTGACCGACACGGACTCACGCGCCGCGCACATAGTCGAGTTGGAGCATGCCATCGCAGAAAGGCACCTCAGCTTGGCGGAGAACGAAGACATCTACAAAGCCAATAACACTTGGACACGAGCCGACTTTGCCGCGAAAGCCCCGGGCCTCGACTGGGCGGAGTACTTCACAGGCGCCGGCCTCAGCAAGCAGACGAGCTTTATCGTGTGGCAGCCCAGCGCCTTCATCGGGGAGTCGGCGCTAGTCGCCTCCACCCCGCTCGAAACGTGGAAGGACTGGCTGGCGTTCCACCTGATCGATGCCTATGCCGGGGTGCTGCCCAAAGCGCTCAATGACGAGCGCTTTGACTTCTTCGGGAAGGTGCTCGCCGGCACGCCGGAGCAGCGTCCGCGCTGGCAGCGTGGCGTCCAACTAGTCGACGGCCTGCTAGGCGATGCCGTGGGCCAGATCTACGCGCAACGCTACTTCCCGCCCGAGGCAAAGGCGGAGGCGCAAGCGATGGTCGTGTATATTGTCGCCGCTTTCCGGAAACGGATCGAGGCGCTCTCATGGATGGATCCCGCCACCAAAGCCGAAGCCCAGGCCAAGCTGACGACCCTCTATGTGGGGATCGGCTACCCGGAAACCTGGCGCGACTATTCCGCTTACGAAATCAAGGCGGAGGACGCCTTCGGCAACCTCTGGCGCGGCAGCCTGTTCGATTACCATCGCGACGTCGCGCGTCTCGGCAGTCCGGTCGACCGCAAGGAGTGGTGCATGACGCCGCAGACGGTGAACGCCGTGAATCTCCCTCTGCACAATGCGCTCAACTTCCCGGCGGCCGTTCTCCAACCGCCGTTCTTCGATCCGCAGGCCCCTGCCGCGGACAACTACGGCGCCATCGGCACCATCATCGGCCACGAGATCAGCCACACGTTCGACACGGAAGGCGCCGCGTTTGACTCCCACGGGCGCGTGCGCAATTGGTGGACCGCCGCGGACCTCGCGCATTTCAACGCCGCCACCGCGAAACTGGCCGCGCAGTATGACACCTACAAGCCCTTCCCCGACCTCTCTGTGAACGGCCGGCAGACGCTGGGAGAAAACATCGCCGACGTGGCCGGGCTCTCCGCCGCCTACGACGGCTACCGCTACCGGGCCTCACTCGCCAAGACCGCCCCCACGGGAGACGGTTTCTCCGAGGACCAGCGGTTCTTCATCGCCTTCGGACAGAATTGGGGATCGAAGGCGCGCGAGGCCGCGCTCCGCGAGCAAGTGATGACAGACCCGCACGCCCCCGCGCAGTTCCGGGCGGATACCGTCCGCAACATCGACGCATGGTACTCGGCATTCCACGTCCAAAGCGGAGAGAAGCTCTACCTCGCCCCGGCGGACCGCGTGCGGATCTGGTGAGGAAACCGAGGATGCGCACAGCGGCCATCGCGCTCTTGTGCGTCGCTGCCGCATTCGCGCAGCGCGATGCCCTCGATTCCGCCTTCGCCGGGCTCCCGTTCGAGCAGTGGCTCGCCGGCGGCGAGCAGGCCCGCATTCGCTGGAGCGTGAGCGTCTCGCGCGCCCACCTCTCAGCCCATCAACGCCTCGAGACCGAAGTGCAGGTCCGGGTGGACGGCGCGGAACTGGCCCGCCGCCGCGGAGACGGGCAACTCCTCGTGCTCCTTCAAATCGGCGACCAGCAAGGCCGCCGCTACCAGAACCACCTGGCCATCGAACTCGCCAAAATGGAAGAAGGAATCGCCAAACAAGATGTGGACCTGACGTTCACGGCCTTCGTCACGCCCGGGGACTACCGCGTCGCGGTGGCGCTCTACGACACCGCCACGCGGGAACACAGCGTCAAGCAGGACAAACTGGAGGTCGCTCCGCTGAAGAACGATCCGCTTCCCGGCGCCTGGCGCGACCTGCCGGCCATCGAGTATCTGCTCCCCGCGGACCCGCCGGATAGCTGGTATCTGCCCTCCCTGACCGGGCGCTTGCGCCTGCCCCTGAAATCGCGGCACCCGGTCGAAATCGAGCTGGTCGTCAACCTGACTCCTTCCGAATGGGTTTCCGGATCGGCCGAGACGCGGAGCCGGAATCTAAGCGTGCTGATTCCCGCCTTGAAGGCGATCTCGGAACTGGACGGGCCTGACGCCCGGCTCAACGTCGAGCTGCTCGACCTCTCACGCCAGCGCGTCGTATTTCGCCAGGATGATGTGCACGTCCTGGACTGGACCGCCATGCGGCGTTCTCTCGCGCCAGCCGCGGCCGCGACCATCGACCTCCAGTCGCTCGAGCGCCACCGGCAGAGCGCCGCGTTCTTTGTGGCGGAGGCCGGCCGGATCGTCGCCGCCCCGCCTGCGAGCGCGCGGAAACCCCTGCGGGTTCTGATCGTCCTCAGCGGCCCGCTGGCATTCGCGACTGGGGTGAAACTGGAACCGATTGCCCTCAGCCCCCCGCCCGATTGCCGGGTCTTTTATATCCGTTATCATTCCTTTCAGCGCTCGTCTGCCGCTTCGGACATGACGCGCGTTTCGCCTCGCGGCATGCGCTCCCGTAGGGGCGAGCCGGCAGCGGGGCCGTCCGACCAGGAGGTCCAATTCGACCAGCTCGAGTCAACGCTCAAGCCGCTCGCCCCGCGCCTGTTCGATGTCGAGACTCACGAGGAGTTTCGAAAGGCGCTCGCCAGCCTGCTCGCCGAGATCGCCGGCCTCTGAGCGGATTCCGCTATTCCGCCACGGCCTCGAAAATTCCCTTCTCCCGGTTCTTGCGCACGCGGTTCCAGGCGAACCAGCGCCCGTTCATCCCGATATAGACGCCCGGCGGCAGCGTCTGGACCAGGGCCAGCGCGCTGCCCAGGTTGAACATCCCATCCGAGCTACCGAACTTGTAAGGGACCATGGCGCCGGTGAGCACGATGGTTTTCCCCTGGATCTCGCGCCCCAGGTGCACGGCGGTCTCGACCATGGTGTCCGTGCCGTGCGTGATGACGATGCGGCTCTCGCGGGCCTCCCGGCACTGCGCGGCGATCGCCCGCCGGTCGTCCCCGGTCATCTCCAGGCTGTCGATCATCATGAGCGCGCGCACTTCGAGATCGAGCAGGCATCGCCCCAGGCGCAGCATCTCGGGCACGTGCGTATCTTGAAAGAACAGTTGGCCGGTCAGCTCGTTGTACTCCTTATCGAACGTCCCGCCCGTGACAAAAACCCGAATTGGCTCGGATTCCATGCGTGGCCTCCTTGCGCCCGCCCGCGCGCAACCCCGATGATATCAGCAGGGCCGGATGCACAGCTTCCTGATCGCGCTCTTCCTGCTGATTGTCCTGTCTCTGTTCTCGCCCGCGCTCCAGGCCGCCCTGCGCGCTTTCTTCGAACGGCGGCCCACGGCGGTCTTCGCTGCCCCAGCCGCGCTCACTGTTTTGTTCGCTGCCGTTCTCGCGGCGAGCGGTGGATGGAGCACGCCGTTCGTGCTGCTGGCGGCGGCCTATACCTTTCTCCCCACCGCGCTCGTCTACGCTCGCAAGCCCGGGCTCGATTTCGCGGCCATCCTCCTGCTCTGGCTGCCCATCGAATTTGCCGCCGGCCGCCAGTTGCTTCCGCGCGCGGCTTGGGGCCTCGCCAACCTGACCGCACGCGGCACCGCCATGACGTTGGCGCTGGTCCTGTTTCTGCTTTTCCGAAACCTCCCGTCGATGAAGTACAACCTGCCGCGGAAATGGAGCGACCTGCTTTACCCGGCCATCGGCTTCGCCGCGGTTACGCCGCCCCTCATCGCGCTCGGCCTGTGGTTCGGCTACATGGGCCCGTTTCTGGGTTTCGGCCGCTTTCGTGCCGGCGCCTTCGGGCTATTGTTGCTTAAGACCGCGCTGGGCGTTGCCCTCCCGGAAGAGCTTCTGTTTCGTGCGCTCATCCAGAACTGGCTGATGCAGCGCTTCGGCTTCACCAACCGCACGCTCGCCCTGGCCGCGCTGATCTTCGGCGCCTCGCACCTGGACAATCCGCCCGGCCCCCTGCCCAACTGGCGCTACATGATCCTGGCCACCATCGCGGGCATCGTCTTCGGCAAGGTGTTCTGGAAGTCCTCGACCATTTGCTCCTCGGCGGGCCTGCACGCGCTGGTCAACAGCGTGCGGCATACTTTCTTCGGGTGACGCATGGGCCCCGTCACCGCAGTCCGCAAACTGGAGCCGCTCGGTGAAGCCCTCGGCCTCTTCGCGTTCGTCATGCTGTTCATCTGGAAGCTGCAGCTCTTTCACCCCGAGCTCGCGGTCCTGGTTCCCGCGTTCACTGTCGCTACGCACGCCGCGCGCGGGGAAACCGTTCGCCGGCTCGGATTCGGCTGGAAGGACTTCCGTGCCGCGTTTCCGCTTCTCTTCTGGGCCGGCGCCGCGGCCTATCTGTTCCTGGCGGCCGGCTCGCTGGCCGGAACCATCCGCCCGATGACGCCCGGCCAGCTCGCCTTGGGTCTGGGCGCCTACGTGATCTGGGGTCTGTTCCAGCAGTATCTGTTGAATGCGTTCCTGGCGAATCGCCTCGCCGAATTCGCGGGCGGCCCGGCGAGCCGCCTGGTTCCCCTCTCTGCGGCGGCGCTGTTCTCGCTGGTCCACCTTCCGAACTGGTTCCTGATGGCCGTGACCTTTGCCGGCGGCTACCTCTCCGTCCGCGTTTACCAACGCTATCGCAGCCTCTATGTCCTGGGGATCGCGCACGCCGTCATCGCTTTCGCACTCTTCCTCGCCGTCCCGGATTCCGTCAGCACACACTTCCTCGTCGGCCCGCGCTACTTGCTGGACCGCTACGGAACCTACCCCGAGATGCTGCTGTAAAGAGCGGCTCAGCTCGCCACTGCCGCGAAATCGGCTTGCAGCTGCGCTATGTCGAAGCCCGGCGCAAACCCTTTGTCCTTCGCTTCCGGAGGCAGCAGCACGTACGCTTCGTCCACGCACTCGTCCCACCAGGCCCAGGTCGCCTGCTGCGTATTCCCCCAGGTCAGCACGGTTACGCCCGTCTGATCGTATGCCGCGGCAAAGACCGCGTGGCCGTCATTGGTCAAGGGGCCAGGCGTCCAGGGCTGATGGGCGTCGAACTCCTGAATGCAGTCTTGCTGCACTTGGAAACCCAGGTAAACTCCGCCAAAGAGCTGAATGGCCTGCTCGACGTGGGTGTGGTTCTTCGGCTCGATGCTGGCGAAAGCCAGGATCTCGTCGCCGGCCACGGCATTCTGGCGCCAGTAATTCAGCACGTCAAGCTCGTTCATGCCGCTGTCCACGCCACCCGTGAGGTGCATGTACAACTTGACGACGGCTTGCTGCGACAGGATCGTTTTCGAGCCGACCAGCCCCCGATACACCGTGACAGCGTGCGCCAGGGCGGCAATGGTGCAGTCTCCCAAGGTGTCGTTGCCATCCATGGGGAACAGCTTGGTCGGATCCTTTATCTTTAGCTGCGCGTAAACGCGGGTCAGAACGTCCACGGCAGGCGGTGGCGCGGCGATTCCTGGTTTCAGATAGCTCTTGAACCGCAACGTGCGATAGTCGAGCTTAGGTGGGTGCTTTCCGAATCGGTAGTTTGGCATGGGAACACGCTCCTCTCAGTTTTCGGTTCGATAAGGCCGGCTTTTCGGACTTCACCCCGCCCGGCCTCGTCGTAGATTCCTTGTTGCAGCAATATTAGGCTAAATGACCGCGAATTTCAACCCCTCACTCGACACTGTCAGTGATAATGTCCTCCCTGCGCAAAGTGGAAATGTCATCTTGACCGGCGCCACCGTGGCCAGCTAAGGCGATCGTGGCGGCTGCCGCCCGTCGATGCGGCCCTTCTTGGAGCCGAACAGGCTGTAACCGGTCTTTCCAAGACGAACCTGAGCGGCGCGCCGGAAGCCAAGGGTCGCCGTTATCTCCCGGCGGACTCCGCCCCCATAGCGCCAACGACGGTTGCGCGGAAGGATTCCCAAGGGCAGGGGTAGCCCTCCGCCGCCGTGCTGCACCCGGGCACGAAAACGTTCGCAATCGCCGGTGGGTTGCCGGGCGACAGCGCCGTGGCCGCTTGCATCTGATCGAGGGTCTGCGCAACAAACTGGAGCCGCACGGAATACCGGCCCGTTCCGCGCGCGCGCCACAGCGTGAAGATCAAGGCGCCGCCAGGTGGCGTGTCGTCGGCCTGGTAACTCGGGAGCAGCCAGGAGAGGCCGAGCATCCCGGAGAGGTTCGAAAGGTTCGTGTCGTGCCCTGAAATCACCAGGAGCGCGGTGCCGGGCGAACCGGCGGCGCCCGCGACAGGCTTGCCGCCCTGTGCTTGCTCGATCGACCGCAGAATGCAACTCAGAAGATTCGATCCCCTGGTGCGCGCCAAATAAGGAGTGCGGCGCACCAAATCGGCGTAGGCGGTGTGCAGCGTCATCAGCTCGATCAGGCTCGATTTGTCGAGCCGCCCCCAGCCCAGCCGGGCGCCGCTCATTCCGTTCGCGTACTCGAGCAGAAAGTCCTCGCTCAGCGTGGATGCGAGGCTCAGCGGGCCGGTCATGCTCACGCCGCTCCTGCCCGCGGCCAGCGACATGGGTTCTTCGAAAATCGAGTGCGCGGCCTTGCCGCTTCCGTTCAGCACGTGAGCAAGCAGATCGAGAGCCGGCCTGTGCGCGTCCGTGACCGCGTCCGGCTGCGGTCCGAATCTCCCGGCAACGGCCGCCCTGGCCAGTGCCGGATCCCCCTTCGCCGCCCCGGCGCCGTCGAATAGCGGGTCGTGCCGGCCCTCTCCAGCCGAATGAATCTCGGCCTTGCACCCGGGCAGAATGCTTTCCGCCAGCGCCTGCGCCGTGGCCAGGGTCCGATGATCCGTATCCGCCCAAAAGTATAGGTGGCTCGCGGCCGCACAACCGGACGTGCCGAGCAACCCCTTCGACGCGAAATAGTCCCGATAGAAACCGCCCATGATCGTCATGAGCGTGCGGCCGTGCGCCGTAAGCTCGCCGGGGGCGACTCCCCAATCCGGCCACGGCGACGCGGAATACTCGTTCAGGCGCTCCACCATCCAGGTGGGAGACCGGACACCGTGCCGCGACACGACCACGGCGAACTTCAGTTCGTCCGGTTGAGCGTCCTGGCCGAGCGCAACCGCGCAACAAGCCAGGGCGATCGCTAAAGGAAGACTATTTCTCACGGTTTAGACTGTAGCGCAAGCCGCCGGCATAGGTCGCTTTGTAATATTCCTGCTGATTGACGAACACCGGACTGCCGGTGTAGTAGCCGAAGACCTCGTTCGTGAGGTTCAGGCCATACACCATCGCCGTGACACCGTGGCCCAGATTGACGCTCGCCTGCGCGTCAAGTTGCGTGTGCGGCAGACTGTAGACGTCGCCGCTCGGACCCGTAGGTCCGAGGCCGCTCGGGTCCGATGAAGCCTGATACCCGTACTGGTAAATGCTCGGGCCGTTGTAAGAGAGGCCGACGCGCGCCGAGAAGCGGCCCCGATTGTAGGTGGGGCTGAGGTTCCAGGTATTGGGCGCCTGTCGTTGCAGAGTCGGACTATCGGGGCGTCCCGGAATGCTCTTGATCTGCGAGGCCGTCCAACTATAGTTCGCCATGATTCCGAAGCCGGCGAGCGGGCGCGACAGCCAGTCGAGCCGCTGCTGGTACGCGATCTCGAAGCCGTAGAGGTACGCATTACTGGCGTTGATCCACTGGGAGACGAAGTCGCCCTGATATGGGCCGCTGCTGGCCGTGTACGAAGTGCTGATGAGCGTGTCGCTGAGTTGCTTGAAGAAAGCGCCGGCCTGAATGACTCCGGTCGACTTCAGATACCGCTCGTAGAGCAGATCGTAATTGTTGGCATGTTCGGGCTTGATGTTAGGGTTTCCGAGCGCAACGGTCGCGGGATTCGTGGAGTCGTCCTCGGTCACGTACGGCACCAGTTGGTAGGCGTCGGGGCGGGAAAGGCCCCGGCCATACACCAGGCGCAGACCGGAATCGCTCGTGAGAGCATAACGCAGCGAGACACTGGGGAGCGGGTCCACGTAGGAAGGACTGTTACGCACCGGTACGGGGACGCCGCAACCGGTACTCAAAATGCAGTTGGGGCTTCCGGCCGCATACAGCGTGACGTTGTACCCCAGCGTGTTCATCTGCGTCGCCTCGAACCGGACTCCGGCCACCACGTGCAAGCGGCCGAAATCCATCGAGTTCATGAAGTACCCGGCGGAGATGCGTTCCACTATATCGAATTGGTTCGGGTACGAGTTGGCAGCGGTCTTGTAACCATCCACGTAGCTCGCCAGATTCGCCACGGTGAAGCTCTGGAGCTGGGTGAAGTCCGAGACTGGCCCGTAATGGCCGCCGAAATAGTCGCCATTCAAGTAGTTGTTGCTGCTGAAGTCGCTCAGGAACATCGTCATCGGATAGTTGGCGGCCTTCCAGCCGTCGTACACCGTTTCGGTGGCGTTCTGGTACTTGTGGCCGTTGCGAACCTTCGCGCCGACTTGGAAGATGCCTAAGTGCGAACCGAGATGGTAATTGACGGAGTAGGAAGCGGCCGCGGTAAGGTTGAGCTGCGCCGTCATGCCCGTGGATGTCGTGATGTCCTTGAAGCCCCAGTTGGATGCAACCTGCAGGGGGGAATTGGCGGCGTCGCATCCGCTGCCGAAATGCGGAACGTTGACGTCGGTTTGCGCGGTCGGATCGTAGCCGCAAATGAGCTTCGACCCGATCCAGGAGAAGTCCGCCTTCGGGTTCCCCGCGGAATCCAGCTCGTAGGAGCGCGCGGCCGAGACTTCCCAGGTCAGCAGCGAGGACGTGAACTGTTTCCGGCCGCCCGCGCTATAACTGCCGATGGAAACGTCGGGGCGCTTGCTGGAGGTGTAGAACTTAGGCGCGCTGGTGGCTTGCGGCTCGTAATACCATTTGTCGCCGTAATCCTGGAGGTTGCTGTACATGCCCTTGAAGTAGATGCTGGAGAAGTCGCTGAGCTTATAATCGACGTTGCCGGTGAAACCCCAGCGGTTGCGGTAATAACGGTACTCGCGGATGGTGTTGTTGTCGTAGATGGGCTGGCTGAACGTGGAGAGCGGATCGATAGCCGGCTGCAGGTTATCGATGCCGCGCCCGTTATAGTCATACGTGCCGCCGAAGAGGATGCCGAGCTTCTTCGACCGGCCGAAGCGATGACCGGTGGCGCCTCCGAACTGGTCGTTGCCGCGGCCGCTCAGGATCGGATTGTAGCCGCCTAGTCCGAAAAGGTCCAGCGTGGGGAACTCACCCGCCGTTTTGGTTTTCAGATTGACCGAACCGCCAATGCCGTCGCCATCCAGATTCGGCGCGAGGGTCTTGTTGATTTCGACGGATTCGACGAGGTCCGCCGGAATGACGTCCAGCCGCACCTGGCGTACATCCGGCTCCGGAGAAGGAACCGTGATCCCGTCGATCATGATGTTCGTAAGACGCGGCTCCGTGCCGCGCACCTGTAGATACACACCCTCGCCTTCGCTGCGTTCCAAGGTGACGGAAGGCAGACGGCCGAGAGCGTCGGCCACGTTTGCATTGGGCAGGGAAGTAATGACTTCCGCGGGCAGCACCTGCAGGATGTTGTCCGCCATGCGGCTGCGGTTGATCGCCTCCGCTTCGCCGCGCGGCAGCTCCGCGGTGACAAGAACCTCCTGGCTGTTGGCACTGACCTCCAGACGGGCTTCTACGCGGTTGTTTTCACCAGCCTTCAGGGTCACGCTTGTCTCGAGCGGCTTAAAGCCCAGGTAGGATACGTGCACCTTGTAGTCTCCGGGGGCGAGATCCGGGATGAGAAACTCGCCCAGCCCATTGGAGGCCACTGTAATTCCCTGGGACGGCAGTTGGACCTGCGCGCCCTGGAGCACCGCACCGGAACTGTCGGTCACGCGTCCGGAGATGGTGCCTTTGGTCGTTTGCGCCAGGGCAGGGCAAACCAGACACAAGCCGAAGAGTCAAAGGGAAGGCACTTCAAAGAGTTTCTTCATAATGAATGTCTCCTCATGCATCGTCCATTGAAGTTCGCTATGGACAAACGAAACAAGCAATTTTGGCACGCGTCTGTGACGAGGCTATTGCGGCTTCGTTACGCCGGATAAAGCTTCAGGGTATAACCAGACCTGACATTCCTAAATAGTCTTTCCTGAACCTCGATCCGCCCCTCCATCCCGCGCGCCTACAATAGAGGCGTGCTGGGAGGCGGCCATGCAAACGGCGACTGGCGTTCCTGAGGTGCTCGAGCGGCTGGGGATCGAAGAGATCAACTCCGGCGCCGGTTGGGGAGAGTGGATCGAGAAGCCCTCGGGCGGAGAGCTGGTTTCCACCAGCCCCGGCGACGGCGCCCCCATCGCCAAGGTCCGCATGGCGGGCGCGGACGATTACGACCAGGTCATGCGCCGCGCCACCGAAGCGTTCCTCAAGTGGCGGCTCTGCCCCGCGCCCCAGCGCGGCGAGATCGTGCGCGAGATCGGCGACGAGCTGCGCCGCCACAAAGACAGCCTCGGCACGCTGGTCAGCCTGGAAATGGGCAAGATCCTCCCCGAAGGCAAGGGCGAGGTGCAGGAGATGATCGACATCGCCGGCTTCGCGGCCGGCCTCTCCCGCCAGCTCTACGGCCTCTCCATGCATAGCGAGCGCCCCGCCCACCGCATGTACGAACAGTGGCACCCGCTGGGCGTGGCCGGAGTCATTTCGGCGTTCAATTTCCCCGTCGCCGTCTGGTCCTGGAACGCGCTGATCGCGGCCGTCTGCGGCGATTGCGTCCTCTGGAAGCCGTCTTCCGAAACGCCGCTCACGGCTATCGCCGTCCAGAAGATCTGCGACCGCGTCCTCGCCCGCCACGGCTGGAGCGGGGTTTTCAACCTGGTCGTCGGGCGCGGCTCCGTGGTGGGCGAAATGATGCTCGACGACCGCCGCCTGCCGCTCATCAGCGCCACCGGCTCATGCCAGATGGGCACTCGCGTGGCCGAGAAAGTTGCGCGCCGCATCGGCCGCAGCATCCTCGAGCTGGGCGGCAACAACGGCGTGATCGTCATGGACGACGCCAATCTCGACCTGGCCCTTCGCGCCGCGCTGTTCGGCGCCGTGGGCACGGCCGGCCAGCGCTGCACCACCCTCCGGCGCCTGTTCCTCCAGCGCGGCATCGCCCCGCGCCTGACCGAGTCGCTCCTCGCCGCCTGGCGCCAGATCCGCATCGGCAACCCGCTCGACCCGGCCACCGTCATGGGGCCGCTCGTCAACCGATCCGCGGTGGCCGACATGATGCAGGGGCTCGAGCGCATCCGCGAGCAGGGCGGCCAGGTGCTTTGCGGGGGCGGCCAGCTCGATCTTCCGGGCGGATGCTACGTCGAGCCCGCCATCGTGCGCGCGCGGCCGGATCTGCCGGCGCTAAAGGATGAGCTGTTTGCCCCGGTTCTGTACCTGGTCGAATTCGATGCCATCGAGGACGCGCTCGCCTGGCACAACGACGTGCCCCAAGGGCTTTCCTCGGCCATGTTCACCTCCAACCTGATCTCGGCCGAGACGTTCCTGAGCGCGCGTGGCAGCGACTGCGGCATCGCCAACATCAACATCGGCACCAGCGGCGCCGAGATCGGCGGCGCCTTCGGTGGCGAGAAGGAAACCGGCGGCGGCCGCGAAGCCGGCAGCGACTCCTGGAAAGCCTACATGCGCCGCCAGACCGTCACCATCAACTGGTCGGCCGACCTCCCGCTGGCGCAGGGCATCCAGTTCGACGTGTGAGTGGTGGCGCGCCGGTCACAGTCTGGGCGGTCGGACGAATACGGTGCAGAGCGCCACGCCGACGCTGATTGCGTTGGCTAGGCAAAGCAACCAGAATCCTCTCTTGCCTATCCGCTGGCGGAAAGCGAATCGCACGACGCCGGTCTCGAGTGCCCCGTTAATCATTGCAGCCATCGCCCACGTCGCCGTCCACGTGACGGGGTTGAATGTACCCATGTGGAGTATCTCGTAGATGACGCTGCCAGGAAAGAACTCCCAGGCGAGTCCGGCGAGTGGCAGCAGGATAAGGCCGAGTAAGGAAGACGCCGTATTCATCGCCACGTCTGCCATTGCGCACCAGCGCCACGAGCGCTTCGTGATGTATCGCACGAACAGCAGCTCTACCAGCAGTCCCAGGGCGATTGCCCACACCGTGAGGAGACGGTCCTCAAGGTAGAGGGCCGGCCAGACAACATCGGCAAGCAAGGGCGAGCAAGCCACGGTCATTGCTGTCCCAATCCGTCCCGATCGGCGCACGCGAATTCGTTCGTGATCGCGGCGCATTCTTTGCGAATCGCCGGATCTACGCCCGTCGCCGCCATCGCGCTCTCAAAGGCGCACGCCTTCTTGTGGGCAATGAACTCCGCGAGAGACTCCGCGACCAACCGATTCAGGTTGCCGGTCGATTCCGGAGGCGCCCAGGCTAGCGCTTCCTGAACCAGCTGCTCTGGCGACGCAACGGTGCGCCGGACAACGAGTGATCGTCTGCGACTCATGCAATTCATACTCCTCATGTCGCATTGTGTCACAACAAGGTGTCACTTTCAGCGTGAGTGAACGGCGGGTGCTCGACCGTCCTGAGCCATGGCCGCCGATAAACGCCGATAAGCCATCTGCGCTCCTGATCCGCGTTTATCCGCGTTTATCCGCGTTCATCCGCGGCCCCAATGCTTCTGTTGGCCTCCTCACCGCCGCGCCGCCCGGAACCGCTACACTTGTCCCCATGAAGACCACGCTATCCTTCGGCGCCTGCCTCCTGCTCGGCGCCTGCTTGGCCCCGGCCCAGGACCTCAAACCGGTTTCGCTCCCCGCTCCGCAAACCGAGGGCGGCATGCCGCTCATGCAGGCGCTCAAGCAGCGCCACTCCACGCGCGCGTTCAGTGCCCAGCCGCTCTCGCTCCAGACGCTCTCGAACCTGCTCTGGGCTGGCTTCGGCATCAACCGTCCCGACGGCCACCGCACCGCGCCCTCGGCCATGAACTGGCAGGAGGTCGACATCTACGTCGCCGCCCCCGATGGCGTCTACGTCTATGACGCCAAGGCCAACGCGCTCCAGCCGGTCGCGGCGGGCGACCTCCGCGCCGTCGCCGGCACGCAGCCTTTCGTCAAGAACGCCGCCGTGAACCTCGTCTACGTCGCCGACACCGCGCGCACGCACGGCAATTCGGAATTCATCGGCGCCGACACCGGCTTCATCGCCCAAAACGTGTACCTGTTCTGCGCTTCGGAAGGGCTGGTCACGGTGGTGCGCGCCAGCGTGGACCGCGCGGCCATCGCCAAAGCGTTCAAGCTGCGCCCCGAGCAGCGCGTGACGCTGGCTCAATCGGTCGGCTATCCGCAGAAGTAGTTACACTGGCATGTGGTGCGCTTCTTTCCCCTGTTGGCCGCGCTGTTCCTCCTGACCGGATGCTCCACCGGCCCACCGCGCGCGCCGGAGATCGGCGAGGCCTACGCCGGCCCGGCCGTCCTCAAGCTCCGCCGTGAAATCGATCTGCGGTCGCCCGAAGTCGTCGCTGTTGCGCACGGCGATCGGCTCGCTATCGTCGGCCGCCGCCGGCGCTTCGTCAAGGTGCGCACCGCGAGCGGGGTCGAGGGCTGGACCGACATGCGCCAGTTGCTCTCCGCCCCCCAGATGGACCAACTCAACCAGCTCGCGGAAACCGCCCGCCAGTTGCCTTCGCAAGGCGCCGCGACCGTCTACGAAGCTCTCAACGTCCACACCGAAGCGAACCGCCAGGCGCCAAGCTTCTACAGGATCAAGGAAGGCGAGGCGGTCGACGTGGTCGCGCACCAGCTCGATCCGCGCCTGCCGTTCGCGCCCAAAAGCATTCTGCCTCCGCCCACGCCACGGCCCAAGCCCTCGCCCAAGCCGGCAGACCAGAGCCGTGTGCCGCGCCCGCCCGCGCCGCCGCCGCTCAAGCCTCCCGCTGACTGGCAGGAACTCTCGAAGACGGCCCCGCTCCCGGACGACGAGAAGGAGGAAGCCGACGAGCCCGAGCCCGCCAAGCCGATCCCGGTCGATGACTGGATCCTGGTCCGGCTCAAGAATGGCCGCGCCGGATGGGTCCTCGCGGGCAGCCTCAAGATGGACATTACGGACGAGGTGGCGCAATACTCCGAAGGCCATCGCATCACCTCCTACTTCGCCACCGCAGACGTCAACGACGGCGGCCAGATCAAGCACAATTGGCTTTGGACCACCGTCGGCGGGGACCATTTGCCCTACGAGTTCGACAGCTTCCGCTACTTCATCTGGAACGTCCGCCACCACCGCTACGAAACCGCGCACGTCGAGAGCAACCTTAAAGGTTTCTACCCCGTCCAGGTGCATCCCGTCCAAGCCGCGGCCGGCAACAAGACCGCCACCTACCCGGGTTTCTCGCTGATCGTGGAAGAGAACGGCGTGCGCTACCGCAAAACCTACGCCTATCAGATCTACCTGGTGCACCTGGTCGCCAAGGAGAAGATCGAAACGCCGCCGATGCCCGCGCTCGCCCCCGCCATCCCACCGCCGCCCGCCAAGCCTCAGTCCACGCCTGGCTTCTTCGCCCGCCTGAAAGCGCTCTTCTCCCGAAAAAGCCGGTGAAGGGAAGACAAGGCGTCGCGCGCGAGTTCATAGTCGGCACCGGGAATGCGAAGAGCTTCTCGGAGCTGATCGGTAAGTACCTCTAGCCTCGGTGGGACAGGCCTCCGGCCTGTCAGACACTCACCTCCTTGTGTGCTGGGGATGGCCTACTCCACCCCGAACTCCCCCACCAGCGGCAGATTCGCCGATGAGTCCCCCACCCGAATAACGAACCGCCCCGCGTCCACCGTCCAGTCGTGCTTGCCGGTGTCCCAGTATGCGAACGACCGCCGGTCGAGCGCGATCGATACCCGCTTCGTCTCGCCCGCCCGCAACTCCACCCGCGCGAATCCCTTCAGCTCCTCGAACGGCCGCGACGCCTTGGCGTTCGGCTCGCTCACGTAAACCTGCGCCACCTCGGCGCCCGGCCGGAGGCCCGTGTTCTGCACATCGAAGGTCACCGTCGCCTCCGCCTTCGCGGCCCCAGGCGTCACCTTCAGGTTGCGGAACGCGAACGTCGTGTAGGAGAGGCCGCAGCCGAAGGGAAACAGCGGCTGCGTCTGGTCCGGCGCGTAATGCCGGTAGCCCACGAGAACCCCCTCCGCGTACTTCACGTTCAGCGTGCCGGGCTCCGCGTCGTAATTCTTATAAGCGGGATTGTCCTCGATGTGCCGCTCGAAGGTGACCGGCAGCTTGCCCGAAGGATTCACCTCGCCGAACAGCACCCGCGCCAACGCCCGCCCCGCCTCCTGCCCGCCGTACCAGGTAGCAAGCAGCACCGGCGTCCGGTCGAGCCACCGGTTGGTGTCCACTCCGCCGCCCGCCGTCAGGACCACGATCATCCGCGGATTCGCCGCCGTCACTGACTGGATGAGCTCGTCCTGACCCGCCGGCAGCCGCCACGTGCGGTCGTGCCCTTCCGATTCCGTGCTCGGCTGGAACCCCACCGAGACCACCGCGACGTCGGCCATCGCGGCAATCTTCGCCGCGTCCGGAGCGAGCAGGTCGGCCGCCGCGAGCGCCGTGAAGCTGATTGTGGGCCGGTTGCCGAACGCCAGGTATTCCAGGCGCACCGCGATCGGCTTCCCCGCCTGCGCCTCGAGGTCGTAGTCGCCCGGGCTCTGGCCATCGCGCTGCGGCTGATCGATGGCCACCTTTCCGTCCACGTACAGCTTGTACGCATCGTTGCCCGCCCCAGCCACGATGAACCGCTGCTTCCCGGATTTCGCCGGGATGTAATAGCCAGACCACCGCACCGCGATCCGGTCCGGCTGCACCCGCCCCCACAAGTTGACGGGCCAATTGAAGACCCGCCGCACCGTGGCCGTCCTCGTCGCAGCGCCCTCGATCTTGCCGCCCGCGAATAGCTCCTCCTTCAGGCCGGGCGTGGCGCCCTGCTCGTCCGCAAAGAAGTCGGCACGGGACCGGAAGACCTCCCGCAGCTCCCTCACGCCCTGGCTCCAAAGCACCTGGGCGCTGCCCCCCACGGCATCGCTCAACCCCGCGAGGATACTCACCGGCGCGAACGCCGTCACGTCGGCGCTGCCTCCGCCCGACACCTGGGCCGGCCACGAGTCCGGCCCGATCACTGCAATCGAGCGCAGCCGGCTCTTGTCGAGCGGCAGCAGGTTGCCTTCGTTCTTCAGAAGCACCATGCTCTTCTCTGCCGATTCGAGCGCCACCTGGCGCGCGTCCAGGCTGTAGCGCGGAATGCTGTAGTCGGTCTGGTCGCGGTCCAGCAGCCCGAACTCGAGCGCCGTCCTCAGAATGCGCCGCACCTTGTCGTCGATGGTCGCCAGCGTCACCCTGCCGTCCTTCACCGCGGGAATCAGCGTCTCCCTGGTCAT
>Ga0116114_1000019_pt1 | contig 116659 bp, 108 predicted proteins | sample June2015DPH_10_5_FD_89823 | JGI IMG/M metagenome (GOLD analysis project Ga0116114, IMG submission 89823) | Peatland microbial communities from SPRUCE experiment site at the Marcell Experimental Forest, Minnesota, USA - June2015DPH_10_40 | ecosystem: Environmental > Terrestrial > Soil >... | reverse complement strand
GCCCCAGGGAGCGCGACTCCCCCGGAACATCGAATCCACCATAACCCCACCTCTTCAACCGGGCCCTCAAAAGGGGACATTTCTACTTGGCAGAGAAGGGGACATTTCTATTTGGCGTTGACATGCGTTCGGGCTCGGTGTGCCGCGCCTGAGGCCCGGCCGTTCCGTTACACCTTCTGCGCGGCCGGCGGCGAAACAAGGCGCGAGCCGCGGATGCGGAAAACGCTGACGATGGCGGGAAACACGAACATGCTGGCGCACAGGGTGACCGCGACACCCACCGTGGTGACCAGGCCCAACTCGGCCAGGGGCTGGAACTTGGACACGGTCAGCGCGCCGAAGCCGACCATGGTGGTCAGGTTGGATTGCAGCAGCGGGGCTCCGGCCAGTCTCAGAACGTCTACGATGTCGCGGTTCTCCTCGAAGAGGTATCGCCGCGCCAGGTGAATGCCGTTGTCGATCCCGAGGCCGATGATCAGCGGCACCGCGATCAGCGCCATGAAGCTGAAGCGGTATCCCGCCAGGTGCATGCCGCCGAAGGTCACGACGATGCCGAACACGAGGGGCAGCAGCACCAGCGCGGAGACCAGCACGTTCCGGAAGCAGAGGAAAACGATGAGCATGATTCCCGCCGCCGTTAGAAACAGCGCGCGCCGGCTGTCGTGGAAGATCTGGGTCTGAAGGTCGCGGCTCATTTTGGCGTACGAGAAGTCCACGAAGCCTCCGACCTTGGCCTTCAAGCCCCGCGCGACCGGGTCGGGGATGGCCTCGGCCGCGTTCGGGTCGGCCGAAAAGACGGCGATGGCCGCCATGTAGCGGTTCGTGCCGATCTTTTGGATGCTGTTCTCGAGGAACCCGCGCGGAAGGTACGACATCGCTTCGGAGAGCGTGACGACGGCATGCGGCTCCGCGGCCAGCTTGCGAAGATGCTGGATGGCGGGGTCGAAGTACGCGGGGTTGAAGCCGCCGGCTTTGAGCGTCTCTTCGAGCGCGCCGGATGTCTTTGCGAGGTCGACGCCTTCGAATTGCTTGGCGCGCTGAAGCTGCATCTCCCGCGAGGGAACGACGTCCGAGGGAGAAAACGCCGCCTTGATGAGGCCTTTCGCGGCGAGGCGATCGAGCTCGGAAGAAAGCGCCTCGGACTTCCCCAGCGCCTCTTCTTCGGTGCCCTGGATGAGCAGCAGTTCCGGTGTGCCCTCGATGCCGAACTCCTTGGCGAGCCGGTTCTGGCCGATGGTCGCGGGGTTCTCGTCGCCGCGCGCGATCTCCACCTTTTTGGCCATGTGGACCGCGGGGAGCGACGCCGCCGCCACCGCAAATACGACGACCGAGCCAATGAAGATGGCCTTGGGATAACGCCCCAGCAGATCCGCGAGGGGCCGCACGATGGAGGGCAGGAACCGGAATGAAGTAAGCGTCGGAACGCGCGGAGGGAAGAACTGCCAGCCGATGCGCATCAGTGCGGGAATGGTCAGCAGCGTGTGGACCAGCAGCATCAGAAGGCCCACGGTCAGCACGAAGCCGAATTCGGCAAGACCCTTGAAACTCGAAAGCGCAAGCGCGGCGGTGGCCGTGATAATGGTCAGGATGCAGAAGACGATGCTCTTGCCGGTGGTCGCGTAGGTCCTGGCCAGGGCGTCCTGAAGGGAACGGCCGTCGCGCCACTCCTGCGGCACGCGGCCGACGAAATACACCACCTGGTCGTCGCCGAGTCCCACCAGAATGGCGATGAACGACAGGCTGATCAGGTTGATCTCGCCGGGATAGTAGCTGATGAGGCCGGTGGTCCACAGAAGGCCGAGGCTGGTGGGAATGAAGGAGAGCAGCAGGATGAAGGGCCGGCGGTACACCAGCCCGCACAGAATCAGGTTCCCGATGATCGATACCAGCGAGACGAGCTTGATATTCTCCTGTATAAAACCGCGGTCCTGTTCGGCGTAAATGTAGCCTCCGGCGGGAACCAGGCGCAGGCCGCGGAAGTCCTCTTCGGCCAGCAGAGAGCGGCAGCGCGATCGCGTCCAACGGACCACCTCTTCGGCCGCCTTGTAGTTCATCATCGGCTGGCGCGGTTCGGAGATGACCAGCAAGGCCCGGTGGTCCCTGCTGAAAAAGTAGTTTCCGCTGCCCCATTCCATATCGAAGGCGCCGAGGCCGGAGAGTTTCCCGCCGCCGGGGGCCACGACCTGCATGAGCCCGAGAGGGTCGTTGGCGAAGTAATTCGTCCCAAGCGATGAGAAGGCCGTGACCAGCCCGGCGCCGGCCACGCCGACGGTTTTCCGGATGTTTTCCGTCGAGAGCCGCTCGCGCAGCGCAGGAACCTGCTCCGGCTTGGCATAGGAGCGGAAATTCCACGCGAACAGGCGCACCATGCCGAGCATTTCCTGCTCGCTCAAGCCGCAGCGGGCGTACTTGAACAGGCCGCTCTGGTTCATGTCGGAGACCAGCCGGTCTCCCAGGGTCTCCATCGATTCGGAGGCCGCGGAGCCGCCGGGGTCCTCCACCAACACGAACAACTGGTTGCTGTACCCGAAGTTCTGCGCGTACTCGTTGACGGCGCGCAGCTCGGGCGTGCTGTCTCCGAACAGGTCGGCCAGGTTCGTCCCCATACGCAGGTTGTGTATGTTCAGGTACAGGCCCGCGGTGAGAAGAGCGATGGCCGCCAGAAGCGAGACCGGGTGCTTCAGCGTGAGCCACGCGACGCCGCGTAAGAGCCGGGAGGTCATGCGGCGCTCCGGGATCCGATAAACACGATGTGCGCGAGCGGCAAGCGATTCATCACCGCCAGTTCCCGCACCTCCATGCCGGCGTCCGTGAGGATGGCGCGGTAGGCGCCGGCCGGGAGCACGGTTGGCTTGTCGCGGCAGCCGGTGAAGCGGAACACCAGTTTGTCGAGCGCCAGGCTCATCCAGGATGGCGCGCCGCGCCGGCAGTCCGGAATCCGGAACAGGAACTTGCCCCCGGGCAGCAGAGACGCACAGCAGTTTTCAATCACCTCGCGCTGCTCCTCGGGGGTCAGGTATTGCAGGACGTCGAGGATCAGGATGATGGCGGCGGGCTCGAAACGGAACTCCCGGATGTCGGCGACCGCGAGCTCGGCGCCGGACGGCCCGAGCGCCCGGCGCGCGACCTCGATCCGGTGCGGGTCCAGGTCGCAGCCGCACAAGCGACGGCCCGGTTCGCGCAATTCAGCCAGCGCCAGCGCGATCCCGTACCCGCAGCCGAGGTCCACCACCGGCCCCGGAGCGAGCTCGTTCCGGAGGATGTCGAAGATCTTGTCCAGCCGCAACTTCCAGCGGATGAAGCCCCGGTCGTAGCGGCCGGCGGCGCGAAACATTTCGCCGACCGGATCGGCCCGCCTGGCCTGTCCCACACGGAAGGCGATGTAGGCGACCAGCGCCGCGAGCGAGCCCAGCAGCGCCGCAAGCACCAGGCTGCCGAGCAGCCAGAAGTGCAACTCAAGGGCGGCGCGATGAGGGCTCAGGTCCGCCAAAGCCAATCGCAGCCAGCGGCCCTCTAACATGCGATGGCCGATTTCCAGACTCGACACGATCAGCCAGGGCTGGAAGAAGGGGTTGTTGACGAAGGTCGCCGCGAAGGTGAGCGGCCGGTTCAACCGGAACACGGTGGCGAGGCCGAGCGCCACCAGCATTTGAAAACCGTAGATGGGAACGACCCCGATGAAGACTCCGAGAAATACCGCCGCCGCGGCGCGGCGAGGCGCCAGACCCTCCTGCATGAGCCCGGACACAAGGCTCCGAGCCTGCCGAAGAGCGCGCGCCAGCCGGTTCCGCTTCTCCATAGTCAACCCGCGTAGACGGAGAGTTCTCCTCGCGCGACCACCCGGCCCGCCACGCTGACCGTCGCTTCCACGGAGGTCATCGGCCCGAGGGAGGCGAGGGCCTTGGTCTCGATTCGCATCTCGGCTCCCGGCCTTACCGGCTCGAGGAACTTAAACCGGTTCACCGCGGCGAGGCGGCGTTCGCCTTCCGCGCCGGCTGCCATCGAGGCCAGCATGACTCCCGCCGTCTGCGCCGCCGCCTCGATGATCAGGACGCCGGGCAGGATCGCATCCCCCGGGAAGTGGCCGGCGAAACACGGCTCCGCCGGGTTGACGAGCTTCACGGCAATGCACCGCGCGCCGGGCTCGATGTGTTCGACACGGTCGATCCACAGAAAGGGAGGACGGTGCGGAATGAGCTTTAGGATTTCGGCTTTTTCGATCATCGGGCTAGTGCGATCTTCTCATACGCTTCGGCGGCGGCGCGAGTTCCCCAACGGCGAGCTGAAGTTCGCCGCGGCACGCTGAAGCGTGCGCCACATCGTTCTACGGGCGGTACACCTTGAACAGGTTCTCGTCGACCGGCGCGTTGATGGCGTCCATGTGGATCTCAAAGCGGCTGTTGACGCCGCTGGCCCCGTCCACTTCCAGGCTGCGCAACAGGAAGTCGTCGCGGTTCAACTGCACCACCACGTAATTGATGCGCTTCTTAAACCGGGGAGACTTCGGCACCAGACGCATCTCGTAACCGGCGCGGTTCTCCGTTACCGCGATTGTGAAATTCTCCTTCAGGTGGCCGATGGAGTTCTCGCGGCTGAAGTACGATTGCGTCCGCCTGACCTGCTCGCCGACCTTCAGCACCTCCGTTGTCTTCTTGTCGCCTCCGGTGGTGACGTTGAGGTAATCCTGGTTGAAGACGATGCGCACGGGCTCCGGCTCCACGTACTCCAGATAGAACTTCGTCAGCCCGGACGCCTGGAACTTTCCGTGGAAGACCAGCGGCCGCGCCAGCATCTTGGACGTCCTGGTTTCGGTGATGGTGCCGCGGCCGGTCCTGGTCGTGTTCTGGGCCCGCTGAACGCCTTGCCATATGCGGTCGAGGAGCGGGCCGAAGGGCTCGGCTGGCGGCTGCTGGGGCCAGGCCAGAGGGGCCAGGGCCAACACCGCAAGGGCCGCGGCGGGCCTCATCCCGCCCACCGGAACCAGAGCGAATGCAGGCAGATCCGCACGGTGTCCGGGATCACCTTCATCTTCGACCGCGCCTGGCCGTTCTCGTAGACCGTGGTAATCGGCGCGTGCTCGATCGCGCATCCAAGCCTGCTCAGCTTGATCAGAATCTCCATCTCGATTTCGTACTTCCTCGCTTTCAGCTCGACGCCCCGGAGGCAATCCAAACGGATCAGGCGGAATCCGGACTGGCTGTCGCGGATCTCCTGGCCGGCCAGCCAGGACGCGACCCTGCTTCCGAGGCTGTTCGAATAGTAGCGCGGAGCCGGCATCCGCGCGCGGTCGAACGACCGCGTTCCGATCACCAGGCCGGCGCCGGTGCGCTCCGCGGTCGAGACGAGCGACGGAATATCTTCGGCGCGATGTTGGCCGTCGCCATCCAGAAACAGGACATGGCTGAAATCGCGGGCCTGCACGTGCCGCAGACCTAAGCGCAGCGCGGCGCCCTTGCCCTGGTTGCGGTGGTGACGGATGCACTCGGCGCCCGCCGCCTCGGCCGCTTCGGCCGTCCCATCGTCCGAGCCGTCGTCGACCACCACCACCGTGTCGACGTATGGGCGGACGCCGCTCACAACCGCCCCAATGCGAGGCCGCTCGTTGAAGGCGGGGATGATGGCACAAATCTTCATGGCGCTTCAGACCAGAACGAACTCGAACCCGCGCTGCTGGAGGTCGTCAATCAGTTGGGGGAGCACTGCCAGCATCCGGGCTACGCCGAGACAGTTGCTATCGTGCAGAAGGACGATGTCGCCAGGCGCCGCCCTGCCGGCGATCCGCTGTCGGATGACTTCCGGCTTCTGCACGCGCGAGTCGAACGCGCGGACACGCCACGAAATGTATTCAAGCCCCGCGCGCTTGAGATAAAAGCTCAACAGCGGGTGCCGCAGCCCGACCGGAGAGCGGAAGTACCTGGGCCGGATTCCGCAGACCGCGGCGATCACCCGCTGGCCCTCCGCTATCTCCGCACGCAACCGCCGGGGGCTGAGGAAGCAGAATAGCGAGGGATGCGAGTAGGTGTGATTGCCTACCGCGTGGCCGTCCGCGAGCACAGCGCGCAGCAGGTCCGGCCGGTCTTCGGCCCTGCGCCCAACGACGAAGAACGTGGCTTTCACGCGCTTCCGGCGCAGGATCTCGAGGAGCGCTTCCGTGTTCGCGGACGAGGGCCCGTCGTCGAACGTCAAGGCGATCGAACGCCTGCCCGCGCTCTCCACGCGGGAACGGTTGCGGACCATCAACTGGCTGCGGGGATGTAAGACCAAATAGCAGATCAGCATGTTTCCGGGCACAAACAGAAGGGCGAACCAGAGCAGCCGGCCCGGCGTGGGGGCATAGAGCAGGCTCACGCTCGCGCAGACGAGCACGCATATCAAGACGAACATTACAGCTCTGAACATCTCGCGGTCCATTCTTAGGATGCCGCAGTCAGAGCGGCACACATCAACCACTTGGCGTTCGGCTCTTGCATCGGAGGCTCCGGAACAACGCTACTTGTCGAGCTTCAACTGATCCGACTGGCGGGTGGCCTCGATGCCGGTCAGCCTGCCGTCAACGAACTTCAACAGCGCGGGGTATCCGGTGGCCGAGCTCTTCAGCTTCCGGAATGTCACTACAGTCCCGTTCTCCTGCCGCGGGAACCAGGTCTCTACCTCCGCCCCGCCGTCTTTCGAGATCTGGATGTTGACCGGCGTGCCGACCACGCAGAAGGCCTGGCGCTTCGTCATCCCTTCCACCACGCGGCGGTCGGCGATAGCCTTTCTGATCTCGGCCGGCCAATCAGGATGCTCGTCCTGGAGCGGCACACGCGACAATGCCAGGTCGAACGCCTTGCGGAAGTCGTCGATCGACTTGATGCCGACGAACCGGACCATGACTTCGTTGTCCTTAGGAGGCAGGCCTTCCCCCCACACGTCGATCGAATCGCCGTTGAAGCTCAGCTTGATGTAACGGATGGGGTCATTGGGCGCGAACCCCCAGTAGACGCTCTCCCGTTTCCTGCCTTTTTGCGGGATCGTCTCGCTTCCCTCGGTCTTGTATTCCGCCGGAGAGACTCGGACCAAGGGCTCGACCGACAGCCCGAATCCGCCCGAGCCGTACTTGCATGGCGCGTCGATGCGGAGATAGACGGTGCCCGATACCATCTTCTTGGCCTCTTCGCGGTCCGTGCCTGCGAGTTGAGCGGAACCCGGCTGCGCGAACAGAAATGCCACCAGTTGAAGAAGCGCGAGCCTGATCGCCATAGGACCTCCTTGAGAGAATCGAGCATACCAGCGCGGTTCATCCACGTCAAGGAGAGACGGTGGCCGACAGGAGAGACGGTGGCCGCGTGGTTCACGCCGGGGGGAGCCGGCATTCGGCCTGGTAAGCCTTGGGATCCATCAGGCGCTGGGTGCGGAACAGGATTCGGGCGAGGCGCGGGGCCTGCAGGGGGTTCACCGCCGTCAGCCAGTTCCAGAAGCTCTTCCTCCCGGCGAGGTTCAGGACGCTGCGCCGCCAGGTCTCGCAGTACAACTCGAAGAAGCGCTCGACCGGCAGGCGCGGCTGCCAAAGCAGGTGGTGCAGGTCGAACTGGCTCCAGTCCGAGACGAGCAGCCTGCTTTTCACCTGCTCGAAGTAGTAAGTCCCGGGCAACGGCGTCAGGATCGTGAAGCCGACGCGATAGAGCCGGTGCTCGTCCAGGAAGCTCCACAGGTACTCGAAGTCCGCCTGGTCGAAATCGGGGTCGATGATGAAGTTCCCGGTGACTCCGTAGCCGAGCTCTCTGGCCACGCGGATGGCCTCGACGGTCTTAGCGACGTCGGTGCCCTTGTTGAGGCGGTCGAGCCCGTCGCGGCTGGGCGATTCGAAGCCGAAGAAGATGTCGAATTGCCTGGCGACCGGCCGCCACCGCTCGAGCAGGGCGGCGTTGGCCGCAACCAGGTCCACGCGCGACTGCGCCAGGATCCAGTTCTTCGGCGGCGATTTTCGCAGCGTCCCGGCCAGCTCCTCCGAGCGCTGTGGGTCGGCCCAAAAGATGTCGTCGATGACGAAGACGTTGGGGCCAGCCGCATCGAAATCGGCCCGCACGTTTTCCGGCGCGTGGAAGCGGCACGAACCGCGGTAGAACTGCCAGACCGAACAGAACTTGCAGCGGTAGGGGCAGCCCCGAGTGGTCTCGAGCGTCCAAACGGGCATGTAATTCAGACAGCAGTAGCGCTTCTGGTAGCGCGCCACCTGTGCGCGGTCGGGGGGGCGGACGGCCGCGAGGTCCAGGAACTCGCGCGGGTGGCCGGTGGGGCGGTACTCGCCGTCGTCGCCTGGCAGGAGCAGCGATGGCAGCTCCTCGATCGGCTTCCCATGCTCGAGCGCGTCGGCGAGCGCCGCCACGGTGCGCTCGCCCTCGCCCACCGCGATCGCCGCGATCGATTGGCCGCCGCTCACCGCTTGCGGATAGGCCGACGCGGCGTGGCCGCCGACCAGCACGAAGATGGAGCGGTCGAAGGCGCGCACCTCGTCGGCGAGCCGCAGCGTGGCGGGAGCGTCCAGGATATGCAAGCAAGCGATGCCCACCAGCGCGGGCCGCTCGCGCTCGAGGATGCTGCGGAAGCGGCGCCGGTCGAACCGCAGGTCCACCGTCGCGACGGTATGGCCGCGGTGCTCCAGCTCGGCGGCAATATACTCGAGCCCCAGCGGCTCGGTCTGAAAGAACGGCGCGAGGCCGAACTGTATCGCGTCGGGCTGGGGCTTCACCAGCAGGATCTTCATCAGAGTCGGGAGTATAACATGCGCGGCATCGGTCCCGTCATCGGACCAGGCCGGCCGCGGCGGTAGCACGCAGGAACAGCCGGGCCAATGCGCCGATGGGATCGAGCAGCACCGTGCGGTGCTCGAGCATCCGGCACACGGGCTGACCGTGAAAGCTGCCGATGCCGCGATAATTCCCTATGAAGGCGAAGGTCCGAAGGAACAGCTTCCAACGGAGGGGCGCGAAGTATTCAGGCGTGATCAGCGGGACGGCGTGACCGGAGCGAACTTCTTCGACGAACTCCCGGAAGGTGCGGGCTTCGGCGGTGGCGCAGAGGACCGAGCTGGCGGTGAGCAGATGACTGTCGCCGCCTCCCACCACGGGCTTGGCGGCGTGGCGCGCCAGAGCGAGGACGCCGTCATTTTCCTCCTTGCGCCGCATTCCGTTGTACTCGAGCGCGTCGATGGCCCATCCGTATCGCTCGAGAAGCGCGACCGCGGGGACGTTGCCGCCGTCCCGGTCTTTCCAGGGCAGCAGCGGATGATTCAGCACCACCAGGCCGCCGGCTGCTTTCAGGCGCTCGAAGAGATCGTCGAGACGGCCCGCCCGCGACACGGCCTGAAGCTGGGCGTGCGTTTCGGAAAGGCTCTCGCGCGCCAGGCCCGTCACGCCCAGGTGGAACAGATACCCTTCGAACCGCAGAGACAACTCTTCGCCCAGCCCGATCCGTTCGCTCTCGGCCGGGCAGGTGTCCGCCAGCTCGAGGCCTCCGGCGATTTCGTCATGGTCGGTGATGGCCACACAGGCGTTCTCGATGCCGGTCCGCCGCGCCGACTCGCATTCCAGCCGGAAGACCTGCTCGGGAACCGCGGGCGGGTGGTAGAGCAGCTCGCCGTAGTCCAGGTTGGCGATGCCATCCAGGCCGAAGGAGCGTTGGAGCAATCCGGCCAGCGGCTGCATGTAGGACAGCTTCACCACCTCGTTCAGCGAGGCGAGATTCTCGGTCGAGTAACTGGAGTGGTTATGCAGCGAGACCGCGGCATGGAATTCGCGTTCCGGGCTTTGGCACGGCCTGTATTCGCCGTTCTCGACGGCCAGACAGAGGTGGGGGCCCCACACGGAATTACAGCAAGCCTCCGTCCACCGCGATCACCTGCGCGGTGATGTAAGCCGCCTCCGGGGAGCCGAGAAACCGCACCAGGGGCGCCACCTCCGAGGACTGGCCGAATCTACGCAGCGCAATCTCGGAGAGCAACCGCCGTCCCTCCTTTTCGATCAAGGTCTTGGTCATGGCGGTCTCGATCACTCCAGGGCAGACGGCGTTCACGCGGATGTCATAGCGCCCCATTTCGCGTGCCAGCGCCTTGGTGAACGCGATGGCGCCGCCCTTGGCCGCCGAATAATTGCACTGGCCGGACTGGCCGCGAACGCCGCTCGGCGAGACGATGTTGGTGATCGCGCCGCCGCCCAGCCTCATCATCCCGGGAAGCGCCAGTTGCGAGCACAGGCGGGTACCGCCGAGGTTGGTGCCGATCACGCGGTCCCATTGCTCGTCGGAGAGCAGCATCAGCGGCGCGTCGTCCGTGACGCCCGCATTGTTCACGAGGTAGGCGACGAACCCGTACTCCGCTTCAATGCGTGCGAAGAGGCGCTCGCAGTCCGTGCGCCGGCTCACGTCGGCCTGGATCGCGATGGCCTCGCCCCCCGTGGCGGAGATTGCCGCGACCGTTTCGCAGGCTCCGCGCTCGTTGGCGTTGTAGTTGACGGCCACGCGGTAGCCGCCGGCGCCGAGCGATTCGGCGATGGCCCTGCCGATGCCTCCGGACGCTCCGGTCACCAGCGCGGTCCTCTTCTCCTCGCTCATCCGCGACCCTGTTACTTCAACGGTTTCAATATCAGGAAATAGACGCCGAACCTGGACTTATAACGCGCCAGATCGCCTTTCAGCGCGTAAGTCATGATGCCTTGCAGATAGGTGCCCATCGGCCCGGCCGTGCCGAACTCGAACTCCAGGCCGTCGAAGGCGCGGTAGCTGCTGGATTCGAACTGGTTCTGGGCCCAGGCATGATTGTAGAAAGCCTCGAACTTGATGAGGTCCATGATGTTGAATCCATGGCTGACGGTGGCCACCGCCACGTTGTCGAAGCTGTCCGTCCCACTGGGGATTCCGCGGATCCGCGGCTCGGAAAAGAACGACGGCTCATAACGCGAGAACCGGTCGAGGTGCTGGCCGCCGTAGTAAGCCAGGTCCAGCCCGCTCTTGGTGAACTTGCCGAAGTAGAAGCTCTTGGAGAAGTCGCCGGAGTACTTGTACCAGTCCTTGTTGACCGCCTCGGGCGAAGAAGGCAGTCCGAACCCCCGCCAGCCAAGGCGCAGGCCTTCGTAAAAGCTCGAGCTCAGAATATAGCCCGAATGGGCGTACTTCACCTCAAGTCCTGGCTCGATCGTCACGCCGTCGTGCGGCAGGACATACTGGCTGTTGGTGTCGGAATTGGCCGCGAACAGATCGTACACCAGGTAGGTGGCCCCGGTGAAACTCAGACTATTGGTCGCCTGCCAGGTGGCCCGCGCTCCGGTAGACTCCTCGAACATCCAGAGGCCCTGGTCCTTGATCTCCGTGTTCCCCGAATAGATGCGGTTGTTCTGAGGCAGACCCGAGGCCGCCACGTCCAGGCCCAGGCGGAACTTGGTGCCGTATTGCTTCGAGAGATTGGCCGCCAGAAGCGGCCCCGCCCAGAACAGCGAGAGCTGCGCGCCGCTGTGGTGAAAATCGAAATCCACCAGGCTGTAGCCGAGCAGGGGAATCGGGTAGTTGAAGCTTCCGTCGTAGAGCGCCCCGGTCACGATCGACCGGATGCGCTTCTGCTCCCCTGGCTCCTCTACCCGCTCGTCGCCTTCTTTCTTCAAGCCGCGCAATCCGGCCTCCGTATCGCGGAACATCGGCTTGTCGGACTGCCGGGCCGCCTGGAGCTGTGCGTCGAAGTCGGGGGCGTTGGTGGCGAAATCCGAGTAAGTGTAAGTCTTCTGTAGGATGAAGTTCCGGCCCGCCGCGTTCAGCGTCTGCTGCGCATAAGTCGATTTCAGCAGATTGTACACCTGCCCTTTGGCGTCAGGGACCAATTCGTAGACCTGCGTTTCCTGGTTCGCGACGACGTTACCCTTGCTGCCGGTCTGGCGCAGGTTCACCTTCACCTGGCGGAACGTCTTCGCGTCGATCCAGATCTTGCCGCTGTAGAGGCTCTCGTTCGCTTCGGCCGGTTCCACGCCCAGGAGGTAGCACGTTACTCCGTTCACCTGGTCCATCCCCAGCATCTTGTACGAGTACTTCTCGTTAAGCCGGAGGTCGAGCGGTTGCGTGAGAACCTTCTCCGGCTCGAGCTGCGGAAGGGGAAACTCGGCGCGCTTCTTGAATTTCACGCCATTGACGTAGAAACCGGTCTGCACCCACTCGGTGGGCGTATCGCGCTTGGAAAACTGCCTGAATTCGATCGATATGTCGAAGCCGGAACCCATGTTGGCCGGCTCGAAGTGCAGGTTCATGAAGACCGTGGCCAGGTAGTTCGCCAGCACCTGCCGCTGGGCTTCTTTGTAACGCTGCCAGCGCGCGACCACTTCGTCGGCCCGCAGTTCGACCTTCTCGCTTACGGTCGCGCCGGAATACACGGTTTGCTCGGCGGCGCCGCCCTTCTTGACCAGCAGCAAAAGGTAGTCGGAATCCGAGGTGCCGCTCTGCGCGGTTTCCGTCGTGGTCTTGCGGGCTGTGCCGGCATTCAGAGCCACACCCGCGATGGGGTCGTACCATTCGACGTCGATCTGCTCGCCGGCTCCGCGCAGATCGATGGTCTTGGGAGCGCCGCGCGTGGCGCCGATTTTCCCGAGCAGCACGACGTTGGGCGTGCGGCCGGCGGCGTACAGCTTCTGCGGCCCGGCGCCAGGCACGCTGATGGCGATGGGAGAAACCGCCTCGCCCATCAGCGTGAAATCTGGGGTGATGAACTTCGCCAGGAAACTCGCGGCCGCACAGACCTTGCGGGTGGAGGCGCTCTCGGCCTCGCCGGTCCAGATGGCCTCCACGCTCGTGCCGCTGGCCGCCACCACGGCGTCCAGATAACGCGACGCCAACAGCTCGCCCGCGTCGCCATCGGGCGAAACCTTCAGGAAGACCGGCTTATTGAGAGCATGGTCGGCGATCCAAGCCGCCTCGGTCTGCCAGCCGGGCGCGAAGTCCGTTCCAAACGCATCCGCGTACGGCACGACTCCCTTGACCAGGTCGCCGTGCTTTTGGAGGAATCCGGCGGGGAAGGACAACACCACTTGCAGGTTCTCTTTCGAGCCCTTGGCCTTCACAGAGAGGCTGGCCAGAGCGAACTGGAACAACTCGGGCGCGGGCAGAGGCTCTTCGAGCTCCACCACCAAGCCGCGCACGGCGGCCTCCCCCAGCGGCAATCGCGACACGATCTGGTCCACCTGCGCGGCGATCAGCTTCTCCGTCTCCGGGCCGCCCTGGGCCAGACCGCCGGTCGCCAGACGCAACCGCACGTAGACCTCGGCCCCTGGCGGAACGGCGCCCGCAAGCGCTCCCAGCGTTTGGGGTTCGGGGGCCACCGCAGCGCCCCCGAGGACGCCCGAGACCGGGGGCAACACCACGAGCCTGCCCTTTCCTCCGCAGTCGGCGGCCACACCGGCCAGTTCCGCCGCATCGGCCTTCGCCGGCACGGAATAGCCGTATTTTGGAATTACAGGCGCGCCGGACAGCGGCGGAGCCTGGAGCGCCAACAGCCACAGTGGCGGCAGGAACACGAGGGGGGCAAGCGAGCGTCTTGTAGTCAAGAAGAGAGAACCTCTAAGGACAATGATACCTGTAGACCGCTATCCGTGCGGACACGGAGGTCAGTGCCCGCACAGCTCGACGCAGTCCGCGCCGGGCACCGTACGGAACGGCTCGGCGGCGAGATGGCGATTGCCGCGCGCCATCTCCTCCTCCGTGCGCAGTCTGGGTCCGGCGTTGTAGCTGCAGAATGGGACCAGCTCGCGATTGGCCGTGACGTACTGGATGATGCAGCGCTTCAGGCGGCGGCGGTTGTAATTGCGCGCGTCCATGAAGTGCATCCCGGCTACGAACATGCCGTTGAAGCCGGCTTTATCCCAGTCGGGGCCCCGGCCCGCCGATTTGTCTTCCCAGCCTTCGAGGCCTCGCAGCAGACGCTGAAAGGTCATCCCCTCGGGCGCCTGGTCCTTGAGGAAGCAATCCGCGAGCAGCCCGAGCTGTAACAGACGCGAAAGGGGCTGGGCGAGCAGTCCGCCCCCCACCGAAACGCGACCGATGTTCCGCAGGAACCGGTCGAGATCGAAGAAACGGTTGACGCAGGTTGGCCGGTTGCGCTCGTCGATGTAGAAATAGGTGCCGAGCGAGCAATGCGCGTCGCAGGCGGGGTGCGGCAGGGCGTCGCCCCGCATGCGGCTGAGCCCGCGCGTGATCATCGAAACCGCGTTCAGGGGGAACCAGTCCTCCGGCGTGCGCGTCAAGCCGGTCTGCCGGCTGAATTCGAGCGCCAGATCGGCCAGATTGAACGGCGCCGGGGCCGGGCCGCCGTCCACCTGCACGCGCCCGATGTCCGCCGCGGGCTGAATGCTGATCCCGGTGATGTGCCTGCTGTGCGCGAGCGCAAACCCGAAGATCGGCCCGATCTGATCCACGTTCACGGACGCGGCGATCGTCGGCACCAGCACGATCCGCATGTTGCCGCGCTCGATGTTCTCCACGATCCGGATCTTCTTGTCCAGCAGCGGCTGCCCACGCAGCTTCCGGTAGACTTCGTCGTTCATGCCGTCGAACTGCAGGTACAGCGTGTGGAGCCCCGCCTCCTCGCACAGCGACGCGTAGCCCGGGTCGACGAAACGGCTCCCGTTGGTCGCCACCTGCACGTGCGTGAAGCCCATCTCGCGGGCCATTCGCACGATCCGCGGAAACTCGGGATGAAGGGTGGGCTCGCCGCCCGAGAACTGGACGTGGGCGCAGGGCACCGGCCCGTCCTCGAGCAGCGACGCCAGCATCGACCGGATCTTTTCCACCGGCAGGAAGTAGTAGTCGCGGTGGTCGGTCGCCTCGGCGAAACAAAGCGGACACTGGAAGTTGCAGCGGTTGGTGATGTCGATCACCGCCAGCGTGGGCGGATTCTCGCTGCGATTGCCGCACTCGGCGACCGCGTGTCCGTTCTTCCCAAACACGACTTCGTTCCATGCGTTGAGCTTCCGGTACAGGCCGCTGTCGGAAAAGATCAGCGCGGCGCTCTCCGCATGGGCGTCGCACGTGGAGCGCTGGTAGATCTTGCCTTCCCGCTCAAAGATCACCGCAGGCGCTGGTTCGCCACACTCGGGACAAAGAGACGGTACTTTCTCAACGAATTCGTGGGGTGAATCCATTAAACTTGCTCTCTCCCGCCGGTTTGTCGGACAGCCGCTACGCGCGCGGAGACATCCCTACGCTCCGCACCGTCCACCAGCGGCCAAGGTCAGAGCATAGCGCACCTTGCTGACGAACACAACAGAAAAAGACTCGAATAGCCGCCAATGCCCCAGCGGCTTCGAGGTTGTTCCGCAAGTACTCTTTGGAGCCCCGAAGGGTCCGATGCACCACAAGACCAACTCCCGGGGCCCTTACTCGACCCCGTGCTTCTCTGCCAGCCCAATGCGGTGACCCTTCCGGTCCACCGGGCGGTCCGGCCGAATGCGTTCCACTGAAAGCGCGCTGCCGGAGCGGTAGGCGCATCGCATTCTGCCGTTTGGTTCGGTAAGTCGAGGAAAGCGTACGCAGCCGAGCTTACACGCGCGCTCGGCCGGATACCGGCCCGGATGGGTCAGTTCCGGCGGCACGCGTGAGCACGCTCTCACGACCCGCGGGTTGGGCTGTGTGCGATCCACAAATCCGCCTTCGCCGAGCAACCCAAAAGGTACCGGAGTACCGAGTACCAAGCTGTGACTCGCGCGGTAACGAGAAGCCTTAATTCCGCGCAATGGATCGCCAAGTGCTGGCGAAAAGGGTGAACGCCTCAGCACGCGAAACGCTGGGCCATGTCCACATAGGCGATTCAAGAGCCGCGCGGAAGGGCTTGCGGCGCGGGTTACAATGAAGGGCACATGCGCCCCGTTTGTTTGGTGCAGCCGCCGGTCAGTCTGGAAAACACGAGCCCCTGCCTCGACGACAAGCAGTTCGGTTTGGGGATGCTCGCCCTGGCCGCGTTCCTCAAGTCCCAGGGCATCGAGACCTTCGGCGTTCATGTTCCTCTGGCATTGGCGCGCGGAAAAACGGTGGAGCAGATTGTCTCCGCGATCCAGCAACGTAATCCGGGTATCTTCGCAATCGGTCTCAACTGGCTGCATTTCAGCCGCGGCGCCATCCAGCTCGCTCGCTTGCTGAAGAGCGCCGTACCCGACGCACTTATCGTGATCGGTGGGCAACACGCGACGCTATTCGCGGAGACATTGGTGGAATTCGCACCGGAAGCGATTGACGCAGTCATTTGCGGCGAAGCCGAGCTACCGCTCTATGACATTTGCCGCAGCTCCCCGTCCAGCGCCAAGATTGAGCAGGGCATCCCGGGTGTCATCCTGTCCCGGGAGAAGTGGTCGAAACGCCGCCCGTCTGTCATTCCGGATGTCGACAGCCTGCCCCTGTACTCGTATCGGGACCTGCAGCCTTCCCCCTTCGACGCCAACACCGCTGCGCTCACGACCGGGCGCGGGCCTTGCCCATTTCAATGCGCTTACTGCGTCGAGCCGATGATCGGCCAGCTACAAGGGCGCGACCGGCTGGTCCTGCAATCTGCCGAGAGGATTGCGGAGCAGATCGCGAGCTTGATGAACGAGGGGATGCGACGGTTCACCGTCCAGGATGCGTTCTTCGTCGGCGGCGACAGGCTGATCACCGAACTGGCATCGGTTTTGGCTCGCCGCGGTCTCAGACCGGCGCATTTTAACGTATTTGCCCATCCCGGCAGCTATACATTGGATGGGCTTCGCGCCTTGGCGTCCATCGCGGACACCACGACCATCGACTACGGAGCGGAGACTGGGTGCGGCGAGGTATCCTCCTGGGCGCGGCGGCCCACTCACCCCGACCGTACTGTCCCATCCGTCGAATGGGCGGTGGAAGCGGGAGTGATTCCTTATACCTGGTGGCTGGTCGGCCTGCCAGGCGAGGATGCCTCGGCGATGGCCGAGACCAAGACGCTGATCGCGGCCACCATGGCGGCGGGAGCCGCGCCCCGATGGGTCAGCCCCGTGATTCTATTTCCTCAGACGGCGATGTGGCAGCAGGCCGCGCAATTCGGCATGAAAATGCTGTTCGAGAGCTTTGACGACTACTCTCGGTTCTCCGAATCGACGCTCGCCGAGTCCAGAGCCTGCTCGAATCTGATTACGCATTGTGCGGCGGACGGACACCCCGATCAGACCTTGCGACGGTGCCGGGAACTCAATCGTTTCATTGCGGCGAACATGGAGATCGTAAGGAGGTTCTATCGCGACCGGCCGAACAGCCCAGCGCCCGATTTCTCCTGGATTGAACGCAGTATCACGAATTCCATGTGATCGTGCGTGCCACTTCGAGTCCACCGTGCCGCACGGCTGCAGCGGAATCGAGGATAAGTGCACGGCGGCGCTCGTGGCCGCCCTGGGATCGCGAGAGCTGGGCTGCACCCATCGGCCACGCGCTGGTGGTTATTTCTGCGCCGCGACGCCGGTGACCTCTACCTGGATCTTGCGGTTCACTTCCTCCAGCGCCGCGCGCAGGTATCTCTCGATGCCCCAGTTGTCCCCGTAGTAAGGACGCACCGGAACGGAGGCGATCTCGGAATTTGTCTTCGGATCGACGAAGTGAATCGAGAGATAGAGCAGATAGTTGTCGTAGTCGAGCCGAACGTCCGCGAATCTGATGTGGAGATCCTGCCCTGCAGCGTTCTCGTCTCTTCTGTCTTTTGCCCCGACGATTGTCCGCCCTGCCAGCCACTGCGCATGGCAGAGGCTTTGAGACTCCATATTCAGGCGGCTGATGGTCCGTTCCCACTCCCCTTTGTCGGCGTATCCGTAACGCGCCCAGTCTTCGGGCGCAATGTCCACCCAGCCGAGGAAGATGTTCTGCCTGGCCGACATATCAACCGTCGACTCTTTGTACAGGTAGCGCGCGGGAGGGGGGTGGCGCCTGTGGCCGCGGGCTTGCAGAGAGTATTGGAGGCCGAAGGGCACCATTAGTGCCGCGATCACGAGTAGCCGTCTCAAGCTAGTCTCCTTTCGGCCCGACTGTATCCCAACGAGCGGGGACAAGTCAACTCGGGCGAAGTGACCGGCTCTGGCCAAGAGAAGAAGAGCAAACTGCCGTCGATTCGACGGCAGGGTACAGGCACCAAACCGCGACCGTCAAGAAGCGGTCCACTCGCTGACGGTCCTGGTTCGGTGCTGCGCGCTGCGACTCGCGAGGCGCTTAGTGCCGCCGGGTGAGCCCAATGATCATCAATACCGCGCCACCGCCGGCAATGCCCCCTCCCGTCGCTTTCCAGTTGATTTGCGTTTCCGAGCAGGAGGAGGAGTTGCAACTGGAGGATACCGTCGTGTTCGGCACGAACATCAGGCCCACACCGGCGGCGACAAGCCCCAGGCCGATAAACGTCATGATCTTGCCCCCTTTGGTCCAATGCTTTTCCACGGGAGCCGCCGGCAACTGGGATGGGGTCTGGCTGGGCGCCTGAAAACTAAAGGCGGCAAGGCGGCCCGGAATGTAAGGGCGAACGGCGTCGGCCGATAATGAAGCCGTCAGCTGAGGCGACACCAGATCTCCCGCCAGGGCGGGCGAACTGAGGCCGAGCAACATCATCACCATCATTAAAGCCAGATAACGCTGAATCACTTTCGTTTCTCCTCATGTCTTGATTTTGAAAAGCCCGCAGCGACTAAGCACCGGGGCATCGAACCACCGGTCAAAGTATTCTCTCTCGGTTGGCAAGCGGATGTCAAGATAAAAGGATCATCAGGGGTTAATCCGACGGCGTCCGGCTCCGAAGGTGCCTCTTCGGCCGGCGATGCCCGGACTAACGGCTTGGCCCGAACAGAGCCAGACGCTTCTTGAGAAGCGACAGGCGGGTATCCGCGAACGGGTTCTCCTGCGTGCCGAAGACGGGGTGGTAGGAGCCGGCCTCCGAACGCCCCTGTATGTCGAGGCCGAAATCGTTGAGCTTCGTGAAGTGGCGCATCTGCAGCTTGTAGCGCCCTTCCAGGCCGAAGATCCACTCCAGAACCTTCTCGTTCAGCCACACGATGTGCCGCAGGCCGAACTCCCACAAGTAGGTGTAGCCTTTGAAGTACTTCCAATCGGCGCGGGTCGGTCTCCACATTCCGAGCACTTCGCGGCGGATCTTCCAGCGCAGGAAACCGAGTTCGGCGGAGGAGAGGTTGTTGGTCCGCACGTTGCTGAAATAGCCGTCATACCAGCGGAAGTCTTCGCGATTCGCCACCCGGCCGTCCCGAAGCATTTCATCGCGCAGAGGCGTCTTGGGGTAAGGCGTCAGAAGCTGATCCATGACGCTGGTGATACCCATGCTCTTGATGAACTGATAGTTCTCCCGGATGCTCTCGGGATCGTCGTCGGCGAGACCATTTATAATGCCGGCGATGACGACGATGTCGGCGGCCTGGAGAGCTTGGACGCCCTTCCGGATGAAGTCCAGCGTGTTGGGCTTCTTCATCGCCTTGAGGTTCTTGAGGGAGGCGTTTTCGATGCCCAAGAAGATGGATACGAAGCCGGCCTGCTCCATCTTCTTCGCCACATCGGGCCGTTTGGCGAAACCGATCGGACTGGCCTGAGTAGTGAACACCAGGTCCTTCAGCTTGAGGCCGATCACTCCGTCGCAAAGAGCCTCGAAACGTTCCATGTCGAGGGTGATGTTGTCGTCGGTGCAGAAGATGTGGCGGGCCCCGCGACGGTAAGCGTCCTCTATGTCGGCCAGAACACGGTCGATCGGGAACACCCGGAACGAGGTTCCGTACATCTCGCGGATGCTGCAGAAGTTACACAGGTGCAGACAGCCCCGCGAGGTCTCGATCACATCGGCCTTCCTGAAATACATGTGGAAACCCGATGCCAGCCGCTTGTCGCGGGCGGGCAGGCGGATTTTCGCCAGGTCGGCGAGAGGACGGCACGGGTTGTGGAGGAACCGATCCCCATCCCGATAGGACAAGCCTAATATTCCGTCCAGGCTCTTGCCGCCGTCCTCGAGACCATCGAGCAGCTCCCCAAACGTGAAGTCTCCCTCGCCGCGAACCAGGAAATCCCAATACTCGCGGTCCGGGCCCGCCGCAATCTGATCGTAGAACAGCGTGGCGTGATACCCGCCGAGAACGGTACGGATATGCGGGTAAAGGCGTCTGGTCAGCGCGGCAAAACGGAGCGTGGAGTCGTACTGGAACGTCATCGAGGTGAAGCCGACGACGTCGGGCTTGAACTCCTCGAGCACCTTGAGGAATCTGGCGACCGCGGCGCTGCGCCAGATGATCATGTCGGCCACTCGCACATCGTGGTTGTCGATTTGACCCGCGATCGTCGCCAGCGCAATGCTCGGCGGCTCCCACTGCCGGCGCGGCACCCAGGGAGATGTGGCCGGACTTTGCACCAGGAGAGCTCTCATTGCGTTCTTTCCTTTTCGGGATCGGAGCCGAGGGCAAATCGTAGCATCGGCCTGAGGACTGACGACCAGTACTCCCAGGTGTGGCCGCCGGGGGCGGTGGACCACGTGTGGGGAAATCGTTCCTCCTCTAATCTCTCGTGTAACAACCGCATCACAGGAAACAGATGGTCCTCCGTCCCGCAGGCCAGCAGCAACCGCGGAGGTGGGCCAGGCACCACTACGGTGTGTTTGCCCCTGCCTCTTGCGTCCACGGGACCCGGGGGCGGAGCCGCTGCCGGCCAAAAGCTCCAATCGCTATCCGCAAATCCCGAAATCACGGCCACCGCACCAAACCGTCCAGGATACCTCCTGCCCACGTCCAAGGAGAGATACCCGCCGAAGGAGAATCCCCCGACGCCCCAGCGGTCGCGGTCGAACGGCACCTTAAAGTGGTCGGAGACGGTGGACGCCACGTCCTCCGCAACCAGGCCCAGATAGTTGGCGAACGGGAAACGGCGCGATCGCTGGCGGAAGAAGTTGCTGAACCGAACGTCGGGAATCACCACCATCGAGGGCGGTATCTCACCCGAAGCGATCATGCCGTCGAGAACTGCATCGACATGGAGGTGAACGAGCAGGTCCTCCGGCCGGTCGAACCAGCCGTGGTTCAGGATGAATACCCGCGGCGAAGTGGGGGGAGCCTTGGGAACCAATGCCAGGAAAAACCGCGGCTCGTTCAGTTCCGCGGACCAGAAGCGCAGCCGTTCCACCACCAGGTGGGGCCTTTCGGAGAGCCGGGCCATCTGGATTTCCCCCGGCGCCAGCGGCACCTTTTCGAAGGGTTCTTTGTGCATGCGCCGGCAGCCCCCGAACAGGAAGGATGCGGCGGTCAAAAACAGCGCCCAGGAGTGAGGCCGATTGTGCACGGTGTCCCTCAACTCCCCTTGGCCGCAAGCTTGCGGTCGATCAACGCCGCGATGCGGTCCAGGTTGTCCAGCGCTTGTGCATCCAGATCGCGCGGCATGAACTCCACGCCGAAACGCGACTCCATGAAGCTGATCAGCCCTAGCATGCCGATGGAATCGATGAGGCCCCCGGAAGCAAGCGGGGTTGTGTCTTCGAGGCCGTGCCCTCCCGGTACGAAGTGTTCCGCGACGTAACCCCGTATCTCCTGCTTGATATCCATTAGCTCACTCCCTGGCGAGTTTCTCCAAGGCCGAATAGTCGATCTTGCCCCGCGTCCCGCGCGGGACGGCGTCCAGAAAAACCACGCGATCAGGCACCATGTACGGAGGCAGGACAGCAGCGCAGTGGGCTTTCACTTCCAGCAGCGAGAGGCTCGCGGAAGAGGCGGCGGCGATAAAAGCCGTAATAACGACCCCTTTATCCTGCCCCGGAGCGGCCACCACGGCCACCTCCAGTATAGCCGGGTTTCGGGAGATGGCCATCTCGATCTCCCCCAACTCGATCCGATACCCGTGGCGCTTCACCTGCCGGTCCAGACGGCCGGCAAAGACCAGGTTCCCGGAGCCGTCCAGCCGCACGCGGTCGCCGGTGCGGTAGTAAACGCGCCCGTTGCGGCTGGCGAACGCGCGGGCATTGTCGTCCGGCCGGTTCCAGTAGCCGCTCATGAGGGATTCGCCGCCGGCCAGCAGCTCGCCCGTCGCGTCGTCCAGCAACACCTTCGCAAACGGGCAGGCGCGGCCGATCGGCGGCGGTTCGGCCTTGTCGAATTCCCCCGGAATACGGTAAAAGGTGACCACGTTGGTCTCGGTGGGTCCGTAGAGGTTGGCGCACAGGGCCCCCGGCACGGCCGCAGTCAGGAGAGCCAGATCGCTGCCTGAAATCGGCTCACCCGCGAACAGCACCACGCGCAAATCCGGGCAGCTCCCGGGGCCCATCCCGCCGTCACGCACCATGCGGGACAGGATGGAAGGTACGGAATACCAGGCAGTCACACGCTTCGCGGCGGCGTAGCGGACCAGAAAGCGGGGCATCCAGGCGATGCTCTCCGGCGCCAGCACGCAGGTGGCGCCGCACAGGGCCATGTTGAACAAATCGAACGTGGAGAGGTCGAACCCCAGCGGCGAGGGGCAGACGATCCGGTCGGCCGCTCCGATTCCGAACTCGGCGGCCGACCAGCGCACGAACGCCGCCACCGCGCGGTGCGACAGCACCACCCCTTTGGGGCGGCCCGTGGAACCGGAGGTGAACAGGATGACCGCCGCGTCCTCCTCGCTCCGTTCTGGCAAGGGCGGCGCTGCGGACGGCGCAGTTCCTTGCCCGCCGGCCAGCCGCACGTCGCCCTCCGCCACCTCGAAGATCAGCCGCGCGCCGCAGTCCGCGACCACCGTTGCGACCCGATCCGCCGGCCACCGCGGATGGATCGGGACATAGACGGCGCCGGCCAGCAGGCAGCCGAACACCGCCGCCACCGCCTCGGTGGTTTTCGGCAACACGAGCGCCACACGATCCCCCGGACGGACCCCGCGCGCGCGGAGCGTGGCGGCGAGGGCGCGCGCCGATCGAAGCAGCTCTTCGAACGAGGTGCAGCGGTCTTCTTCCTCGACCGCAATTGCGGAAGGTGTGGCCATGGCCGTGCGCAGCAGCCATTCGTCGAGCAGTGCCCTGTCAGGCTCGAGCAAGCGTCACACCCCAGGCGAAGCCGATGCCGGCCGAGGCGAACAGGAGCAGTTGGCCGGGATGTATGCCGCCGGCCTTACGCAGGTCGGCGTAGTTGATGACCAGGTCGCTGGCGAAGGTATGCCCGTATTCCGCCATGGCGGTGACCGGAAGCGCACCCTCCGGCAGACCTAACATGCGGCGGAACCCATCGCGGTCGCGCTCGCTGATATTCGAGTAGATGAAATGGTCCACGTCGCTCACCTGCAGCGAGGACCGGGCCAGAGCTTTGGTGACCAGCCGCAGCAGGCTCAGATAATAGACCGGCATCACCTCGTTTTCCATGCGCACCGAATCCACGCAAATCTCGAGCCGGCCGTCCGACCCCACCAGGGAAATCGCGTCGTGCAGGTAGCCGGCCGTCTGCACCTCCACGGCGAGCACGGCGGGCCCCTCTCCTCCGTCCCGGCGCAGTACGATGGCGCTGCCCGCGTCGCCCTGCACCGTGATCGGCAGCATGGAGCGATTACCCGGCGGCGGCGAGTCGCCGCATACCAGCAGCGCCGAGCGGATGTCCGGGTCGGCCCCCATCCAGGCGATGGCGGTCTTCAGCGCCAGGTGCAGGCCGGCACACCCGCCGGCCTTGAAGGTCAGGTTCAGCGAACCCTCTGCCCCCCATTCGGAGCTGAGCCGGTTGGCAAAAGAGACGTACGGGGATTCCTCGCCAGGAAGGGTGCTGTAGTCCAGGATCAAGTCCAGACGGCGCGGCGAGAGACCGGCCTGGTCGAGCGCCTGCGCGGCCGCCTCGCGGACCAGCGCGTAGGGACGCCGCGATCCGCAGACGCGCACGCGCTCCAGCCCCAGCCCTTCCATGGCCCGCCTGCGCGAAGTTTCGGAAAGCGGCGCCAACACCGCGTCCACGCGCCGCCGCTCGCGCCGCAGGATATCCGCGATCGTCTCGGTCTCGGATGGCACGGCGTAGGCCGCGCCGGCGATCCGCACATCAATCATGCGCCGGCGCCTCCAGGTCCACCACAACCCAACTGCCCGTGGGCGCCGCGCCCAACACCAGCAGCCGCGTTGCCGGCGGGGCCCCTCCGAGGGCGGTCAGGATGCGAAACAGGCCGCCGGTATCCGCGAGACCATCGCCAATGGCGCACGCCGGCGCGCCTCGGGATTTCGAGACCACGGTTGCGGCCGCGGGCTCGCCAAGCAGTCGCTCGACACTGTCGGGATGCACCCACCTCGCGTCCAGCACCCGCGCGCGGGCGCGCTGCCGTCCGGGTGACTCGATCACCATCGCCGCCACGCCCTCGCTGGGAACAAATGCACCTTGCTCGTCCGAAAGCCGGCCGGCCGCTTCGTACCAATCGAAGAGGCCGCGCGTGAGGGTGTCGCCCGCCAGGACCAGGGCACGCTCGGCCTGCCCCCGGCGCAGCAAGGAGACTGCCGTCAGCAGCGCTGCTTCCGCCGCCGGTCCGCGGCTACCCACGGTTACGTTGGGTCCGCGGCAGCCGAACACGCGGGCCACGTGTGCGGCGGGCACATTGCCCAACGTCTCGGGAAAGTAGATGGGGTCGGTCTGTTGCCAGCCATGTTCGTTCGCGCTGCCGAGGTACGCTTCCGTAAGATCCAGGCAGCCGAAGCCGGTGGCCGAGACCACGGCGGTGCGCGAACCGTCCACGGCGGAAAGGTCCAGACCGGCGTCGCGCAACGCCAGCGCCGCGGAGGCCAGGGACCAGAGCGAGAGCCGGTCCAGCCGGCGGGTGTTGACCTTGGGCAGCACATCGGCGATGCGAAAAGGCGCCACCGTCAGGGCGTGCCTCGGACCCGCAGTGGGCCAGCCGGTAACCACGGACGGCGCCGGCACGGGCCCGCGGAGCGGTCCGCTCACGGGTCCGCATGGCCCTACCGATCCCAGCCCCGTGATGTCGATCGACCTGAGGCTCATGCTCAACGCCACGCACCTCTGTGGGGCGGACCCCCTGGTCCGCGCGGGTCCCCCTGGACCCGCCCTCTCGTCGACCCAGGCCGACGAAGGCGTCGGCCGCTGACCTGGGGGTCCGCCCCACAACGAAAAGTATGTCGCGTTGGGCTCATGCCGGGTACGCCCCCAGGACCAGCGCCGCGTTACTGCCGCCGAAACCGGCCGAGACGCTCATGGCCGCCGAAAGGGGCTGGCGTCGCGGTTCGCCTTTCAGCCAGTCTACCTCCGGGCATTCCACGGGATCGGCCAGCCGCAGCGTGGGGAATAGCGCGCCGCAGCGGATCGCGATGCATGTCACGGCTGCCTCCAGCGCGCCCGCCGCGCCCAGGCAGTGTCCGAAGTGCGCCTTGGTGGAGGAAACCGGAACGGGCCGCTGGCGGCCGGAGAAGGCGGCGGAGTAAGCCCTCGATTCCGCGATGTCATTCAACGGCGTGCCCGTGCCGTGGGCGTTCACGTAGGCGATGTCATCCGGCCCGGCGCCCGCCGCGCGCATCGCGTCCAGGATGCAGGCGGCCAACCCGCGCCCCTGTTCGTGCGGCGCGGTAAGGTGATACGCGTCGTTGGTCATGGCCCAGCCACGCAGCACGGCCAGGACCGGAGCGCTCCGTGCCCGCGCGCGTTCCAACGTTGCCAGCCGGAACACGGCGGCCCCTTCCCCCAGGTTGAGCCCGCAGCGGTCCACGTCGAACGGACGGCACGGTTCGGGATCGAGCGCCAGCACGGAATGAAACCCGCTCAGCGTGAACGGGCACAGAGCGTCGCTGCCTCCCGCCAGCATCGAGGGGGCTGCGCCATCGAGGCACATTTGGGCGGCCAGCGCGATGGCCATAGCGCCCGAAGCGCAAGCCACGTTGACGGCGCAGCGCGGGCCCCGCGCCCCCACCGCATCGCCCACCGCCTCGGCCATGGTCGCTATCGGGTAAGTAGCGGCGCGCTCCAGGTTGCCGCCCCGATACCAGGCGGCGGGGTCCACCACCAACCGCGGCTCCAGTTCGCTCAGCCCCGCCACCGTGGTGGCCATGACCACGCCGCAATCGCCCAATGGCTCCGCACCCACCGCATCCCGCGCCGCCGCGATGGCCAGCCGATCGCTGCGCGAAAGCCGGCGCCCCGCGCGGCTCTCATCCGGAAGGTCGCCGGGGAACTCCGCCACCGTGGCTGCGAACCCGGGCGAAAAAAGCGACAGCGGCGCCAAGCAGCATTCCGATGCCAACAGCCCGGCCTCGAGGCGCGCGAGCCCCAGGCCATAGGGGCTGGCCACGCCGATGCCGGTAATGACAATCGTGCTCGCCGCTTCACTCATGGGGGGCCGCCGGCCAGAAAGGGTAGAAATTCAACCATTGATCGTAATCGGTTCTTAGGTTCGCTTCCAGGAAACCGACTGCCTCTTCGAGGCAGGTCTGTTGCGCTGCAACGCCGTCCGCGACCGGCCAGATCGGCTGACCCATCACCACACGGTAGCGCAGCCACCGGCTGCGCAGCACGAATCCGGGCAACACCGGCGCGCCGGAAACCTGCGAGAGCAGGAAAGGGCCCAGCGGAAATTCCGCCGGCGCTCCGAAAAACGGCAGGCTCGCGGTGAGCCGCTGGTACACGCGGTCGCCCTGGATGGCCACAATCTCGTTGCGGCGCAGGGCGTGAACCAGTTCGAGCGAAGCCGCCGCCCCGCTGCCGAGATCCACGATCCGCACGCGCTCGTTGAGCATCAGGTCGCGCAGCATGATCTCCGCCGGGTTGTTCTCCACCAGCCGCGCGATGTTCACAGTGCGCCCGTGCATTTCGAGCAGCCGCGAAGCGAACTCCCAGTTGCCGAGGTGGGCCGTCCAGACGATGACCCCGCGACCTGCCGCCAGGCACTCGTCGATCCTGCGCATCCCACTCTCGCCTCCCCGCAGCATACCGCGCAGGCCTTGAAAATCCGCGCGTGGAACATAGCAATAGGAGACGATCAGGTCGCAGAACGAATAGAAGACCCGCCCCACCATCCACCATAGCCGCATCCCTTTCAGACGCGCGATGCGGCGCAGGTTCCCGGCCACCGCCCGCCGCTCGCGCCGCAACAGCAGGAAAAAGACCGCGGCCGTCACCACCGCAATGGGCGGATGCAGGAACTGCGGCAGCAGGGGAATAAGGGCAAACACGATCCGATGGGCCAGGGGGGTGTGGTAACGATGCCAGTACCAGCGCTTCACGCCCGGACCGCCAGTTTCAACTCGCCCGTCTCCCGGATGATCTTCCGTTTGAGAACGGAATACATGTGGAGGATTTCTTCCTCGCTGTAGCCAACGGTTTCCAGCGTCCGGACCGCGCCGTCCAACGCGGCCGGGTTGCTGAGCCCGAAACGGTCGTGGTATTCGATCAGCACGCGGTACATCTCGGACCGCGGAAGAGTCGGCGTGCCCATGGGCAGATCGTTATAAGAGAAGCGGCTGGTGGCCTCCAGCTGCTCCGGCGCCCAGCCGGCATCGAGGGCCTGCTCGTTGATCTTGCAGCCGGGGAAAAAGCGCAGGCAGAAGTGATAGGGCAACAGCGAGGGCTTGGGCAGCTCGCCCAGGTAATCGAGCGTGCGCTGCGCCTGGGCCGGCGTCTCGGTCGGGAAGCCGAACATCGTCGAGATGTTAACTACCACGTTCTGCCGCTGCGTGTAAGCGATGATCTCGCGCGTCTTATCCAGGTTCAGGTTCTTCCGCACGTAGCGCTGGATCTCTTCGGCGCCCGATTCCACCGCGTACGTGAACCAGATGGCGCCCGCCTCCACGGCGCGGTCCACAAACTCGTGGGTCGCCAGATCGGCGCGCAGCCCGTTCACGAAGTACAACCGCAAGCGGAGCCCGGCCGCCAGGATGCGGTCAAAAAGATCCAGCGCCCGCTTCGCGTTGACGTTAAAGATGTCGTCCACAACGTAGAAATCCCGGATCTGGTGGCGCGTGTACAGGTGTTCGATCTCGGCGAACACGCTGGCCGCGCTGCGCAGCCGCAAGCTCTTCCAGTGCGTGAAGCAGTAAGTGCAATGATAGGCGCAGCCACGGCTGGTCAACAGAATGCCCTGCCGGCGGTGATTGTAAGAGTAGCTGAGTTGCCGCGCGTAGAGGTCGAGATCGATCAGGTCGTATGCCGGGAACGGCAGCCCGTCGATGTCCTGGATCTCGGGTGCGTCGGGGCTCTCCGTCACTCCCCCGTTCACCCGGCATAGCACGCCGGGGAGTTGTTGCGGGTTGGCCCCGGCCAGCAGGTCGCTGAAGACGCGCTCGCCTTCGCCCTTGACCGCCAGATCGAGTTCCGGAACTTCCTCGAACAGGCGCGCCTGGTAGGCCTGCACGATCGGCCCACCCGCCACCAGGAGCGCGTCACCCCACGCTTCTACGCCGGCCGCGATGCGCTGCATCTCTTCCAGGAAGAACGCGATCGACCGTATGCCCACGACGTCCGGCTTAAACTCGTCGAGCAGTTCCGCCAGCCGCTGGTCGGAGAGGTAAGGCAGCGAAGATTCGACGATACGGAATTCGATCTGCGGGTGAGCGTGGCGCGCGGAGGCAGCCACGTACATCAGCCCCAGGGGAGGAATATGCACCTCGTAGGGGATCGTGGAGCCGACCCACTTGGTCATGTTGTTGGCTTCCACGAGCAGAACGCGGCTCACGGTGCGGGTCCGGCCGTCGGGCGTCATCGCAGTGCTAATCCGTGCCCGTCCCACCTATGGCTGGCCAGCGGCGGCCATCCTCGCCTGGACGGTGGCCGCCAGGCAATCTATGCTGGCCCATTCCTCGCGCACGAACTTTCCGGTGACCAACTTTATGCTGAAGTGCCGCTCGATCTCGGTAATAATCTGCAGGATATCGATGGAGTCGATTTCCAGCTCGCCGCCTAGCAGCGGCTGGTCGTCACGGAAGCTGGCGGCAGCCTCGGCGGGAAGGCGCAAAGCTCGTACGACAATCTGTTTCAACTGCGCCTGGAGGCTTTCCATACTTGTCAATCTGACGCAGTATAACACAGGGAATTATCGACGCTGACGGTCCAGCCGCAAACCCCTGCGAGGCCTACTTCTTATCCGCCGAGAAGCGGAAAACCGTGGTGCTGCGGTAGGTCTGCCCCGGCTTCAGTTCCGTGCTGGGGAAACCCGGCTGGTTGGGCGAATCCGGGAAGTGTTGCGTCTCCAGGCACAGCGCGCCGCGCCTGACGTACACCCGGTCGGCTTTGCCTGTGACCGAGCCTGCCATCATGTTCCCCGAGTAGAACTGCAACCCGGGTTCCGTGGTCAGGACCTCCATGACCCGGCCGGAGCGCGGATCGTGCAGGCGGGCCGCCAGCGTCAACCCTTCCTTCGGCTTGTTGAGCACCCAGTTGTGGTCGTATCCCAGCCCGAACTTCAACTGCTCGTGCGTGGAATCGATTCGCGCTCCGATGCGCGCCGGCTTGCGGAAATCCATCGGCGTGCCCTCGACGCTCCGCAGTTCGCCGGTCGGGATCAACTCCGAAGTCACCGGCGTGAAGCGATCGGCTTCGATCTGAAGATCCTCATCGAGGATGGTCCCGTTCCCGGCGCCAGCCAGGTTGAAATAGGAATGGTTGGACAGGTTGACGACCGTGTCCTTGTCGGTTGTAACGGTGTAGTCGATGCGCAGTTCGTTGTCTTCGGTGAGGGTGTAGAGGACCGTCACCACCAGGTTCCCGGGGTACCCCTCCTCGCCGTCCTTACTCTCGTATTGAAGCTCGAGCGAGTGGTCGTCCGCCTTGACCGGTGTCCAAAGGCGCTTGTCGAAGCCCTGCTTGCCGCCGTGCAGGGAGTTCCTTCCGTTATTGGTGGCGAGCTTGTACTCCTTGCCGTCCAGCGTGAAGCGCGCCTGGCCGATGCGGTTGGCATAGCGGCCCACCACTTTGCCTGAGAAAAAGTCGTGCTTAAGGTAGCCGTCGAGGTCGTCGAAGCCGAGCACCACGTCGCCCAAATGGCCCTGGGCGTCGGGGACCTTCAGCGAGACCACGGCGGCGCCCCAGGTCATGATGCGCGCCTCCATCCCGTGGCTGTTGGCCAGCGTGAACAGCTCGACCGTTCTGCCGTCCGGGGCCTTGCCAAATGGGGCGCCCATCGCGAGCGCGGCAACCGCTAACGTACATATGCAGGCACTGGTGAGTCGCATGTTTTTACCTTGCTGGAGGATAGCAGAAACCCTTCGCACTACCTCCAGGACGCCAGCGCGTCCAGGAACTCGTAGCGCCCCCGGTGCTCGTCCGCGGCGGCGTTCGAGCTGGCGCTCAGGTGCATGACCGGATATCCGCCTCCGGCGGCATAGACCGGCCATTTGGGCAGCCCCGGACCGTTGGGGTCACCTGTCCTGGCGAAGTTCGTCCAGTAGGACGACATCAGGCCGGAGAGCTTGAAATCCTCCGGCCGCCAGGGAAGATCCTTCGAGGCCAGCACTCCAAAAACGAACTCGATTTCAGCCGAGTGGTAGGCGCCACGCGAGACGGCGCCGGCGGGAGCGGGCGGGGCATCATCGAACTCATACCGGTACTCCGGAGACTTCCCCGTGGCGGCCTGCATCTCGAGCCACTTCCAGGTGGAGAAACCGATGAACCCATCGCCGGCCAGATCCTGTGCGGAGCGCTGGGCCTGCTCGTCCGTGGCAGCCGGATAGAGTTTCAGGAAGGCGTCGGCCTTGTCCCCGTACAGCTCCTTCGCCCGCCTGGCGAAGTTTGCGGCCGTCGGCGGGTCACTCTTGAAAATGACGCGGAAGTTCCCTTCGTCGGCGTTCCATCCGGCCAGAAGCGGGACGTGGCTCTGCTTACCGGCGGCGTAAATGGCGTAGGCGGTTTCGGGCAGGTAGTAGCCGTCGACATTGGGTGCAAAACGGACCCCGCCTAGCTTGAGAGCGGCCTTCAACAACTCGTCCGCCGGTTTCGCCCGGAGCGCCTCGATGGCGCGGGCTCCCAACGCTTCGGCGAACTTGCCGTCAGCCTCTTCGGCCTTGGCCAGCGGCTTCAGATCGAGCGTGGTGCTGAAGTAGGCGCCGCTCTCGCCGATGGCGCGTTGGAACAGCCCCTGGGCCAGCGGCGACGCCATCAGCGCGCTGACGGAGAAGGATCCCGCCGACTCGCCGAAGATGGTCACCCTCCCCGGGTCGCCGCCGAAAGCGGCGATGTTCCTTTGGACCCACTGCAACGCCGCCACCTGGTCCAGCAAGCCGTAATTGCCCGACGAGCCGTGGCCCGATTCCTGGGCCAACTCGGGATGCGTGAAAAAGCCGAACAGGCCCAGGCGGTAGTTGAGACTGACCACCACCACGCCCTTCCTGGCCAGGTTCTCGCCATCCTGGCGCGGTTCGGACGCCGCGCCGGCGGAGAATCCGCCGCCATAGATCCACACCATCACCGGAAGCCGGTCCTGAGTGGACGCCGCTGGCGTCCACACGTTCAAGTACAGGCAGTCCTCGCTCGGGCCGGGGTCGCGAAAGAGCATGTCGTTGTAAATCCGGCCCTGCATGCAGCGAGGCCCGAACTCAGCCGCTTTGCGGACGCCGGTCCAGTTCGCGGCGGGTTGCGGCGCTTTCCACCGCAACGCTCCCACGGGCGGCGCCGCAAAGGGAATGCCTTTGAAGATGCGGACCTTTGAATCCGCGCTGGCCGTGCCTTCCACGACACCCTTGTCCGTCGTGACCTGGTCGGCGGCCGCCAGCGGCACGGCCAGCACGATTGCGAATGCGAATAGCCTCACAGCGCCTCCTTGTGGACTCTTATAAGGTATCGCGCGGCGGGGTCCGTGGGGCAGGCGTCCACGCCTACGCGGGACGTTCACGTCCCGGTCATGCCGGACCTGGAGGTCCGGCGCGGTCTCGGAGCACTGCCCCACCTAGAAGTGCTCCCTCAGATCCGCGAACCTCTCCAACACCAGCAGCCGCCCGCCGCCATCGCGGATCTCCTCCGATTCGAGGGACCAAGTGCGCGCGTGGGGGATGTAAACGGCGCCCAGGCCGATCTCGAGCGCCGGGTTGATGTCGGAGCGCGGCGAGTTGCCGACCATCCAGGTGCGGTCGCCGGCCAGCCCGCATTCCTCGACGAGAGCCCGGAACGAACCCGCGTCTTTCTCCTTGACGATGGCCGTGTGCCGGAAATGCGGCGCCAGGCCGGAGACCTCGATCTTATAAGCCTGCTCCTCCGGATGGCCCTTGGTGAACAGGATCAGCTCGTGCCGCTCGGCGAGGCACGCGATCGTTTCCGGCACTCCCTCGATCAGCTCCAGCGGCTGCTCGAGGATGCGCTCGGCGAAAGACATCACCCGGTCCAGGTCGGCCGCCGAAATCTCGCGCTCGGCCAGGCGCTGGTAACACTGCCTCAGATTGCACCCGAAGTTCCGCGCGCCGTAGCCGTGGATGTCGCGGTTGACCAGCTCGATCTCATCCAAAACGCCGCGCACCTCGGCCGGCGCCAGCGTCGAGTGCGCCAGGAATTCGACGAACTCGTCGAAGGCCTGCTCGAAGTAGACGTTGTTCTCCCACAGCGTGTCGTCCGCGTCGAAGATGAGGTGCTGCCTCTCTGCCATGCTAATATTATGGCGTCGCGCGCATGATCCTTAAGCTCGTCCGAACACCGGGCATTTACCTGGTCGGCTTCATGGGCAGCGGGAAGACCACCGTGGGCCGGATTCTAGCCGACCGCCTGGGATGGGACTTCATCGACCTGGACCGGGAAATCGAAGCCGAGCAGAAGACCGCCATCGCCGAGATCTTCGACCAGTGCGGCGAGAGCCATTTCCGGCATCTCGAGACGGAAGCGATTCGCAAGCGCGTGCACAGGGTCCGCGCGGGCTGTCCCACCGTGATGGCGCTGGGTGGCGGCGCCTTTCTGCGCGATGAGAACTACAACCTGCTCGAAGACCACGGCGTAACGGTGTGGCTGGATTGCCCGCTCGATCTCGTTCGCCAGCGTGTCGAAAGCGAAACGCATCGGCCGCTGGCCCGCGATCCGAAGACGTTCGCCGCCCTGTTCGAGGCCCGGCGGCCAGGCTATGGCCGCGCGGACTACCGCGTCGAGATTCTTTCCCACGATCCCCTGGAGGCGGTCGCGGCGATCGAGGCCCTGCCGATTTTCCGATGACCCGGCTCCTAGTGGCGCGCCGTGAGGCGCGGGCCATTTTTCGCGCTGCGCTCAAGGCGGCCGATCCGGTCGCGGCAGTGCGGCGCCACCTGCGGCTGATCGGCCAAACGCTGGTGGCCGGCGGACGGCAGGTTTCGCTGCGCTCGTTCGACCGCATTTGGGTGGTAGGCGCCGGGAAAGCCTCGGCGGCCATGGCCGCGGCGGTCGAGGGCCTGCTCGGCAAGCGCATCGCCGGCGGACTGGTGAACGTCAAGTACGGGCACACAGCCAGGCTGCGGCACATCGAGCTCAACGAATGCGGCCATCCGCTGCCCGACGAGCGAGGCGTCCAGGGCGCCACCCGCATCGCTGAGATCGTGCGGCAAGCGGGGCGCCGCGACCTCATCCTCTGCCTGATCTCGGGAGGCGCTTCCGCGCTCATGCCGCTGCCCGCCCCGCCGATCACGCTCGAAGAGAAACAGGCCGTGACTCAAATGTTGCTAGCCTCGGGCGCGACCATTCAGGAGATCAACGCGGTCCGCAAGCACCTCTCGGCCATCAAGGGCGGGCAACTGGCGCGGCTGGCCTGGCCCGCCACGGTCGTTTCCCTCCTGCTCTCCGACGTGGTGGGCGACCAACTGGATGTGATCGGCTCGGGGCCCACGGCGCCGGACGTCTCCACGTTTGCGGACGCCCAGTCCGTCTTGGACAAGTATGCTCTGAGCGGACGCGTGCCCGCCGCCGTCCGCCAGCGCATCGCAGCCGGCGTGCGCGGAGTCCTACCGGAGAGCCCCAAGGCGAACGACCCCGTCTTTCGGCGCACCCGCAATCTCATTGTGGGAAGCAACCGGCTGGCGGTGGACGCGGCCGAGGCCAAAGCGCGCCAGCTTGGGTTCGAGCCGCTGGTCCTGTCGACCACCATGGAGGGAGAAACGCGGGAGGTGGCACGCGTCCACGCGGCCATCGCGCGCGAGATCGCCGCCTCGGGCCGCCCGGCCAAGCGCCCTGCCTGCCTTATCTCCGGCGGCGAGACCACGGTCACGCTGCGCGGCGGCGGCCTAGGAGGGCGGAACCAGGAGTTCGTGCTGGCCGCGGCCATCGAGCTGGCCGGTTCGGCCGGTGTGGTGGTGCTGAGCGGCGGAACCGACGGCACCGACGGGCCGACCGACGCCGCGGGCGCCATCGCCGACGGGGGAACCGTGGCCGCGGCGGCCGCCAAGGGCCTCGACGCGCGCCGCTACCTGGACGACAACGACTCCTACCACTTCTTCGAAGCGGCCGGCGGCCTGCTGATCACCGGCCCCACGCGCACCAACGTCATGGACGTGCGGCTGGTTCTGGTGCTGTAGGATATACGCATGAAGCGGACGACCCGAGTGCGTGATGCGCGCCTCCTCAAGAAGCTTCAAGCTCTCGCTCGGTTCTTCGGCAAGGGGATGTGGCGCGGCAATCTGTCCGAGATGCGGGAGGACCGCGTTCCGGGACGGAGCAAGACGTGAACGCGATGCGCCGGCTCGGGTTCGCAACTGCGGGATGTCTATGGCTCGCACTCGCGGCTTCCGGCGCGCAGCCGGACGGAGCCTGGGGGAATCTCTCGAGCGTCACCTGGCGACGCAGTTATACTGTTCTCCTGCGAGACGGAAAGCGCACGTATGGGCGGATTGTCTCCGTGTCCGCGGACTCCGTGACCCTGAGGCCGCCAGACTCGAAGGCTCAAACCGTAATCCAGAAGCGTTCCGATGTCCTCCGCATCAGCGACGGCAACCAGCCCTCGGACCTTATCTACAGCGGGCGCAGCTCATGGGCCGACATTCAAGCCATTCCGCCGCTCCACGCGGAGCACTTGCTGGCAGTGACGAAGAGCGGGCAGCGCTTCGCGGGCAAAGCCGGAGCCATCTCGGATGCCGCGATCACGCTGGACGGGCGAACGATTCCGAAAGCCGATGTGTCTCAGATCTACTACGTGCGCGTCAAGCCCGCAAGCGACTCCGCGGAATACGCCGCGCAGGAGGCCTTCGCCCTCGACCCCGAGATCTGGCCGTATTTACTGGGAATCCCGAAGATGCTGGTATTGCTCTACGATTCCTCGGCACTCGAAGAGAATACGCCCATCCGGCGCGAGCCGCCGGTCAGACCAGTAGAGGCGCCACAATGGAGGAATCTCGAGCAGGTGACCTGGAGCCGCAAGTACACCTTCGTCCTGAGAGACGGGACCTCGACCAGTGCGTGCATCGTGGGGATATCGGCGGATTCCGTCAAGCTGGGCGCGGCGCCGGCCCAACTGGCGCGGCCAGATGTTGTTCGCGTCAGCGACGGACCCAATGCCGAGAACATCATCTACGGCGCACGCGGCTCCTGGTCCGACGTTCAGGCCATCCTGTCGCGGAGGGCAGTGGCGCTTAGGGTGGTGACCAAGACCGGAGCAAGCCTGAGCGGCAAGACCAGGGTCACGGCCGACGGCGCCATAACGCTGTATCGAACCAGGCTCACCAAAGCCGACGTCGCGCGAGTCTACTACTGGCGAAAGAAGCCTGCGAGCGGCTCGGGACAATGTGCCGCTCAGTCGTGGCCGCTCTTCGGCAGGGGCATCTCGGTCCTGCTCTACGACTCATCCGCCCCTTAGAACTTCTTCAGCTCCGTCACCAGCGCCGCCAGCCCCTTCTTGCGATACAGATCGGCCAAGCGCTGCTCTTCGGGCGAGGGCGCCAGGACGGCGCGGAAGCGGGGCGTATCCAGGGCCGCGCGGCTCGGAATCCACAGGGTGCCGTCGGCAAACTCGACCTGGGTGACGAAGGCCGTCATGCCCGCGATGTCGACCGGCTGGCCGGCTGCGCGCGAGAACCGCAACGCGGCGCCTTCCGCCACTTCGCTGGTGGCCCCCGGCGCCAGCCGCAAACCGGATTCCGCCGCGGGCACCGAGCCCGCCAGAAACTCGCGCCCCTGGCGGTCCTTGACGATCCAGCCGATCTCGAAGTACCGGACCGGCCGGCTGGAGCGGTTCACCACCTCGATACGCGGCGCGCGCGCCTCGCCTCCCACCACGCGGGCCAGGCCGCCGACCGGCTCGAGCGGCGCGTCGGGAAGATGCAGGCAGACGAACTCGATCGGGCGCTCCGCGGCGCTAGCGACCGCCGTGGTGCGCCCGCGCGGGATCACCTGCACATCGAGCTGCGGCCGGTCCGCCAGCCGCGCCAGCGTGGCCAGCGCCTCTTGCCGCAAACCCTCCGGCCCGCGCGACTCGAGAATCGACTTGAGATAGCGCCGGTCGCGCCGCGCCTCCAGTTCCCACACCGTCATCGCGCGCCGCGAGTTCAGCCGGTTCGGGCCGTAGAAGGAGAGATTTTCGAACAGCACTCCATCGAGCGTGATCTCGGCTAGCGGGCCGCCCCCCATCATGGGGCGCAGCAGCCGCAGGTCGATGCGGATGGGGAAAGTCTCGCCCGGCCCGATGTCCACGCTCGGCACCGTCACCGAAGCCTTGCCCCCGGCCGTGACCTCCTGCGCCTGCACCAGCAAGGTAACGCCCCGGATGCGCGCCTGCCCGGTGTTGCGCAGCGAAAGCGAAGTGTGCAGATCGAGCAGCAGCGCTCCGCCGCGCGCCTCGGTCCTCGATTCGCCCCAATCGGCGGAGACCAGCGCCACCGGCGAATCGTTCGGGAAGTTGACCTTCACCGAACTCGAGGGCTGCGGCGCCTGCGCCCAGAGCGCCACAACGCTCAGCAGCGCCAAGAGCGATCTATTCCGCATACACATGGCTGATGGTCACCTGCCCCGTCTCGCTGTCGACATACCGCGAGCGGACGGAGTCGCCTCGCACCGAGACCTCCACGCTTTCGGCCGCGGCCGGCCGCAAAAGCTGGAAGCCGCGGCCGTCCCGTTCCACGCCGATTCCCGCCGGGCTGGCATCGAGCACCAGCGCGCCGCCGGCCCGCTCCGGCGCCGAAGCGCGCTTCGCCGCCGGCGGAAGGCTCTGGAGAATCCACCCGGCCACGATCAGCAGCAGAACCGGAAGCGCCAGCGCGGGGCGCCACGGACTCCGCATCCGTTCGGGCTCCGCAACGCACTCGCCCGCGGCGATGCCCAGCCGGATGTTGGCCCGCATCGCGGCAGCCGCCTCGCTCCACTCGAGATTCGGCGGCAGCTTCTCCCGCTCCGCCTGCAACATCTCACAAACGGTGCGGAACTCCTCTACCTGGCGGCGGCAGGGCCCGCACTGTCGCACGTGGCGCCCGATTCCAAGCCGCGTCCACCAGCCGAGGTCCCCGCCTGCATAGAGCGCGAGCGCCGTTTCCGCCGGGTGTTTCACGTCTTCCTCCTGCTCAGGTAGCGGCGGAACTTCACCCGCGCATTGGCGATGTGCGAGCGCACCGTGGCCTTCGAACAGGCCATGTGGCGCGCCACCTCCTCAGCCGGCAGCCCTTCCACATCCCGTAGCAGCAACGCGGCACGCTCACGGGCCGTGAGCGTCGCGAGGCCGCCTTCGAGGATCGCTTCGCGCTCGGCGCGCAGCACCCGCGCCTCAGGGCTTTCCAGGGGCGAGCTGCCCGCCTGCTCCGGCATGTCGTCCAGCTCGCAAAAGGCGAGACGCCCGTGACGGCGCAGGAAGTCGATGGCCGTGTTGGTGGCGATGCGCGAAAGCCAATGCGCGGCTTTCTCCTCGTCTTTGAGTTGGTCGCGCCGCTGCAAGGCCTTGACGAAAACCTCCTGGGTCAGGTCCTGTGCATCGGCGACGTTGCCGACCATCCTATAGACCAGCAGGAAGATCCGGCGCAAGTTCTCGGAAATGAAGCGGTTCTGGCGCGCCAGTGAGTCCTCGAGCACCGGCTCGACCGCTTCGCTCATGACTGGCCACACCAAGCTGGACATGCGCCTACAACTTTATGACGCGCAAGGAGCCTGGAGCGTGGAGCGCCGTGGGGCGGACCCCCTGGTCCGCGGCCGACGCCCTCGTCGGCCCGGGCGTGCCACCGATGAGCTAAGGCGGGTCCAGGGGGACCCGCGCGGACCAGAGGGTCCGCCCCACGGCAGAGGCGCAGGGTACTGTGCTGCATTATGGCGCTATCCTGATTGTAGTATGAGACCAGTTGCGGTCATCGGTCTCGGCAAAACCCCGTTTGGCGCCTTCCCCGATCGCGATCTACGCTCGCTGGCCGTCGAGGCCGGACGCAAGTGCCTCGAAAACGGGCACGTGCGGGCGTCGCAGGTGGAGGCGTTCTATCTGGGCAACTTCGCCGGCCCCGCGTTCGTCGGCCAGAACCACCTGGCGCCTTACATCGGACAGGGCCTGGGACTGGAGGGAATCCCGGCCACGCGCTTCGAGGCCGCCTGCGCCTCGGGCGGAGCCGCGTTCTTCCACGCCTGGGCCGCGGTGGCGGCGGGCATCTACGATGTTGTCCTCGTGGCCGGCGTCGAGAAGATGACTTCGCAGGCGACCCCGCGCGTGGCTGAGATCCTGGCCTCCGCCGGCGATGTTTCCGGCGAGATGAAGGCCGGCGCGACCTTCCCCGCCCTGTTCGCCATGATCGCGCGCCGCCACATGCACGATTTCGGCACGCGCCGCGAGGACCTGGCCGCGGTAGCGGTGAAGAACCACGCCAACGGAGCCCGCAATCCTTACGCGCACATGCGCAAGATAATCACCCTTGAGCAGGCGCTGGCCGGCAAGCCGGTGGCCGATCCGCTGACCGTCTACGATTGCTCGCTCGTAAGCGATGGCGCCGCGGCAGTCCTGCTGGCCCCGCTCGAGCGCGCGGCGGAGTTCACCGCCAGGCCGGTGCGCATCGCCGCGGTGGCGCAGACCTCCGACCGCTTCGCTCTGGACGAAAAGGAAGACATCACCACTTTCCCCGCGGTCAAACGCGCGGCCGAGCAGGCTTACAAGATGGCGGGCGTCGGCCCGCGCGAAATCGAGTTCGCCGAGCTGCACGACTGCTTCACCATCGCGGAGATCGTGGCTCTGGAGGACCTCGGCTTCGCCCCGCGCGGCCAGGGCGGCCGCTACACCTCGGAGGGTTGCACGCTCCCCACGGGGCCGCTCCCGGTGAACGCCAGCGGCGGGCTCAAGGCCAAGGGGCATCCGGTGGGCGCCACGGGCGTGGGACAGATCTGCGACGTGGCCCTGCAAATCCGCGGCGAAGCCGGCGAGATGCAGCTCCCGCGCCACGAGCTGGGCCTGGCCGAGAACTTGGGCGGCTCCGGCGCCAGCGCCGTGGTGACCATACTGAGGGCGGCATGAAGGTCTACACGGAAACGGTCGTCCACTCGGCGCCCGCGGCCTACGTGAACGAGGCGCCCTACCAGATCGCGATCGTCACTCGCGACGACGGCTCGCGGGTCACCGGGCGAATCCTGGGAGACCGCGTTTCGATCGACGAGAAGGTCGAGCTGGCTGAAACGCGCAACGGTGTGCCGTATTTCAGGAAGGCGGACCAATGAGACAAGCGGAACGGATGGGCCGCATCGGCGTCGAAACGGCCTTCGATGTGATGGTCGAGGCGCGCAAGCTCGAAGCTCAGGGGCGGAGCGTCATTCACCTGGAGATCGGCGAACCAGATTTCCCGACACCGCGGCACATTATAGAGGAGGCCCAGAGGGCCCTCGACGAAGGCTGGACGCACTACGGCCCCACGCAGGGCTTCCCCGACGTGCGCGCGGCCATCGCAAACTATGTCTCGCGGACGCGCGGCATTTCCGCCGGTCCCGAAAACGTCTGCGTGGTTCCCGGCGGCAAGCCGATCATCTTCTTCTCCATCCTGGCCCTGGTTGACCACGGCGATGAGGTCATTTATCCCAACCCGGGCTTCCCCATCTATGAATCCATGATCCGCTTCGCCGGCGGCGTGCCGGTGCCCATGCCGCTCATCGAAGAGCGGGGTTTCTCGTTCGATCTGGACCTGCTGCGCTCGAAGATCAACGAGCGCACGCGGCTGCTGATCCTCAATTCGCCGCAGAACCCGACCGGCGGCGTGATCCCGGCCGACGACGTTCGTGCCATTGCCGACCTGGTGCGCGGCCGCGATCTGATGGTCCTCTCAGACGAAATCTACTCTCGCATCTGGTACGAGGAAGCGCCTGTCTCTGTGGCGAGCTTCCCCGAGATGAAGGATCAGACCGTCATTCTGGATGGCTTCTCGAAAACCTACGCCATGACCGGCTGGCGCATGGGCTTCGGCGTGATGCCGGAGTGGCTGGCCGAATCGGTGAACAAGCTGATGGTGAACTCGAATTCCTGCACCGCCAGCTTCTCGCAGCGCGCGGCCATCGCCGCGCTCGACGGACCGCAGGACGACGCCCAGCGCATGATCGCCGAATTCCGCCGCCGCCGCGACGCCTTCTGCGCCGGCCTCAACTCGATCCCCGGCTTCCGCTGCGCGCTGCCGGGCGGCGCGTTCTACGCCTTCCCGAACATCCGTGGAACCGGCCTCGGCTCGCGCGAGATGGCCCACCGGCTCTTGCACGAGGCGGGCGTGGCCTGCCTCAGCGGCACGGCCTTTGGCGAATACGGCGACGGCTACGTACGCTTCAGCTACGCGGCGTCCTACGAGAACCTGATGGAAGCCGTGCGGCGGATCGACGACTTCCTCGGCCGACTGCCGAAGCCGGCCGCGCGCCAGGAGATGAAGGTCGGTTAGAATCGCGCGGCTCGTCCGGCGCGTGCCTGTCTAGCGGTGAGCGCGCCGGGGCGGCTGGCTCTCCATCACGACGCGGAGGATGCGGTTGATGCGCGTCTGGTAGCCTCTGCCGTGGCCTTTGAGCCAATCGAGCACGTCCGCATCGAGGCGGATCGTCAATTGCCTTTTCACGGGTGGCCATGCGACCGTTGCCTTCTTGAGAAACGTCTTGTCGAGCGGCGGAATGTCCGAGTAGTCGATATCGGCATCCCGCGTCCGGTCAATCCGTGCCAAGTCGCTCTTGATAGATTTTTTGCTCACGGCGGTTGCCCTTCCTCATGGAGATGATGCGCGTTCCTTCAGCGCGCGGTGTGTGGGCTATCACTACCAGCCGTCGCTCCAGCAAGCCCAACGTGATGAGCCGCTGCTCTCCATAGTCGAGGCGGTCATCGTCGAATGTGACGCAAGGCCCGGAAAACACCTGCTCGGCATCCTCGAAGCTCAAGCCATGCTTGACGAAGTTCGCCCGGTCCTTAGCTTCGTCCCATTCGTACTTCATTCCTGAATGTAGCTCTTTTTGTAGTTACACGCAAGCCGCCCAGCCCCGTCACTTGCGCGTGAACAGCGCCAGCGTCACTCCCGGCCGCAGATCGTAGAAGCGGACGAACTGGTAGGCCGGCCCCAGCCTGTCTTTAAGCTCCCACGCCTGGTCTTTCGAGCTGATCACGACGGGAGCCTGCGTGGGGACGATGTGGCCCCAATAGCCGGCATTCCTGTAGTCGCGCAGGTACCAGGGCAGCGGCCAGTATTCCGGGGCTACGAGGGAGATCGCCATCCCGGCGCCGGCGCCCGTGCGCTTAGCCATGGCGTGGACTTCGCGCACCAGGTCGTTGACCTCCCGCGTCGTTTGCATGTACACGTAGGGCTCGGTTTCATCGTCGTAACGCACGAAGTTCAGGTGGATGGTCTGGTAGAGGAGCACGATCGCCAAGCCCAGCCCCACGAACGCCAGGACCCGCGTCCGCTCCCAAAGCCGCACGGCCCCGTACCCGCCGGCGATGGCCGCCGGGATGGTGAAGTTCTGCGCCAGCCACGGTTCCTTGTAAGGAATCAGCGTGTAGGCCGCGAAGAGGCCCGCGGCCCAGATGCCTACGAACGCCGCGAAGCTGCTCAGCCTGTTCCACACCACGACCGCGGTCCCCACCACCGCGACCAGCAGCAGCGGCCACTCCTCCTGCCAGATCCACGTAACATAGGCGTACTTCGGAAAGAACTCCATGCTGAATCCGGTCTTGGTCCAGATGGTGAAGGTCGCCAGGGAGTCGCGAATCCCTTTCGGGTTGGTGAAGAACGACGAATAGAACAGGACGTACGCGGCGCCGAAAAGAACCACGCCGAGGGACACGTAAATGGAGGCGCGCGGCCAGCCACCGAGCCGCTGCCAGAACCCGCGGCCGGCATGCGCCGCAGCCCGGGGGCCTTCCCGCATCCGAGCCCACACCCGCTGCGTCACGACGGCGAGCGCCAGCACCACGAGCGAAACCAGCGCGGTCTCCTTGGTCGCGAAGAGAAGCGCCGCCGCCAGAGCGCCGATAGGGAGGTACCGCGGATCGGATCGGTGCCAGGCCTGCCACCCGCACACCGCGATCGCCAGCGTGAAGAAGACGAAAAGCGTCTCGTGGATGAAGTAACGCGAGTAGAAGACCGCGCCGGGGGAAATGGCGATCAGGGCCGCCGCAACCAGCGCCTCGCGCTTGCCGAGCAGCCGATGCATCCACAGCACCAGGGCCACGATGGCGATGCCGAAAATCGCGGCGATTACCCGCAGGGACGCTTCGCTCAGGCCGTCGCCGTGGAAAAGACGGCCTAAGCGGACGACCAGCAGCGCGAGGTAGTACAGCGTCGGGCCGTGATAGTTGGCGGGATCGTAATGGTAGTATCCCTCGTGCAGCAGGCGCACCAGGAAAACGCCGTTCACGCCCTCGTCGTGGTGCAGCGGCTTCAGCCCCAACTGGTACAGCCGCAGGAGGCCGCCCACCGCGAGGATGGCCGCAGCGGAAATCCGCCACACCCGTTGCGTCAGTTCCGGGAGCGCCACGGGACGCGCCGCTGTCTTCTTTGCCGGAGCGGATTGCTGCGGGCCCCGGGCCCGCCGTTTCGTAGCCTTCAACCCATCAATTCTAACCGGCTGCGCGGCTGGAGTGCGCGGCCTGCGCTAGACTGGTTCGTATTCCACGCAAGAAACAGCGCGCGCGCCCACCGGTTCGCAAACCCCAAGTCCAGCCAGGCTGGGCGCGGCAACATCTCGCGATGCTGCTCGTCGCCGGCGCCGTCGCGCTGGGCTCCCTGCGGATCGTCGCCACCTACACCGTCTTCAACCACACCGTCGACGAGCCGGCGCACATCGCCTGCGGGATGGAGTGGCTCGAGCGCGGCACGTACCGGATGGAGGACCAGCACCCGCCGCTCGCGCGCTTCGCCGCCGCACTGGGCCCGTACCTGAGCGGCATCCGTCTGCAGGGCGTCTGGGACCGCAACCCGACTCAGTTCGGCATGTACGACGAGGGCCAGCACATCTACTACGCCGGGGACCATTACGATCGCACGCTGGTTCTCTCGCGGTTGGGCGTCCTGCCCTTCTTCTGGGTCGCGTGTCTGGCCGTCTACTTCTGGGCGCGCAGGTTTTTCGGGATTCCCACCGCGGTCGTGTCCGTGTGGCTCTTCAGTTTTCTTCCGGCGGTCCTCGCGCACGCCGGCCTGGGCACCACCGACATGGCCCTGACCGCCTTCGTAGGCGCGGCTTTCGTGGCCATGCTGGCCTGGGCGGAAAACCCGACCCTGCGCCGCAGCGCGCTTTTCGGCGTTGCGGGCGCGCTGGCGGTACTGTCGAAGTTTTCGAGCCTGGTGTTCTTCCCGGCGGCGGCCGCGGTCGCTCTGCTCGCTTATCTGGTGGGCGCGCGGCCGGGCTTCCGCCGCTTCTTCGCACACGCCGGCCGCCTGGCGCTTCCGCTCGCGGCCGCCGGCGGCGTCGCGATCCTGGCGATCTGGGCGGGTTACCGCTTCCACTTCGGCCCATCGCCCTGGGCGGGGATCTCCCTGCCCGCCCCTGAACTCTACAGCGGCATTCGCAGCGTCATCGAGCACAACCGCAACGGCCATCTCGCCTACCTTCTGGGCCATCATGAGGTCTTCGGCTGGTGGTATTTCTTCCCCGTGGTGCTGGCGGTGAAGACGCCGCTTCCGTTCCTGGCTCTGTCGGGGTTCGGCGCGGCGATCTCGCTGGCGCGCTGGCGCCAGATGAGCGGGGCCTACCTCGTCCCGCTGGGCTTCGCCCTAGCCATCCTCGGCGTGGGCATGGCCGGCCACATCAACGTCGGCCTGCGCCACATCCTTCCGATCTATCTCGGCCTAGCGATCATGGCGGCCATCGGCACCGTGCGCCTTTACGAGCTGGCGCGCCGCCGTGGCTGGGCCAAGGCCGCGTTTGTGGTCCTGACTGGCTGGTTCGCGCTCACGTCGCTGGGCGCCCACCCCGACTATCTCCCTTACTTCAACGCCATTGCCGGAGACCAGCCCGAGCGCATCGTGGCCGATTCCGACCTCGACTGGGGCCAGGACATGACGCGCCTCGCAACGCGGCTGCGCGAGATCGGCGCCGCCAGCGTCACTTTCCAGCCGCTGGTCTTCGACTTCTATGACCGGCGCGGCCTGCCGCCCATGGATTTCGGCTCGCCGCTCGCTCCCTCGCCCGGCTGGAATGCTGTGAGCCTCACCATGTGGAAGGTCATGCGCATGGGAGTAAACCCGCCCGCCACCCCGTGGCCCGACCGCACCACCGTGAAACCGGTCGAGCGCGTCGGAAAAGGGATGCTGCTGTACTACTTCCCGCCGGCCCGCTGAGCGAGTCCACGTTTCCGGCGGCCTCCGCGTCCATCTACACTAGGCTCATATGCTGGCACTGCTCGTGGTGGCGGCCTCTCTGAGCGTGGGCGAGACGGCGCCGCCGCTCCGTTCGCTGGAAATTCTACAGGCGCCTGCCGGCGTCCACGGAAGCTGGCGACTGCCGCAGGGGAAGCCGCTGGTGCTCCAGTTCTGGGCCACCTGGAGCGCTCCCTCGCTCGACCAGATTCCCCGCTGGAACGCGCTGGCGGAGAAATTCAAGGACCGCGTTCCATTCATCGCCATCAGCGCGGAAGATCCCGAAGTCGTCGCCGAGTTCCTGAAGAAGCGGCCGCTGGCCGGCTGGGTGGCGCTCGATCCGGAAGGCGCGATGCACCGCTCCTACGGCGTCGATACAATCCCGCGGACTTTCGTGCTGGATGCCCGGGGCGTGCTGCGCGCGGTCACCCGGCTCTCCGCCCTTCGGGACGCGGATTTCGAAGCGCTTGCCGCCGGCCGCGCGATTCATCCCCCGGACCAGCCGGGCCCTGGCGAAGCGCCCAAGATCCAGCCGGGTCGTGTGCCCAGACTCCTCTATCCGCTCGCAAACGACCGCGTTCCTTACTCGGTCGCGTTCGAGTGGACGCCGGTCGACGGCGCAGCCGCCTATGCCATTCAGATCGCCGATCGGGAGGAGTTCACCGCAGTGTACGCGGAAGACACGACCCTCGTGCCGCGCTTCGCTCTCGAACTGCCGGTCGCCGGACCGCTCTGGTGGCGCGTGCGCGCGCTCGACCCGCGCGGCAAGCCCGGCCCGTGGTCCGTCACGCGCAAGCTGGAAATCCTGCCTCCGCCGCTCGCCGCATCCGTGCGCGCCATCGCGCTCAACCCCACCAGCATTGGAAGCGGCGGGGTGGTGGACGCGCTGGTCACGCTCGACGACCGCGCGCCGGAGGGCGGCGCCTCGGTGCTGATCTCGTCGAGCGACGGCTCGCTGGTGTCCCTCCCGGCCCGCGTGCTTTTCCCGGCCGGAGAGATGTCGGCGCGGTTCCCCATCGCGACCGCAAAAGTCGCCGGCAACGCCGAGGTGAACATCCTGGTAAACTCGCAGGGCGAACGGCGGCTCGCAACGCTGCGGATCGGCCCTCAGCCGGCGCCGGCAGTGCTCTCCGGGGTGGCCGTCCGCCTCGGAGTCCTCGCGGCCGGCAGTGTAGCGGACGGGGTGCTGACCCTGGAGGCGCCCGCTCCCGGCACCACGACCGTTCACCTGACATCGAGCGACGCTGCGCGCGCGTCGGTTCCGCCCGAGGTGACCATCTCCGCCAGCGCAACCGGCGCCACATTCCCGGTCCGCGCGGCTCACTCAACCTCAACCGCGAATATCACGATCACCGCGTCGCTCGAAGGCGTCACCAAAACGGCGGCGTTCGACGTCACGGCCGCCGATAGCCAGGATTTGCTGGCTGCGCCCGTTCCCGTCGCGCCCTCCTACGGCGCCGCCGTGGCGGGCAACGCCTCGAACGAGTTTTCATGGTCCAGCGTGGAAGGCGCTGCTTCCTACACGATTGAAGTGGCGGGCAGCTCCCAGTTCGACACTCCGGCGGCCATCAGCCGAACCGTTCCGATGCCGGGCGTCACCATCGACCCGCTCGCGAAAGGAACGTTCTGGTGGCGCGTCCGCGCCAACGACGTCAAGGGGTCGCCGGGCAACTGGTCCACGCCGCGGCTGCTGCGGGTGCGATGAGCGGGACGGGGGCGGGCGACATCCGAACCCCAAACTCCCTCGACTTCCGGAACGCCACAACCGACTCGGCTCTATGGGGTGTGCGTGTTACGTGCAGACTGCATTGGCCGTCCCGGATTGCTGGAGCCGAAGGTGGCCGCGCTTTTCAAGGTGAGCCAGGCAACACTTTACCGGGCGCTTGTCGCAGGTAGATAATAACCGAGGTATGGCAGCGCCGAAGCAGTACAAACTTTACGCAGCTCTGCACGAGGACATTGCACAAGGCTTCGTCTGGCTTAAGTATCCAGACCTGCCGGCGCGATGCATCGTGAAACTCACCTATAACAGCAACGGTCACCGGCGAGCTGTCTTTTGTGAAGCGCTCCAGTTCGACAAGAACTTTTTGAGGCGCTACAACGAGCAGCTCAGATGCACCATCAAGGACGACGAGAGTAGCCTTGCGTCTTCGATGGTGATAAACCACTGGTATCGCGCCCGGCTTGGACGACCCGGGGCGCCGCTTGAAACCAAGAGGGAGTACCCCCTTGAGGTCAAGGCCTACGATCGTTGGTATAACACATGGTACGGTAAGTTGCGCGCGTGCATGGGGCATCCACAGATAGTTGTACGCGTTGCCGTTTGCATGGCCCTCCTAAGCGCCGCCCTCGGCTCGCTCAGCTTCCTTGGCGTAACCATCTTCAGGAGCGTGGCCGTCTCGGAACTGATCCGCGACGTCATTCAGTTCGTCCGCCCAGCGGACAGAATCACGACAACTCCTCCGGCCTTCTCAGTCGATGAGGCTCTCGCCCTGAGGGGCGCCTACGGGGACCTGCTAGGAAAACCGCGCGAGGCAGTAATTGAGAGGTTTGGGACTCCTCAGACGGAAGACGGCCGCACTCTCGGGTGGGGTGAAGCACCAAGAACAGGGAACCGGTCACTGCTTGTGATCTTTGATTCGGCCAACAAAGGCAGTCTCGCCCAAGGAGTGAAAGTTGGCGCTCGCTCGACCGAACGGCTCGACGTCACGGAGGTTCTGCAAAAGGCCCCGATGTTCACTTTCGACACCGGAACATACACCGATACCCTTCTGAACTACTTCACCGCTTCTACAAAAGATGGCAGGAACGCATTTCAGTTCGACGTGACGGAGCGGGGCGCAAGGTTCCGGTACGTAATCTTCACTTCGAAATGAGCCAGCTTCGCGTCTCACTCAACCTCAATCGCCTCCGCGTCGTCCTGGTGGCCACGCGCAACCCGCTGAACATCGGCGCGGCGGCGCGTGCCATGAGCAACTTCGGGTTCACGCGCCTGCGCGTGGTCAATCCCTACGACGTCGCGTTCCGGGAGGCGCGCTCCGCGGTGGGCGCGGCCGCGCTGCTCGCATCGGCGGAAGAGGTGCGCACGGTGGCCGATGCGGTGGCGGATTGCACGCTGGTTGTCGGCACCACGGCGGTCGGCCACCGCGAGTTGCAGCATCCGCTGCGGCGCCTCGAATACGGCGCGCGGCTCCTGCGGCGGGAAATGGGCGCAGGCAACGTCGCGCTGCTGTTCGGCTCCGAGAAGTTCGGCCTCTCGAACGACGACCTCAGCCATTGCCATTGGCTCATGCGCATCCCCACCCGCGAGGCGCACGGCACCATGAACCTGGGGCAGGCGGTGGCGCTGTGCCTGTATGAAGTCGTGCGCGATCCGCGCGCCGCCAGCATAGCACCGCGGCCGCTCAAACCCGCCAGTGCGGCGGATCGCGAGCGCTTCACCACCATGCTGCTCGACGCCCTGCGCGCCAGCGGCTACGTCAACCCGCGCACGGCCTCCTCCACCACACAGAAGGTGCGCCGCCTGGTGCGCCGTCTCGACCTGCCGGCGCGGGACGCCGAGGTCTGGCTGGGCATGTTGAAGCAGATCCTCTGGAAGCTCGGCTATCCTGGGGAAGGCGATGACCAAGGTTGAGATCCAATTCGACGTCGAGCGGCCCCTGAACGCCGCGGCGCTCGATCGCATAGCGGCGGCGCGCTCGATCTACGGCATGTTGCGCATCGAACCGGTGCCCGGCGGCTTGATGGTCGAATACGACGCGTCCCGGCTCAGCGCCGCGGATGTGGAGGCGGTGTTGCGGCGGGCGGGCGTTTCCGTCGGGAACGCAATACACTAGAAGGATCATGGACGAGCGGGCTTTTTACAACGAGACCCAAACGGTGAAGGCGGCCGAGTTGGTGTGCCCCTTCTGCCGAACCCCCAGCAAGCAGGACCTGCGCTGGCTGGTGCGCAAGAAGAAGGACCGCCTGCCCGGCGGCGCCAACGCCGACGACCGCCTCAAGTTCCAGAAGGCGCAAAGCTACATGGTCTTGCTCGACGACAAGGCCGCCTGCAAGAACCTGCGCTGCCGCAAGCGGTTCGACATTTCGGGCATGAAGACTATGGCGTTTCTGGCCGACGAGGGCCTCCCGAAAGAGGCGTAGAACCCTGGCGCAAGGCGTCGCCCAACAATTCCCCAACGCCCAGCCGCGCCGCCCACTCGCCCAGGTAGCCGCGGTCGAGCCGGTCGCCCTGAATCCGCACCACACCGAGCACGTCGTTCCACTGGCGCGTGGACACGCACCCGCCCTTCCGGAACCAGGCCAGCTTGGCGAGAATGATGTCCTCCGCCGAGGCGACTCGAAACCGCAGAGGCGCCGTGCCAAACGGGACAGCCTCCACCATCGCGCCGCGGGCCAATTGCGAACGCTCGAACTCGGACACCACGGGAAACAGGTCGAACTTGTAGCTGCTCTTGAAATGGATCACGTTGAACGAGACGCCGCGGTCGAGCGCCTCGCGAATCATATCGGCATCGGCATAAAACTCGTCCTTCAACGCCGACGCGAGGGCGGCGGCCTGAGCCGGGCTCAACTCGGCCACCAGGTCGATGTCCATCGTGGCGCGACCCATGCCGCGGATGGAGCTGGCCAGCGCTCCGCCCACCACGTACCGCACCCCGAGACGGTCGAGCGCCGCCAGTAGGCATCCGAAAGCGGCCGTCGGGTCAGAGATGGGCATCGGGGCACCAACCGTAAACCCGCATGACGGTCTCCGGGTCCAGATGGCGCGCGGCCACTCGCACCAATACTTCGTCCTCGCCCGCCGCCGGATACTCCGAGCGGACCCCAGCCTCGGAGAGCCGCAGCAGCATGGCGGACATCTGCAACGCCAGCGCAGCCTTCTCCCCCGGCGGCATCCTGCGCTGCAAATCGTACATGACCTCGAGCGCGCGCGGGTCCGTGTCGCTGTAGTCGGCCTCGAATTCCATCTGCTAAAAGTATACGGATTGTCACGCGGGTGTAAACTATCCTTCTCGGACGTTGTTGTAGACTGGAAGCTTGGGAGGTGGGTCTTCTCGAGTAGTCTTTCCATCGGGAACGTCCCGGCGGCGTTCACATCGTCACTCCGCAAGATTCCTGCGGCCCTCTTCAATCTTTTCTTCCCCGATGACTGCCGCGTCTGCGGCCAGCCCCTCACCAACGTGTCGCGCATTCCGGTGTGCCGCGCCTGCCTGGCGCAGCCCCAGCCTATGGCGGCCGAGTACTTCTGCGTCCAGTGCCGGACGCCGTTCCTGAATCCGGCGCCGCTCGACGAGCAGGGCCGCTGCGAGCTGTGCCGCCGCGGGCTGCGCGGATTCAACGCCGCCTACTCGTTCGGCTCTTACCAGGACACGCTGCGCAAGCTGATTCACCTCTTCAAGTACGCACGGATCCGGACGCTGGCCGGGCCGCTGGGGGAGATGATCGCCTCGGCTGTGCCACGCGACCAATCCTTCGACGCCGTGGTGCCTGTGCCGCTGCACTGGCGCCGCCGCCTGGAGCGCGGCTTCAACCAGTCGGAGCTGCTGGCGCGCGCCGTCGCCCGGCGCTACGGGCTGCCGGTCACCAACGCCGTGCGCCGCAGGCGGACCACAACGGCCCAGGCCGGTTTGAGCAACGCGAAACGCAGGGCCAATGTCGCCGGCGCGTTCAAGGTCGCGCGGCCGCAGGCCATCGCGGGCCGCCGCGTGCTCCTGGTGGACGACGTGATGACCACCGGCGCGACGGCGGCGGCGTGTGCCGCGGCTCTGCGGCGGGCGGGCGCGAGCTACGTCGCGCTGCTGACGCTGGCCCGCGTCGACCGGCGCATCGGCGCCGAACCCTTCCTGGTGGGATCCATGGCAGTGGGGGTCTCGTGAAGGCGGCCATGAAGGGGTTGCAGAAGCCGGTGTTGGTTCTGAACGCGAGCTACGAGCCGATCAACATCTGCGCGGCGCGGCGGGCCCTGATCCTGGTTCTCAAGGGCGTCGCGCATCCCGAGGAGTTCTCCTCGACGGCGCTGCATTCGGCGCGGCAGACGCTGCATCTGCCTTCCGTGATCCGCCTGCTCGAATACCGGCGCATTCCGCACCAGACGCGGTCGCTGTCCCGCAAGAGCATCCTGATGCGCGACCGCTACACTTGTCAGTACTGCCTGCGCCCCTTGCCGTCCGGCGAACTGACGCTCGACCACGTGATTCCCCGCTCCCGTCATGGCGAGACCACCTGGGAGAACCTGGTCGCCTGCTGCCATCCCTGCAACAACCGGAAGGGCGGCCGCACGCCGGACGAGGCGGGCATGAAGCTGGAGCGCCAGCCGCGCCCCTTCACGCTGCACACCAGCCGCCACCTGATACGCCTGCTCGGCCGCAGCGACGAGAAGTGGCGCAAGTACCTGTTTTACTAGCCGTCAGCCGTCAGCTTTCAGCCTTCAGAGCCGGCCGCTTCGCCGAAGGCGTTCCACCACGTCGACCTCAGACCGAGTGCACCGCGTTGAGGCACAGGCCCTCCGGCGCGGCGACGGCCGCTTTGGCTGAAGGCTGACCGCCGATGGCTGCCTTCAGACCCGGCCCGCCGGCGGCGGCACCGGAGAGCCGGCAGCGGGCGGCTTCGGCTTCTCCTTTTCCTTTTCCTTCTTCACCGGGCTGATGATGACGTGGGCCATCTTGCCTTCCAGGCGCGGATGCCCTTCGACCTGCCCGACCTGGGAGAGGTCCTGCGCGAAGCGCTGCAGCAGCTTCTGGCCCAGGTCCACGTGCGCGATTTCGCGGCCGCGGAATTGCACCACGGCCTTCACGCGGTTGCCTTCCTGTAGGAAGCGGATGGCGTGGTTCTTCTTGAAATCGTAATCGTGGTCGTCGGTGTTGGGCCGGAACTTGATCTCTTTGACCTGGATGACGTGCTGCTTCTTCTTGGCTTCCTGCTGCTTCTTCTTGTTCTCGTATTGCCACTGGCCGTAGTCCATCGCCTTGGCGACGGGCGGCTCGGCAGTGGGCGCCACCAGGATGAGATCCAGCCCCAATTCCTGGGCCCTGCGGATCGCAGCCTGCGTGGGCATGATTTCGACGGAACCGTCGGGGAAAACCGCGCGCACTTCGCGGGCGCGGATCGCCTCATTGACGTTCTCCCGGATTCTGGGCCGGCGTGGCGGAAACTGTCTACCTGGATACATGCGGTGTCTTCAAGAGGATTGGCGCGCTCATGCGGATAGGCCTTCCCTATCAAACCATAACAATCTCGAAACTCCAAGGGTGTGAGTCGGATGGCGGAAGGCTCCGCGGCATTCTGGGTAACGCCGGAAGCGCTCGCGGTTTGTAGAGAGGCCGGATCTCGATCTCAAATGTGGTTTCTATAACATAGCGCAATGATCACCCGCGAGGCAAATGGGGGCTCGGAGCCAGGAGTCGGGCCGACTGCTGACGGACGATGGCTGACGGCTGCATGGCTGACGGCTGCATGGCTGACGGCCGATTAACGTTAGGGTACCCGTGGTTAGTACTGCGACCATTAACTGTTTTTAATTGTCATGACAAGCTACTGATAAGCTTATAATTTAGCCACAGTAAATGTCTACGTCTACCGAGATCGCCGAGGCTCCGGTGGAAGAAATGGCACCCTACGATCCTGCTACGGTCGTCCGGCATCTCCGCCAGGAACTGCGCCATCCTCTCAGCACGATTGAGTCAATCGCTCATTATTTGAACATGGTTTTGCCGCGCACGGAGGCCAAGGCTCGGCGCCAGCTCGTGAAGCTGCAGGAGGAAGTGAGTCAAATACAATGGGTGCTGGCCGATGCGGCCCACTTTCTCCAGAGCACGCCGCCGAACACCCACCTGCTGGACCTGACGGAAGTGGTTGCCCGGAACCTTTCGGAATGGAATCCTGTGGACGGAGCCGGACTCAGCTTCGCCCTGCAGCCCGATCTGCCCCTGGTGCACCTCGATTTGGAGCAAATGCAGCACTTGCTTCGGAATATCGTGGCCTTCTTCCGGCGAATTTCGGCGCCTGGGCGCTCGGTCCATCTCGAAACCGTGGGCGCGGACGAACGGGTCGTCCTCAAGATTACGTCCACATCGGTGGAATACTCGCCGGAGGATATTGAGCCTCTGTTCGAGCCGTTCGGATCGCGGTTTCCAGCCGGGACCGGCCTGGCTCTGGCCAGTGCCCGGACGATCGCCGAGGCCCATGGCGCGACCATCGAGGTGACGTCCGAGCCTTCGCACAGCCTCACCCTGCTGATCTCATTCCCGAAGGCCTGAGGCTTGGCCTGGCTCGACCGTTACGGCTTTGACGCGCCGCCCTCCAACTCCGCCAGGCGGCGCCGCAGCTCGGCCAACTCGCTCCGCACTTCGGGCAGCCGGCCCAGGCCGGCCAGCATCTCCAGGTACTCCTTGATCGGACGCGCCGGCGTGCCCCACACCACTTGGCCGGAGCGGATGATCTTCGATGTGAGCACCCCGCACCCGGAGCCGAGGACCGCGTGCGTCTCAATCCGCACCTTGTCGCCGATGCCAACCTGGCCGCCGATGACCACGTAGTCCTCGACGATGACGCCGCCGGAAATACCGGTCTGCGACGCAATGACGACGTGCTTGCCGATGCGGCAATTGTGGGCCACTTGGACCAGGTTGTCGAGCTTGGTGCCGTCGCCGATCCAGGTGACGCCGAGAGCGGCGCGGTCCACGCAGGAATTGGCCCCAATCTCGACGTCGTCTCCGATCGAGACCCTGCCGATCTGGGGAAACTTCTCATAGCGGTCTCCCGCCAGGAAGAACCCGAAGCCGTCGGCCCCGATCACGCTGCCGGAGTGCAGGATTGCGCGCGCCCCGATGTCCACGTCGTCGTAGAGCGTGACGTGCGCGTGGAGGAGCGAGTCCTCGCCCAGGGTGACCCGGCTCCCGATGGCGCACGCGGCGCCGATGCGGCAGCGCGCTCCAATCCTGGAGTGCGCGCCGATGCTGACGTTCGGGCCGATCACGGCCTCGGGACCAATCTCCGCCGTTTCGGCGATTACGGCGCTGGGGTGAATGCCGGCCTCGACCGGCGGCGGCGGATGGAGCCGGTTGACCGCCCGCACAAAGGCCGCGCGCGGCTGGGCGGCGTAGATCACGGTGCGCCCGCCGGGGTTCGGAGAACCGGAGGGAACGATCAGGCAGCCGGCGGCCGACGCCTGCGCCTGTTTGGCGGCCTTGCGGCTGTCGATGAACGCCAGGTCGCCGGCGCCGGCGGTTTCGATCGGAGCCACGCCTGCCAGCTCCCGCTCGCCGTCGCCCTCGAACGTCGCTCCCAACCATTCCGCCAGTTCGCGTACCCGCATAGGCTACAAGCTATCATACAAATCTATGGCCATCGACTCCTCGGCGGTGATTGCCCCCACCGCGCGCATCGATCCGGATGCCTGCATCGGCCCGCAGACCACCGTCGGCGAGTACTGCGTCATCGAGCGGGACGTCTCGGTGGGCGCTTTTTGCCATCTCGAGCCCTACGTCTACTTAAAACGCTGGACCACGCTCGGCGACCGCAATGAAATCTCGGCCGGGACGGTGCTCGGCACCGATCCGCTCGATAAAGCCTTCACCGGCGAGCGCAGCTACCTGCGCATCGGCAACGGCAATCGCATTCGCGAGCACTATACGATCTCCCGCGGGACGGCGCCCGAGTCGGCGACCATGATCGGCGACGGGAACTACATCATGACCTCCGGCCACATCGCCCACAACTGCCGCATAGCAAACAACACGGTGATCTGCAGTTGCGCGCTGGTGGCGGGGCACGTCGAGATCGAAGACCAGGCCTTCATCTCGGGCGGGATCGCCATCCACCAGTACACCCGCATCGGCCGGCTGGCCATGGTGGCGGGCATGACGAGGGTGAATCTGGACCTTGCGCCGTTCTTTCTTTACAGCGGCTACCACATGAAACCCACGGGGCTCAACATGGTCGGCCTGAAGCGCGCCGGGTTCGCGGAAGCGGATATCGCAGCGCTCAAGCAGGCCTACCGCCTCCTGTTCCTGTCGCGCCTGAAGCTGGAGCAGGCGCTTGAGCGGATCGAGGCCGAGATCCCCACCGAGCACACCGGCCACCTGGTGAGCTTCGTTCGCCGGAGCGAACGGGGGATCTGCCGGTAGCGCTTATATCGTCAAGTCCGCCGTGCGGGCGGTGCGGCCCGCCGCGTCCACGGTGGCGATCTGGTAGGTGCGGGCGGCCGGGCCCGCCGCGGCGTCTTCAAAGACGAACGGCGCCCTGGAGGTCTGGGGCCGGTACGGCACCTGACCGATCTTTTCGCGATCGCGCCAGATCTCGTAGCTCGCGATCGGTTCGTCTCCGGCGTAGGCCGTCTGCCACTTCAGCCGGACCGCGCCCTGGCCGGCGCGTTCGACCGCGGCTTCGCGCGGAGGCGTCAACTCCTGCCTGGCAAGCTGGAAGTAGTTCGTCTTGCCGTCCTTGACGGCGTTGGCCGCTTTCTCGATGGCGCGCCGGTCGGATTCGCCCAGCGCGCCCGCGGCGATCTGCGCGGCGGCCAGGTTCTGCAGCAACTGGCAGGATTGGGGATCGGCGCCGATCTGCCCGATGCCGATGATGGCGGTGTGGATGCCGGGCGTCGAGAGAGAGTACTCGACCAGCGGCCGGCTGGGGAGCGCGCTCGAACCGACGATTCGCACCACGTGCTCGGGCTTGCTGGACCAGGTGGCGGGCTTGGTGTACATGGCCCCGTCCGCGAACACCTTCATGGCGATCAGGCCCATGTTCCGGGCCGCCGCAACCGGAATGACGTTGTACTGCATGTTGAAGTGCAACCGGTCGTTGGCGTTGATCGCCACCAGCATGCCGTCGAGAGCGTTGCGGTCGTCGCGCTGGATCATCTCGATCATCACGGCCGGCGAATAGTGGCCGGAAAACCCGATGTGCCGGATCAGCTTCTCTTCTTTGGGATTGAGTCCGGTGCGGTTGGTGCCGTCGCGCACATCGAGGAGCGCGGCCAGAGCGCCGATGTTCTCGGCGCGCGGGTCGGGGTTCAGGTAGCCTTCGTAAGCGGCTTCGACCTCCTCCACGGTGGAAACGGCGTGAATGAGCACCTGGTCGAGCCAGGCGCCGGCTGGATAGTTTCCGTTGCCATCGCCGAAGACCAGGCTCAAGGTCCTTCTGACGTCGTCGAGAGTGTGCGAGCCGTTCGCTCCGTTGGTGAAATTCCTCAGGCCGGGCTTCGACCAGCCGCCCTTTCCGAATCGCAGGCCGGTCTTGCTGGTCAGAAATAGGGAGCGCCTCTTGCGCTCGTCGTAGCCGGCCTCGCCGGGAATCAGATGCAGCTCGCGGAATGCCTTGCCGTAGTTGGACTGGCTGGGGCCGTAAACGTTCGACGTGTCGAAGTAGTTGACGCCCAGATCGAAGGCCTTGAGAACGATCTTGACCGGATCGACGTCCGCCGGAGTCCATTGCAGAGACGACTGCCCGCCCAGGCCAAGCGTGGTCGCCTCAAAGCCGAGCCGGCCCATCTCCCGTTTGACCGGCTTGGCGACGCCGGTCTTGCCAAGGGCCAGGTACGGGCCCGCCAGAGCCGCGGCTCCCAGAAACCCGCGGCGGGATAGAGTTCGATGCCTCATGATAGCCCCTCGAACAGAACGGTGCTGAGATAGCGCTCGCCGGAGTCGGGCAGAATGGCCACGATAGTCTTGCCCACGAACTCGGGCAAATGCGCCAGACGAACGGCAACGGCCGCGGCGGCGCCGGAGGAGATGCCGGAGAGAATCCCCTCTTCGCTAGCCAGCCGGCGCGCCCAGTCCATGGCCTCGTCATTGGTGACCGGCTCGACGCGATCGACGACGGAAAGATCGAGCGTCGCGGGAATGAAGCCCGCGCCGAGTCCCTGGATCTTGTGCGGGCCGGGAGCGAGCGGCTCGCCACGCAGGGCCTGCGCGATCACCGGGCTGCCTGTGGGCTCGACCGCAACCGCGACGATGGGCTTGTGCATTTCGTTCTTGATGTAACGCGAGACGCCGGTGATGGTGCCGCCGGTGCCGACGCCCGAGACCAGGACGTCCACCGCGCCGCCCGTGTCCTCCCAGATCTCCGGCCCGGTGGTCCGGAAATGGATCTCGGGATTGGCGGGATTCTTGAACTGGTCCGGCATAAAATAGCGGCCGGGGTCGGATGCGATCAGTTGGTCCGCCTTCGCGATGGCGGCCTTCATGCCGCCGGCGGCATCGGTGAGGATTACTTTGGCGCTGAAAGCGGCCAGCACTTTGCGGCGCTCGAGGGACATGCTCTCCGGCATGACCAGGGTGATGGGATAGCCGCGCGCGGCGGCCACGAAAGCCAGCGCGATGCCGGTATTGCCGCTGGTGGGCTCGACGATTTCGCGGCCGTGCCCGAGCACCCCTCTCTTCTCGGCGTCCAGAATCATCGCCGCGCCGATGCGGTCTTTGACCGAGTAGGCCGGGTTACGGCCCTCGATCTTTACCAGTACGGTGGCGGGCGCGCCTCCGGCGACGCGATTGAGCCGGATGAGCGGCGTGCGCCCGATGCTGAGTGAGTTGTCCTCGAAGGACGAAAGCCTAGATTTCCCAGTTGGGGACATAGTGACTCTGCCGTTCCGCCCAGCTGCGGGCCAGTTCAGCGAAGTTGGTATGGTCGATGATGCCGGAGATGGATTCATCGACATTGCGCCACATCTCGGTGAAAGGCGTGTCGGCGCGGCGCCTGCCACGCGACTTGCCGTCGGCGCTTTCCACGAACCGGAGCACTTCTCCCACGGTAATGGCGGCGGGGGAGCGCGCCAGGAGGTAGCCGCCCTCGGCCCCGCGCCGCGATTCCACGAACCCGGCCTGCTTCAGGCTGGCCAGGATCAACTCGAGGAACTTCTGCGGGATCTTCTGGCGCTGGGCAATGTCGTGGATGCGGATGGGGTCGCCGGAATCGTGGGTGGCGAGATCGAAGAGAGCCTGCAGGGCGTATTCGCCTTTGACAGAGATGCGCATGAGGGCGGAGGAACTCAAGTTCAACGATCTACAACTAGAGGTTAGTCGATAGAAGACCTCGGGGTCAACGCCGGGAGTGGGGCGGACCCCCTGGTCCGCGGCCGACGCCCTCGTCGGCCTGGGCGGGTCCAAGGCACCGCGGTCAACGCGGGAGGCATGTCGGCCGATGAGAGTGAGAGGGACTGCACGGTGCCATTCGATCCCGAGGTCTATAGGACGCTGCTCGAGAGCATGCCGAACGGCGTGTACCTGGTGGATCGCGAGCGGCGCATCCTGTTGTGGAACGAGGGGGCGGAGAGGATCTCGGGCTACCTGAGGCAGGAGGTGGTGGGGCGCCGTTGCCAGGACGACCTGCTGGTCCATTGCGACGAAAACAACTGCATCCTGTGCGGGGCGGCCTGCCCGCTGCTGGAAACGATGAACGACGGCAAGCCGAGGGTGGCGGATGTCTTCCTGCGCCACAAGGGCGGGCAGCGGGTACCGGTGCGCGTGCGGTCGGTGGCGATCCGCGAGCCCGGCGGGACGATCCTCGGGGCGGCGGAGGTCTTCGACGAGCGGGTGCTGTTGCCCCAGACCGACGAGCACCCAAACAGCGAGGCAGTGCGCGACTCGGCGGACCCGCTGACGGGCATTCCGGACCAAGAATCGGCCCGGCGCCACCTGGACGGGTGCCTGCTGGACTTCGCCGACTCGCACATCCCGTTCGGGCTGCTTATGATTGCCATCGAGGGTCTGGATGAACTGCGGAAATCGCACGGCGCCGCGGCGGCCGAGGCCGTCCTGCGTGTGGCGGCGCGGACGGTCTCCGGCAATCTGCGGCCGTCGGATGTGGCTGGCTGCTGGTCCCAGGACCGGTTCGCCGCGATTCTGGCGGACTGTCCGGCCCACGCGCTTCCCAGAGTGGCCGGGATGCTGCAACGGATCCTGAGCGGAGCGGCGATCTCGTGGTGGGGAGACCGCCTTGCGATAAAGGCCTCCATTGGAGGCAGCGCCGTGCGGGCGGACGACACGGCGGAGACGATTCTGGCCCGCGCGGAGGAGGCTCTTGCGGCCAGCCTGTCCGCGGGCGGGAATCGCGTCACGACAATCTGAGGCGGACGGCGCATGTTTGCAATCATCGGAATCCTGGTGGTCTTCGGCGCGGTGGTGGGCGGCTATCTGATGGAGAAGGGCCACATCGCCGTCCTGCTCCAGCCGGCCGAACTGGTGATTATCGCCGGCGCGGCCATCGGCACGGTGCTGGTGGCGAACCCTACTCACATCCTGCAGGAGATCGCGGCCGGGCTCAAAGGGGTCTTCGGCACGTCGAAGTACTCGCGGCGGCGTTATTCCGAGATGCTGCAGATGATGTTCCAGGTGTTCAACCAGGCGCGGCGCGGAGGATGGGCGGCCGTGGAGGGAGACATCGAAGAGCCCGTCAAGAGCAAGATCTTCACGGCGTATCCGGCGGTTCTGGCCGAGCGCCACATCCTGAGCTTCATCTGCGACTCGTTGCGCACGGCGGCCATCGGCGCGGTAGAGCCGTTCGACCTGGACCAGATGATGGAGCTGGACATGGACGCGCATCACCATGCGGCCGGCGAGCCGGTGGCGGCTCTGAGCACCATGGCGGATTCGCTGCCCGGCCTGGGGATTGTGGCCGCGGTTCTGGGCGTGGTGATCACGATGGGAGCGCTGGGAGGGCCTCCGGAAGAGATCGGCCACAAGGTGGCGGCCGCGCTGGTGGGAACGTTCCTGGGAATCCTGCTGTGCTACGGGCTGGTGGGGCCGCTGGCCGCCAGGATGGGCAAGACGGCGGAAGAGGAACGGGCCTGCCAGCACGTGCTGCGCGTCTCGATCACATCCTTCGTCAAGGGGACGCCGCCGATCGTGGCGGTGGAGATGGCGCGGCGGGCGATTCCCCCGCACCTCAGGCCGGGGTTCAAAGAGGTCGAAGACGCCTGCCGGAGCAAGCGGGCGGACCCGGCGCCCGTGGCGTGAGGCGCTATGGCTGAAGGCTCGCGCCCCATCATCATCAAGCGCAGCGCGGGACATGGGGGTCACCACGGAGGTGCCTGGAAGGTCGCCTACGCCGACTTCGTCACGGCCATGATGGCTCTGTTTATCGTGCTGTGGCTGTTGAACACCAGCAAGCAGATCCAGGAGGCGGTGGGCGGCTACTTCAAGGATCCGACGGGAACTTCGAAGATGGTCGGCAACGGGCAGAAGGGCGCCGCGGACAACATCGCCGTGAGCAAACACGACATGAACAAGATCAAGGACGCGATGGAGCAGGCCATGCGCAAGACCGCGGTGTTCGACAAATTCAAGGACCAGATCGAGATGACGGTGACGGCCGAGGGCTTGCGCATCGAATTGCTCGAGACGGAGGCCGGCACGTTCTTCCAGAGCGGAGATTCGAATCCGACGCCCGGCGGCCAGGAGTTGCTGGTGAAGCTGGCCGAGGAGCTGGGGAAACTGCCGAACCAGGTGTCGATCGAAGGGCACACCGACGCGAAGCCTTTCGCGCGAGGCGGCGCGTACGGCAACTGGGAGCTCTCGACCGACCGCGGCAACGCGGCCAGACGGCTGATGCAGGAGAACGGGCTGGGCCTCAAGCAGGTGACGCAGGTCCGCGGTTTCGCGGACCAGCGGCTGCGGAAGCCCGCCGCGCCGGAGGACCCGTCGAACCGGCGCATTTCGGTGATCGTTCTGTACCAGACCGGGGAGGGCGCGCCGGGGGCGGCAGCCGCGCCTGCAGCCAAGCCCGAACACTGAGGCTCGGTAGCCGGAACCGCCCAATGCCACATGCTTTTTGTCGTGGGGCGGACCCCCCGGTCCGCGGCCGACCCCCCGGTCGGCCTGGTCGTAGCACCGATGAGCTTGATTCATCAGGAAGCAAGCGGGTCCAGGGGGACCCGCGCGGACCAGGGGGTCCGCCCCACGACAGGCCGGAGGCCTGTCCCACGGGAAAAGCGGCCCGCCCCATGGCTCCGTGAGGGAACTATGATAGGGAGTCATGAGCGCAAAAGTACTCCCCATCGGGGTTCTGGTGATGACGGCGTTTGCGGGCGCGGGCAGGGCGGCGGATGCTCCGTACCTCGACCCCTCGCTGCCGGTGGACCAAAGGGTCGATGACCTGGTCGGGCGGATGACGCTCGAGGAGAAGGTCTCTCAAGTGGTGCATGAGGCGGCGGCGATCCCACGGCTGAAGGTGCCGGCATACAACTGGTGGACCGAGGCGCTGCATGGGGTGGCCTCGGGGACCGCGACCGTGTTTCCGGAACCGATCGGCCTGGGCGCCACCTTCGACGATCCGCTGATCCATAGCATGGCCACGGTCATCAGCACGGAGGCGCGCGCCAAGCACCACGCAGAGGTTCGGCGGGGCAACTTCATGGGCGTGGGCCTGGATTTCTGGGCGCCGAACATCAACATCTTCCGCGATCCGCGTTGGGGCCGCGGGCAGGAAACGTACGGCGAGGATCCGTTCCTCACGGGGCGCATGGCAGTGGCCTTCGTGACCGGGATGCAGGGCGACGATCCGAAGTACCTGAAGACGATCGCCACGCCCAAGCACTACGCGGTCCACAGCGGGCCGGAGCCGACCAGGCATGCCGCGGACGTGACGGTATCGAAACACGATGAGGAAGACACCTACCTTCCGGCCTTCCGGGCCGCGGTGACGGATGGCAAAGCCGGGTCGGTGATGTGCGCGTACAACAGCATCAACGGCGAGCCGGCATGCGCGAACACGTTCCTGCTGGCGGACCAGTTGCGCGGGAAGTGGGGATTCCAGGGATACGTGGTGTCGGATTGCGACGCAGTGTCCGACATCGAGCGCGGGCACCACTTCACCAAGACGCTGCCGGAGGCGGATGCCATCTCCATGCAGCGCGGCACGGACCTGGACTGCAACGAGCCGGGCGACGACTCCTCGGGATATCTCCAGGCCGTGCAGCAAGGGCTGCTGGCGGAGAAGGACCTGGATACGGCGGTGAAGCGGCTGATGCGGGCACGGTTCGAGCTGGGGATGTTCGATCCGCCGGCGATGGTGAAGTATGCGCAGACGCCGCTCACGGAAAACGACAGCGACGCGCACCGCACCCTGGCGCTGAAGGTGGCGCGGGAGACGATGGTGCTGCTCAAGAACAAGGGCGTGCTGCCGCTGGACCCAACGACAAAGAAGATCGTCGTGGTGGGACCGCTGGCGGATTCGGTGCTCGCCCTGGAAGGCAACTACAACGGCGTGCCATCGCACCCGGTGACCGCATTGGACGGGATTCGCAGGCAATTCCCGAACGCCAAGGTGACGTTCGAGCCGGGAACGCAGTTTCTGCGGCACGGGCAGCCGGTTCCCGGGTCGGCGTTGCAGACGCTGGAAGGGAAACCGGGACTGAGGGGCGAGTATTTCAAGGGCACGGAACTGAAGGGGCCCCCGGTGGCGACGCGCGTGGACCGGGCCGTGGATTTCGAGTTCACGGAGCCCGCGCCGGGGCTCGGTAGCCAAAGCTTCTCGGTGCGGTGGACGGGTGTGCTGAAGCCGGCGGAATCCGGCGTGTACGATTTCGGGATGACGGGCGATGACGGGTACCGCGTGTGGCTGGATGGAAAGCTGGTGGTGGAGGACTGGACCAAGCACGCACCATCCACCAAGACCGCGAGGGTGACGCTGCAGAAGGGCCGGAAGTACGCCCTGAAGATCGAGTACTTCCAGAGCGGCGGCCGCGCGGTGGCGCGGCTGGTGTGGTGGCAGGTGGTGCCGCATCTCACCGAAGCGGCGGTGGCGGCGGCGAAGGCGGCCGATGTGACGATCGCGGTGGTCGGCATCACATCGGAGCTCGAAGGCGAGGAAATGACGGTCAACGTGGAAGGGTTCCACGGCGGGGACCGCGTCAGCATCGACCTGCCGGGTCCGGAGGAGGCTCTGCTGAAGGCTCTGAGCGCGACGGGCACGCCGTTGGTGGTGGTCCTCATGAACGGCAGCCCGCTGGCGGTCAATTGGGCGCAGCAGAACGCCGATGCGGTTCTGGAGGCGTGGTATCCGGGCGAAGAAGGCGGCACGGCGATCGCGGAGACGCTGGCGGGCGCGAACAATCCGGCGGGACGGCTGCCGGTGACCTTCTACCGGAGCGCGGACCAGTTGCCGGCATTCGAAGATTACTCGATGACGGGCCGGACGTACCGCTACTTCGAGGGGCAGCCGCTGTATCCGTTCGGGTACGGCCTGAGCTACTCGCAATTCATGTACGGCAACCTGAAGCTTTCGAGCGCCACGGTGGCGGCCGGGGCGCGGTTGGGCGTGGATGCCGAGGTGAAAAACATGGGCCCGCGCGAAGGCGACGAAGTGGTGGAGGTGTACCTGACGTTTCCGAAGATGGCGGGAGCGCCGCTGCGGGCCTTGCGGGGGTTCACGCGCGTTCACCTGGCGCCGGGCGCGAGCCGGGCGGTGCATTTCGACCTGAAGCCGCGGGACCTCAGCATGGTGACCGAGGCGGGCGACCGGGTGGTGCCGGCGGGCGACTACCGGATCAGCGTGGGAGGCGGGCAGCCGGGGACGGGCGTCTCGACGGTGGAGGAGACGTTCACGGTGGACGGGGAGATGATGCTGGCGGAGTGAGGGGAAAGGAGGGCCGCACTGTCCGTTTATGGGATTGGGACCCTGTTGCACTTTTTGCCCCCGCTTTTTTTGCGCCGCGCGTGCAGGGCGTTGAGGGCGGCTTGGTAGATGCGGTTGAGGTGGGCATCGTAACGGTCGAAGCTGGCGAAAGCGCGGGATTCGTCGCAGAGGGTGCGGAAGGCGGCGGCGAGTTTGAGTTCCTCGGGGATGCCGGGGTCCTGACGGGCGATTTCGGTATCGTAGAGGTCGACCTCGATGAGCCTGAGGCGGTCCAGGCGCCAGCGGGCGGCGGCGAGCAGGTCGACGAGGGCGAGATCGCGGGGGGATGCGGGCTGGAATTCGGCGAGGTAGGCTTCGCGAAGGGCGCGGAACCCGTCCTCGGACTCCTGCGGGAGGACGATTTGGCGAGCGTTGAAGCCGTGGGTGAGGGGTGCGGCGGCGCAGCGGGCGAGTCCTTCGGGGGTCTTGGGTCCGCGGGAGCGGGCGCCGTTGGCGCGCGAGGAATCGATGCGGCGTTGGGATGACACTTGGCCGAGGCCTACCTGGAGCGAGGATAGCGCGGCTGGCAAGGGGTGGCGGGGGGCTTATTCTGGTAAGCGATTGAGGGGGTGGGAGATCTAGGCGTAGGAAGGCGGGGAACCACTATGTTGTCCATGCAGCCGATCGGGTATGTGAGAAGCCCTTACAGGAATACTCGGGAGATTCCGAAAGGGTTAGGCGCGAAGCACGAGGCGGAAGGGGTTCTCGATATACGGGCGGAATTTGAGCCTGGCCTGGCGGATATCGAAGGCTTTTCGCACCTGTTCGTCATCTGGGCGTTCGATCGCTCGGAAGGATGCGATCTGGTGGTAACGCCGCCGAACGACGATCGGCCGCACGGCGTGTTCGCGACGCGCTCCCCGCGACGTCCGAATCCGATCGGGTTAACCGTGGTCGAATTGTTGGGCCGGGAGGGTACGATGCTCCGGGTTCGTGGCGTCGACATGCTGGAGGGAACCCAGATTCTCGACATCAAGCCGTATCTGTCAAGCGTTCCGCAGGAGCGGCTACGGCGCGGGTGGCTCGCGGAGGCAGAGGGGCGTAAAGAACATTCTGGCCACAGATGAACGCAGATGAACGCGGATCGGAAACAGAAGGCCAGGAAAGCACCACTTCGTACCCCCAGGCGGACCGGGTGGCGCCATTGGCTTCCAGGCCGAAATCCTGCCGCATCTGTCAAGCGTTCCGCAGGAGCGGCAGCGGCGCGGGTGGCTCGCGGAGGCGGAGGCGCGTAAAGAACATTCTGGCCACAGATGAACGCAGATGAACGCGGATCGGAAACGGAGTCATTGTTCGCGGAGCAGGTTGGCCGGATCGATGCGGAGGGCGCGTCTCACGGGACCGGCGACGGAAAGGGATCCGGCGAGCAGCATGGTGAATGCGACGGCAACCAGCACGAGTGGATCCTGCGCGGAAGCCTGGTAGACGATGGCCGAGAGTACCCGGCTGGCCGCGGCGCCTAACGCAATGCCAATCACGGAGCCGGTCCCGAGCAGGATGAGCATGCGGCCCAGCGCAGTCGCGAGAATGTCCTTGGCCTGGGCGCCGAGCGCGACTCGAAGACTCAGCTCACGCAGCCGCTTGCTGACGGTATAGGAGGCGAGGCCGAAGGCGCCGGCGATCGAGAGCAGGAGTCCAAAAGCGCCAAAGAGGCCGAGGGCAACGGTAGCCACCTGGGACGGAAAGAGACTCAGTTCAAGCTGGCTGCTCCAGGGGCCCGATTCCCGAATCGGAACGGCGCGGTCCAGATCGCGAACCACCGTGCGAATGGTGGCTACCATATCGGCCGTGTCGCGGCGGGTCCGGACTACGAGCGACGTCCTGGTGTTGAGTTTCTGCGAGATCGGGAAGAACGCCGCGGCTTCCGGATCTTCACCGAGCGTGAAGTACTTTCCATCCGCCATGATGCCCACGATCTGGATCGACACACCGGAGTGGTTCTTAAAATAGCGTCCGACGGCGTGCTCGGAGTGAAAGAGCCGCCGGGCGAACTCGCGATTCACGACGGCAACAGCCGGGGTCTTCTCCGTGTCGGCGAAACTTACATCGCGCCCCGCGAGAAGTGGCGTTCCAGCGGCGGTCAAGTATCCAGGCGAGACGTCGTAGACATAGGCATCGAATGCTTTGTTCGACGGTCTGAGATCGACACTCTTCTGAGAGAAGACGCCAAACGTGGATGCGTCCATGCTGAGGGGCGTGGCATTCGCGTAGCCTGCCGCTTCCACTCCTGGGATCTGCGAGACCCTTTCCAGTAACTGGCGCTGGAAACGATCGGCCGCGGCATCGCTGGCATAGCCGGCCTGGTTCAGATCGAAATGCGTACACACGGCATTTTGCGGCTTGAAGCCCAGGTCCATGGTCAGCGCTTTGCCCAGGCCGCGCAGTGAGACAAAGGCAGCCGTCACGGTGACGCAGCAGAGCGCGATCTGCGCCGCCAGCAGGACATCGCGAAGCGCCCAGCGGCGTCCCGCGAAGGACTGGTATCCGCCGCTCTTGATGGCGTCGTTTGGATCGGCCTTGAATATCTGCCGCAGTGGCAGCATCCCGAACAGCACGCCGGCGAGCACCGAGATCAGCAGCGCCACCAGGATCAACGATGGCTGCGGCATTACATAGAGGAACTTGATGGGGAATCGGGTGGGTGGTTGCCAGCCAGCCAAGCCGGTGAGGGCCAGCCACGCCAGGCCGACGGCGCACGCTCCCCCGACAATGGAAATCACCAAGGCCTCGATGAGGACCTGGCGGACGATGCGCCAGCGGCTCGCTCCAACGGCCATGCGGATGGCAATCTCGCGCGTGCGGTCCGCCGTGCGCGCTGCGAACAGGCTGCCCAGGTTGGCGCAGGCGGCGAGCAGCACAATACCGGCCAGCAGCAGCACCCCAGCCAGAAAGCCGCGCGCCGGCCCGCCGATAAAATCACCGATCAGACCAGGGCGAGCCAGCTTGAGCGCCAATCCCTCTTCATCCTTCGGATACTGCCGGGCCAGGCGGGCGGCAATCCTGTCCAATTCAGCCTGCGCTTGGGGCATGGCGACCCCGTCCTTGATCCGCACGATCGAAGCGAGATTCTTATAGCTCCGCAACTCAAGCCAGTCGACCCCGTCCAGCGATGCTTGATTCGCCATGGGAACGAAAATGTCAGGCTGGGCGATCTTCTCGGTTCCGTAGAAGCCTTCGGGCGTGACCCCGACGATGGTGTACGGACGCTTGTCAAGGCGGACCGCCGTTCCGACGATCTTGGGGTCCGCGCCAAAATCACTCTTCCATGCCGACCAGGAAAGCACCGCAGCCTGCGAGGCTCCGGGATGATCGTCATCGGACCGCTGCAGCAGACGCCCGAGGAATGGCTTGATGCCGACGACCTCGAAGTACTGCCCGCTCACTTCGCATCCCCAGATGGGCCGGGTGGAGGTGGTGGCTTCCAAGCCAAACTCCTGCACCTCAAGAGCGGCTACGGCAGAAAACACCGTATTGTCATCGCGCACATCGCGCACCTCCGAATAGGAAACAAAGGGCCCGCCGTGTTTGGGCTGAAGCGTCATCACCCGGTCTGGGTGGGGCACATCGAGGGACCGCAGGACCAAGCCTTGCAGGACGCCGAAGACGATGAGATTGGCGGCGATGCCGAGGGCGAGAGTAAGGACGGCGGTGAAGGCAAAGCCGGGAGAACGGCGCAGTTGGCGGATGGCAAATCGCAGGTCCTGAAGGAGGTTGTTCATCGTCGGGCCTCTCTGAGCGACTACTCGATGTGCAATTCGAGAGCCAAAAGGGCGGTGGATGTAACTATTTTAGAACACAGGGGATTGGGGGAGGCGCCGGGGTGTGAGAGGGGGATTGGGTGTTCGGTTTCGGGCGGGAGGGTGTTCGGGAGCGGACAGGGGCGGGGGGGATCGGGGCCACCTTTTCAGGAGCGGGACTTCTGTACGGTGGCCGCACGGTGGAGCTGGATAGCCGTCTTGATCGCCGCTTCGATCCGAGCCCCCCGTCGGCTGAAGCCCAGGATCGACACCATTTCGGTAACGATCTCATCATCCGTCCGCAGCTGATCGTCAGACAGCACCCAATGGAGCAGCTGCATAAGCTCATGTTGACTGTACTGGGCGATTGACGTCCGCATGGGTACAGGAGGCCTCCGGACCCGCGCCCTCCGTGGCGCGTCGCTGACCGGATTGGACTTCGGTTTCTCCCGTCCGTTCTCGGCACTGTCTCCATTTCGGACAATGCCCGCGTCGAGCTTATCGGCATAATCGACGGCGGCCTGAAACGCCCCCATCGCTCGCTGCACCTCTGCCTCTTTTCGCATGAACCAGTCGGTAGACCAGATCCGGTGGAAGCGCCACCCTAGGCTTTCCAATTGCTGCTGACGAAGCCGGTCTCGATCCCGTGCTGTGTAACTAGAGTGATAGCTTGCGCCATCGCACTCGATGGCCAGTACGAAACGACCGGGCCTGGTCGGATGCTGAGCGACCATGTCGATGCGGAACTGGGACGCTCCGAGCTGCTGAGTCAGTCTGAGCCCCTGAGCGGTGAGGACGTCGAAGACGTCCTCTTCGAACTCGTTAGACGGGACGGTTGTTAGCTGTCCGTCCCCAAGCCTCTTGCCTTTCGAAGCCGCGTACAGGAGGTAGTCGCGGAGCAATTCAACACCGCTGCCCGCCCGAAGCCGTGATGGGTCGATATCTGTGGGGCTAAACGACGACACGACGGTAACCTGTTGCCTCGCACGCGTGATCGCGACGTTCAGTCTGCGGCGGCCGCCCTCGGAAAGCAAAGGGCCGAAGCGCATTGGAAGATTGCCCGCACGATCCTTGCCGTAGCCGATGCTGATAATGATCGCGTCGCGCTCGTCACCTTGGACGCGTTCCAGATTCTTAACAAAGAACCGTTCCTGCACGTTGGGATCGAAGAACGCCTCTAACTCGGGGCACCTCTCCAGCTCGCGATCGAGGGCGGCCTGCACTCGATTCATGTGCCTGATCCCCATCGTAATGACACCGAGCGATCCTTGCGGGTGCTCGCGTGCGTGGCTAACAACGAGCTCGACGACCTTTCTCACCTCGGCGGTGGAACTTTCCTCCTGGCCATCAGTCCCAAATTCCTGCTGCACCGACTCGTGACTAATCGCGGGTGGGCCGCCCGGACCGGGGAAAGTAACCAAGCGGTTCTGGTAGAGGTGGTGGTTGGAGAAGTTAATGAGCGCCTCGTCGCGGCTGCGGTAGTGCCAGGTGAGGTAGCAGGAGCGCGCAAAGGGGACCATCATGTCGAGCAGGCTCTCGAATCCCTCGGCGGGGCCCGCTTCCTCATCCGCCGCGTATTCCTCCTCGTCGGCGGCAGCGAAGAACGTTGTGGGCGGCAACTGCTTGCTGTCGCCCGCGACCACGACTTTTCTGCCACGCAGGATGGCTGGCATCGCATCCTCTGGCAGCACCTGGCTTGCCTCATCGAAGATCACGAAATCGAAGTACTGCTTCCCGCCGTCGAGCAATTGACTCACTGAAAGCGGGCTGGCCATCCAGCAGGGGCAGACCGCTGTCAAGACCTCGGCCGCTTGCGCAAATACCTTCCGAAGAGGGAGATGCCGTTTGACCTTTGCGGCTTCAGCTTTGATGAGATGCTGCTGGTCGGGATGTGCGTTCATAGCTGCGACGGCCCGCAGGCCGTGAGCGCGTCGCACGCGTTCGGCTGCGATTGCGATCCGCTCTTCATCCAGATGAACAAACTCGTCCACGTAGCGGTTGTGTGTCGAGCCCTGAAAGCCCCAGATGTCAGGGTCGTTCTGGCTTGCCAGGTCGAGCGTTGAGGCAATCCAGGAGTACTCAAACATTCGGAACCAGGCTCGGCTCTCGGCCTTCTTTTCGCGGATTTCGCGGACGAGCTTCGCAATCCCGGCGGCCTCAAGACCATTTTCGAGCTTGGTCAGCTTCGGAATTTGCTGTGGTGTTGAACTGTCAGCGGCCAAGCGGGTCAGCAGACTCGCCAAACCGTCAATGGTCAATTGTTCAAAGTGCTTGCCCGGAAGCACTGAGGCTAAGCTGGCGGTGTCCGTAAGGAGGGCGTCGCTGCTTGCCTTGTGAGCAGCGAAATCGGTCACACGACATGGCAAAGAGGCATCTTGCGCTTGCGCTTTCCACAGTGCCGCCTGCCTCTGGGCCTCCTCGATCTCCGCGTAAAGCGTTGCGACCTTGGCGGGTCCGGCCGAGCGGAGCGCACGTGCTGCCTTTCGAGCGTGACGATACTTGGAGCGCATAAGAAACGCCCAGGCGGCAGGCAGGCCGCCTGACTTCCCTGGCTCAAGGTCCGGTAGCAGCCAGGCATAGCTGTTGCTGTAGATGTCGGCGCTGTAACGATCAAGCGTTGACTGAACGGCAGCCACCAGATCAATGAGCTCCTTTGCGCTTTCCAATGATACTGGCCAGCGCAGGCCAGGCTCTCGAACGACGGCTTGAAGTGTGGCCATGAATGCGGGAAATGTCTGCGTAGTGGCACGGCAGGCCACGTCCAGAGCGCGCTCTACGGCCGAGCCGTTGGGGAGCCTCGCGCCCGTCCAGGGCGACGGGTCGGTTCTCAGAAACAGCGACTGGAAGCCGGCGGCGTCCGCAAGCAGGTCGCGCACAAGCTCTGCTACCCCCGGCTTTAGTAGGTTCAGTTCCTCGCCGCGCCACCGAGTCGCGGTGTCGAAACAGTCAGCGAGCCGCAGGAGTCTGCCCTGCATCTCGTAGATGCTAAGGTTGGTGGGTTCTTGCTTTGAATGAAGTCGGTCAACATGGTCGTTCAACCGGGCCCGGCGGTCAACAAGCTGCCTGTGAACCTTGTCAGAATCAGCGGGGACGGCGTTGCGCACCTTATCCAGCGCTTCTGCGACCTGCTGCATGACCTTCTTCGGCGAAACATCCGCGCCGTGCAGATCGATAGCCAGGTGAGCAAGGCCTACGTCATTCAGTCGTCGAAGCACGACTTCGAGAGCCGCGCGTTTTTCGGCGACGAACAGCGCGCGATGGCCCGTAGCGGCGAGAGTGGCAATAAGGTTCGCGATCGTCTGACTCTTGCCTGTTCCGGGCGGTCCGTGTACGGCCGCAATCTGCCCATCGAGAGCGTTCGCGATCGCGCATTGTTGGCTTGAGTCGGCATCGAGGACGATGAACTCACTGTCTGGAAGAATACGGTCCAGCTCTCTTGGGTTGAAATCCCGTTGGGACGTGCTAAGAGCGTTTCGCGCCTCCTTGTCGCCCGCGATCGCCGCTACAACGTCGTGCGCTGCCAGCTCGTTCGCGCGCTCTTGAAGGTCCTTCACCATCGCCATCTTCTGAAATGCAAAGTTGCCGAGGATCGCTGAGGACTTCACCTCAAGTCCGGGAACGTCGCTAGCGCATCTCCGCAGCTCGTCGTACAGGGGACTGGGATCGAACGTTTCGCCTTCATCGTCACCCGATAGATAAAAGATCAGGTCTTCGGGGTCAAGGCTGACGCCAAATTGAGTGGCTAGCACATGCAGGAGAACGGGATTGACCTGCACGTCGCCGGCACGCCTAATGGAAAAGAAGTGTGAGCCTTTGGTTTCCAGGGCAACCGGACACAGAAGAACGGGCGCGTCCGCTGGTCTTCCGCCATCGGTCGCCGCCCAGGTCGCCATACCAAGGGCCACAAACAAGGTTTGGAGGCCTTTTTCCTCCGCATTCGCCTGGGCACGGCGGGCAATTTCGCGAACCAGGCTTGTGAGCGACTCATCCTTACCGCTCGGGAGCAGGTCGCCCATTGGGACCGGCTCGGCGCCTGACAGCAGACCAGCCATCACGACCGGGTCAACGGACGACAGATCCAGGGTCCCAGTCTTAAGTGGGCGGTAGTATAGCAGGCTGTTACGACGGGAAAGATCGATGAGCCTGCGAATCCAGCCTTGCCGAGCTCTATCGACCGCCTCGCGGCGCGTGGCGGTGATCGGCGTCGGGGGCGCATCTGTGGCGTTAGTCATGACGGACGGTGCCTTGGTGGCACCCCAAGACGTGCTGAGGATGGGCGCATGGGAACCGGCCAGCCAACCGGGCCAGAGGTAGTTTTAACACGGCGCTTGCCTGCAAACAAGTGCCACACGCGGCGGGCCGTAAGATTTCCAGAAGGCAAACCTCGGGACAAGGCACGAATGTCGCAAAAGCGGCGAAATTCGGTCCGGTCCCCGGTTTGTGGATCATCCCGATACACGACCGGCACAGCAACCACATTTGTCTCCGCCCGGCGAACGGTGTATACCTTAGCTGGAGAGGAGCAAGCATGGAAGAAGATACCAAGCCCTGCCCGGTGTGCGGGGAGACCATCAAGGCGGTGGCCATCAAGTGCCGCTTCTGCAATACGGATCTCAGCGCTTTCGCGGCGGCCAAGGAGGCGGAGGTGGAGAGGGACCTGTACGCCGGCCACCCAGCCGTGATTTACAGCGCCGGCCAGGCGCTGCCCATCCTCGTCGCCATCGCCGCGGCCGCGGTTGCCATCCTGGCGGGCGCTCCGGCGGGGTATGCGGTGCTGGGCTTCGTCCTGGTGGTGGCGATCACTTGCCTGATCTACTACTTCAAGAGCGTGAGCACCCATTACCAGATCACCACCCAGCGGATCAAACTGGAGCGGGGCTTGCTCTCCAAGCTGCAGGAGAGCCTGGAACTGTTCCGCATCGATCACTTCGAGCTGCACAAACCGCTCGGCATGCGGCTGGTGGGACAAGGCTCGCTGCACCTGTTTTCTTCCGATGCCGAGCTGGAGAACTTCTACATCTACGGCGTCCCCAACCTGGAAGCCCTGGCGGACACGCTGCGCAATTGCCAGCTTCGCGAGCGCAGCCGCAGGGGGCTGACCACGTTCGTCAAAGCGTAAGGCTGCAAGCCGGGATGCAAAGGCTGCACCTGAGATGCGAGATTTGCCGGGAGGCGGGCGGCAAAGCCGGGTCTGCGCGGTCGGCAGGAGGCAGAGTGGACGGGCCTCCCTTTGGCCTATGAACGGCGGTCACGGCTGTCCAACGGCCCGGAAGCCGCAGCCGGGCAGCGTGCGCTGGCGGTTGGAACGGCGCGTGCTAGGGATTTGAGAACGGGCCCGTGCTGCCCGGCTGGAGACCAACTATGCCTTGCTTCGCCCTGCTGATCATCTTGACGTTTCCGCGCGTCGCGCTCGTCTTGATGTGGATCTACTCGACCTACCTGCAGCACGCATTCCACGGAGGTCTGGTGCTGCCGGTGCTCGGGTTCATTTTCCTGCCGCTCACCACGATCGTATACGCTTGGGAACTGAATAGCGGCATGCCGACGGCGGGGATCAATCTGTTGTGGCTGCTGGTCGCGGTGATGATTGACCTGGGCGGGCTGGGCGGCAGCGCGCATCGCCAGTACCGGCGCTGAGTGGCGCAACCGCCGGTAGCATGCGACAGGCGACCTGGCTTCTGATCCTGCTCGCCGGAACCGGCGCATCCTCTCTCTCGCGCGACATGCTCGCCGCACACAATGCCGTGCGGGCGCGGGCGGGAATGCCTCCGCTGGCATGGTCCGATCGGTTGGCCGCGCGCTCGCAAGACTGGGCGGACCGTCTCCTGGCGCGCGGGCAATTCATGCACCGTCCAAAGTCGGCCTACGGCGAGAACTTGTACGAGATTGACGGTGCGACGGCATCGCCGGCGCAGGTTGTCCACTCGTGGGCGGCGGAGTCTCGAAACTACGACTACGTTTCGAACAGATGCAGCGGCGTGTGCGGGCACTACACGCAAATCGTCTGGGGCGACACGAAAGAAGTGGGATGCGCAGTGGCGCGAGGGGGAGGACGCGAGATCTGGGTCTGCAACTACGATCCGCCGGGCAACTGGGCCGGCAGGCGGCCCTACTAAGCGAGAAATCTACTTCCGGGTCAGCTTCTTGAACCCGGAGCAACCCTCCGAATCGTCATTGGCGCAGCCCTTGCGGTACAGCTCAATCGCTTCAGCCTTGTCCTTGGTCACACCGTCTCCGTCTTCGAACATCATGCCGAGACGGGTGCAACCATTCCCATCGCCGCTATCGCAACCCTTGCGATACAGCACAACCGCTTGAGCTTTGTCCCGTGCAATGCCGTGACCGTCTGCGAACATCGCGCCAAGTAAGGTGCACCCATGCGCATCTCCGCCATTGCAACCCTGGCGATACAGGGCTACCGCATGCTCCTCGTCCTTCTGCACGCCTAGTCCAATCTGATAGTTAATGCCAAGTCCGGTGCACCCGGCCGCATCGCCGCCATCGCAACGCCCTCGATAGATATCACCCTCCTTGCGATACAGCGCAGTGGCCTTGTCATCATCCTGAGTTACACCCAGGCCGAACTGGTAAGCAATGGCAAGCCGTCCGCAGCTTTTCGGATCGCCGGCGTCGCAGTCTTTTTGGTATCTGGCATTCTTTTGAGTAGCGGAAGAGTTCTGCGCGTACAGCAGGGGCGTGGCAGATAACAGAATCAGAACGGTTGCGAACGACAGCGTCAATAGCCGCTTCATAGTTCTCCTTCTTAGGGTTCTTAGGGGACCGCCCCTGGCCTGGTGTCGATTATACAGCCAACCCCTTCCATTGGAGGCCGTTTCTCTCACTTTCCCAGGAGGGGCGAGTGCGGGCTCCGGCGTGTGATATGCTTCTGGCTAAGAGCCGCTCGCGGCTGGGCAACTCATCCGACACTGGGAGGTCACGTATGCGCATGCTGATGCACGTTCAATTCCCACTCGAACCGTTCAACACGGCCGTTCGAGATGGAACCGTAGGGCCCAAGATGCAGCGAATCCTCGAGGCCATCAAGCCGGAAGCCGCCTATTTCTCCGAGCACCACGGCCGGCGCGGCGGCGTTTTGGTGGTGGATGTCAAGGACGCTGCCGCGGTCCCGGTGCTGGCCGAGCCGTGGTTCCTCACGTTTAATGCCGAGGTGGAGTTTCGGATTGCGATGACGCCCGAGGACCTGGCGCGCGCGAACCTGGATGCGTTGGGAAAGAAGTGGGCTTAGGCAATCGGCCCGGCGAATGCGCTGGCGATGTCCGGCCTTGATGTGTATAATTAGCAATTGAGGTACACATCGATGCGGACGAACATCGTGATCGACGATAAGCTGATGCGGGACACGCTTCGCGCAACGGGCCTGAGGACCAAGCGCGAGGCCGTCGACCAGGCTCTGCGGACGCTGCTGCGCCTGCGAAGACAGGCGGGGATCCGCCGGCTGCGCGGCAAACTGGAGTGGCAGGGCGACCTGGACGCAATGAGGAGCGCCCGTTGATTCTCGTCGATTCCAGCGTGTGGATCGATTACTTCCAGGGAACGATCACGGCGCAGACCGAGAAACTCGATAGTCTGCTCGACCACGAACCTTTGGCTATCGGCGACCTTATTCTGACGGAGGTTTTGCAGGGCTTCGTGACCGAACGAGACTTCAACGAAGCCAGGAAAATGCTGACTTCGTTGATGGTCGTAGAGTTGGGCGGGCAGGAAATCGCGATTCAAGCGGCGAAGAATTTCCGGGCGCTGCGCGGCCTTGGCGTTACCGTTCGCAAGACCATCGACACGGTGATTGCGACCCGATGCATCGAGAGCGGGTACACCTTGCTGCACAACGACAGGGACTTCGATCCGTTTGCGAAGCACCTGGGACTGCGCGTAGTGGCCTGACAACCGGAAGGCGGGCGATGCGGGCCGACCCTCGCAAGACGGGGCCAGGCAGAGAGATCGTGCGCCACACGCCGTCGTACAATGTTCGTTTGCCATGAAGACGGCACTTCTGTTTCCAGGACAGGGATCGCAGTTTGTGGGGATGGGGAAGAGCCTGTGCGATCGGTTCCCCGCCGCGCGCGCGGTGTTCGAGGAAGCGGACGCGGCGCTCGGGTTCGCGCTGGCGCAGTTGTGTTTCGAGGGGCCGGAGGAGACGCTGAGGCTCACCGAGAACCAGCAGCCGGCGCTGGTCACGGTTTCGACGGCGGCCTGGACGGTGGTGCGCGAGCACGGAATCGAGCCGGAGTACGTGGCCGGCCACAGCCTGGGCGAATACTCGGCGCTGGTGGCGGCGGGCAGCCTGGCATTCGCGGACGCGGTGCGGCTGGTGCGGAAGCGCGGGCGGTACATGCAGGAGGCCGTGCCGGCGGGCGTGGGCGCGATGGCGGCGCTGCTGAAGCTGCCCGAAGGGAAGCTGGAAGGGATCCTGGCGGAGGCGGCGCAGGGCGAGGTGGTCTCAGCCGCCAACTTCAACTCTCCCGACCAGGTGGCCATCGCGGGGCACGCGGGGGCGGTCCAGCGGGCCATGGAGCTGGCGAAAGCGGCCGGGGCGCGGCGGGCGGTGGCGCTGCCGGTAAGCGCTCCGTTCCATTGCGCGCTGATGAAGCCCGCGCAGGACCGGCTGGCGGTGGACCTGCAGGCGACCGAGTTCCGCGATCTGCGCGTGCCGCTTATCAACAACGTGGCGGCCCGGGAAGTGCGCTCCGGGGCGGAGGCGCGGCAGGGACTGATCGACCAGGTATCGAGCCCGGTGCGGTGGACGGAGTCGGTGCGGCGCCTGGAAGCGGCGGGCGTGGAACGATGCATCGAGACCGGCGCGGGCGGGGTGCTCACGGGGCTGCTGCGGACGATCGCGCCGCGGATGTTGGGGGTGAGGTTCGGGGAGGCGGGGGAACTGGCGGCGGTGGAAGGGCTACAATAAGGGATTCTATGCATCTTCCGAAGCGTTTGACCGCTGCGGCGGTATTGTGCCTTCTCGCCGGCTGCCACAAAGCCCCGCCCGCCAACGTGGCCGCCACCATCAACAACCGCCCCATCACATACGAAGAGGTGGACCGCATCTACCAGTCGCAGCTTTCCTCGTCCAACGCGACCAGCGACGACCTGGCGCAGATCCAGAAGCTGGAGGTCTTGCGCAGCCTGATCGAGAACGAGATCATGCTGCAGCGGGCCGAGAAGCTGGGTCTGATGGCGACCGATGCGGAGGTCGACGCCAAGTACGCCGAGCTGAAGGCGCCTTACACGCAGGAGGAGTTTCAGAAGCTCCTCGACACGCGCAAGATGAGCGTGGCCGATTTGAAGAAGCAGTTAAGGCGGGACCTGAGCGTTCAGAAACTGGTCAACAAAGAGATCACTTCGAAGATCAGCATCACCGACCGGGAGATCGCGGAGTTCTACGCGAACAACCGGGCCAGTTTCAACCGGGCGGAGCCGGCGGTGCACCTGGCGCAGATCCTTGTGACCCCGGCGGCGGACCCCAGCGTGCGCAACCTCAAGAACGACAAGGCGCAGAACGACGACCAGGCGCGGAAAAAAACCCAGACCCTGGAGGCGCGCATCCGGCAGGGCGAAGATTTCGCGATGCTGGCGGAGAACTACTCCGAGGACGCCAACTCGGGGCCGAACGGCGGCGACCTGGGCTTCGTTCCGCTTTCGGCGTTCGATGGATCGAGCCCCGAGGTGAAGAAACTGATCGCGACGATGCAGCCGGGCCAGGTGTCGCCCATCATTCCCAGCCAGCAGGCATACCGCATCCTGAAGCTCATCTCGCGGGAGCCGGCGGGACAGCGCGATTTGAACGACCCGCGCGTGCAGCAGACCATTCGCGAGGGCCTGCTGAGCCGCAAGGATCAGCTTCTGCGGAACGCCTACTACGAAGTAGCGCGCAACGACGCGACCGTGGTCAACTACTTCGCGAGGAAGATTCTGGAGACGAAGGCGCAGTAGGCTGCGGGCTCAAGCCCGCCCCCCGGGCCTCGTCCTCCAACTCGGTTGCCAGCTCGGCAACGAGGCACGCCGATTCGAGCATTTCTTCGGGCGTCTGCCCGGCAGCGGAGACCGCATGAGCGAGGCGGCCCGCAATCCGTTCAAGTTTTTCCACGTTCCCCTCCCCCACCAAAAGACAAGGCGCTTCCGTAGCGCAAGCACATCGAAGCGAAGCTACTCATTCGAACGAGACACAACCCCCAAAGACCTAGGTCAAGTGTAACCCAAATACGGCACGACGGCGAAAGAAACGTGGGGGACCGAAGCCCCGCGCAGGCTGAAGCCTGGCCCGCGAGCCGGGCCAATTTGCTGAGAGCGCTCGGTTTCGTTAGGATGAAAGTCCGACATGCTGCGCTTCGAGACGGCGGGAGAATCGCACGGGGAGTGCCTTGTGGCCACGCTGACCGGCTTGCCGGCCGGCGTGCCGGTGACGGCGGCGGCGATCGATCGCGACCTGCGGAGGCGGCAACAGGGATACGGGCGCGGCGGCCGGATGAAGATCGAAACCGATCACGCGGAAATCGTGGCCGGCGTGCGTCATTCGGAAACCATCGGCTCGCCGATCGCGCTGGTGATCCGCAACCGCGATTGGGAGAACTGGACCGAGGCTCTGCCGGTTGAGACCTTCGAGGGCGCGGAAGAGAAGAAGAAGCCGTTGCTCCGGCCGCGGCCGGGTCACGCCGATCTGGCGGGCGCGCTGAAGTACGGTTTCCACGATGCGCGCTACATTCTGGAGCGGGCGAGCGCCCGCGAGACGACCGCGCGCGTGGCGGTTGGGGCGGTGGCGAAGGCCTTCCTCGGACAATTCGGCGTGGGCGTTCTGAGTCACGTTGTGGCGATCGGCGGCGCGCGTCTGGAACGGCGCGCCACGTGGGAAGAAGTCGCCGCGCTGAACGAGAAGGAAGAGATCCTGCTGGGTTGCGTCGATGCAGCGGCGGAACAGAAGATGAAGGACGCGGTGGACGAGGCCTACCGCACGGGGGACACGCTGGGCGGCGTCTTCGAGACGATCGCGCACAACGTACCGCCGGGCCTGGGCTCGCACATCGCGTGGGACCAGCGGCTGGACGGGCGCCTGGCGCAGGCGGTGGTATCGATCCAGGCGGTGAAAGGGATCGAGATCGGGGACGCGCTGGAGGCGGCGGCGAGTTTCGGCTCGCGGGTCCAGGACACGATTCAGTACGACCGCGAGGCGCGGCGGTTCGGGCGCGGCTCGAATCACGCCGGCGGACTCGAAGGCGGCATGACGAACGGCCAGGACGTCGTTCTGCGCGGCCTGCTGAAGCCCATTTCGACGCTGCGGCGGCCGCTCGAATCGGTCGACTTCGCGACGCGCGAACCGGCGCTGGCGGCGTACGAGCGCAGCGACGTGTGCGTGGTCCGCGCGGCGGGCGTGATCGCGGAGGCGATGACGGCGCTGGTTCTGGCGCAGGCGTTCCTGGAGAAGTTCGGCGGCGATTCGCTGGGCGAGACGCGGCGGAATTTCGAGGGATATCTCGAGCAGGTGCGGGGATTCTGAATGAGTACGGATACGAATGCGGCGGTCTCCGTTGATGCGCTCGCTTACGCGCTGCCGTTCGCGTGGGAGAACCGAACCGCGACCGTGAGAGAGCGGCCATACGTCGCAGGAGCGCATAGGGCATGACCTACCCGATCGTGAGATACGGCAATCCGGTGCTGGAGCGGCCAGCGGAGACGGTGAAAGAATTCGACACGCCGGAGCTGAAGAAGCTGCTGGAAGACATGTTCGAGTCGATGTACGCGGCGAAGGGAGTCGGCTTGGCGGCGCCGCAGATCGGCATCGGGCGGCGCATCGCGGTCATCGATCCGACGAACGGGCAGGACGAGGCGCAGAGGCTGGTGCTGATCAATCCGGAGATCGTAAAGATCGAAGGGGCGCAGGTGGGCGAAGAGGGCTGCCTGAGCATTCCGGGGTTTCGCGAGCAGGTCAAACGCGCCAAGCGGGTGACCATCCGGGCGCAGGATGCGAGCGGCGCGCCCTTCGAGAAAACCGGCGAGGACCTGGTGGCCCGCGCCTTCCTCCACGAAACCGATCACCTCAATGGCAGGCTTTATATCAGCCACGTGAGCGCGCTGAAGCGCGACCTGATCCGGCGCAAGATCCGCAAGCTGCAAAAAGCCGGAGAGTGGGCCTGAGGCGCCGTGCGCATCGTCTTCCTGGGCACGCCGGAATTCGCCGTTCCCACGCTCGAGCGCGCTTTCGCCGCCGGGCATGAAATCGCCGCGGTGGTGACGCAGCCCGACCGTCCCAAGGGCCGCGGGCGGCAACTGGCGGCGCCGCCGGTGAAAGAAACGGCGCTACGGCTGGGCCTCGCGGTCCATCAGCCCGAGCGCATCCGCACGCCCGAGGCGATCGAACTGCTCGCCGGCTTGAAGCCGGACGCGATGGTCGTAGTGGGTTACGGGAAGATCATTCCGCAGGCAATCATCGACATTCCGCGGCACGGGATCGTGAACGTGCACGCGTCGCTGCTGCCGAAATATCGGGGCGCGGCGCCCGTGCAGTGGGCCATCGCGAACGGCGAAAGCGAAACGGGCGTGACCACCATGCGCATCGACGCCGGCCTCGACACGGGCGACATTCTCAAGCAGCGTAAGACTGAGATCGGATTGCACGAGACGGCGGTGGAGCTGGCCCAGCGGCTGGCCGCGATCGGCGCGGCGCTGCTGGTCGAAACGCTGGCGGGCCTGGAGCGCGGCGAGATCGTGCCGCGGCCGCAGAATTCCGCTGAGGCGACGTTCGCACCGGTGCTGAAGAAGGAAGACGGCCGCATCGACTGGACGCGGCCGGCCGCGGAGATCTCGAACCGCATTCGCGGCTTCACGCCGTGGCCGGGATGTTTCACGCACCTGCGCGGCAAAGCGATCGAGATCTCGCGGGCGCGCGCCACCGCGGGCGCGACGGGCGAACCCGGATCGGTGCACCCCATTCGAGGCCGGTTAGTGGTAACCTGCGGCGAAGGAACCGCTTTGGAAATCCTCGAAGTGCAGATGGAAGGCCGGAAGAGGATGGACGCGGCGGCTTTCCAAAACGGCTATCATTTGATGGAGAACGAACTGCTGAGAGAGACGATCCAGTGAAGCTTCCGGTTGGTTATCGCTACGCCTCCAGTTACGCGGGCATACGGAAAGAGAAGCGCGACGACCTGGCGCTGATTCTCTCGGAGCGGCCGGCATCGGCGGCGGCGATCTTCACGCGGAACCAGGTGCAGGCGGCGCCGGTGAAGCTGGCGCGGGCGCATCTGCGCAGCTCGCGCGGCCATGCGCGGGCAATCCTGGTGAATGCCGGCAACGCCAACTGCGCGACACGCACGGGGGATCGCGCGGCGCTGGCCACGTGCCGCGCGGTGGCCAAACTGTTGAAGACTCCGCTCCATGAAGTGCTGCCCGCATCCACCGGCGTCATCGGCGTGGAACTGGATCCGAAGCTGGTGGTGGACGCGCTGCCGCGCCTGTTCGGCCGGTTGTCCGATATCGGATTCGCCGACGCGGCGCGGGCCATCACGACCACCGACAGAGTGCCGAAAATGGCGTTCGGCGAAGTGCCGTTCCGGACCGGCCCGGTGCACATCGCGGGCATGACCAAAGGTGCGGGCATGATCCAGCCGAACATGGCGACCACGCTCGGGTTCGTGATGACCGACGCCGAGATCAGTCCCCAACTGCTGAAGCCGATGCTGGCCAAGGCGGCCGACCGAAGCTACCACCGCATCACGGTGGATGGCGACACCTCGACCAACGACACGCTGATATTGCTCGCGAACGGCGCTTCGAGAATCAAGCCGAACCCGAAGGAGCGGATGGTCTTCGAGGAAGTTCTGTGCTGGGTGATGGAAGACCTGGCGGAGAAGATCGCGCGCGACGGCGAGGGCGCGCGGCGGCTGATCGTGGTCCACGTGCAGGGGGCGCGCGACGACGGCGAGGCGACGCGGCTGGGGCGGGCCATCGCCAATTCGCCGCTGGTGAAGACCGCCGTGGCCGGCTGCGACGCCAACTGGGGACGCATTCTCTCGGCGGCGGGCAACGCCGGCGTGGCGTTCGACCCGGGCAAGGTGAGCATCTATCTGCAGCGCGTGGCGGTGTGCCGCAACGGCGTGGCGGCGGAGTTTTCCGAGCGCGAGCTGAAGCAGATGATGGACGAGCACGAGTGCCTGATCCGGTTCGTGATCGAAGGCGGCGGGCCGGGCGAGACGCGCTTCTGGGGCTGCGATCTGACCGAAGAGTACGTGCGGATCAACGCCAGCTACCGGACGTAAGCCTCTCGGAACCCGCCAGAACATTGCTGCGGTGAACTCGTTATGGCGCTTCGGTTGTTCGGTTTCTTCGGTGTGCCACAATGCTCACGGGTAGAAGGACTAGCACCGCGCTCGATTGGGTCTGAATGGTGATCCCTGGCACGGAATTGTCGCACAATGGAGACATGGTCACCCTGGATACATTGCGCGCGGAACGGCGGGAGGAGATCCTTCGGCTTGCCGGGCGGCGAGGCGCACACAGCCTGCGTGTGTTCGGCTCCGTGGCCCGCGGGGAAGCCAATGAGAACAGCGACCTCGATTTGCTGGTCGCGTGGGAGCCCGGCCGGAGTCTGATGGATCACGCCGGACTGGTTCAAGACCTCCAGGAGTTGCTGGGGATGAAGGTCCATGTCGGGACCGAGAAGTCCCTTCACTGGTACGTGCGCGACCGGATCCTTCGTGAGGCGACGCCGCTGTGAAGGATGATCGGCTCTACCTGTGCCACATGCTGGAGCGCTGCGACCGCATCGGCCGTTTCATCCGGCCCGGCAGGGAGACGTTCATGGCGTCAGAGGAACTGCAGGATGCCGTGATCCGGAATGTCGAAGCAATTGGCGAGGCGGCCAAGCGGGTTTCACCCGAGGCGCGGGACCGTTTGGCATCGCTCGATTGGAAGGCGATCTGCGGCATGCGCGACGTGTTGATTCACGAGTACATCGGCGTGGATCTCGACGAAGTCTGGAACGTCGCCTCTTCCCGCATACCCGAACTCCAGGCGACACTCGAGCGGTTCCTGGCCGGGGAAAGTCCGGGCTCCGTCCCGGTTCCGTGACATCCCGTGCCGGTAAGCGCTGGAGCGGGCTATCATTCCGAAATCCAGAAGCTCGTTGAGTCAAACACTGGAAGGTGGTCGTCTCCCAAGGCATGCCTCCCGTTCTGGCCCGTCTGGCCCTCGATCGGCCGCCTCGTTCGGGCTCACCCGCCTCAGGCCGGCAGGACGAGAAACCGTCAAAACAGATCACCCCAGCAGCTCGCTCGACAAGCGCCGGTAATTCCTCGGAGTGATGTACTGGAACTCGATCTTGAGGCGCGTGAAGCCGCGCAAGTGTTCGAGCGTGTCGTCGGTGGGATATTCCGGGCCAGTGACGTAGAGTTTCCCGGCATCCACGCGGAATGGGACGACGCGGCAGCGGCGCGCCACGGGGCCGGGCAATGAGCGCGCCACCGCGGTGCGGATGCGCGCGCCGTCGAGCGGCTGGAAAGGCACGCTCTGCTGCACGCTGAGGCCGGAGTAGAGCGCGTCCTCGGTGAGCGGACCCGCCGCCACCAGGTATTCGCCGAGCCGCACGCCGGGCTGCTTCAACGCCAGCGCACGCCGGAGCTGTTCCTCGGTGAGCTGCCCGGCGCGGACCAAGACCTCGCCCAGCGGCTGCTTGTGAGCGATCAGGCCGGCGCGCGACGGGTAGTAGTGCTCCGTCTTGAGCCAGACAAGCGGCCGCGAGAACAGGCGGGCGGAGGCGTACCACACCAGGGCCGCGGCGGTCGCGAAGAAGTTGATCCAGTTGGCCCAGAACATGCGCAGGGGCACGCCGGCGGCGAACTTCCAGCCGTAGATCCGCGCCACGCAGCCGCATCGCACCGCGGTGCGATGCAGCGTCAGGAACAGCGTGACGTAGAGCAGCGGCGCCATCCAGCGGTGCTGGGCCAGACCGCCGATGCCCCAGTGGGCGCGCGTCACGTGGGCCCAGAGCCAGGTAGCCAGGCAGTAGGCGAGCGTCAAGTTGGCAAACGCGCTGGCGGGATTGCCGGCCAGTCCCTTGCGGTCGCGCCAGAACCAGTAGAAGCGTCGCCAGCCGCCGCTCCAGCCGTGCCGCTCCCAGGCTTGCAGCGAGATGCCCAGCACCCAGCGCGTGCGCTGCTTGAGCGCGTGACGGAGGCGCTGCGGGAAGAACTCGCGCGTCGCCACCGGTTGGCCGGCCACGAACTGGATGGGGATGAAGACCTGGCGGCAGCCGATCTCCTCGAGGCGGAGGCCGATCTCGTAGTCTTCCGTGAGGCAGCCGGGATCGAAGATGCGCCCGTGCTGCTCGATGGCGGCCGCCTCGAGCGCCCAGCGGGCGTATCCGGTTCCGACGCCGTTCGAGGGCAGGAATCCGCCCAACAGGAGCCGCGCCGGCACGTCCTTGCTCTGGTACTCGGCGAATTCGTCGCAGTAGATCCCGTGAGTGAAGCGGCGGAAAGGAGTACGGAGCGGAAGCACGGGGACCTGCACCATCCCGCAGCGATCGAGGGCGTGGTTGATGCGGCGGAGCTCCTCGGGATGAATGAGGTCCTCGGCATCGTGAACGACGATGGCCTCGAAGCGGACGGCGTGTTCCCGCTCGTAGGCCAGCATGCGCTGGTAGATCCAGTTCAGACAGTCGGCTTTTGAGGTTGGCCCGTCGTGGGGGCAGAGGGCCAGGTGCACCTGCGGAAACCGCGCCGCGGCCTGGCGAACAGCCGCAACCGTGGGACCGTCGTTGGGGTAGGCGCCGGCAAACAGGGCGTAGTTGCCGTACTGGATGGCGCCCACGTTGTGCTCGATCATCTTGCCGATGACGCCGTGTTCGTGCCACAGCGGAACGAGGATGGCGGTGCGCTTCTCCGCCTTCGACTCGCGCGACGGTGCGAACGAGGGCCAACGCCGCAGGCGGCGCAGCCAGGCGGAGAAGCACACCAGATCGAGAAAGAGATCGTCCAGACCGCTGAGCAGAATCCAGACCGCGAGCCAGGGCAGGCAGGCGACGATGGTCCGGTCGATCGCGGGCAGGGGGGCGAGTCTCCTTCAGAAGAGTAGTGCGCGCGTCACTGCGAAAATCGCTGAAAGCAATGATGGCCGCGGATGAACGCGGATAAACGCAGATAACTACCCATGGGATTTCTGTGCCAGCGCCTACAACGATTTTCGTGCCTGTTATCAGCGTTTATCCGCGTTCATCTGTGGCCCAAAGGTTTTGGCGCTCGATCTGGTCCAGGAGGGCCATCATGCGGGGGGCGGCGGCAGGATCGCATCCAAAACGAAGACCGTTGTAGGCGGTGGTGAAGCTGGCCACCAGCGCGGCGGCGGGGGAGGCCGGCAACATGCGGGCGAACTCGGCGGGCGTGATCCAGGCCGGTTTCTCGAAGCCGCGGCGTTTGAGGAGACGGAGCATGCGCAGGTAGATGAGCGTGGCGTCCTGCGCGGAGGCCGCGCCGCGCTGAACCTGCCGCACGCGGCTGAGGGCGCGCCACCAAGCCCACAGGCGCGGCCCGGCCAGCCAGACGGCCAGCGCCAGCAACACGCCGGCCAGAGCGGCCAGCCCGTAGCGGCGTCCCCAGGCCACCGCCGCTGCGCGCCAGCGCCGGGCGCCGGTGCGAACGCGATAGACCCATTCGGCGCCGAAGGTGCGGCCGGAGTCTTCCATGCGCGTGGCCAGGGTGAGCTGGCGGTCGAGGTTGTAGTTGAGCACCCATTCCTGCCAGAAGGTGTCGGCGGCGTCGAGGTAGAAACCGAATCGCGCCCAGACGGAAGCGCTGGACTGGTCGGCGGCGGGAGGCGTGGGGTCGAGCGTGGTCCATCCGCGGCGGGGCAAGTAGGCTTCCACCCAACTGTGCGCGTCGGAGGCCCGTACGATATACCAGCCGCTCACGGGATTGTAGATGCCGCTCTGGAAGCCGGTGACCACGCGCGCCGGGATGCGGAGCGAGCGCAGCATGACGGCCATCGCGGAGGCGAAATACTCGCAATGGCCGGCGCGGCGCTCGAACAGGAAATGCGCGAGCGGGTCGGGAACCTCGCGCTCGGGCAGGCGCGTGGTGTAACGGTAGGCGGTCCGGAGATGGCGTTGGAGGGCGCGGGCGCGGTCCTCGTCCGTGAGGGCGCCTTCGGTCACGCGCCGGGCCAGTTCCGGAATGCGCGGGTCGAGCGGAGGCAGCTCCAGGTACGCCAGCCGCACCAGGAGGGGCGCCTCTTCGGGGGCGTCCTGCGGCGTGGAGGCGTCGTCAAAGAAACTATCCACTCCGTAACGCACGCCTTCCGTGCCGCCCGTGCCAAGACGGTAGCTGCCGCCAGGGGTCTGAATCAGCAGCGGCGAGTCGATGTGGACCACCTCGGGCCGGCCGGCGAAGAAGATCACGTCGGAGGCCATGGCGCCGATCTGCACTTCATACTGGATGCGGCGGCCGGGGCGCAACTGCTGGGTTGGGCTGGCCAGTTGCACCAGTCCCTGGCTCACGCGGAGCGGCGTGCTGGGCTCGGGACGGTTGAACCACCGCCGGCCGTCGAACTCGGCCAGAGACAAGCCGCGCCATTTCAGGCCCGCGGTGTGCTGCGGGCTGGTAATGCGCACATGCATCACGGCAGTCTGGAGCTTCTGGATCTCGCCGATTCCGCCGAGCGTCATCTCATTCGAGAATCCAGGGAGGTGGTAACGCTGCGGCACCAGGTGGCGGAAGGCGGCCTGCGCGGTGCGGGGCAGCAGGAAGAACAGCCCGGCGGTCAGCACCAGAATGCCCAGCGACATCGAGACGGTCAGCGCCGCCAGACGCCATTGCAAGCGCCGCACGCCGCTGCGCGCCAGATGGTGCGGCTTGCGCATCGAGCGGCGGATCTCGGAGCTGGCGAAAGTGGCCACGGCGAAAACCAGAAACAGGATCAGGAAAACGAAGAACGTCGGGCTGGCCGAAAGGACCGACGCCGCGAGGATTTCGAGAAAACCGACCACGCCGAGAAACACGTAGTCGCGCGTGGCGTGCGCGGTCAGCACCTTCACCACGGCCAGGAAGAACACCAGATGGACCGTGGCGGCGATGAAATCGCGCGAGAGCAGGAAGTAGTCGACCGGATAGAATGCGATGTAGGCGAGGGTGACGGCCGTCGTGGCGAGGGGCGGGATCCGGAATCGGATGACGCCGATTAACATCATGGCGCGCGCCTGCAACGCGAGACAGATAAGGACGTCGGTGCTCGGGTCGAGGTATCCCGATCCGAGCAACGCGAGGCATCCGCTCAGCACCAGGCCCAGAACGGAGAACGCGAAATAGCGGTCGACGGGCGCGGCGGCGGCGGCGTTTGGCGCGCGCACCGCCGGCCGCGCAGAGCCCTGTGTGTCCGCAGGCCCGCCCATGAAGACCATTGTAACTTCGGGGGCGGGGCCGCTTAGCTTCGTGAAGAGATGCTCATGATTGCGCTGGCATTCCGTAGCGCTTGGTCGCTCCCAGAGTGATAAAATGAGATATACATGCCGGTTTCTCTCATCCTGGCGAGCGGTCCCGGAACGGCGTGGCTGAACCTCACGAATGGGGCGCTCGGGCTTGCCGTGCTCCTCTGCTGTGGGCTTATCATGGGCTCGGCCGTCTATGAGTTCACCGCCCGGGCGCGGGGACGCGCTCACATCATGCGGCACGCGGACGCAGCGGTTCACGCGCTGCTGCACGGGCGCGAGGACGCGAAGGGTTAAGCGCCGACGGGGCCTTCCGGCTCACTACTCCGGTCTGGCATTCTGACCCAGGCGATCAGGGCGAATGCGCCCATCACGAAGATCGAAACCAGCGCCGAGGCGCCAAGGATGCCGGCGACCGTCCAGACTGTCCCGGCGGCATCGGTGACCACTGGCTGCCGCGGCCGGGCGACGAAGAGGTTGCCGGCAGCGGCGACTCCATAGAAGATTACAGCCACTTGCCAGCACCAACGCGGCAGGGGCAACGCAGCGCCGGGCCTTCTTCGCAGATACAGAGCAAACGACTGACAGATCAAGTAAACCGTAAGGTACCAACCCAGGAAATTGCTGACGGGCACTCCGAAGTAGGCTCCGCCTTTCTGCCACACCCATCCGTGCACGAGGTTCGACCAGATCGGATCCATCGACAGATCCCACGCCACCATGGCGAACGCCGCGACCAAGGGCCCGGTGAGGACGCGATGCCCGGCGATCGGTTTTCCGCTGTCTCCGACGATGAGAAGGCCGAGGGTCCAGGACAGGTATCCCATGCCGATATACGCCAGGCCAAGCAGGATGGGCACTTGGAAGATCTTCGGCCCCATCACATCCGTGAAGTAGTAATGCCCGAACGGAAAGCCGGTGAAAACGCTCAAGTTCTCGAAGAGGTTCCCGATCAGCAGGCACAAACCCGCGAAGGCGAGAATGCCGCGCGTCCCGTAGCGGAGCGCTCCGTGGACGAGGGCAAAAAGCAAGGGCGGAAGAACATGCAGCGCGACAATGGCAGCCATCGGGATCTTGTTGGGAAACGCCTGCGACAGCCTCGCGGCGGCATAGAGCAGGACGAGCGCCGACAGGCCCGCGCGCGTATTCATCGAGATTCTCCGGGGCACAGCGACGATCTTTCTCAGCATCGCACACAGCTACGCCCAGAACGGTGGAAGCTATATCGGAGCCAACTGCTCCGATGTCGGCTCCGCTCAACAATACCAGGGTTCGTTGAGGAAGGGGATGGCGGCGCGGGGGAGCAGGTCGAAGTTTTCCGGGAGCGGGTCGGACGTGGCTAGCTGCCAGATCCGGGCGAAGATGTCGCGGCGGGAACTCTGGCGCTCGCGCGCGACCAGGCGAAGGACCGCGGCGCTCAGATCGTCCAGGCTTGCGTCGGCGTGGCACCAGGGGTAGATGAGCGCGGCTTGGTCGAATTCGCCGATGGCGGCTGCGATTTCGGGCAGCTCGAGCAGGCGCGAGCCGGCGGTGACCAGCAGGCGCAGGCCGAGCTGCACCGGAGCCACCCGGTCCACCAGGTCCAGATCCACAAGTAGCCGCAGCAGGCCGCGGTAGCCGGCCCAGGTGGTCCAGGGAGTGAAGGGGATGAACGTGGGCGCCAGCTCCAGGCCGGCCTCGCGGCAGAGGCGCGCGACCTCGATGAAGTCCGCCCGCGTGTGCCCCTTTTCGAGGCGGGCAAGCACCTCGTCCTCGATCGATTCGACCGCGGTGGTGACGAACAGGCAGCCCGTCTCGCGCAACACCGGAACGAGGTCGCGGTGCTTCAAGAGGTGCTCGATCTTGATCGTCACGTCATAGGTCAGGTCCGGGTAGCGCTCGGCGAACGCGCGGACGATGCGGAGGGCGTGGGCGGGACCGTTGAAGAAGTCGGGGTCGCCGAAGCTGATGTGACCGGCGCCGGCGGCCACCTGCCGGCGGATGTCCTCGATCACCACTTCGGGCGGGACGATGCGGAAGCGGCCGTTGTAGACCGGGACGACGGGGCAATGGCGGCATAGGTGCTTGCAGCCGCGGCTGGCTTCGGTATAGCCGGCGAGCTTGACCGAGCCGTTCACGTGCAGGCGCGCATAGTCGGCGAGCGGCGGCAGGCCGGTGCGGTCCGGAACGAGGAACTGCTGGCGCGCGGTCGAAACAGCTGTGGCGGGCGCGGCGCGCTCGATGGTGTCGGCCAGCGGCTGCTCGAATTCCCCGCCCACGACGATCTCGACGCCGAGGCCGCGCAGGTAGGCCTCGTTGAGCGGCGCGTAGAGGCCGAAGCAGCCGAGGCGCGCGGCGGGGTTGAGGGCGCGGACGCGCTCGATGGCGCGGGCGGCCAGGCGCGTGGCGGTGTGCATAGGAAGGAAGAACGCGACCACATTGGCTTCGCAGACGGCGGCTTTGGGAAGCACCTCGACGGCCAGGTCGGCGCAGTCGACGGTGTGCCCGCGGGCGCGGAGCCAGGCCGCGGCCGAAGCCAGCCCGAACGGCTGGCGCCCCAGTTCGTAGGTGGAGACAAGGAGGATGCGCACGGCCTGCCTCCATTATGCCGGGTGCTGAGGAAACAAGCGCAGGCGGCACCGCCTGCGCCACAGTTTTGCCCGCCAGCGACAGGCCGGAGGCCTGTCCTACGTCTTGGTGAAATACAGCATAGTGGCCCGCGAGAGGTCCTCGCGGTCCGCGCGCGGCGGCCGGCCCTCGTAATTGGCGATCGAGACCAGGATGTTGCAGACGTCGGCCGGGTAGCAGGCGCGCAGCTCCAGGCATCCGTGCTGGTAGCAGAGTTTGCGCAGCAGGATCGCACTGTCGGAATCGAAGGGCACGTTGCGGGCGGTCATCACGCGGCGGAAGATCTCGTCGAAGAGAACGTCGTCCACGGCCTCCACGAAAATCTTGTTCTGGAGGCGGCGGAGGAATGCCTCGTCGGCCAGCTCTCGCGGGTCGAGGTTGGTGGCGAAGACCACCAGGCTCTCAAAGGGGACCTGGAACTTGACGCCATAGCGGAGCGAGAGGTAGTCCACGCGGCGGTCCAGGGGAACGATCCAGCGATTCAACAGCTCGCGCGGGGGCATGAGCTGGCGGCCGAAATCGTCGATGACGAGGACGCCGTTGTTGGCCTTCAATTGCAAGGGCGCGGCGTAGACCCCGGTCGCCTCGTCGAGGCGCAGCTCAAGCATGCTGGGGACCAGCTCGCCGCCGGTGATGACGCAGGGGCGGCGACACATGACCCAGCGCGGGTCCATATCGGCCGTGTCGCTTTGCAGCGGCTCGTGGATTACGGGGTCGAAGAGCTGGATGATCTGCCCGTCCACCTCGAGGGCGTAGGGGACGACGACGGTGTCGTGATAGACGCGCAGGATCCTCTCGGCCAGGCTGGTCTTGCCGCTGCCCGTGGGGCCGTACAGGAAGATCGAGTTTTGGGAGATGACGGCCGGGCCAAGCTGGTCGAGCAGGCTGTCGGCCAGGACCAGGTCGGTCAGGGCCTGGCGCAGCGACTTCCGGTCGATCTTGACCTTGGCGGCCTGGGCCTTCACCAGCCGGGTATACTGGCGCAGCGAGACGGGCGCGGCGCCGGCGTAGTGGCTGATCTGAAAGCGGTCGTTTGCCAGATTGCGGCCAGCCACCGTGAGGTTGAAGGAATAGTCGTTGCCGACCATGCCCTTCACCTCGAGCAGTTGCTGCTGGCGCAGGTCGCGGAAAACGGCCTCCAGCACCAGCGGAGACAGCTTCAGCGCCTTGCCGAGGCCCTGCAGCGTGCTGATGCCGGAGATGTACGTCCGGCGCAGAACCAAGTCCGTGATCAGGGACTGGGGTATTCCGGTGGCCTCAACCGATTCCGGCGGAGGCGGGCAATAAACTGGCGACGCGAGCGATACCATGGTGTTTCATCATAGTGCAAAATGGGGGCTGCTGGCGAGCTAAAAGCGCGCCGCCGCGAGCGGCCTGGCCTGGCGCTCGGGCTACTTGATCTCTGGGCTGTTGATGGTGGCGGGCTCGGCGCCCCAATTCTCGTGAATCACGTGGCTCTGATCGGAGAAGAAGGTCCGCCGGCCGGTGCTGTTAAAGCTCACCGGGTTGGCGTTGACGGTGTACCCGGCCGGTCCACCGATCAGAATGAACTGGTAGCCGGTCTTGATGCCTTTGGCGAGATCGCCGGGAATCAGATCCGCCGCGGACGGGCCGGCCGGACCGCCGGCTGGGGGGCCGAGCTCCTCCAGTTTGGTCGCAAACTGGCCGAACTGCGAGTAATACATGGCTTCACCGGCCTGAATGGTCTTGACCTGCTCGACCGCAGCCATTTCCTGCGCGGCCATCCGCGCCTTGTCGATCTTCGGCACGGCGATGGCGGCAATGATCAGGATGATCGCCACCACGATCAGAAGCTCGATCAGCGTGAATCCCCGGCGCCTGCTGTTCCTCATGGGCAGCCTCCCGACAGACCATTCTCGCAAAACGCGCCTTGGACGTTCAGGCGCACTTCCGCTAACCAATTGACGCAGCGGTGGGGCTTACCGTGGAGTGAATCCTTCCGAGGAGGGCCAGCAGCGGCCCCAGCCGCTCCAGCCGCAGAGCGTTCGGCCCATCGGAAAGGGCCCGCTCCGGCGCCTCATGCACCTCGACGAACAGACCGTCCACGCCGGTGGCCACAGCCGCCCGAGCCAGCGGCTCGATGAACTCGGCCTGCCCGCCGGAGGCCGTCCCGGCGGCGCCAGGGAGTTGCACGCTGTGCGTGGCGTCGAAAATCACCGGAAAGCCGAGGCCGCGCATGATGGGCAGCGCCCGCATGTCCACCACCAGGTTGTGATACCCGAACGTGGTGCCGCGCTCGGTGAGCAGGATGCGAAGGTTCCCGGTGGAGGCGACCTTGTCGGCCGCCAGGCGCATATCCTCGGGCGCGACGAACTGCCCCTTCTTGATGTTCACGATCCGCCCGGTGCGTCCGGCTTCGACCAGCAGATCGGTCTGGCGGCAGAGGAAGGCGGGGATCTGGAGAATGTCGGCGACTTCGGCCGCCGGACCCGCCTGGGCGGGCTCGTGAATGTCGGTGAGGATGGCGTAACCTTCGGCCTTCAAACCGGCCAGAATCCGCAGACCCTCCCGGGGACCGGGCCCACGCCAGGAAGAAAGGCTGGAGCGGTTGGCCTTGTCGAACGAGGCTTTGAAAACGAACGGGCCGGCGACAGCGCCGATCTCCCGCGCCAGGAAGTGGACGTGCTCTTCGCTCTCGATCACGCACGGCCCGGCGATCAGGGCCAGCGGGCAGCCGGGGCCGAAGGAGACAGCGCCGAGTTGGATGGTCATAGGGCGGCCGTCTTCGTGGCGCAGGCACTCCTGCCTGCCGCCTCGACACTCGTGTCGAGGCCGGTTTTCGCGTTGCCGCAACAGGCCAAGACATTGGGGGCCGCAGATAAACGCCGATGAACGCCGATTGAAAGCAAATGCCTTATCCGCGTTGATCGGCGTTGATCGGCGGCCAGGATCGTGTTTCCGGACGGCAAGAACAGTCTCGACCACGAATGCACACGAATGCACACGAATAACTGATTTGCTTTCCTATTGGTGTGCATTCGTGTCCATTCGTGGCCACTCCTGTCCGGTCCGCGCACGCTCATACGGCGGCCGGCTCGAGTTGCCTGGCCGGGCGCTCCCGCCGCCGCGCCCGGAAGTCCTTGGCCGCGCCGATGAACGCCTTGAACAAGGGGTGCGGCTCGAGAGGCCGGGACTTGAATTCGGGATGGAACTGGCAGCCCAGGGCCCAGGGGTGGTCCGGCAGCTCGCAGATCTCGACGTACACGCCGTCGGGCGTTTCGCCGGCCAGGCGCAGACCCGCTTCAGTCAGAGTCTGCTGGTAGTCGCGATTGAACTCGTAGCGGTGGCGGTGGCGTTCGCTGATCTCGCTCCGGCCGTAAGCCTGCCAGGCGAAGCTGCCCTCGGCCAGGCGGCAGGGATAGGCGCCCAGGCGCATGGTGCCGCCCAGGTCGTCGATCCCTTTCAACTCGCGCAATTTGTAGATGACGCGGTGGGGCGCCGCCGTATCGAATTCGGTCGAATTGGCCCCGGCGAGCCCACACACGTTGCGGGCGAACTCGACCACCAGCATCTGCATGCCGAGACAAATACCGAAATACGGCACCTTGCGTTCGCGGGCGAAGCGGACGGCCTCGATCATTCCTTCGCAGCCGCGCTTGCCGAAACCGCCCGGCACCAGGATGCCGTCGAACTCCGCGAGCGCTTCGACCGCGCCTGGCTCGGTGAACTTCTCGGAATTGATCCAGTGGATTCCGACCTTGACGTTGTGCGCCAGGCCGCCGTGCAGCAACGCCTCCTTCAGGCTCTTATAAGAGTCTTCGTAGGTGGTGTACTTGCCGACCAGACCGATGGAGACCTCGCCGGCCGGATGTCTCAGCCGGTCGAGCATGGCGGTCCACTCCTCCAGGCGCCGCGGGCCGGTCTCCAGGCGGAGCAGGCGCAGGATGCGGTCGTCGACGCCCTGCTCGGCGAAGCCCAGGGGCACCGCGTACACCGAGTCGACGTCGAAGGCGCTGATCACGTTCTCGACGTCCACGTCGCAGAACAGCGCGATCTTCTCCTTGATCTCGGCCGAAAGGACGCGCTCGCTGCGGCAAAGCAGCAGGTCGGGCTGAATACCGATTTCCCTCAGCTCTTTGACGCTGTGCTGGGTGGGCTTGGTCTTGAGCTCCTGGGCGGCGTTGATCCACGGCACCAGGGTGACGTGGACGAAGATGGCGTTCTCGCGGCCGACCTCGTGGCGGAACTGGCGTATAGCTTCGAGGAACGGGAGCGACTCGATATCGCCCACCGTGCCGCCGATCTCGACCAGGACCACGTCCACATCCGGGGAGACCTTGCGAATGGCGGCCTTGATCTCGTTGGTGACGTGGGGGATCACCTGCACGGTTTTGCCGAGATAGTCGCCCCGCCGCTCTTTGGTGATGATGCGCTCGTAGATGCGGCCCGAGGTGACGTTGTTGGCCTGGGTGAGGGGCGCGTGGGTGAAGCGCTCGTAGTGCCCGAGGTCGAGATCGGTCTCCGCGCCGTCGTCGGTCACGAACACCTCGCCGTGCTGGAACGGACTCATGGTGCCGGGGTCGACGTTGAGATAGGGGTCGAACTTCTGGAGCGTGACTCGCAAGCCGCGACTCTCGAGCATGCACCCAATCGAGGATGCCGCTATGCCCTTGCCGAGCGAGGAGACCACTCCTCCGGTTACGAAGATATACTTGGCCATCGTCCTTGTTCCGCCAGTGTGTTTTGGGGGCCGGCGGCGACTTCAAACAGCCGCGCGACCCGTTCCAGATCCTGGGGTGTGTCCACGCCGAGGGATTCGTAGTCCGTCTCGGCGACCCGAATCTTGTAGCCGTTCTCGATTGCCCGCAACTGCTCCAGCCGTTCAGCCGTTTCGAGCGGTCCGACCGGCAACTGAGGGTAGGCGAGCAGGAAATCGCGCCGGTACACGTACAGGCCGGTGTGCTTGTAACGCGCGGCCTCCCCACCATCGCGGACCGCGGGGATGGCGGCGCGCGAGAAATACACCGCGTTGCCTTCGCGGTCGGTTACCACTTTCACCACGTTCGGATTGGCGATCTCGGCGGGATCTTCGATGCGCTTCTTGAGCGTGGCCATGGGGATTTCGGGCGCATCGGCAAGCGCCAGAACCGCGGCGTCGATGGCGGCCGGATCGATGAGCGGCTCATCGCCCTGGATATTCACGATCAGCTCGGCGTTCTCGGCCGAGGCGACCTCAGCCGCCCGATCGGTGCCCGAGGCGTGGTCGGCCCGCGTCATCCGCACCGGAGCGCCGAACCGGCGGGCCTCGGCGAATACCCTCTCGTCGTCGGTCGCGATCACCACCCGGCCCAGGTAGCGGGCCTGGTTGGCGCGCTCGAAGACGTGCTGGAGCATGGATTTGCCGGCGATAGAGGCGAGTACTTTCCCAGGAAAACGAGAGGAGCCAAACCGGGCCGGAACAACCCCCAGAATCCTACCGTGCACGTTCGATCATATCACGAGTCCGGCACCGGTTCGGCGGTGCAAATGGGCCGGGCGTTTCCGCTTGCCCCCGCTAGGCTGCTCTCTGGGCCGCCGCCTGCAGGTGCGCTTCGAGGAACCACAGGGCTTTGTCGGCCGCGCGCGCGACGTCGGTGAAGATGTCCGCGGTCGCCGCGTCGCCCTTGTTCTGGGCGTCGTCGAGCGCCTTGCGGTTCGCCGCTACGTAGCGGGCGAAGCGGTCGATCAGCGCTTCCAGGTGCTGGCGGCCGTCGATGGCCTCGCGCGGGTACTCCGGCAGGCTCGAATTCGCCGCCGCCATCCGCGCGGTGCCACAGGCGTACCCGCCCAGCGCGGTGGCGCGCTCGGCGATGGTGTCGACGAATCCGAAAACGTCCTCGGCGACCTTGTCGAAGAGCTCGTGAAGCTGGAAGAAGCTGGTCCCCTTGACGTTCCAGTGAGCCTGCTTGGTCTGCGTATAAAGGTCCAGGGTCTGGGCCAGTTGCTGGTTGAGAACACCGATCATCTGCTGCCGCACTTCGGGCGCAACATCGATCCGGGTCTGAAAATTCGGGCCGGAAACTGCCGATGGCATCTCGTTCCCCTCCTCCGGCCATTCTCCCGCAAAAGCAGGGCGGCTACAAACCCGCCTTGGCTTCCAGGCTGCGCCACAGATACCAGGACGCCACGGTGCGGTAGGGATGCCACCGCCTCGCCATTTCGTCCACCTCGCTGGGCTTCGGCATCTCGGCGAGGCCGTAAACGTTGCGGACGGCCGCTCGGATCCCCAGGTCCGCCGACGGCATCACGTTGAGGCGTCCCAGCGCAAAGATGAGGAACATGTGCACAGTCCAGGGCCCTATGCCTTTGAGCGCCGTGAGCCGGGCGTGGACCTCCTCATCGGGAACCGCGGCGAGGGCGGCCAGGTCCAGTTTGCCCGCGACGATCAGCCGGGCCAGTTCGCGAATGTACTGGGTCTTCTGCTTCGAGAGCCCGATGGCCCGCAGCTTTGCCGGCCGTAGGTGCAGCACCGCCTCGGGCGTCAGCGGGCCGCCCCCGGCCGCGGCCACCAGGCGCTGGAAAATGACCTCGGCCACCTTTCCGCTGAGCTGTTGGAGGACAATGGACTTGACCAGCGTCTCGTAGTTTGGCTCCAGAAGCTCTATCAGGTACGGACCGATTTGGTCGATCAGAGATCCCAGGACGGGATCGGAGGTCTTCAAATGGTCCAAAGCCTGCTGCATGGCGAAACAGAAACCGCGGGGCGCGCATCTAGTAGTATGCCATTTCGACAGAGGGAGCTTATGCGTCTACTCGCCGTTTTTGCCTTGGCAGCCGTTGCGGCATTTACCCAGCAGCCCAATCCAGGCTGGAGGCGCGTGGATTCGCCGCCCCAGCAGCCGGCCGCGGCGAGCCAGGAGGCTGCCCCGCCCCAGGAACCCCAAGCGGAGGTGCCGACCTACAAAGGCGGAGTCGACGTAGTCAGCGTCTTTTGCACGGTGCGAACCAAGCAGGGCGGCCTGGTCGGGACTCTCACCAAGGACGACTTCCAGGTGAGCGAAGACGGCAAGCAACAGGAGGTCAAGTACTTCGCGCGCGAGACGGATCTGCCCCTGACGATCGGCCTGCTGATCGACGTCAGCCGAAGCCAGGAACGGCTGATCGAAGAGGAGAAACAGGCTGCCAGCCAGTTCTTCACGCAGGTGGTGGGGAAGAAGGACCTGGCATTCCTGATCAGCTTCGGCTCGGAAGCGGAGCTGCTCCAGGATTACACCAGCTCGGCGCGCCTGCTGCGGCACGGCCTGGATGGGCTGAAGGTGAACGCGCCGCCGCCGCAGATCACCGAGGGCCCCGTGCCCACCGCCTATACGCCGCGCGGCACGATCCTCTACGATGCCGTGTACCTGGCGGCGCACGACCAGTTGCGCGGCCAAGTGGGGCGCAAGGTGATCGTGCTGATCACGGACGGCAACGACGAGGGCAGCCGGTTGAAGATCGAGGATGCGATGCGCGCGGCGCAGATGGCCGACGCCATCATCTACGGGATCGAGTATTACGATGCCAGGGCCTACGGCGGGGGTTTCAGCCTGGGCGGATCGGGCGGCGGCGCGATCCTGAGGAGGATGTCGGAAGAGACCGGAGGCCGGGCGTTCCGCGTGAGCCGCAAGCAGCCGCTCTCGGAGGCGTTCGAGGAAATCCAGCGCGACATGCGGACGCAATACGCGATCGGCTACCTCCCCACCAATTCGAAGAAGGACGGCACCTTCCGCCGCATCGAGATCAAGACCAAGGATAAGGACCAGAAGGTGCAGGCCCGCAAGGGCTATTACGCGACCGAGCCCGACCAGAGCTGACCGCCCGTCGACAACGCGGCGGGTTTCTTCGCTGCGACCGGCTACTCTTTCCGCCCCCCACAGTACCGTTGTGCCTGATATACTCTTCCGCTGGGGACCGAATTAGGTATGGAATCGCGAGCGTTCACGGTTGGCTACATGCGGTTTAATTCTGACGACGAGGAAATCTTCCTCTCCGTCACGCCGGGTTTTGAACACGGGCCGGGAATCCAACGCGATGGCATCTCGGCTCCACGCATGACGGACCCGCACTGCGTCGCGTACATCGCTCATGCGCGACACACAAGACGACGCCAACCAGCGACCTCGACAGTCAATCCGTATCACCAGCGGGCAGGAACCTGGACCCTTTACAATCACTTGGCGCATTTCCAGGACACACTGGGAAAGGCAGGCTGGCGAATCATCGGTGTGCAGGGCCATGGTGACCTAACCATGAACTACTGGCACGTGGCATATTGCGCCCAGCCAGCCTTGAATTCTCACCCGGTGTTCTGCCGTCTCAACACCGTCGAGGACCAACCCGTGATCGAGCCTCATCAAGACCGAACCTACCGCTGTTTAGTCAAATGGAAGGACACAGGCAGGCGCCCGCGCGTTGAGTTTCGCAACATCCGCTTCTTGCCCGCAGGCTCCGAAGCAGGCGTCACCGTGCACCTCGCGGACGATGACGATCGCGATATTAGCGAAGATATCAGCTTCGCTATGGCGGGCAAGACAATCATCGAGAATCGCGTCGAGCTGCCGCTCGAGGCCATCATCGACCGCTTCGATGACGTCCGCCATATCTTCACACTCCCGGAAACCCCGGCACGGGGATTTTACCGGCAACAGATTCACACGGCAATACTGGGGGAGTACAATCTCTATAATTACATCAACGAGCGCCGGGCGACACTCCATGGCCCCGTGGTCATCCCGCTGCAGCCAAAAACCAATCTCACCTTCGATTGGGAGCCCGTCCAGAAAACGTTAGTCGAGAAGCACTTCCGACCCACAGGGCACGGATCGGAAATCCCAACGCTACGCGGGCAATTCAGAAAATACCCCGGACAGACAGGTCAGTCAGAGTGCGTGGAAGTCTTCTTCCCCAGAAATGTTTACCCGTTCGGTGTCATAGGCATGCGCTCAGGCCTGGACGGACAGGTCGCACCAGAAATCATCGGCTTCTCCTCCGGCGGTCTCTCTGGCAGGATCGGCAACACACTCGAGGGCGTCACGCGCGTCGTATACGACTTTCTGGCGTGCGGCGAAGCCATGGTCATTGACGAAGGACTCGATGTCTTCCAGCTGGTGAATCCTCTCTCCCCAACTGCAGGGGAGCACAAACATCGCAACGAAGAGATCCTTGCAACCGTTGCACGGCAGACCGAAGCCCTGATTGAAACCGAGGAGCAGGACTGCGATCGGAAGTTCCCCGGCGATTCCCGTCTGCGCGATCTGCCGTTGAACCGCGAAATATTCCAGGACGTCCTGCAAACCCCTTATAAGAGCCCTGGGCCGACGACAGAGGAGATATTCCCAGTGCCCCCACAACGGTCGCAAATCCGCGCTGTCGTCATCTTCGCAAAGCGAGCGTCAGGGTGACGCGATGACTCACGACGGCCTCGTCGATCCACCGGCGGCCCTGGACCTCCGCGGTCAGTAGTTCCCGAGGGCTCTGCGGGTGCGTAGTCCGCCGACCCGCTCGGCAGCAAGAGCTCGCACAGAACCCGGCCGCAGGCATCACACCTTCGGACACGGCGCGCAGGCCGGGACACGACATTCGGGAAGCTCTACGCCAAGGGCCTAGGGTGGATCACGGCTTCTGGTACCGCTCGCGCCGCGCGAAGTAATCGCGGATGCACCACTCGAGCGGGGGCATCGGCTCCAGGCCCAGCGCCTCCATCTTGGCGTTCGAGAGCGCCGAGAACTTCGGACGGTGCGCCGCGGTGCGGTATTCGCGCTCGTCGGTCGGCCGCAATTCGGGATGCAGGCCCGCCACCTCGAAGACGATCTGCGCGTACCGGAACCAAGAGACGGGAGCGCCGCCGCCCACGTGAACGACGCCGGTCACGCCCCGCTCCACCAGGTCCACCGAGCGCGCGGCCAGCGCCGGCGCGTAGGCCGGGGACGCAATGTGATCCTGCACCACGCGGATCGGCCGGCCCTCCGCCGCCAGCCTCAGCATGGCCTCGACGAAGTTCCCGCGGGCCGTGTGCAAGCCGCCCGGCCCGAAAACTCCCGAAGTGCGAATGACGAGCGGCGACTCCAGGTAGGCCTGGGCGTAGAGCTCTCCGGCCAGCTTCGAAACCGCATAGGCGCCCAGCGGGTGTGTGGGGTCGTCTTCGGTATAGGGCCGGCCCGCCCGCCCATCGAAGACGTAATCGGTGGAGTAGTGGACCAGTAGGGCGTTCACCTGCCGGCAGGCTAGCGCGACATTCCGCACCGCCAAGGCGTTGACCAGGTAGGCCGCTTGCGGCTCCTCTTCGGCCACATCCACCTGATTGTGCGCCGCGGCGTTGAAGACCACCTGCGGATCGACCTCGGCCAGGTGCTGCTCGACCAGCCTTCGTTCGGTGATGTCCAATTGCGCGCGATCCGAGCCGTGAACCTCGTAGCCGCGCTGCTCGAGCTCCGCCGTAAGCTCCACCCCAAGCTGTCCCACATTCCCGAAAACCACCGCCCTCTTTGGCATAAGTCGCTACGATAGCACGCCGCCGCCCGCCTCGGAATCCGGCAACCGAAACGCCTCCGTCCCGCATCTATTAGTGCGGGCGGGTTCATCCGATGGATGTAACGATGAAACGGATCAGGCTGGCCCTTTACGTGGCGCTGCTCGCTACCCTGGTTGTCTCCGTGTGCCACGGAGTGATGGGGCTGGCGGTGCTGTGAGTCAGCGGAACAAACGCCACAGCGCCAACGCGGCCGCGGCGGGGACGGCGAAGCCCAGCCAGTGGGCGCGCAGGAACCGGGCCACCTGCACCACGTCGTCGCGCATCAGCGCACGGAGTCCCGGCGCCACCGCGATCCTCTCCTCGATCAGCGCGCGGATATTGGCACGGAGCAACTCCTGGGCGCCCCGGCGGTCCGCGATCAGAACCGTCGCCGCGTTCGAACCGGCGGTGGTTTCCGCCAGCTTCCGGCGAAGCTCCGGGGGGATCTCTTCGACGGTGCGGTAGACGGCGGTGCGGCGTCCGTCGGCGATGAGGATCGCCGAGGTCTTCACCGTCCCCCGGTCGGTGGGCTCTTTCTTCAAACGTGCACCGCCCCGCCCTTCAAGACCCCGTTCTCGAGCCCAGCCTGCTCCAGCACCAGGCTGATGAAACCCAGGGCCGCTTTGGACAGCGCCTTGTCCCTACGGTACACCAGACCGAGCCGCCGGATCATGGGCTCGGGGCCGAGCGACAGGGCCGCCAGGCGCCCCAGCCGGATGTCCTCCCGGCAGTTCGACTCCGCCAGAAACGACAAGCCCAGGCCCGCCATCACGAAGCGCTTGATCATCTCGCTCGAATCCAGCTCCATGGCCGTGTGGATCGAGTCCTCCACCAGCTCGAGCCACTCGTTCAGGCGCGCGCGCGTGCTCCCGTATTTCGGCAAGAGGAGGGGATAGGGAACCAGATCGTCCGCAAACACGGCCTTCTTCCCCACCAGCGGATGATGAGGAGGAACCACCACCTTGATCTCGTCGGAGTGAATCTTGACCACCTGAAGTTTGCGGTCCGCGACGGGGAGCTGGGTGAAGCCGAAGTCCGCCAGATTGTCCATGATCGCTTCCGCGATCTTGGAGCCGTACTGCCGCTCGACCAGCAGTTGAACGTTGGGAAAACGGCGGCTGTATTCGGCGAAAACCTCCGGCAGAACGTAGATGCAGGTGGCTTCGTTGGCGGCGATGACCAGTTCGCCGCGCGGCATCCGCTCCAACTCGCTGATGGCGTCCTGCGCTTGCCGCCGCAGCGACAGGATCTGCTCGGCGTACTGGCTGAGAATCTTGCCCGCGGTGGTAAGCGAGATGCGGCTGCCGAAGCGCTCGAAAAGCTGCGCGCTGAGCTCCTGCTCGAGTTGCCGCACCTGGGCGCTGATCGCAGGCTGAGTCCGGAAGCAAGTCTGCGCCGCCTTGGAGAAGCTCTTCAGCCGGACGATCTCAAGAAACGTGTGGAGCTGGTCGAGGTCCATACCGCCGGGCGACACTCCTGGCGCTTCGGCTTGCTACCAATTGTAACAGGCCGTGCAAGAGGCTTCCGGCCCGCCCTACGCTTCGATGACCGACTCGGGCGCCACCTCGGGCTGCTCGCAGCCGCCCAGCGATAGCACCTCGACGCTCAGCCCTTCGCCCAGGTACTGCAACAGGATGTCGCGGCCATTCTCGAAACGCACGCCGTCCCGGTAGCGGTAGGCCGAGGCGCTCAGCTCGACGAAGGTGACTTCCTCCGTTCGCCCCACGCCGAGTTCCTTCTGCAGCTCGCGGGGGATGCTGTTCATTCGCAAACGGGCGCCGGGCGGAATGCAAACGGCCGGAATCTTGTCGATCCGGAGTGGCGGCGGGTTCAGCAAGCTCTTCAGCACCGACCACCACGATTTCCCGGCCTTGGCGCCGCCCGGTTGGCAGTTGGCCTTTTCGAGGTCCGCCGGAGACGCCAACCCGATCGAGCTGGTTGGAAATCGATAAGTGACCAGCTCCTCTCCCTCCACTGCCAGACGGTTAGGGAGGGCATGCAGCGAGTAGTCGCACATTTTCTCTTGCCTCCTCTGAGATTCGGTCCCAGTTGACCTACCCCCATTCCAACACAGGTCGCCGCGGCGGGGGTAATGCGTCTATGGCAAAACCGTGACTTGCGTGTCCGGTTTACGGGGCGCGGGCGCGGGGTGGGCGGGCGGCAATACGGTGCGAACCTTGCCATCGACAAGCCTCACCGCGACCGTGTCGGGATCGCAGCCGTACCACCCGGTTTCGACGGCGGCCGAATCCTCGCTGCCGCTGGTCTTCATGGCCGGCTGGCCGAACTTGCGGACGAGCTCCTCCCGGTCCATTCCGGAGGCGATCAGGGCCGGATCCGGGGCGGCGGCCTTGGCAGCCGGCTCGCGCTTCTGACCCCGAGCGGGGAGCACGACGGTCGTGGCCTCTCCGGACGACGGCGCTGCAGCCTGGTCGAGCGTCTTTGCCACCTTATCGAGCACCGAAGCAGCGCCTTTGCCGGCGCTCCGCATTCCGGTGGCCGAGGTAGCGTTGGCGGTGGCGGCCGCGTGCTCCAACACGTCCTGCGCGCCTGCGGCCCACGCCAGCATCAGCACCGCCGCGACTGCGACTGCGCGAGAGCAACCCATGTCGGGATCATTATGACACCGGGTTCGGCGCCGCGGGGAAGGAAGGCCTTAGCCTTGCGATGTAGTTGCCTAGAGCGTAGACCATGACGGCGTATGGCACCGCCACCAGAAGATCGAACAGGTAGTGTTCCCCGGAGGCCAGCGTCGAGACGGCGGTTAACACCAGGTACGTCCCGCCGATCCACCAGCCGAACGGCAACTTCCGGCCGTACCAGAGAACGAGCACCGCCGTCGAAAAATGGATGCTCGGCACACCGTTGGGAGGAGCATTCAACAGGATTGGATGCGGAATGACCGGACCGCCGGGCAGAGCCGGAAATCCAGGGAAAGCATACGCCGGACCGCACACTGGAAACAACAGGTAAAACGGCGCGCTGAGCGCCAGGTTCAAGAGGAACACTAGAACCATATTCATGGCTTCCTCTTGCGAGCGATGCCAAAGATATCCGCCGAAGATGGCGACCATGGCCAGAGGCAAGAGCTGGTAGCTCTCCGCCAACAGAACGATCATGTACAGATGACCCAGAACGATGCGGCCCAACACAAAGCTCGGTTCGAAGCCTAACAGCTTGTCGATCCGATAGACGTACAAATCGAACTTCTGAGGATGGATGTGGGCAGCGCCGATTGCGCCCAACATCGCAAGGATGTGACAGGGCACCGTCAGCGTCACGGCGACCAGAAAGCGGTCCAGCCGCTGGTTGGTTCCGTGCAGATACACATACACGCAACATCCCATCAGGATCAAGGCCACAGCGGGAAGAACCGGGTACTGGAGCCAGAGCGCGCGGAACGACGCCATTACGTATACCATATCGGCAGCACCTCAACGTGTCTTAGCCTGCATTTCCGTTCTAAGTCGTTCCCGATAACCTCTTGGCGGCCTCTAACGCCTTTTCTCCATGTGGGACCGGCATTCGGAGACAAAGGGTGAGCCGCAGCGGCTCCAAGACACCCCTTGTGGTATGCTCATGTCGATCGCGAGGCCAAAAAGGAAATTGTGAACCGTCTAAGCGATTCAGAGCCAACAAAAGCAGATTCCTGCCGGAGAGGAAAACATGTGGAATTGTTTTGGCCTATTTAGGCCTAAATGGCAACACACGGACGCCAAAGTGCGCCAGGCAGCGGTGAAAAAGCTTCACAAACAGAAAACCCTGGCTTCGATTGCCAAGTACGATAAAGATTCTGATGTATGCGCGGCCGCTGTCGAGAATCTCACGGATCAGGCCATCCTGGTCGATCTTGCGGAGAATGGCTACTACGAAACTGTGCGAGGGCACGCCGTGAGGAACCCCCACCTTGCCGACCAGGCCGTGCTGGCACGTATTGCGAAGAGCGGTAGTCGAGGCGCAGGATGGACCTCCGCGATGGAAACAGCCTGCTGGGCCGCGGTGGGGAAACTTACCGACCAGGCCCTCTTGGTTGAAATTGCCAAAAACAGAAACCACACGGCGCGCTCTGAAGCAGCGAGCAATCGACACCTGACGGACGAAGCCCTCCTGGCCGAGCTTGCCACCAAGGACGAAGATTCGTCCGTCCGCGTACATGCGGTGAGGAATCCAAATCTGACAGACCAGGCTCTTCTGGCTCATGCAGCCAAGAACGACGAAAACCCGTGGGTGCGCTCGTCGGCGGTGGAACGCCTCACCGATCAGGTCCTCCTGGTTGAAATTGCCAAGAATGGCGAAGAAGGCGAAAGTGTTCGCAAAGCCGCTGCGGAGAAACTCAATGACAGGTCTCTTGCGCAAGAGGTGAATGCCGAGATCGCCAAGGACAGAGAAGACAGGCGGCTACGCAAGGTAGCGGAGGTGGAGAGGCTCACTGCGGAACTCTATCGGGTCGGTTGGTGTGACGGGTTCCTGTCGGCAACACCGGGTGGCAAGTTTGACGACCACTGCAGGAATCTGCGTGCTCGTGAGATTGGGGAAAGGCTAAACGACCTGGGCGGTTTTCGGCTGATGACTGAGGCCCACAGTACGATCCAACAAAGACAAGGTCCCGCCCGACAGTTGGAAAGTTGCTGGGGTGGCATTGGTAGTTGGGAGGCATGAAGTTCGGCTGTGCATCGCGTATGGCCGCTCCCTCGCGGTCGCGGTTCGGTGCTACGGCGCGAACGGACGCGCCCCGGCCTACGGCGCGAAATAACCGTTGATATCGAGAATCACCTGCGTCTGGTTGGTGACGTAGATGCTGATCGCGCCGCTCGTCCCCGCCGGCACGATCGCCGCGTTGGCCACCACCGTGCCATCGAACGAGTTCAGCGTCGACACCAGCGGTTGGGACACGCCCGTTGGCCAAGCCGTCAGGTAGTAGAGCACGCTATCGGGCACCACGGTGACATTCATCGAATACGCCGCCGCCGTCGCGGGAATGCTGCATGGGCTCGCCGGGATCGCGAATGACCGCGTCGCTCCGGCCGCCATCTCCGGGCCGCCGAACGGGCCATCGGCGTTGCGCGTGTCCGCCACCCGGCACGGCGCGACCGGATAGAAAGAGAGCGCGCCCGCGCTCCCAGGCTGGCCGAAGTAGCCGTTGATATCCAGGATCACATCCGTCGGGTTGGAGACGAAAACCGAGATCGACTCATTGTTCCCCGCCGGCACGATCGCGGCATTGGCCACCACCTTCCCGGTCCAGGAGTTCAGCGTGGAGACCAGCGGCTGCGTTACTCCGGCCGGCCATGTCGTCAGGTAGCCCAGAAATCCTCCTGGAACCACCGTGACATTCAGCGAATACGCTGTGGACGTCGCCGGGATGTTGCAGGGACCCGTGGGAATGGGGAAGTCCCGGCTCTGGTCGGTGTACATCGTCGGCCCGCCAAACGTGCCGCTGGCGTTTCGCGTGTCGGCCACCCGGCACGGCGGCGCGGGATAGAACGAATACGAGTTCGGGGCGGTGGGCAAATCGAAGTAGCCGTCGATGTCCAGGATGACGTCGGTTGCATTGGTGACGAAGACGCTCACCGCGCCGCCCGCGCCCGCCGGCACGAGGGCCGCGTTCGCCACCACGATGCCGCCGGGCGAGTTCAGGGTGGAGACGAAGGGCTGAGATTGCCCGGTAGGCCACAGCGTCAAGTAGCCGAGCGGCCCCGCGGGCACCACCGTGACGTTGAGCGAATACGCCTGGGCGGTGCTCGGAATGTCGCACGGCGCCGCCGGGATCGCGAACGACCGCGTGGAGTTGTCCGCCATCGTGGGCCCGCCGAAGGGCCCGTCCGCGTTCCGCGTGTCCGCCACGCGGCAGGGAGTCACCGGGATGAAGCGCAGAGCGCTCGCGGTCGCGCCCGTCGTGAAGGACCACGTCGCGGAACCGGCCGTCCCCGCGCCACTCCGCGCCACGATCTGCCAATAGTAGACGGTCTGCGTGCTCAGAGTGCCCAAAAAGTAACTGGTCGCCGTCGTGTTTATCGCGAAGGGCGGCGAAGACGCCGTGCCGAAATAGACGTCATAGGAAGTGGCTCCGCTCGAAGCGCTCCAGGTTAAGGTCGGCGCGAGCGAGACACCGATGGCGCCATTGGCCGGAGCCGTCAGAACCGGCGCCGCGGGAATCACCACGGGCGCGATTGTGGTGACGTCGCTGGTGTTGGCCGTGGCCGCCGAGCCCGCGACCGACGCGCTCACCTGGTTTGTCACCTGCGCCGGCGCATTCGCGGCCACGTTCACGGTCACCGTGATAGGCGGGTAGCTGGACCCTGGATTCAGCGCGTCGCTGCGCGTGCAGGCGTTGCTCGGACAGCTCCAGCCCGTCCCGGCCATCGAGACCAGCGTCAGGCCGGTGGGCACCGTGTCGGTCACGGTCACTACGCCGCTGGTCGCCGCGGCTCCGGCGGCGTTGCTCACGGTGACGGTGTAGGTCGCTCCCGTCTGTCCCTGTGCGAAGTTGCCGGTGTGAGTCTTCGAAATGGTCACGGGAGTCGCCGCATAAACGCGCACGTAGTCCACCAGCATCAGGGCCGGATTCGGGGTGGTGGAGTTCGTGGGACCCGGCCAGCTCCCGCCCATGGCGAGATTGAGGATCATGAAGAACGAGTTGTTGAACGCCCAGTTCGTCCCGGCGGGGATGCTGGAAGGGCTGACGCTGGCAAAGGGCGCAGTATAGTCGTCCACGTAAAACTGGATCAGGTTCTGGCTCCAGATCATGCCGTAGATATGGTAGCCGGTGTCGATCTCCTGGCCGGCCGGAAACTGGTACTGATGCCAGATTCCGTTGGCGCCGCTGTATCCCGACCCATGAATGGTGGACTGGATTTTGGTGGGCCCCAAAGCGTTGAGCACGTTCTCCATGATGTCGATCTCGCCACAGGCGGGCCAGCTCACCGTGTCGATGTCGGTGCCCAAGAGCCAGAAGGCGGGCCAGGTTCCCACGCCCGAGGGCAGCTTGATGCTCGCCTCCACGCGGCCATACGTGAAGTTGAACGTGCTCTCGGTCAACAGGCGCGCCGAGGTCCATACGGGGGCGGATGCCGTGCCGGAGTTGATGGCCGCAATGACGAGGTGGCCCTCGCCGTCCATCTGGGCGTTCTGCTGCCAGTTGGCACAGATTCCGCTCTGGCCGTAAATGGCGGAGCCGCAGTAGGTCTCCTGCTCCCCGTTGCTCGATCCCGCGCTGGGAGAATCGTAGCTCCACTTGGTCGGGTCGGGCAGCGTGCCTGCCGCGCCGTTGAATTCGTCGGACCAGACCAACTGCCAGTTCTGGGCTCGCGCCGGGCCCGCAAACGACAGCCAGAGGAGAGCCGCCGGGCACATGACCGCCCAGCGCGAAAGCGACCGTGTCATTATCCGCATACCGTTTCCTAACCCGTCTGCCAGTATACGTCCGATCCGCTACAATCGAGGCGTCATGCGGGGATGCCTTTGTGTGTGCGCGCTGTTCGCGATGTCGGCCGCGGCGAGCGGGAAGAAGCCGGTCACCCTCGAAGCCCTGGCAGCGTACCATCCGCTGGCTGAAATGAGCGCGCCGGTATGGTCGCCGGACGGCAAGCAGTTCGTATACACGGAGGACGAGAAGGTGTGGCTGTACGACGTCGCCTCGCGCGGCAAACGGGAGCTGGTGGCGCTCTCCAGCCTCGAAGCCGCCGCCAGAAAAGTGCCTGGGCCGGCCGAATCCCAATGGCAGAACCGCCGCGTCGAAGAGCAGACGGTGCAGTGGATGCCCTCGGGACGCGAGTTGCTGATAAGCGCCGGCGGCCACCTGTTTCTCTTCCCCACCGCCGGCGGCCGCTGGACCAAGCTCACCGCGACCGCGGAGGCCGAGCGCGACCCCAAAGTCTCGCCCGATGGCCGGCGCGTCTCGTTCCGCCGCGGGCACAACCTCTACGCGATGGATCTGGCTTCCCGCAAAGTCGCCCGCCTGACCAGCGACGGCTCCGTGACGCGACTGAACGCCGAGCTCGACTGGGTTTACCCGGAGGAGCTCGAGTTGGGGACGGCCCACTGGTGGTCGCCCGATTCGAAGTCCATCGCCTATCTGCAATTCGACGTGCGCCGCGAGCCGCTCTACCCGCAGGTGGATCTCGCCGCTCCTCGGGCCGTCTTCGAGCCGCAGCGCTACCCGCAGGCCGGCGATCCCAACGCCGAGGTGCGGCTGGGCGTGGTGCGCGCGACGGGCGGCCGCACGCGCTGGATGAATCTCGGCCCCCGCGACGCGCTCGTGGCGCGTTGCACCTGGCTGCCGTATTCCTCGGGCATCGCCGTCGAGCGGCTCAACCGCATCCAGAACCGGCTCGACCTGCTCGTCGCCGACGCCCGGACCGGCGCGGCCCGCACGGTGCTCTCCGAGACCGATCCTCACTGGATCAACCTGCACGATGGGCTGACGTTCCTCAAAGACGGGGCCGAGTTCCTGTGGCCCAGCGAGCGCGACGGTTTCAACCACCTCTATCGCTACTCGATCGACGGCCGCCAGCTCGCACAGCTCACGCGGGGCGAGTGGGAAGTGACCGCCGTGGCCGGAGTGGACGCCGAAGGCCGCGTCTACTACGTCTCCTCGGAGGCCAGCCCGCTCGAACGCCAACTCTACCGCGTGGATGCGAACGGAGCGGGCAAACAGCGCCTCACCACCGCCGCGGGAACGCACGCCATCTCGATGAGCCCCGATGGGAGCGCCTACCTCGATTCGTTCTCCAGCCTCACCGAACCGCCGCGCAAGACGCTGTATCGAGCCGACGGAACCGAGTTGTCCGTGCTGCGCGAGCCGGACCGCTCGCTGGCGGAGGAGTACGACGTCCGGCCCGTGGAGATCGTGCCGGTCAAAGCCTCGGACGGCGCGCTGCTCTACGCGTGGCTGATCCGGCCCGCAGGCCTCGAGCGGGGCAAGGAATATCCCGCGGTGGTCGAGGTCTACGGCGGCCCGGGCGCGCAGACGGTGACCAACCACTGGTACGGCGCGCTCACGCTCGAGCAGGTGCTCGCGCAGCGCGGTTTCGCGGTGTGGGCGCTCGACGGCCGCGGCTCCGCCGGCCGCGGGCACAAGTGGGAGACGGCGGTCTTCCGCAACCTCGGCGTCAAGGAACTGGAGGACCAGAAGGAAGGCGTGCTCAGCCTGCTCTCGCTGGGCTTCGTCAATAGCAAACGGATTGGGATCGAAGGCTGGAGCTACGGCGGATTCATGACGCTCTACGCGATGCTCCACGCGCCGGAGGTCTTCGCCTGCGGCCTGGCCGGCGCCCCGGTCGCGAATTGGCGCAACTATGACACCATCTACACCGAGCGCTACATGGGCCTGCCCGCGGAGAACGCGGAGGCTTACCAGAGAGCCTCGCCCGTCAACGCGGCGGCGAACCTGAGGGGCCGGCTCCTCATCGTGCACGACCTCGAAGACGACAATGTGCTGTTCCAGAACACGGTGCAGATGGTGGCGGCGCTCGAGCGGGCGGGCAAGCCGTTCGAGTTGATGGTCTACCCGGAGAAGACCCACGGCGTGACGCAGTTCAAGGAGGATCTGTATCGGCTGCGAGTGGAGTTCTGGGAGAGGAGTTTGAAGTGAGGTTTGTTGAGGGACTTCGGGCTAATCGCCTAATCCAGCAATCTATGGGTGGCAAGGATGGCAGGCCCTCATTGGGCGCTGGTCTGTGCCTGCCTATTCCTGCTCCCCGATGTCGCCAGGTTCATCCTGCTTGGCAATGAACAACTGGAGACGTTGTATGGCATCAGCGACCAGCTGATGTATGTCAGCCTCGCTCAGGTGCCGATCGTAACGGAAAATAGCGAGTAGGCTTGTCAGGGCTTCGTCGACGTGCTCCAGATCTTCATCCGAGACGCTGGTCTTGTCTTTCCACCGGTGATAGTGTGTGAGCTCATGTGCAGCCGCGGCATCTAAGCTCAGCGCCGAGTTCGGATCCACGACGCTCGAGCCGGGGTAAATATCCGCCCCAAAGACAATCTCACCGTACGTCGTTCCGCCAGTGTCTCTCCGCACGCAAAACGCGGTCCGCGAGGTTGGGTCGTGTCTCACGTTGACGCCGTTGTCGAGGCCTAGAAACGTGTTGACCGCGCGCCGGATCTCGTCTTGGTTCAACGGCGCCCTGTTCCTGCCCGCAAGAAGCGACGATCTGTCATCGGGCATAGGCCACTACCTAGCGGACAGGAAAACAAGATCCGAGACTTCCCCCTCAAATGACATGAGCTGCCGAAGCACGCGTCCGCACTCCGAACGAGCAGCGCCCGTATTGAGGATAGTAAGTCGCCGTCCATCCTTGCCAGGCTTGACTATACCTAGCTGTGTCCACAATGGATTGCGCTTCTCAAAAAGGTCTCCGCTCCAGTTCCCATAGCGGTACATCTGATCCCTTGCAATCCGCCTCAATTTGCCCCGCCACCTCTCAGTGGAGCCTTGAAGGCCGCATTCCGCAATGGTGTCGTTAAACTGGCGCATCAGCGAAGCGTAGCCGTGCATCATGACGGCCGCGTCGACCAACAACTGATCCCGAACATTCTGTCGCACCTTAAGTTCGATTGGTCCGAGTTCAGGCCTGACCTCTGCTAAGAGGCCATAGAACGCCGCCGCCGCCGTTGCGAGTCCCTCGATTTCCGGCTCGTCTAGGCTGTCAGCGGGTGCGAACAATTTCATCATTTCGCGGAGCGTGGAAAGCGTCATGACCTGCGGGTTTCTCGCGGTAAGTCGGTCTGTAACTCGGTTCACGTTGTCGGTCAATACAGAGCTCTTTTGAATCACTTTTTTTGCAAGAAGCGATAGATCGTCAAGCGTGGTGAGGTCGTAAGCCTTCGATTTGGCAGTCGGACGTGGGCGCTGATTCTTGTCATAGAAATAGTTCCCCTCGTCTTCCTTGGACAGGAAATAGAGCTCCATCTTGAACTGCCTCGCCAGCGAGAAGCGGGGATAAGACGAGGCCGAATCTCTATAGGCCCTGACGGCTTTCAAGATAGCCTGCTGCCGGTGGTGAGAGTCTGGGAGGTAGATCCTCCCGCTGTACAGGTGCAGCGCAGCACTGGCTCCGTCCCAGTAAGCCTCGAATTTGCCTGGGCGCAGGTTCCACACCAGCGCATTCAAGAAGATCTTCTCGCCCCGAAGCAGCTTCTCTGTGATATCGTCCGCATTGCTGGCGTCAAAGACGTACAGCTTCGAGTCTGGATACCCCGCGCCTACCGAGAGTTCACGGGCCGGTTTAGGGAAGACCTCGGGACGAAATCCGCGTTGGACATCCTGATCGGTCCAGAGGAGCTGGTTCTCCGCGGCATCTGCTAGTTCTTCCGCGGTGATGGTGAATGTGGCCAGGAGATCGGCTCCTTCCCCTGTCCACTGTACGTCCCTGCACGTCAAACGTCCCTGGTATACGTGTTCCCCGGCGGTCCTTTTCGGTTTGCTGGCAAATCCCTCTATCTGGTCGGGGCCGAGCGCCCTCTGGAAGTGGTGGGGCTTGGCCTTAGCTCCGCCCTCTGCAGAGGCCCCGGTTCGCGTGCTGGTGCTTGTACGACGACTCTTTCGGAGCATCGATTCACCTTACCCCGAATATCCCCCTGGCGCAACGCCTCCTGACCGGTCCGCACCGCCCTCACCGGTGCGCAGCGTCCAATGGGCAGCCTTGCTGCGATGGCTCCCCAGATGCGGCGTTCAAGGAATTTGGCCGGATTAGGAACGGGAAGGCTTGGCGACCGCAATCGGCCAAATAGCCCGAAGCTGAAGGTCTAACGCCCCAGCTCGCCTCGAGCGTCGGGTCCCCTAGCGCCCATGGCCGACCCCCTGATCAGCTCCCGAACAGCCCAACGCCTCAGCTCTTCCCCGCCACCTTGCTCAGAATCCGGTCCTTGATCCAGTGCTCGTCCCACCACTCCACCGGCGTGATCTGAACCCCGTCCACCTGCATGCTGAAGTGCAGGTGATCGCCGCCCGCCAAACCGGTCTCGCCGCTGCGTCCCATCTCCTGCCCCCGCTTCACGATGTCGCCGGGCTTGACCGCGAGCTGGCTCAGGTGGCCGTAGATCGATTGCAGCCCATAGCCGTGATCCACCACGATGCAGTTGCCGTAAATGCCGAGCCGCGCCGCGAAAACCACGCGGCCGTCGTTGGCCGCCACAACCGGGGCGTGCTGCACGTCGGAGAGATCGAACCCCAGGTGCGTCTGATGATCGACCACCTTGCCGTGGTAAACGTAGGCGCGGTGATCGGCGAATTCCGATTCGGTCTTGCCGTAACGCCAGAAGGGGCCGCTCCACAGCATCCGTTCCTCGGTCTTCAGCCGCAGATCGGCCAGCGTCTGGTTGTTCTGCCTCCGTAAATCGCCGTTGATTTTGAGGAAACGCTGCAGCTTGTCGCCCGTGCCGTTGGGATCGATCTCGTCGGTGACCTTGCCGATGAAGGCGTCGGTCAGCTCCAGATCGCGGGCGCGGAACTTCTTGGGAAAAACCTTCAACCAGAAATGCGCCTTGGCCTCGGCACCGGAGGGATTACTGGCATAGACGATGGGAACCGTATCGGCCGGCACGTCCCAAGGGAAGGCGAAGATCGAAAATCGCTCGCCGGACCGGCCGGGGAGCGGGAAGCTGCGGAACGTGTATGGCCCCACGCGCACGCCCGCCTCGGTCCAGTATCCGGAAACGGTGAACGTCACCAGCTCCGCGCCGCCCTGATTGATGTAGTGCTGCACGCCATCCGCGGTCACCTGCGGCGGCTGGGTGTTCACGTCCACGTCGAGCACAACCGTGCCCGTCGCGGCGCGGAAATCGTTGGCCTGCGCTTCCACGATCAGGCGGGCCTTGCCGTCGTGCAGCGCCGGTGCTTGCGCTTTTCCGGCGGAAAACCGGATCTCGGAGGGCGGCTCGTTCTTTCCCAGGAAAGCGACGCGGCGCGCCGGCCGCACGGACTCGAATATCCTGTAGCGCTGGTCGTTCTGCTCGAGCTCGGCGGTCACGCGCCGCACGCCGTGTGGGCTCTCCACGCGAACTGCGACCGGGGTGGCAGTGCCGATCACGCGGACCGGCGAAACCACCGTCAATTCGGGCGCCGACGACAGCAGCAGAAGGAGCAGCGGCACACCCAGAACAAGGATGGCCACCACGGCGAGGAGCTTTTTCATGATCCCAGAAGGTTCCACGAACCAGCTTAGCAGGGCCCGGCCGTCAGGCGGATTCGTCTTCGCCCGTGAGCATCTTTCGCACCGCCTGCACCAGCGTGGAAGGGCGGAACGGCTTGCGGATGAAAGCGTACTGCGCGATCCCGCTGGCGTCGGCGATTTCGTTCTCGGTCAGGAATCCCGACATGAACAGAACAGGAAGATCCGGGTTCAAGCCCACCAGGTGGCTGGCCAGCTTGGTGCCATCCATCTCCGGCATCACCACGTCGCTGATGAGCAGCTCGATCCGGTCGCCCTGCTCTTCGAAGACCTTGACCGCCTGGCGGGGGCTGGTGGAGACGAGAACCTCAAAGCCGCGCTTCTCCAGAATGGTCTGCACCAACTTCAGCGCCATCGGTTCGTCGTCGACAACCAGAATGGTCCGCATTGGGCTTTAGCGTAGCCTGCTCCCAGTTTAGCAGTAGGACAGGCCTCCGGCCTGTCGGTCGTTCAACGTCGGTCGTTCAACGCGACGTCCGGGATGCCGTGCGCGCGGCCGGCCGCGAAGCTGTGGCCTCTGCGTGTGTTTGCCGCCACGGCCCAAAGACCGCTAGTCGGCCCGCCGGGTTCGCCCCATCTCGGTCAGCTCGGCGATACGCAGCTTCGTATTGTCGAGCAACTTCTCCAGCGTCGCATCGCCCGTCGGATCCGCCAGCTTGCGCTCGGCCTCGCGCGGCAAGGCGACCTTGCCGGGGGCAACGAGGGAGGCCAATATGAGCAGCATCGCCCACTCGGGCTCTTGCGCGTGTGGCGCCAGCGTCGCCAGGAAAGGACCGTAGTCGGGGGCCGTGGAGAAGCGCGCGATCAGCAACTGCCGGACGGCGCCGCGGACACCCACGCCGCTCTCGGGAATCCGCGCGGCGTCGAAGCCCGCCGCTTTCGCCGCTTCCGCCTGGGCCAGCAACCACGCGGCGCCAACCACGCAAAGCCTGTCGTCGGTGAGGAACCGCTCGCGGATCACCCCGACGGCCTCGGCCGTGGGGATGGCGGCGAGTCCATGCAGGGCCGATTGGATCAACATGCTCTTGTACCGGCTTTCGAAGTCATCTATCGCCCGGTTCAGCGCCACAGGGTTGATGTAGGTGCCCGGAGGGAGAACGACGGATCTGGTGAGAAGGTTCTCGCCGTTTCGCCGGACGAAGGCGGAGTCGCCCTTGCTGTAGTACTCACCCGCCAGGTAACGCCGGATTACCTCCGGCTGGCTCTTGCCCTTGACGAGCACCTTAACGAGAGCGACCTTCTTCCAGGGATTGGCGCCTTGCATAATGGCGGCCACTTCGTCTCTGCCTGGAGACGACGGCAGCGTGGCGGCGAATCGCTCCGCTCCCTCCCGGTTCCATGCGAGGTCGTAAGAATCGAGCATGGCTGCGGTGGTCTTGTTGCGGTCGTCTTCCCCCATGGCGTTTACGAGCGGGGTCAAAGAACCCAGGTCTTCGTTGTCCGCGAAGTACTTACCGCCGATCTTTTCCCGAAGCCAAGCGGAGAGTGCTTGCGGGGTGGGCGTCTTGCCGCGGACTCGCAGGTAGAGGACCAAAGCGCTGGGGTTATTCTTGGCCGCCTCGGCCGCCAGCCGCCCCGGCGCCTCCCCGTCGCCCTGCCGGGCGCGGTAGTAGTCGCGGAAGAAAGCCTGGTCGCCCAGATCCGCGGCGTCCACCGCCGCCGGCGGCGTGGCGCCGACCTGGAAATGGGCGAGGATGAACAGCGCGCGGGCCTTGCGGTCCCGTGTGGCGGCGGGGTCGGCGAGCCAGCGGTTCGCCAGGGCAATAGACTCGATCTTGAATTTACCGAGGAAGGTCTCCAGGGCGTCAACATAGTCGTAGAAGCGCGGCATCAGCGCCACCGGTTCCAGGGCGGCCACGTCGGGGTACAGGATGAGCCCGTAGAGCGCTGCCCAGTTGTCGGGGGCGTCATCGAGCGCGCGGCGCAGGCACTGGTGGCCCGCGGCCATCGTTTCGGACTGATTCGGATTCGGCAGCCTGTTCCCGGCAGCCTCCTCGAGCATTCTGCGGAGCCGGTCCGGATCCGCGGCCTGGTCCTCCGCCTGTGTTGTCGCTACGCTGCCGAGGGTATCCCGCTCGGGCACGGGAATCTGGCCGCCGGCGGTCACCAGCATCCGTTCGACCTCGCTCAGGCGGCCGACGGCCGCCCTCACCCACGCCATCTTCGCGTTCTGGTCCCCGGGGGCCTGAAAGAAGTAGTTCAAGGGGTCGCTTATCGTGGGAAGGAGCACGGCGGCAGCGCTCATCCAGGCCATTCCGGCTTCGTCCGGCTGCTTCAGACGCATGTGCAGCACCGCCGCCTCGGCCAGGATGTCGCCAAGAAAGATGCGTTCCTCGGGGGCCGCGAATTGATAGGTTCGCGCCAGTATCCAAGGCCGGAGAGCCGCCAACTGCTCTTCGCTCGTCTTGCCGGCGGCGGCTGCCTGCAGGCGGTTCCATGCGGTCGAGTAGAAGGCCGCCGACTTCGAAATGGGAAGCCAGCGGACGAGCTCGGGGACCGACTCGGCTTTGGCCGGATCCGCACCAGCCGCTACAGCGACTCGGAACAGGGTTTCGCGAACGATTTCGGGCTTGTCAGAGAGGTGCGAAATCTGGCGGAGAAAGCGGTCGCAGTCCTCGAGTTGGCCGGCGTCGAGCTTCTCGAAGGCCTCGGCGATCCGCTTCTCTCCGGGGCTGACGCTCCCGGAGCGCGACTTCCCCGCCGCCTGGCGCGCCTTCTCCCGCCACTCGGCCAGACGCGGAGCGTCCGGCGCGAGGAGCCCCAGTTGGGCGACTTTGCGCGCATCCGCCTGGCGGTCGAGATCGCGCATGATCTCAAGCGCGACCGTGAGGCGGGCGCGGAGCCAGCGATCGCGCAACTTCTGAACCGCCTCCGCGGCATGAGGGGAAGCTGGGAATCGCACCGCGAAACGGCCGTACGAGGCTTCGTCTCCGGCCGCTTCGGTTGCAGCCCACGACAGATCCGCAGCCAGCGGGCCGTCCGGAAATCGGCGCAGGTAGCCTTCCTTGGCCGATTTGGCGTCGGGCACGCCGGGATAATCGTTCAGGAAGCGCTGCCAGTCCGGCTCCTCCCCGGCCCCTTCGATAGCAGTCCACAGGGCCTTGACAGCGTCCTGGCGGAAGGCGCCCGCGGGCTGTTGCGCCAGGTACGCTTGGCAGGTGCGGATGGCTTTGGCGCCGGAAGCGGCGGAACACTTGCGGAAAGTGTCTTGATCTTTTTTGTCCTGCGCTGTGGCGGCGGCCGTGAGCAGGACCGCCAGGAGGGCTGTGAGCAGCCGGTGTGTCATGGGCGTTCTTTCCTTCCTCGGTTGCCTGAGTTTGAGTGCGCTCAGGCGAATGTAAGGGGGTTTCCGTGTTGCCATTCCGTCCAGGATCGATTGTACAACCCAAGCACCCATATTGGAGCCGTTTGTCTCGTTGATCTCATCCGCTGGGCCAGAGACGACGTCAAACGCCGCAGCGGGCCCGTTCCACGGAGCGTTGCCGTTTCGTCGCGCTGCGATGCGCTACTTTGGTGAATCGGCCCGTGAATCCGCGCGCCACAAACCGGCTTCTGCTGCTCGCCGCCGCCTTGCTGTTTTCGACCGGCGGCGCGGCGATCAAGGCTTGCTCTGTGGGGCCTTGGCAAGTGGCGGGCTTCCGTTCGGGCGTGGCCGCCCTGGCCGTTTTCGCCCTGGCGCCGGCGGCGCGCCGCGGCTTGAGTTGGCGCGTCGTGCCGGTTGCCACGGCTTACGCGGCAACGCTGATCCTGTTCGTGACGGCGACCAAACTGACCACAGCGGCCAACGCCATCTTCTTGCAATCGACGGCGCCGCTCTACGTGCTGGCGCTGGGACTTGTGCTCTTGCACGAGCGCATCCGGCGATCCGATCTCGTCCTCGCCGCAGCGGTCGCCACGGGGCTCAGCCTGTTCTTTGCCGCCCGGCAAGGCGCGCTGGCAACTGCGCCAGACCCTGCGCGCGGAGACCTCCTCGCTCTGCTTTCGGGCGTTGCATGGGCGCTGACCATCGTGGGCCTGCGCTGGCTCGGAAGG